>Ga0302156_10000075_pt1 | contig 87377 bp, 75 predicted proteins | sample I_Bog_N3_2_FD_193503 | JGI IMG/M metagenome (GOLD analysis project Ga0302156, IMG submission 193503) | Peat permafrost microbial communities from Stordalen Mire near Abisko, Sweden - I_Bog_N3_2 | ecosystem: Environmental > Terrestrial > Soil > Wetlands > Peat | place: Sweden: Abisko, Stordalen... | reverse complement strand
GGGCTCAAGCGCTATCGTGAAGTCTTCACCTCAACCATTTATGAAACCGAACATCCGGTCGTGCGGGTGCATCCGCTGACCGGTGAGCGCACCTTGGTGCTGGGACATTTCGTCAAAAAGCTGCTGGCTTATCCCAGCGCCGATTCAGAGCATTTGCTCAAGCTGTTCGATAGCTATATCACGCGACTGGAGAACACGGTGCGCTGGCGCTGGTCGCCGGGCGATGTCGCCATCTGCGACAATCGCGCCACTCAGCATTATGCGATTAACGATTATGGCGATCAGCGCCGTGTGGTGCGGCGAGTCACGATTGCCGGCGATGTACCGGTCAGCGTCGATGGCCGCCGCAGTGTGGCGCGGCATGCGGCGCAAGTTGCTGCCAGCACGGCGGAGGCAGCATGAGTATCAAGAAAAAGCAATTGCGCCTGGGTGCTTTTGTACAGGCTACCGGACATCACGTGGCCGGCTGGCGGCATGCGCGAGCGCAAGCCGACGCCGGCCAGAATATTGCACATTATCGGCAGATCGCCCAGACTGCCGAACGCGCCAAATTTGATGCCTTGTTTCTGGCCGATGGCGTGGCAATCCGTTCGCACGATGCCGAGACTTTGCCTCTGACGGCGCGCGGCGCCAGTTTTGAACCGCTCACCTTATTGTCTGCGTTGTCGCAGGTGACTGAGCATATCGGTCTGGTGGCTACTGCCTCGACCACCTATAACGAGCCCTATCATGTGGCGCGCAAATTTGCTTCGCTGGATCATCTCAGCAATGGCCGCGCGGGCTGGAACGTGGTGACGTCGTGGTCGGAGTCGGAGGCGCACAATTTCAACCTGGACAAGCATCCCGAGCATGCGGCGCGTTATGAACGGGCCGAAGAATTCGTGGATGTGGTGCGCGGTCTGTGGGATAGCTGGGAAGACGACGCCTTTCGTTTCGATCAGACCGAAGGCGTGCATTTTGACGGCAGCAAGCTGCATGCCTTGCATCACAAGGGCAAGCACTTCTCTGTGCGCGGGCCCTTGAATGTGGCGCGGCCGGTGCAAGGTCATCCAGTCGTGGTGCAGGCGGGTTCGTCGATTGCCGGACAAGAGTTGGCGGCGCGCACGGCCGAGGTGATTTTCACGGCGCAGCAATCGCTGGAGGACGCGCAGCAGTTTTACAGCGGGTTGAAGTCGCGCCTGGATCACTACGGGCGTCATCCAGACTCGCTCAAGATCATGCCGGGCGTGTTCGCAGTGGTTGGACGCAGCGATAGCGAGGCGCAGGAAAAATTTGAAGAATTGCAGGCGTTGATTCATCCCAAGGTCGGCTTGTCGCTGCTGCAGCAGCATCTGGGTGGTATCGATTTATCCTCTTATCCGCTGGATGGTCCGTTGCCGGACAACCTGAAGGAGCCCAACGGCACCAAGAGCCGTTTTCAATTGATCACCGCACTGGCGCGCCGTGAAAATCTGACGATACGGCAGTTATATCTGCGTGTGGCGACCGCGCGCGGCCATTGGTCCATCTACGGCACTGCCGAAAGTATTGTGGATCGTCTGGAGGAATGGTTTCTGAAAGGCGGTGCGGACGGCTTCAATATCATGCCGCCGACCTTGCCGGGCGGGCTCGACGACTTCGTCGAATTGGTGTTGCCGCAATTGCGCCGGCGCGGTTTGTTCCGCACTGAGTATGAAGGCAAGACCTTGCGCGAAAATCTGGGCCTGGCGCGGCCAGTGCACAAGATTTATCAGCAACGCAGCCAGCATTCGCTGGAGCAAGTGGCTTAAGTGGCGCAAGACAAACGGCCTGGCTGCATTACGCAAGCCAGGCCGTTTATTTGTGTACCTACATGACAAGCATGAGAAGCTCAGCGATTGTCCAACGCTCGATTAACGCTCAATGCCGCCAACGAAGCCACGGCACCTGACAACAGATAGATGCTGACATAGGCCAGCCCGAAGTGGGCTGACAAGCCCAGCGCCACCAGCGGTGCGAAACCAGCGCCAACCAACCAGGCCAGATCGGAAGTCAATGCCGCTCCGGTGTAGCGATACTTGGAGGGGAAGTTGGCGGTGACTGCACCGGCAGCCTGACCGTAGGACAAGCCGAGCAGGGCAAAACCGACCAGGATGAAGATGTCCTGCCCCATATCGCCACCATTCATCAGCGTTGGCACAAAACCACTGAGTACCGCGATGAGCACCGCCAGCGCACCCAATGTGGTGCGTCGACCAAAATGGTCTGCAATCGGACCGGACAGTACGATACCGATCATCATCAGCATGGCGCCGAACACCTGCACCATCAGGAAGTCACTGATCGAACGCGGCGAGAACAAGGAAATCCACGACAGCGGGAACACCGCCACCAGATGAAACAGTGCATAGCTGGCCAGCGCGGCGAGGGCGCCGATGATCAGATTGCGGCCTTGTGTGCGGCCGATCTCGACTACGCTGGTAGGTTCCAGTTCACGCTCCTCCAAGAGACTGGAATATTCCTTTGAGGCAACCAGTCGCAGCCGCGCAAACAGCGCCACGACATTAATGGCGAAGGCGACATAGAACGGATAGCGCCAGCCCCAGTCGAGGAAGTCTTCCTTGTCGAGATTGCCAATCAGGTAAGCAAACAGCAAGCCGGCAATGATAAAACCGACCGGTGCGCCCAATTGCCCCAGCATGGCATACCAACCGCGCTTGTTCTGCGGGACATTCATTGCCAGTAGCGATGGCAAGCCATCCCACGAGCCGCCCAGTGCCAAACCCTGGCCGATGCGCAGCAGCGACAGCAATACAATGGCGGTTACGCCCAGATGGTCATAGGTCGGCAGGAAGGCAATGCCGGCGGTGGATAGGCCGAGCAGGAACAGCGCCAGCGTCAGTTTGAACTCGCGCCCAAGCTTTTTCTGGATCGCCATGAAGATGATGGTGCCGAACGGTCGCGCGATAAATGCGAAGGAAAAAATCACGAAAGCGTATAGCGTGCCAGCAAGATGATCTTTAAATGGAAAAAAAACTGTTGGAAAAACCAACACAGATGCTATAGCGTAGACGAAGAAATCAAAGTATTCTGAAGCCCGTCCGATGATAACGCCGATGGCAATTTCGCCAGGTGCGATCGCTGGATGATCTGATTTGGCATGTTGAGAACCACCTGAAGGCGTATGAGCAGAGGTATTGCCAGGAAGGTCAGGGTGATGAGTATGAGTGCTAGCCATGATCATTGTCTCTCTTTCTTGGTTCGGTCTGCGATGCCGCTTAAGTTCCGACTGGCTAAGCGATTCGACGTTCCAACGACTTATTATTTGACCTGCGCCCTAGGGGGTGGGACAAATTGTCCAATCGCCACCGCTTGTCGGTGAATGTACATTATCACGATTTGATAGCTCCGACTGGACTTTCCCTGCATGTTTTCACACATCATTCGCCGCGGCCTCATTTTCTTGCCAGCAGTTTTATTAGCTGGCTGTAACATGGTGGTCTTGAATCCTTCTGGTGACGTTGCTCATCAAGAAGCCCGCCTACTTGTCATTTCGACAATGCTCATGTTGATCATCATCATTCCGGTGATCGTCTTGACGCTGCTGTTTGCATGGCGTTATCGCAAGAACAACACTGCCGCTCGCTACGAGCCTGACTGGGATCATTCGACCCAACTGGAGCTGGTTATCTGGGGTGCGCCTTTGCTGATCATCATTGCGCTCGGTCTGCTGACCTGGATCGGCACTCATACGCTCGATCCGTATCGCAAGCTGGCGCGTCTGGATGCGCAGCGCCCAGTCCCGGCAAACGTCAAGCCGCTAGTCGTGGAAGTGGTCGCGCTGGACTGGAAATGGCTATTCATCTACCCGGAGCAAGGTATTGCGACGGTCAATGAACTGGCTGCGCCAGTGGATGTTCCGATCCAGTTCAAGATCACCGCTTCGTCGGTAATGAATTCGTTCTATATTCCAGCGCTGGCAGGTCAGATTTACGCCATGCCGAGCATGCAGACTGCGCTCAATGCGGTGATCAACAAGCCGGGTGAATTCGAAGGCTTCTCCGCCAACTACAGCGGTGCCGGTTTCTCTGACATGCGCTTCAAGTTTCATGGTCTGAGCAACGAAGATTTTGAGCAGTGGGTCAAGAAGGTCAAGGCCAGCAGCGACGGCCTCAAGCGTGTTGACTATCAGGCGCTGGAAAAGCCAAGCATCAAGGACCCGGTGCATTATTTCGGTAACGTTGATGCGACGCTGTACCATGCGATCCTGAACCGTTGCGTTGCAGAAGGTCAGGTCTGCGTAGACCAGCAAATGGCGACCGACAAGAACGTCAAGGATGACGCCGTCAAGCAAGAGGGCGCTGTTGCCAAGACGCTCAAAGTCGCAGCGGCTGGGGCTGTCGCCGCAGCCGGCCAGCAATAACATGAATAATCAATCGAAAGAACACACTGCGGCGGCAGCTCAACTGCTCGTCGCCACAGTGGCAGACGTCTCCGGGCACCACCGCGCGGCGGCCTTCTTTTTAAGCGGAAAGTAACGATGCTAGACCATATTGACTTGACCAGGCTGATCTTCGGCCGGCTTAGCTGGGATGCGATTCCCTTCCATGAACCCATCCTGATGGTGACCTTCGTTGGCGTGATGTGCGGCGGTATTGCCTTGCTCGGCGCGCTGACATATTTCCGCCTGTGGGGCCCTTTGTGGCGCAACTGGTTTACCAGTATCGATCATAAGAAAATCGGTGTGATGTACATCGTCCTGGGCGTTGTCATGTTATTGCGCGGCTTTGCCGACGCCTTGATGATGCGCGCCCAGCAGGCAATGTCTTTCGGTGACAATGCAGGCTTCTTGCCACCGCATCACTACGATCAGGTGTTCACCGCCCACGGCGTGATCATGATCTTCTTTGTGGCGATGCCGTTGGTAACGGGCCTGATGAACTTCGTAGTGCCGCTGCAGATCGGCGCACGCGACGTGGCGTTCCCGTTCCTTAACAACTTCAGCTTCTGGATGACCACCTTTGGCGGCGCCTTGGTGATGGCCTCGCTGTTTGTGGGCGAGTTCGCCCGCACCGGCTGGCTGGCTTATCCGCCGCTGTCAGGCATACTTGGCAGTCCGGATGTGGGGGTCGATTACTATATATGGGCCTTGCAGATTGCCGGGGTGGGGACCTTGCTATCAGGGATCAACCTGGTGGTGACCATCGTCAAGATGCGCGCGCCCGGCATGAACATGATGAAGATGCCGATCTTTACCTGGACCGCACTGTGCACCAACGTTCTGATCGTTGCCGCTTTCCCTATCCTGACAGCCGTGTTGGCGATGTTGTCGCTGGACCGCGTGTTCGGCACCAACTTCTTTACCAATGATCTTGGCGGCAGCGCCATGATGTATGTGAACCTGATCTGGATCTGGGGTCATCCTGAGGTGTACATTCTGATTCTGCCAGCGTTCGGCGTCTATTCAGAAATCGTCTCGACCTTCAGCAGCAAGCGCATCTTCGGTTACACCTCCATGGTGTATGCGACCGTCGTGATCACGATCCTGTCCTACCTGGTGTGGCTGCATCACTTCTTCACCATGGGCTCGGGGGCGAGTGTCAACTCCTTCTTCGGTATTACCACGATGATCATCTCGATCCCGACCGGGGCCAAGATTTTCAACTGGCTGTTTACCATGTACCGTGGTCGCATCCGCTTTGAAGTGCCAATGCTGTGGACCATGGGCTTCATGATCACCTTCGTCATTGGTGGCATGACCGGTGTCATGCTGGCGGTGCCGCCGGCCGACTTCGTGCTGCACAATAGCCTGTTCCTGATTGCTCACTTCCATAACGTGATTATCGGTGGTGTGGTGTTCGGTATGTTTGCCGGTATCAACTACTGGTTCCCTAAGGCCTTTGGTTACAAGCTGGATGATTTCTGGGGCCGCTGCTCCTTCTGGTTCTGGACCATTGGCTTCTACTTCGCCTTCATGCCGTTGTATGTGCTGGGCCTGATGGGTGTGACTCGCCGGATGAGCCATTTCGAAGATCCATCGTTGCAAATCTGGTTTGTGATTGCGGCGTTTGGCGCTGCCCTGATCGCGCTGGGCATTGGCTCCTTCCTCATTCAGTTGGTGGTCAGCTTCCTGCGCCGCGAACAACTGCGTGACACCACTGGCGACCCATGGGGCGGCCGTACGCTGGAATGGTCGACCTCTTCGCCACCGCCAGACTACAACTTTGCCTTCACGCCACGCGTGCATGACAATGATGCTTGGGCGGACATGAAGGCCAACGGCTATGAGCGTCCACGCACTGGTTTCGGTTCTATCCATATGCCGAAAAATACAGCCGCCGGTTTCATCATTGCTGCCATCAGTGCTGCGATCGGTTTTGGCATGATCTGGCATATGTGGCTGTTGGTCGGTGCCGGTTTTGTAGCGATGATGGCGGCGATCATCACCCATACCTTCAATTACAAACGCGATTACTACATCCCGGCCGACGAAGTCGTCCGTGTTGAAGGAATTCGCTCAAGCTTGCTGGATAGCCATGTCTGAGATTTCTACTTCCTCCGCCGCAACCACGGCCCCAATGCCTAGCTCGCGCTTTTACGTCAAGGAACATCATCCGGAGCACGGCACTTTGCTGGGTTTCTGGATGTACCTGATGAGCGACTGTCTGATCTTCGCCAGTCTGTTCGCCACTTATGCGGTACTGGGGCGAAACTATGCAGGCGGTCCTACCGGCGCTGAAATATTTGACCTGCCGGTGGTCGCGGTCAACACGTCGCTGCTGCTGTTGTCATCGATCACGTATGGCTTTGCCATGCTGGAAATGCAGAAAAAGCAACTCAACAGAACCGTGCTGTGGTTGGTCGTCACAGGTTTGCTGGGTGCCGGCTTTATCTACTTCGAATTGTCCGAGTTCATTCACCTGATTCATGAAGGTGCCGGGCCGCAACGTAGTGGTTTCCTGACCTCGTTCTTCGCCCTGGTGGCAACCCACGGTCTGCACGTGAGCTTTGGTATCGTCTGGCTGATCACCTTGATCTTCCAGATCAAGAAGCACGGTTTGACACCTGAAAACGGCCGTCGCCTGATGTGCCTGTCGATGTTTTGGCACTTTTTGGACGTGATCTGGATCGGCGTCTTCACCTTTGTTTATCTGATGGGAGTTTTGCCATGAGCGCGCACCAAGAACATCCGTCGCACGCGGAGAAATACGGCGATCAGGACGGTTTCGATGTGCATCATCATGACCACACCGAAGATCACGGCAGTCTGAAAAGCTACACCATTGGTTTCGTGTTGGCTGTGATTTTGACCGCCATTCCGTTCTGGTTGGTGATGACCAAGGCGATCGGTAATTCGAGTACGGCTGGTTTCGTACTGCTGGCGCTGGCGGCGGTGCAGGTGGTGGTGCATATGGTGTATTTCCTGCATATGAACTCCAAGTCCGAAGGCGGCTGGACCATCCTGGCACTGATCTTCACGATCATGGTGGTGGTGATCATGCTGGCCGGTTCGCTGTGGGTCATGTATCACCTCAATGAAAACATGATGCCTGGCATGAGCCAGGACCTGATGCAGGAAGCTGTGCCACAGATGCAAACCATGCCTGGCATGAAATGAGTGTAGTCATTGTCTTGTCTGCTGCCGCGTGAGCGATAGTCAGTCTCCAGGGCGCGCCGCTGTTGTCAAAACAGCCGCGCGCCCTCGGTCATCCAGGGTGCGCCGTTTTATGCTGGCGTGCATGCTGCTGGTATTTCTGGGTTTTGTTGCCCTTGGCACCTGGCAGGTCAAACGCCTGTTTTGGAAACTCGATCTGATCGCGCGCGTTGATCAGCGTGTGCATGCGCCGGCAGTAGCGGCGCCGGCAGTGCAAGACTGGCCCGATGTCAACGCTGATGGCCAGGAATATCTGCATGTACGCGTCAACGGCGTCTATTTATATCAATACACCGTCAAAGTACAGGCGGCCACGGATCTGGGGGCCGGATATTGGCTGCTCACACCTTTAAGGGCCGAAGATGGTGCCCTGTATCTGATTAATCGCGGTTATGTCACCGCCGAGGGCGCTCTGGCCGACCGGCAGCGGCACCAGGGTACTGTTGCAACATCCGCAAGCGCGTTGAGCGTGAGCGGTCTATTACGTATCAGCGAGCCAGGCGGCGGTTTTCTACGACATAACGATGCGGCTGCGGATCGCTGGTTTTCGCGCGATGTACAGGCCATTGCCGCGCGCCATCAACTGAACAAGCTTGCGCCATATTTCATCGATGCAGCAGCAGATCCTGCTGATGCCATACGCGAGTCGCAGATGCTATCTGCGGGTGAACCGATCGCAGGATTGACAGTAATTGCCTTCCGCAACAGCCACTTGGTTTATGCTTTCACCTGGTATGCACTGGCCCTGATGACGGCCGGCGCCTGCTTCTGGGCCGTCCGCGACGAAAAACGTCAACGCCAGGCCCAGGCAGACTCACACGCCCAGGACAACGAAGATGGCAAGCAAGGCTGATTCCACCGCATTTCCCGCTTTGACGAACAGCTTGACCGGCACTGATGAAAACAGCGCCGGAACGGCGGCCGGCGCCACCGGCCACAAAAACATGCTGCAGCTGATTCGCTTGCGCTGGATTGCTGTGTTCGGTCAGATCATTACCATGCTGGTGGTGATTCTCGGATTGAAAATATCGCTGCCGGTACCGCATATGCTGGAAGTGCTGGCTTGCCTGATGGCATTCAATATCGCCAGTCATCTGCGCTGGCACGAACGGCCGCTGGTCACCAATCGCGAATTGTTCCTGGCACTGCTGGTTGATGTGGGGACGCTGACGGCGCTGCTGTATCTGACCGGTGGAGCCAGCAACCCCTTTGCATTTTTATATCTATTGCAGGTCATCATCAGCGCAGTGTTGCTGGAAGTCTGGTCGACCTGGACCATTGTCGCCATCACCAGTATCTGTTTTGCCTGCCTGTCACAGTTCTATATGCCGTTGTCGCTGCCGCAGGATCGCGATAATGGGGTCTTCAGTCTATACGTCGAAGGCATGTTGATCTGTTTCTTGCTCATTGCCGCTTTGCTGGCGGTGTTCATCACCCGTATCGGCAGCAATCGCCGCGCCGGCGATGCGCAACTGGCAGCACTACGCCAGCGGGCAGCCGAAGAAGATCACATCGTACGCATGGGCTTGCTGGCGTCTGGCGCAGCGCATGAGCTGGGGACGCCGTTGGCAACGCTGGCGGTGATTTTGGGCGACTGGCGGCATATGCCCGAGTTCAGCAACAACCCCGTGTTGCTGGAAGAAATCGGCGAAATGCAACTGCAATTACAGCGCTGTAAAACCATCGTCAGCGGCGTTTTGCTGTCGGCCGGGCAGGCGCGTGGCGAATCTTCGGTCAAGACCACGCTCAATACCTTCCTGGGCGATATCGCTGAGGAATTCCGCTGCACGCGGCCGGTCGCCACATTCATTTACGAAAATCGCATCGAGCAAGACATGACTGTCGCGTTCGACTCGGCGCTCAAACAAATGATCTGCAATGTGCTCGACAATGCCCTAGAGGCATCTCCGCGTTGGCTAAGCATGATTGCCATGGGCATCGACGGCGAGCTGGTGCTGGAAATCAGCGATCACGGCCCCGGATTTTTGCCGGCGATGCTGGACCAGTTGGGTAAGCCTTATCAATCCACCAAAGGTAAGACCGGCGGAGGCCTGGGCTTGTTTTTTGTGGTCAATGTGGCGCGTAAGCTCGGCGGTGGCGTCGTCGCATATAACCGTAATCAGACCGAAGCCGGACCGGATGCAGTCGGTGCGGTGGTGCGGCTAACTTTGCCGTTGTCGGCGATCAGCCTGGAAAATTCGGCCTTGGAAACGCAGAGCGCAGCAGAACATGCGGAGCATGCACAACAGCTAGCCACGAAATTACAAAACAATAGCGGAGAAAACAATCGCCATGCCTACTGATCGTCTGTTACTGATCATCGAAGACGATGCTGCTTTCGCCCGTACTCTAGGCCGCTCGTTTGAGCGGCGCGGCTATGCCGTCTTGCTGGCAGCCAGCCAAGATGAGGCCGCCGCTTTGCTGCAACAGCATCGGCCAGTCTACGCCGTGGTGGATCTCAAACTGAACGGCAACTCATCCGGGCTGGCCTGCGTGCAGATGCTGCATGAACATGACAACGCCATGCTGATCGTGGTCTTGACTGGTTTTGCCAGCATTGGGACGGCGGTCGAAGCGATCAAACTGGGCGCCTGTCAGTATTTGGCCAAGCCATCCAATACGGACGACATCGAAGCTGCGTTTGCCCATGTCGCCGGCAGCGGCGAGGTAGAAGTCAGCAAGCGCGCGAGTTCGATTAAAACACTCGAATGGGAGCGCATTCACGAAGTGCTGGTGGAAACCGACTTCAATATTTCAGAGACTGCGCGTCGGCTCGGTATGCATCGACGCACACTGGCGCGGAAACTGGAAAAACAACGCGTGAAGTAGCCCCGGGCTGCGTATTAAATTTCTGTGCGCTGGAAATTTCAGCGATCTCATTGGTCGAAATAAGAACCTATCATCGGCATGCTTAAGCCCTGTGCCCAAGCGTGTGAATGTAACTTGTTTCGTGGAGAAATGCGTTAAGCCAGCGCATTGCGAAGCGGTCCCGAAATTGATTAATATGCCGGCGGAAGAAAACAGTTTACGTACCCCTTGCATGACACCATCGATTGAGATGCCAGGTCCGATCTTTGTTTCTCTATGCAAAGCCGTGATGCTGATGCGGTCAAAAAATGGGGCACGCTTGCACTTGATGCCGCTGCAACTCAGGAACAGAAAATCACCTTGCTCATGGGGTGCAACGCCCAGACAATGCTGGGCGTTTTTTTTGCGATGATGGCTGGCAGAGATGCCGTGATGTCTGCCTGGAAAGAAGCGGTAGGACAATTGTCAGCGCAGACACGTAGGCGATTGAATCGAGGCATGATTGCGCGCATGCCAAGATAAAGTGCGCGTTGATATATAGACTTACGTACACCACCCGGCCAAAATAAGGCCGCAATTGGATTTGCTCTTCCATCTCTGAATTTTTGTCATCGGGCGGTAATACTGGGATGCAACAATGCGCCGGCATTGATTATGCACGGCTTCCCACCTAAGCACAGCTCTCTCGCCGGGATTTACAAGCCGTCACCCACTTGAGAAAAGTCATGACTATTCGCCAGCGCATTACCTTACTTGTCATTCTTACTTTCATTGCCATTTCCGCCATCGGCGGCTACGCTGTACTGCAATCACGCAGCAGCGCGGTAGAAGTCAAGTCGGTAACAGAGGGCGTGGTACCTAGCGTGCTGGCATCGTCGGATCTGGTCGGTCAGCTCAAGGACGTGCAATTGGCCGCGATGGTCATGGTCACCGAGACCGATAGCAATCTGGTGGGTCAAGAAAACGATAAGCTGGCTGCGCGCAAAGCGACTTTGCAAAAAGCCCTGCAGTTTCAGGGCAGTCAAGCTGTCAACCAGGCTCAAAAAGGCTTAATCGAACAGGCCAGCGATAGCCTCGACAATTATTTCAACGCGATTGACAGTACCGCCAAATTTAAACTGGCTGGCAAGGAACAACTGGCACAGGCTTCATTCTTTGGCGGCGCCGTGCAATACCAGGCTGAGCTCGAAGGTGTGGTCAATACCTTGCGTATCGAAAAAAATCGCAGCAAGGATGACGCCATCAACGCTCTGAATCAGAATCTGGCTTCGACCACGACCACGATCTCGCTGGTCACGGTAGTGGCGGTGCTGGGCCTGGCGCTGATCGGCTTGCTGCTGTATCGGCAGATCACCGGCCCGATCAGCCGCATGCAAATCATGATGACCGAGATCGCCAGCAGCCAGGACTTTACACGGCGCTTGCCGGTCGACCGCATGGATGAGGTCGGTCACTCCATCGTTGCCTTCAACGGCATGGTCGAGAAGATCGAAGAAGCCTCGGCGCAAGTACGTCAAAAGACGGCAGACATGCAATCCATGCTGCAAAATATTCCACAAGGTATTCTGACCATCGTCGACGGCAACACCATCCATGCAGAATATTCTGCGTTCCTGGAAACGGTATTTGAAACTAGCGATATCGCTGGACGCGCCGTGATGGATCTGGTGTTTTCGGACACCAATCTGGGCGCCGACACCTTGTCTCAGATCGAAGCCATCGGTGGCGCTTGCATCGATGAAGACATCATGAATTTCTCTTTCAACGAACATCTGATGGTCGGCGAAGTTGAGAAGACAATGGCTGACGGTAGCGTCAAGATTCTCGATCTGAGCTGGTCGCCGATTGTTGATGACAACGATACCGTGGTGCGTCTGATGCTGTGTGTGCGCGACGTCACCGAATTGCGTCAATTGGCTGCTGAAGCCAACGAACAAAAACACGAACTGGAAATTATCGGTGAAATTCTTGCCGTCGATGCTGCCAAGTTCCAGGATTTCATGCTTACCTCGCGTCGCTTCCTCGATGAAAATGAGCAAGTTGTGCTGCAAAATCCAGAAGCAACCGCATTTGCCATCGCCAAGCTGTTCCGTAACATGCACACCATCAAGGGCAATGGCCGTACTTATGGTTTGCTGCATCTGAGTAATGTGGTGCATGACGTCGAACAACATTACGATGACCTGCGCCATCCTGAAACCGGCGCGGTCTGGGATCAGCAATTCCTGTCGCAGGATCTGGCGCGAGTGCGCACCATCATCGACCGTTATGCCCGCATCAATGAAGTCACGCTTGGTCGCACTCCTGCAACGCAAAGTGAAGCTGGCGAGCGTCATACCCTGACCATCGACCGCAAGCATATCCAGGACAGCCTGCATCGTCTGGAAAACGTCAATACCTCCAATCTGCATGAAATGGTGGCGGTGCGTAATGCGGTACGCCGTACCTTGCGCCTGCTCGGTACCGAGCCGCTGGGCACGATGCTGGCCAGCGTCACCGATTCGCTGCCGGCGTTGGCCGCTGAATTGGGCAAGGCGGCCCCGGTTGTCGAGATCGAAGACAACGGCTACGTCATCCACACCCATGCGGCTGGCATGTTGACCAACGTTTTCATGCACTTGATCCGCAACGCAGTCGATCATGGTCTGGAAAGCCCAGCCGAGCGGCTGGCTAAAGGCAAGCCGGAAGCCGGCAAGATTCATCTGCAACTGGGCGTCATGAATAACATGCTCCACATGGCACTGTCGGATGACGGCCGCGGTCTGGCACTGTCGCGCATTCGTCAAAGCGCAATTGAAAAAAATCTCATCACTGTGCAGCAGGTGCTCACCGATGCCGAACTGGCGCGCGTGATTCTGCAGCCAGGCTTTTCCACTCGCAGCGAAGTCACCGACGTCTCAGGTCGTGGCGTAGGCATGGATGCGGTACTGGATTTCGTCACCCGCGAACAGGGCAGTATCGAGATCGAGTTCATGGATCACGCCGAAGGTGCTGATTTCCGCGCCTTCCAGATCAATGTGCTGTTGCCCGAAAGCGTGGCCGTCGAGATCGATGGCATCAACGTCGACTATCCAGCGGCAGCAGCAGAGCTGCGTCCGTTGCTGCCGACCGCTGGAGTCGATCCGCAAGTCGCTTGAGTTTGTCATTTGTCATGAGGATATTGTGAGTACGATGGTTAATCAGATGTTGTTTCTGTTGGTCGGCGTGTTGTTGAGCGGTTTGCCGCTGCTCTGGCTGTTGCGTCGCCGGGTTGTGCGCATGCGTGACATGGTCGGTAAAGAGCAGGTCAACTTGCTGCAGCATAATGTGCAAGAAGTATTGGCGCAGCAGCAAGAGGGCTTCGCGGCGCAACAGCAGGAACTCGAGGCGTTGCGGCATGAAAATGACCAACGTCTGGCCAGCACGCAGCGCGAAACTGAAACCGTGGTGGCGCAATTGAGCGCGAAAAACTCGACAAATTTTGCCCGCGTGCTTGAGAACTGTGACGCGTCGCAAGAAACCATCACCAATCTGCTCGGCTTGATGCGTACCTTTGAGCGCTGGCACGACGATATGAATGTGTTGATTCAGCATAACCGTGAGATGCATCGCAAGAATGACGAATTTGCACTCATCGTCAATCAGGTCATCATCGTCGCGCTCAATGCGTCGATTGAAGCGGCCCGTGCCGGCAGCCATGGTCGCGGCTTTGCGGTAGTGGCCTCAGAAGTGCGGGATCTGGCGCAGCGCGCTGAAAAGCTGTCCAAGAGTTATCGCAGCAATTTGTACCAGAACGATCTGATCACGACGACGACCTTCCAGGATCTGCAGGCTGGCGGCAAGATGATCATCGGCGCCATCACCGGACTCGATCTGATCAACAAAAAAACCAAAGAAGCACTGGCCTTGGCGGCTTGATCCGGAACGAATATTCATGTTAAGTCAATCCGCCAAAGACGGTTTCGATACGCTACTGATGCAGTCGCTCAAGACCAGTCTGACGCCTTCCGGCGAAGAATCAGGGGTGATGGTCATCGCCGCAGAAGACGCGGAGGCAATCGCCGACAGCCAGATTGTGGTGCTGACGGTGTCGTCTTACCTGTTCCGCGCCATGGTCATGTTTTATTTCACGCCGAACGCAGATACGCGCGCCCATTTTGCCCGTCTCAATCATCTCGAGCTAGATGCCATGAGCGAACAGACCTTTATGGATGCAATCGCCGAGGGTGGCAATTTATGTTGCGGTATTCTCAATCGCGATCTGGGAAATTTTTTCCCGCATATCGGTATGTCGACACCCAACGTGATCGACAAACAATGTGCAAGCTATTTGCAAAAGCTCAATTGTGAGCATATACAGCATTTTGCGGTCGAGATGCCGCAGTCGCCGCGCTTTTACGTCAGCCTGTGCGTATCGACCTACGCTGATATCGATTTTGAAGTGGATGCCAATGCTGCCGCAAGTGAAACCGGCGAGCTCGAATTGTTCTGATTTTCCCTTTACTCTTTACCCCAAACTATACCTATGGCACAAATCCTGGTAGTCGATGACTCAAGCACCGTACGCGCCGAAGTGGGCGATTTTCTTAAGAAAAATGGCTTCGATGTCGCACTCGCGGTTGATGGTCGTGATGGCCTGACCAAACTGCAGGGCGATGCGGCCATCAAGCTGGTGGTCTCGGACGTCAACATGCCAAACATGGATGGTCTCACCATGGCCGAAAAAATTCGCAGCGAACTGGGCAACGCCAAAGTCAGCATCATCATGCTGACCACCGAAAACTCGCCGCTCATGAAAGAGCGCGGCAAAGCGGCTGGCATCAAGGGCTGGATCGTTAAGCCGTTCAAGGGTGATGCGGTACTGGCTACTTTCAAGAAACTGGTGGAAGCTTGAGTTGTTCTTCCACGCGACAAAATAGCAATATCCGTAGAGCTAGATCAGATCGTTGACAGCCGGGCGTGTAGCGGCGGCTCAGGTGTCGGCGGTGCTGGCGTCATGGTTTATTCGTTGACGTTTGCGCTGTCGACCTATGGAATGGCGTTATTCAACGTTTGAAGATCTGCATCGCAGTCTCCGGGTGATTTTTTAGTTGTGTTGGCGCCTCAAAGGCGTTGCGGCTGCGTCTTTTGATGGCTGCGTGCATCTCATTGCCGGTATCTACAACTTCCTGTCCGCCGATGAGTAGGCCCGTTCGACCTTGGCTATGCGCGTTTCATAGTGCGCGTACCAGAGTTGTTGTCCAGTTTCTTGCGCGATCCGATGTTCGGATTGTGATTTCCAGGCAGAGATGGCTTCCAGACTCGTCCAATACGACACGGTGATACCGAAACCATCGGCATCACGCACACTTTCCACTCCCAGATAGCCAGGTTGCGCAGCGGCGAGCTCTACCATGCGCTCTGCCATTTGATCGTAGCCATGCTCCTCCTGCGTGCGTAGGGAAGAAAAAATCACGGAATAATAGGGTGGGGCAGGGAGCTTGGCAAAAACAGGCTTGCTCATGATCATTCCTGGGGCGAGGACAGAGAGTATATGAGAGGATCTGCGCCGTTTGATGGTAATAGGCGTGTGCCGGTGATTTTAAACATAGCTCGATCGCAAACCAAGTGTTATTTGTGATCAGTGTGGCTTGTTGCTGATGACCGATTGTCGTCAAGCTGGCCGCGCGCTCGCGAATCCAACACGCGGTATAAGCGAACGCTGCGAATTTTTTTGGGGATAGCCAGGGCCCCGCAGATGATCATCGGCGGTCGAAATATTGATCGCCCCCGCCGCGCACATTGGCACTAACGGGAGCGAAGGCTAGGGGGCGCAATTACGCGCCGGAATAGACCGATGGATCGAACGTTTGTGCCGCGCTCTTCGCTTGTGCACGTGTCTTCGCCGATGGGCCGTTGACGATGACTGGATAGCTGTCGTTATTGGCAATCAAACCTTCTTGTTGCGCCTGCTTCAATTCAGCGATCACAGTGGCGCGGGTCTTGCTACTTTGGAACGGTACCACAGGGTAATTGTCGCCAGCGGACTGGTCTGCAGCGTCACGTGCGGCCAGCGTGGTGCTGCTGGCTGGCGATTGGGCGAAGGCCGCAGCACAGGACAAAGAGAGTAAAACACCAGCAAGGATTTGAGTAGATTTCATCGTCATTCTCCAGAAGTAATAAGTAAAGATCGAAAGGCCTCGAGATTGAGGCTTCAACACCGACAAGCAAGTGGCAGTGGCCATTGGCACATCGTTGGAAGCCAGTTTAGTCCCCACAATTGGACGTCAAGATTGCAGAGACATGACATCTTTGTCATATCCCTGTCATATTGCGCAATAGAAAATATTTGATCGATATTTAAAAGTATTTACATTTTTAAATAGTTATTATTTTATTTTTATATGGTCAAAGGGCAAGTTTATGTTGCCGCGCATTCCGCCGGCATCGGAGGCTGGCATTATCTCTGCGCCATTCACGAGCGGCATTGCATCGGTCTTGTTGGATTCCCCGTTACGGCGCCAGATCATCAAGGTTGCGGCTTGCTCTGCCACTGCAGAGGTCGATGTTTACGGTCGATGTAGGTTGAATCCCTGTAATTTGCAGGACTTGGCGGCAAGGAGTTATCTGGGGCCAATCGGGCAACTGGATGATCTGAACCAGATGGAACAAAGCATTTGTCATCCTCTGGTGGCTCAGGCATTGAAACCTGCGCTAGTCGAGGCGGCTGGAAAAATGCTTAGGCAAGCCGCTGTCCAAGTTGAGGGGATTGCCATGAGGATAGCTAGCGAACGGATTTTGCAAGGTGAACGTTGTTACCGAGTGGTGCAAGAACTGAATATTTCGGATGGCGCTCAGCGGTTTAAATGCATGATGATATCGGTCAATGGACCTGCCAGAGAGCGGGTTCTCAGCGGTGAATCTTGCGATGAAGTCGCCCATGATCTCGGCATCTCACAGGGTGAGGCCTTGAAGATGTTGGCGTTAATTGTCGTTGAAGGTCCGGCAAAACAATGTGTGCTCAATGGAGAACCTGCCAACGCCGTTGCCGCCAGATTAGGCATTTCACACCACTATGCATTGCGGCAACTCGACATGATCACAGTCGAAGGTCCCGCAAAACAACGCGTGCTCAACGGTGAACCCTGCAACGTAGTGGCGTGGGAGCATGGCATTTCATATGCGCATGCCTGGTACAAGCTGAACATGATCGCCGCCGATGGCCCCGCCAAGCTGCGTGTACTCAATGGGGAACCCTGTAACATCGTCGCCAGAGAGTATGGAATATTACATATCGACGCAATTCGAATGCTCGAGAGGATTGCCACCGATGGTCCGGCGGCCAGACGCATTCGGCAAGGTGAGCAATGGCGCATTGTTGCTCAACAACTTGGCATTTTCAATGTGTACACTCGGCAAAGCCTGCAGCGGCTGGCAAACAATCCATTTGTGAAGCTGCGCAGAAACATCAAATCAATGACATGCATTTTTCATCGCAGGCACTAACAACGTCTACACAATATCGCTGCTAGCTTTGCTTTGCCGCTATATGAAATCGGTGCACGTCTTGAGGATGACGACATGCTCAGGGCAAGGTTTTCTGCACCACGTCAAGATCATCAAGACGCAGCCACTTGTAATAGATTAACGAGACGATCCAGCTCAATAAAAATACAGCAATGACCAGATAGCCGATGCTGCCGAAATGCGCGTTGACCGCATTCACGGCAGACCAGAAAACACCGCTAGGATTATAACGGTCGGCCAGTAAGCCGAGCACTTCCAGCGCACCGACCAGTATCGCCACAATCACCGAGACGAAGGTGATCGTCATGTTGTAATAGAGCTTACGGATCGGTTTGACGAAGGCCCAGCCATAGGCGCCTAGCATCAGGATGCTGTCGGTGGTATCAATGAGCGACATGCCGGCGGTAAACAAGAGCGGGAAAATAAGGATGGTCCAGATCGACAAGCCATCCGAGGCTTGTGTTGCCGACATGGCCAGCAGGCTGATCTCGGTGGCAGTATCAAAACCCAGGCCAAACAGGAAGCCCAGCGGATACATGTGCCAACTGCGCGAAATCAGATTGAACATCGGCTTGAATAGGCGTGCCAGCAAGCCGCGATTGGCCAGCAGCAGATTCAGATCGTCTTCGACGTAAGGCTCTCCCCGGCGCACCTTGCGGAAGGTCTGCCAGACCGAGCGCAGCACGATCATATTGATGGCCGCGATGATGAAGAGGAAAAAAGCCGAAATCAGCGTGCCGATCAAACCGCCGATTTCCTGAAAATCGCTCATCTGGTGTTTCAGCGCCACGGCGCTCAAGGCAACGACCACGCTGGCCAGAATCACCACGGTGGAATGCCCCAGTGAAAACATGAGACCCACCGCCACCGGGCGTTTGCCGTCCTGCATCAACTTGCGCGTGACGTTGTCGATGGCGGCGATATGGTCCGCATCGACCGCATGACGCAGGCCGAAACTGTAGGCCAGCAATGCCGTTCCCATCAGCAGTGGATGCCCGCGCAGCGCGATCAGGGCCCAAGCCCATGCTGCCAGATTGAAGGCCAGCAGCAACAGGTACATGCCGATGACTTTCGCCTTGACGTCTGCCGAAGCATCGCTGAACAGGGCTTTCATGATGCCGTTCATGGCGCCTCCGCTGGGAGCGCGAAGCTCAACGCTAGGACGGCGTCGAGAATATCGATGTTGTTGAGCATGCTTGATTTTATTCGTAACGTTTTTTGTATGATGAATTATTCATTAATCATACAAAAAACGGAAGCAAAGAATCTTGTTGCCATACATGTTTTACCGGCTTAGCTGTGGGGATGGATATGGGTATGGCCGATTCGTACATATTTTTCGACCGCGATATCGACCGGAACGATATGAACATTGCCATGGCGCACGCCGGTTTGCGCAATGATGGCATCAGCGCAAGCGCGCACTTCTGCGATCTTGCCTTTGAGGATGACTGTTTCAAGGCAGTTATCGTGATCCAGATGAACATGCTGAGAAGCCACTGCCACGTCATGGTGAGCGTGCTGCAACTCGGTCAGGCGATTGGCCAGCATGCGCTCATGGTGGTCGTAGATGAAACTGACGGTGGCCACACACCATTTCGCCTTGCCGGCAAAAATCTCTTGTTCGCCCAATTCCTTGCGTACCAGATCCCGAAAGGCTTCGGAGCGGTTCAGATAACCTTTGCGCTCGACCAGTTGGTCAAAGGAATCGGCCAGATTATCATCGACGGAGATGGTGAGGCGGCGCATGGAATGTCCTGAGAAAAATCAAATTGCCGCCATGATGACACCAGCTATACTGCCTTGTCACCTTGTAAAGCGGCGCTAGGCCGCGACCGTTATGCTCCAGCATCTACATCATGCCAGGCGGCCCGCCTGGTTGCTCAGTTTGCTCCTCACCTGTGCGATGGCGCCGGCATTGGGCGCTACGGTGGCGAATGCGGGTGTGCCGCACGACTGGTGCAGCGTCGCCGCTGTTGGTAATGTGCCGCCCGCAGCACTCAAGTTGATAGAACGCGCCAGGCGGCATCTGGGAGATATGCCGCATCCCTTGTTGCGTATGCACACCGAGGGAACCTTGCCGCACCAAGGTATTTATGATGAGTCATTGAATGCCGCGCACGATTTTACGGTGATGCGCGAAGCCGCACTGGCATGGGGATTGAGCGGAGAACAAGGCTATGCAGACCAGGTCGAGCGCTTCCTGCAGGCCTGGATCGCCACGTATACGCCGAGCTACAACCCGATTGACGAAACCCGGCTGGACGCCTTCATCCAGAGCTATACAGTAACCCGCACGGCACTATCGGCGCCAACGGTGAGTGCTATGCAAGGCTTTCTGAGGACATTGGCGATCAATTACATCGATCGTGCAGAAAATCGGCGCGATGCCAGCAAACCGCCACGTTCCTTGACCTGGATTAACAACTGGCAAAGCCACCGCATCAAACTCATCACCATGGCCGCCGCTGCCTTGCAGGATGGTCCCTTGCTGCAGCAGGCACGCCGCCTGTTTCTGACACAGCTGGCCAGCAATGTGCGCACTGATGGTGCGGTAGAGGATTTTGAGGACAGGGATGCATTGCATTACGTAGTCTACGACCTGGAACCCTTGACCATGGCGGCCATCGCTGCGCAGCCGTTCGATGACAGTTGGTTGCACGCCAGGGCTGACAACGGCGCCACCCTGGGGCAGGCGCTTGATTGGCTGCGTCCCTTTGCGGATGGCAGGCAGCGCCATGAAGAATATGTGCATAGCCATGTCGCCTTTGACGACCAGCGCGCCAAAGCCGGTGTGCCGGGTTTCGCAGGACAGTGGCAACCGGCTTCAGCGGGTGGCTTGTTTTGGCAGGCGGCGCGGTTGGATCCTGGCTACCGGACGTTGGCCCAGCAACTGATTGTGCAGGCGCCGGATTGGCTGGCGTTTTGCGCCGCGCCGTAATGACGTCGCAATAAAAAAGCGCGATCATGACAGTGTGCATGATCGCGCTCCCAATCGTCCTGAAAACCGGACTTATGTTACCCGTCGTTGTGCCGATAGTCTTCTTATTACGGTGACCAAACTGTCGATTTCGTCAAAGGTATTGTAGAACGCCAGTGACGGCCGCACCGTGGTTTCAACGCCGAAACGCCGCAGGATCGGTTGTGCGCAATGATGGCCGGTACGCACCGCGATACCTTCTTCGTTGAGTGCTTTGCCGACTTCCTCGGTGCTGTAGCCGTCCAGTACAAAGGACATCACGCTGGCCTTGTCATTGGCGGTGCCAATGAGTCGCACACCCTTGATTTCACCCAGTTTTTGCATGCCGTAGACCAGCAAATCATGCTCGTAGCTGGCGATGTTTTCGATACCGATACGATTGACATAATCGATGGCAGCACCCAGTCCGACGGCATCCGCAATATTGCCGGTGCCGGCTTCGAACTTGTTGGGAATCGGTTGGAACACCGTCTTCTCGAATGTCACGTCGGCGATCATGTTGCCACCACCTTGCCATGGCGGCATGTCTTCGAGTACCTCGCGCTTGCCCCAGACCACGCCGATGCCAGTCGGGCCGAACACCTTGTGGCCTGAAAAGACAAAGAAGTCGGCGCCCAAATCCTGCACATCAACGCGCATGTGCGAGACCGACTGGGCACCGTCAACCAAGGCCTTGGCGCCAGCCCGATGCGCCAGTTCGACAATTTCCTTGATCGGCGTGACCGTGCCGAGCGCGTTCGATACTTGCGTGACGGCGACAATCTTGGTGCGGTCGTTAAGCAGCTTGCGGTATTCGTCGAGCAGGATCTGACCCGAATCATCCACCGGAATAACACGCAACTTGGCACCTTTGGCCGCAGCCAACTGTTGCCATGGGACGATGTTGGCGTGATGCTCCAGATTGGAGACGATGATTTCGTCGCCTTCGCCCACATGTTGCCCGCCCCAGCTTTTGGCCACCAGATTGATGGCTTCGGTGGTGCCGCGTACGAAAATGACTTCATTGACATCCGGCGCGTTGAGGAAGCGTCGCACACGTTCGCGCGCACCTTCGTAGGCGTCAGTCGCACGCGCTGCCAGTTCATGCGCAGCGCGATGGATGTTGGAGTTTTCGTGCTGGTAGAAGGAGCTGATCCTGTCGATCACCGACTGCGGTTTGTGGGTGGTGGCGGCATTATCGAACCATACCAGCTGACGGCCATTGACGCGTTCCTGCAGAATCGGAAAGTCGCGCCGCACTGCATGCACGTCAAACGGTGGATGACGATCACTGCCGGCCAGCGGCACGACCGCATGCGGCTGCGCTTTGGCAGGAGTGACGTAACCACTGGGCAAGACCACCGCATCGACGAAATAATATTGGGGAGTCGATGTCGGGGCCGCCGATGACACTGTCGAAGCCGCACCAGGACTGATATTGGCAGGGATGGACGGTGGCAAGGGATGGTGCGCGCCATCGCTTGGCAGTGTGTCGCGCTTGGGCAGCGTTGTCGCGTCAGGATGGCCGTGTGCCTCGCTCAGGAAGTAATAGGGCGATGCAGATGCTTGCGGCGCTGTCGTGCCCAGTGCTGCAGGTACGCCCAGCAAGCCGGAGCCAAAGCGCGGCTCATAGGCCGGAATGGTGCTCAGGGGTTTATCCGGAACGCCGTTGCCAGCCTGTGCCGATGGTGCCAATGCCGGTGCCCGGTTGGTCAGGGACAGCACGGACGTTGGCGAGGCCGGGATCAGGTTGGTACCGGGAATCTGCCCTTGTGGAATCGGCGTGCCAGGCACGCTGGGACCAAAGCCGGCGGGGCTGACCAGGGGCGAACCGGGTGGCGCAATATTGACCGGTGCTTGCGCACCGGGCACTGAAAACGGCGGCGCCGCGAACAACTCGGTCGCCAGGCGCGCCAGCAGCGCCGGATCAAATGGCGCGCCGCTAGGTTCCGGCGCGCCGGCCGGCAAGGAAGTGGAGGGCGTAAAGTTGCTCACGTCGGGGCTTATTTGTAGGTGTCAGGATAGTCGTGGTACTTACCGATTTCGACATCGTCGAGCACCGCCAGCGCATCACTGGTAAGGACGGCAAGCGAGCAATACAGCGAAATCAGATACGACGAAATGGCGTGGCTATTGATGCCCATGAAGCGCACCGACAGACCCGGACTTTGTTCGCCCGGCAGACCCGGCTGGAACAATCCGACCACGCCTTGGCGCTTGTCGCCCACGCGCAGCAACAGAATCTTGCTCTTGCCGTCGGCGACCGGCACCTTATCCGATGGAATCAGTGGGATGCCGCGCCAGGTAATGAATTGCGAACCGAACAGACTGATCGTCGGCGGCGGTGTGCCGCGGCGGGTGGCTTCGCGGCCGAAAGCGGCAATCGCCAGCGGATGCGTCAGGAAGAAAGCCGGCTCTTTCCATACCTTGGTCAGCAGTTCGTCCAGATCGTCAGGTGTCGGCGCGCCGGTCAGCGGGAAAATGCGCTGTTCGTCGGTCACTTGCGCCAGCAGGCCGTAGTCTGGATTGTTGATCAGTTCGCTTTCCTGATTTTCCTTGATGGTCTCAATGGTCAGACGCAGCTGTTCCTTGATCTGGTCGTGCGGGCTGCTGTACAGATCCGACACGCGGGTATGCACATCCAGAATCGTGGAGACCGCATTGAGGAAGAACTCGCGCGGCTGTTCTTCGTAGTCTACAAAAGTGCGTGGCAGTTGATTTTCTTCCTGGCGAGCGGTGCAGGTGACTTTGATCGACTCAGGATTCTTGACTTTATTGAGGCGATAAATACCCGCTTCCACCGGCACCCATTGCAATAGATGGGTCAACCAGCGCGGGCTGATCGTCTCCAGCTGGGGCGCGGTCTTGGTTGCGTTTGCTAGTTGCCTTGCTGCATTATCGCCCAGCGTAGTAGTGGTGCCTGGTGTTACCGACATCGTGACTCCAATTCTTTAAGTTGAAAATCGAAAAAAAACTCAGGGGAAAATAACCATGCGCAGTGTGAGGTCACTGTCGTCATGCCTCAACATGCTATAGCCATCAACTTGATGCCACGCACCAGATTCATCTGGCCGATGGTTTCGCCACGGCTGACCAGGGCCGACGGCGTCAAGTTAAGCGCTGACGCCAGTTTTTCGACTGTCAGCAGTGAAGCAATGGCGCAGCCGCGTTCAATCTCGCCGATATACGAACGATTCAGATTGGAGTTCTCGGCCAGTCGCTCCTGTGACCAGCCTTGGGCTTCCCGCAACTGCCGCACGCCGATACCAAAGCTTTGCACCAGCGGGCTGGAACTGCTTTCAGCGGCTTCGGGCAGTGTCGATTTGCGGGGCGCTTTCAGTTTCAGCTTGGCCTCGTCGATCTCGCTCATCGTAGATACTCCTGGTGGCTCATCGGCTGGTTCAACTGGTGGCAATGCCATTGGCAAAAGCGCCTTCACGCGATTCGGCCTGGGCAATCCGACCACCGGGTGCGACATCATGTGTGAGCCAGACATTGCCGCCAATGACGGCGCCCTTGCCGAGCGTGATACGACCGAGAATGGTGGCGCCGGCGTAGATGACGACATCGTCTTCGACCACCGGATGGCGCGGCAATCCTTTTTGCAGATTGCCCTCGGCGTCGGTAGGGAAACGCTTGGCGCCCAAGGTGACTGCCTGATAGACGCGCACTCGTTCGCCGATGACGGCGGTTTCGCCAATCACCACCCCGGTGCCATGATCGATGAAAAAACCGGCGCCGATGCGAGCACCAGGATGAATGTCAATACCGGTGGCGCCATGGGCCAGCTCCGAGACGATCCGTGCCAACAGCGGCAGCCCCAACTGGTAGAGCTGATGCCCCAGACGGTAGTGAATCATGGCCAGCACGCCGGGATAGCAAAGCAGGACTTCATCGACGCTGCGCGCGGCCGGGTCGCCCTGATAGGCGGCCAGCACATCGCTGTCGAGCAGGGTGCGGATGGCCGGTAATGCGGCAGCAAAGCTGCGCGTGACAGCCAAGGCCGCTTGCTCGATATCGCGCTCGCCGGTGTCGCTGATACTGGCGTTGTACTTCAGTTCCAGATGCACCTGCTTCAATAGCGCATGCAAGGCCGCATCGAGGGCGTGGGCGACATGAAAGTTTTCGCTTTCCTGGCGCAGATCGGGCGGGCCAAGGCGCATCGGAAAGAGCACGCCTTTGAGGCTGTCGAGGATGCTGGATAAGGCATCGCGCGAGGGAAACTCGCGCCCGCCAGCTTCGTTGACGCGCCGTTGCGCCTGGCGCCAGCTCTGGCGTGCTTCATGCAGGGATTGCACGATACTGGTGATGTCGAAAGTCGCCACACAAATCCTTTAGAAAAATGCTACGCCAGAGGCCTGCAAATCAGTCTTGCACCCATGGCAGGCCGTGGTAACGCCAGCCATCGGCATGACCGCGCTGCTGGTGTTCGTTGAGTTCGCCTTCAAAGCCCTCGATGATATTGAAAATACAGCTCAGACCGGCCTTGGCAGCGGCCTCTGCCGCCAGCGCCGAGCGCTTCCCGCTGCGGCACAACAACAGCGCTACGGTTTCCTTGCCACCGAGCTTGCTTTCCAATTCCCGCACAAAGCGTGGATTACGTGTGAGCGCCGTACCGGTAGCCCAGGGCACATGGATGCTGCCGGGTATGTGACCGACAAATTTGCGTTCTTCGTTGCTGCGTACGTCAACCAATAAGGCCTGTTGCGTCGAAAAAAGTTGCCATGCCAAGGTCGGCGTGACACCGCCGGCAAAGGCCAAGCCGGCAGCGTTGGCGCTGGCCTTGATGGCGATCAGATCAGGTGGCAGATCAAGTGGGAGGACAGGGGCGAGGGTGAGCGCGTCAGCGGACATAAAAAATCTCGTTGGTTGTTCAAGTCGTTAGAAATTGCAGCTCGTTTGGTGGCGATAGCCAGCAAAAAGGCCTTGGAATGACTATACGATTGGCAAAAACGAAATAAAACGAATAAAAATGAGTTCGCTTATTCGAAAATAGAATAAGCGATGAGCGGTGTTTGCCGGCGAAAGCGAGCGAATTTTCTCGGAGTTGAATCTGCGCCAGAAATGTCTGCGAAGTTTATTAGCTATTAGTTATTAGGCTGCGCGAAGGATTGCGCCAGTCAGCGGTGCTCAATAGTTCTTCCGGATAGGTATTGTTGACCTTTGGGGGACACGGTGACGCTGCCCGAATAGCCCTGCGGACAGTCAATCAGACCATCTGCACAAGCATCTTCCCATATGGAAAGTCTGGGGCAGGTGGTGCGCCAGACTTCAAGCACCTCGGCATAAGGATGCGGCTTGTCCACGATCCATTCGAGCATCTGTAAAGTTAATGCGTCATGCGTAGTCATGATCGTCTCCTTATTGCCTAAGCGCGCGGCCGAAAGGTTTGCTCTGACGAGCTCAATCATGTCACAAAATAGCGTCGCTGATGAAGCGTGGCGTGCTCATACAACAGCTACACTGCGCCAGTGCGAGGGCTGAGCATGGGGTGCTACAATTTCCAGCCTCGATTACTCCTATTTTGTGCGTGTGACGTGATGTCGTTTGAACGTTCACCACTCCCTCTGCTGAAAGGCGCCATGGAAAATCTGATTACGACAGTCGATCAATTAGAAGCAATTTACGGACAGCCAGCCGAACGCGCCGTGCGCAAAGAGATTGATTACCTCAATGAGGACTATCAGGCGTTTGTCGCGGCGTCGCCGTTTTTGGTGCTGGCATCGGCTGGTACCGACGGCATGGACTGCTCGCCCAAGGGTGATCCGGCCGGTTTTGTGCGCATACTCGATGAGCGCACGCTGGCTATTCCTGACCGTCCCGGCAACAACCGCATTGATAATCTGCGCAATATCGTCGCTGATGCACGCGTGTCTTTACTGTTCATCATTCCGGGAGTCGGGGAAACACTGCGCGTGAATGGCAGAGCGGAAATTTCGGTGGATCCTCAATTGCTGGCCAGCTTCGAGGTACGTGGAAAGCTGCCGCGCACGGTGATCGTGGTGAAGGTCGGGGCAGCCTATTTCCACTGCTCCAAGGCCATGGTGCGCTCGGGGCTATGGGATGCCGGGCGCTACCTGGCGCGCGAACAATTGCCCAGCGCAGGCAGTATGCATAAACGTCTGGCCGGCGGCGCCTTTGATGCCGAGGCCTATGATCGTGAATTGCCCACGCGCACGGAAGCCGGTTTGTATTAAAGACGCCTCAGTTCCATAAATGCTGCCGCTGATCTGGCCGCCCCGACAGCATCGCTGGCGGCTTGCGGCAGGTAAGGAATGCAGCCCAACATGGGCGCTGAAATTCTGTCTTGCAGACTGCTGATGGTGGACTGCAAATACAGCATCTCCGGTGCCACGATATTGGCCACCCATCCCGCCAGCGGCAAGCCACGTGCGGCAATCGCCTGCATGCTGAGCAAGGCGTGACTGATGCAGCCCAGCTTGATGCCGACCACCAGAATGAGCGGCAATCCAAGTCGGCAGGCCAGATCGGCAGTATCGTGCTGGTCATTGAGCGGCACCAGAAAACCGCCCACGCCTTCGACGATGACGCTGTCGACGCAAGGCACTATCTGTGCAAAGCATTGTTCGATATGTGCCAGCACAATGTTTTTCCCCTCATTGGCAGCGGCAATATGTGGCGCGGTTGGTTCCCGCAGTAAATATGGATTGATGATGGCCGTCGGCAATGCGACATTGGCCAGTGCTCGCAAGGTCTCAACGTCATCGTTACGCCAAGCGCCGTCCTGCCAGAGCGCGCCGGAGGCCACCGGTTTCATGCCGGCGACACGTTGCCCCTGGCCGACCAGCGCATGCATCAGGGCAGCCGATACCAAGGTCTTGCCGATGCCGGTATCGGTCCCGGTGACAAAATATCCTGATGGCCTCATGTTCAGCTTGTCCGCATGACCTGGTCAAACACCCGATGCGTGCGTGTTGCCAGCAATCCAACTTGCTCTTCATCCAGGATGTAGGGCGGCATCAGATAAAGGGTGTTGCCGATTGGCCGCAATAGCAATTCCTGCTTGAGCGCCTCGGCAAAGAAACGGCGCGAAAAATTCGCTGTCGCCTGCCCATCCTCTAGCACCGCATCGCAGGCCCAAATCATGCCGGTTTGACGGAAATGACGGATACGCGGGTCCTGTGCCAACGGCTGCAAGGCCGCCGTGATGCCTTCTGCCAGCACGACGTTGCGTTGCAGAATCTGGTCTTCTTCAAAAATCGTCAAGGTTGCCAAGGCCGCTCTGCACGCTAGCGGATTACCGGTATAAGAATGCGAATGGAGGAAGCCGCGGCGCATATCGCTGTCATAAAAAGCTTGGTAGATATCAGGACGTGTCATCACTAACGAGAGCGGCAGATAGCCGCCGCTGATGCCCTTGGACAGGCAGAGAAAATCGGGCCAGATAGCCGCTTGCTCGCAGGCGAAGAAACTACCGGTGCGGCCGCATCCGACCGCAATTTCATCGGCAATCAGGTGCACGTGATAGTTGTCGCATAGCTGGCGCAGCTGGCGCAGGTAATCCGGGCCATACATGCCCATGCCGTTGGCGCACTGCACCAGCGGCTCGACAATGACAGCGGCGATCTGATTGGCACGTCGTTGCAGTAGATGCTCCAGTTGCTGCAATGAGCGGCGCATCACGTCGGCGGCGCTTTCCTCTGGCTGCGTCTGGCGCGCGTCGGGTGAAGCAATGACATGCGAGGGCCGCAGCAGTGCGCCATAGGCTTCGCGAAACAAGGGCGTGTCGGTGACGCTCAAGGCGCCTAGTGTCTCGCCGTGGTAGCCGCCGGCCAAACAAACAAACTCTTGTTTGTCGCTGTGACCGGCATTGCGCCAGGCATGGACGCTCATTTTGAGCGCGATCTCGACCGCCGAAGCGCCGTCGGAAGCGTAGAAACAATGGCCCAGCGCGTGATTGGTCAAGGCCGACAGTTTTTCCGATAGCGCGATCACCGGTTCATGGGTAAAGCCGGCCAGCATGGCATGCTCAAGACGGTCCAGCTGGTCTTTCAAGGCGGCGTTGATGCGGGGATTGGCATGACCGAACAGGTTGACCCACCAGGAACTGATGGCATCCAGATAGCGCCGACCGTCGGCGTCGTACAGCCAGGCGCCCTGAGCGCGTGTTACGGCAATGAGCGGCGTAGATTCATGATGCTGCATCTGGGTACAAGGATGCCAGACGCTCGCCAGACTGCGCTGCATCAGCGCCGCCGAGATGGGCGCGCTCATGTCACCACCTCTGCCGCTACGCTGTGCAATGCTTGCGCCAGTTGTGAGATTTGGGTACTGGTATGCAGCGCCGACAAGGAGATGCGCAAGCGCGCCGTGCCCCTGGGGACGGTGGGTGGACAAATCGCCGGCACCCAGATGCCCTGATCGCGCAGGCGCTCCATCAGCGCGCGTGCGGTTTGGTTGTCGCCGATGATCAACGGGTGAATTGCGGTCATGGAGGGCAGCAAGGTCCAGGGTAGATCGGCCAGGGCGCGGCGTAACTGGAGACCCAGGTCGCGCAAATGCTGACGTCGCCAATCGTCGGCGGCGATCACCTTCAGGCTGGCCGAGACCGCCGTAGCCAGCATGGCCGGGTTGGCCGTGGTGAACATATAGGTGCGCGCGCGTTGCAGCAGCCAGGCAATCAACTGCTCGCTGGCGGCGACGAAGGCTCCCGCCGCACCAGCGGCTTTGCCCAGGGTGCCCATGTAGATGAGCCGCTGCGAACGCAGCCCGAAATGTTGCAGGCTGCCGCCGCCATGCGGGCCCAGCACGCCCAAGCCGTGGGCATCGTCGACCAGCAGCCAGGCATCGTATTGCTCGCACAGGGCAAGCAGTTCCGGCAAGGGTGCAATATCACCGTCCATGCTGAACACGGCATCGGTTGCAACCAGCTTGCGCGGGCTCTGGCACTTGGCCAGCAGGCGCGCCAAGGTGGCGGTATCGCCGTGCGGATAGACCTTGAACTCGGCGCGTGACAAGCGCGCACCATCGATCAGGGAGGCATGGTTGAGACGGTCCGAAAATACGCTGTCGCCAGCACCGACAAGCGCACTGATAGTGCCCATATTGGCCATGTAGCCGTTGGAAAAAGAGAGCGCGCCAGGCATGCCAACGAAGGCCGCCAATTCCTGCTCCAGCGTTTCGTGGGCGGTGCTGTGACCGCTGATCAGTGCCGATGCCGCTGCGCCCAGGCCGTAACGCGTGAGGCCCTCTTGAGCGGCGGCAATCAGGTCCGGATGGTTGGCCAGGCCGAGGTAGTCGTTATTGCAAAACGACAGATACTGGCGGCCGTCAAGTTCCAAATGGGAGCCCTGCGGCCCTTCCACAATGCGCCGTTTTCTGCGCAGATGCTGTGACTCCAGTGCGGCCAGTTCGGCTTCGAAATTATCCATGGGCAGTCTTGCTCAAGAGGGTGGTTTCCAGTGGGCAGGTCAGCGGCATGCTTTCCAGGCCGTGATAAGCGGCGTGGCTTTGCCAGCGCAGGCCGTCGCTGATGGGACTCAGACCAGGCATGGCGCGCAGTAGTGCGGCAAAGGCCAGCTCGGCTTCCATGTAGGTCAAGCTAGCGCCCAGGCAAACATGCGGCCCGGCACCGAAAGACAGGTGTTTGGCTTCATCGCGCTCGATGTCAAGTTGCTCGGCATTGGTAAAGCGCCGCGGATCGCGGTTGGCTGCGGCCAGGTGCAGGATGACCAGATCGCCTTTACGCAATTGGCGGCCATGCAGCAGGACATCGGTCTTCAGTCTGCGGCCGGTGTACTGCACCGGACTGTCGTAGCGCAATAGTTCCCGCACCGCGCTTGGCAAGCGCTGCGGCGCTGCTTGCAAGGCTTGCCATTGCGCCGGATGTCGCAATAGCGCCAGCAAGCCATTGCCTAACAGGTGGCGGGTCGTTTCATAGCCGGCGAACAGCAGCGTGCAGCACTGCGCCAGCAATTCGATGGCCGATACATTGCCGTCGCGCTCGGCACGCATGAGCAGGCCGATGAGATCATCACGGTCAATCGCAAGGCGGCGCTGGGCAATGACGTCGACAAAGTAGTCAAGCATCTGCAACAGTGCCGTTTGCGCCGCTTGCGATTGCGCCAGCGTCGGTGTTGGCGTGCCGATGAAGCTGGCTATCGCGCTGGCGGCGACGACGAAATCGACTTGCTCATTGATGTCTATGCCCAGCATGTCGGCAATCACCAGCACCGGCAGTGGTCGCGCAAAATCGCGGATGAAGTCGAACGTAATGGCAGCGCAGCCATCCTGATCAATGCGTTGCGCGCCAGCCAGGATGCGTTGGATCAAGTCATCAATAATGCGGGCCACGCGCGGCGTCTGCTGTTGCAAGCTTGCCGCGCTGAAGCCGGCCTGCATGATGCGACGCAGACGGCGATGCGAAGCGCCATCGATAAACAGCAGCGAGCGCGACAAAATACGTTTAAATACGCGTAATTTGTCTTTTTCTGCGACTATTTCTTCTTTATCGGCGTTGATGGAAGCGCCGCTGCTACTGTTGATCCAGCGGGCGGCACGCTGTACCGAAAAGCGCGGATCGCGCAAGGCCGCCGCCACATCGGCATAGTCACTCAGCACCCAGGCGCCGTCAAAAAACTGCTCGCTCCAGGCCAGCGCTTGAGGCCGCGGCGGGAGTGTTAGGCATGGTGACGATATCAATTGCTCGAAGCCACAGGCATTGCGCTCAGTCCAAGCCGCTCAAACAGCGCGCGATCTTGGTTGACGGGAGCATTGGGCGCAGTCAGCAATTTGGCGCCAAGGAAAATCGAGTTGGCGCCCGCAGCAAAGCACAGCGTTTGCAAGGCATCGTCCATTTGCTCGCGGCCGGCTGACAGCCGCACCATGGTTTTCGGCATGGTGATGCGGGCTACGGCAATGGTGCGCACGAACTCCAGGTGATCGAGCGGTTCCGTGTGTTCCAGCGGCGTGCCCTTGATCGGTACCAGATGATTGATCGGCACCGATTCCGGATACGGCGCCAGGTTGGCCAGTTGTGCGATCAGCCCGGCACGCTGGCGGCGGCTTTCGCCCATGCCGATAATGCCACCGCAACAGACGTTCAGTCCAGCATTGCGCACGGTTTGCAAGGTATCGAGGCGGCTTTGGTAAGGCCGCGTGGAAATGACCTTGCCGTAGAAGTCCGGCGCCGTATCGAGGTTGTGGTTGTAGTAATCAAGGCCGGCTTGCTTGAAGGCGCCAGCCTGTGCCGCATCGAGCATGCCGAGCGTGACACAGGTTTCCAGTCCAAGCGCGCGTACCTGTCTGATCATGTCGGTCAATGTCGGCATGTCGCGTTCTTTCGGGTTGCGCCAGGCTGCGCCCATGCAAAACCGTGTGGCGCCCTGATCCTTGGCATTTTGCGCCGCCGCCAGCACTTCATCGAGCGACAACAGCTTGGTGGCAGCCACGCCGGCAGCCGGGTATTTGGCCGACTGCGAGCAATAACCGCAATCTTCCGGACAGCCGCCAGTCTTGATCGACAACAGACTGGACAATTGGATCTGATTTGGCGGGAAGTGGGCCCGATGCGTGCTTTGCGCTTGATAGAGCAGATCCAGAAAGGGCTGCGCAAACAGCGCTTCGACTGCAGCCGCATCCCATGTGGTGACGGCAGATGGGGCAGCGGCAATCGTCGACGCAGCAATGACAGGGTGAGCGTTTGAGGAGGAGGACATTTTTCTCGCAAGATGGCGCACGGAGAAGAAGTTTGCAGCGACTTCCCGTGTCCATGTAAAATTATAGATAATTTGATTGATCTGAAAATTAAATCACTCACTATTGGCGATTTGGATTTTATGTTCTTTTATTTTTGATTAACAAACGATATTTTTATAGATAATCTCTAAATTACGGTGCAAAAAAACGAAAATATCACGCTGGCGACTTCTGCCGATCGCATCGCCGAGCAATTGCGCATCCGCATCGTGCGTGGCGAAATTGAGGGCGGCAAGGCCTTGCGGCAAGACCATGTGGCGGAAGAGTTTTGTTCCAGTCATGTACCGGTGCGGGAAGCTTTTCAGCGCCTGGAAGCGATGGGGCTGGTGGTCAGCTTGCCGCGCCGCGGCGTGCGGGTGACGACACTGAGTTCAGCGGCGATCAAGGAAGCGGTAGAGATGCGAGCGGCGCTGGAATTGCTGGCCTTGAGACAGAGTGCGCCAAACATGACGGCAGCGCATATCGAACAACTCGAACAGGCCCAGGCGATGTGCGCACAGGCCACGTCATTGATCGAGTGGGATGCCGCCAACTGTGCGTTTCATGAAGCGATGGTCAGCGAATGCGGAATGCCGCGCCTGTTGGCGGTGCTCAAGCAACTGCAGCTGACCAATTCGCGCTATCTGTTCGCGGCCGGGCTGGTACGTGGCTGGCAGCCGCGCTCGGATCAGGATCACCGACTCATCATCGATGCCCTCAAGGAAAACAATGTCGAGCGCGCGGTGCAGCTTTTAGGGCGCCATATCGGCACCATGGAGCGCGTAGGGTTTTCCTGAGCGGCGCTTATGGCTGAGCCATCTGTTGCAATTTGATCCGGCTGTCGCGGCCATGCGTTTCCGGCATCTTTAGATAGACCAGCAGGGAGACCGCCGACCATACCGAGACATACCAGTAAAAATAGTGCTCATGTCCGATTGACTTGAATTTCAAGGCGACGAATTCGGTGGTGCCACCCAGGATGGCGGTGGTCAGGGCATAGGGCAAGCCTACGGCCAACGCGCGAATGCGCACGGGGAACAGTTCAGTTTTGGCCAGCATGTGAACCGAAGTGAAACCGCTGAGCATGAAGAGTCCGCAAAACGATAATGCGAAGGCCACCAAGGGGTCATGGGTGAGTGCCAGTGCATTGAAGATAGGAACCGAAAAGAAGGTGCAACAGAGGCCGAAAAAAATCAAAACCGGGCGTCGTCCCAACAGGTCCGAAGCGAGACCAAACAGCGGTTGCAAGGGCATATACAAGAGCAGCGCGCAGGCGGAGACCAAGGTGGCCGTTTCCTTGCCCAGGCCGACCGTATTGACCAGGAATTTTTGCATATAGACAGTGTAAGTATAGAAGCCGACCGTGCCGCCGACGGTAATGCCGATCGCCAGTAACAGTTGGCGCCAGTGGCGTAGCATTTCACGGCTGATAGGCGTAGCATGCCGCGTGGCGTTGTGCTCAAAGACAGCGCTTTCGACAACATTACGCCGCATATAAAGCGCAAACAAGGCCAGTAATCCACCGATGACAAACGGTATTCTCCATGCCCATCGATCGATCTGCTCGGCGCTGAACAACAGGTGTTGCATGATCAGCAGCAGACCTAGCGCGAGCAACTGGCCGGCCACCACGCTGACCTGTAAGAAACCAAGGTAAAAGCCGCGCCGATGTGGCGGAGCGATCTCGCTGAGATAGGTCGCGCTGGTGCCGTATTCGCCGCCCATGCTCAAACCTTGCAGCAGCCGCGCCAAGATCAGGATGATAGGGGCGAACACGCCGATCGTCGCATATCCCGGTGTCACGGCAATGATCAACGAACCGACGCACATCGCCGCGACCGACCCTGTCAGTGCCGATTTGCGGCCGCGACGGTCGGCATGCAAACCGATCAACCAACTGCCCAACGGACGTGCCACATAGCCGACTGCCGCGATTGCCGCGGCATTCATCAACTGCACCGTGGCGTTGTCGCTGGGGAAAAAAGCTTTGGCAAAGTAGATCGAAAAGATGCTGTAGGCGAGAAAGTCGTACCACTCGATCAGATTCCCGGCCAAGCCGCCAATGATGGATCGCAACGGTGGGCGAGGGCGCGCAGTTTGTTCAGTGTGAGGGGCATTCATGTACAGTCTCTTTATATTATTTATTAATGATGCGGGGACGCCGCTGATCGGCCTGTCTGCTATTTGAATCTATACAGTGCGCGCGGCGAGCTCGTCAAGACTGATTCACGCTGCGCTGCGTCAGGCACCCACTGATCAAGGGCTTGCCGTGTCCGTGCGTAATCGATAAGTTGCTGATGCTGGGTATGCGGCCAGTCACTGCCCCAGACCAGTCGCTCGGGCGTGAAAGCGGCTACTAATTGGCTCGCCAGCGTGGCGCCAATTGCGGTGCCGTCGCTGTTGACAATAGAGCGGTAAGCTGCTGACAGCTTCACCCAGACGCGTCCGGTCGCGGCCACCGACAGCAAGTATTGAAAGCCAGGATCATGGGCGGCGCTGTGCGGGTCAGGGCGGCCAAAATGATCGACCACCACCGTGCAAGCTTGCTGGAGCAAAGGGGCGATAGCGGCATGCAAATCCTGTGCTTCACAGTGCACCTCGACATGCCAGCCGAGCGCGTTGACACGCGCAAACAGCCAGCGCCAGTCGGGCGCGCTCAGTTCGGGAAGTGGCAAGCCGATCAGATTCAATCGTATCCCTACCACGCCGGCGTGATCAAGCCGTGCCAGTTCGCTCTCGGAGACCTCGCAATCGACCACCGCTACCCCGCGAAAGCGTTTTGGATAACGCCTTAGCACATCGAGGAAAAAACTATTGTCGGTCCCGAGAAAGCTCGGTTGCACCAGCACCGAATGCGACACGCCGTGCGCCGACAAATGCGCCACATAATCTTCGAGCGTGGCATCGTAGTCCGGTGCGTGGCGCCGCTGTTGCGCCAGCGGCAAGCCGCGTACGAACACATGGGCGTGGGCGTCGATTGCGGTGATCCGGGTGGGGTCGGCGTCATACCATTGAGACCCCGGTGTTGTCGCTTGAGGCTGCATAGTTTGGTCTTGTATGTCGATCATGGTTTTTCCCGCTCAGGCACGAGTGACGGCGTTGGTCGACATGACGACGATTGGTCGGCTCTTGGTTTCCGGCAGCATCAGCGCGGCCACCACCACCAGTCCGTAGGCGATACCGGCATCGATGCCGATGGCCGAGCCGAGCGGCATGGTGTCGCTCATATGTCCGATGAGCACCGGAAAGCCGGCCGACACGATACGCCCGAAGTTGTAGCAAAAACCTACGCCGGTACCGCGAATTCCCTGCGGATACAGCTCATTGAACAGGGCGCCAAGCGTGGCGGGAATCCCTGCTGCGAACAGACCCAGCGGAAAACTGAGAAATAGCATCTTGGTGTCGCTCATCGGTAGGAAGACGTAGATGTTCACCGTCGCCACGCAGCATGCGGCGAACAGAATCACGTTACGCCGCCGTCCTATCTTGTCCTGCAACCAGGCACTGACGAAACAGCCACAAATGAATGCCGTAATGACAACCGCAAGATAGCCGCCCGTGCCCAACACAGACAGATGTCGTTCGGTCTTGAGATAAGTTGGCAGCCAGGTGGTGATGGCGTGATAGCCGCCGTGCGCGCCAACGCCAATCAATGCGCCAACGATGGTCACGCGCAGCGTGGAGCGATCGAAAATACCCATCAATGTCGTCTTTGCCTGGCCGGGACCGGGCTCAGACTTGGCGGCTCGTGGCGGCTCTACCACGTTACGACGCAGATACAGCACCAGTGCGGCAGGAATGACGCCAATCCCAAACAGCAAGCGCCATGCCCATTCCGGCGAGACAAACGAGAACACCAAGGTGTAGAGCAGCACCGCACCGGCCCAGCCGAAACCCCATGCGCTCTGCACGATGCCCATGGCCTTGCCGCGATGTTCGGCGCGCATGGTCTCGGCCAACAGCACTGCGCCGGCCGTCCATTCACCGCCAAAGCCCACGCCTTGCAATGCCTTGAGAACCAGCAACTGTTCGAAGTTCTGTGCAAAAGCGCTGAGAAAGGTGAACAAGGAGAACCAAATCACGGTGATTTGCAGCGCACGCACGCGCCCGTAACGGTCCGACAACATCCCTGCCAGTAGTCCGCCCACCGCACCGGCGACCAGCGTGGCACCACCAATCAAGCCTGCCTGGCCCTTGCCGATGCCCCAGGTCACCAACAACGTCGGAATCACCAGGCTAAACAATTGGGTGTCGACACCATCAAGCGCCCAGCCAGCAAAACAGCTCCACAGGGTGCGCTTTTCCGACGTCGAAATGTCGCGATACCAGTTCATGTTTATCTCCAGATTTTTTATGTGCAAACGACAGGCAGTCGCCAGCTTCTTTATTGTTGATGCCATTCTAAAGATTGGTTGGATAAAGATATATGATATGAATAATCTTTATTCATATCGTTTTAATATGGAAACACGTAGCTGGAAATACTTCCTGGCCGTGGTTGATGCCGGCAGCGTCACCCGTGCCGCAGAGCGCCTGAACATCGCCCAGCCCGCGCTGAGTCAGGCCCTCACTCGGATGGAGAAGGACCTGGGCGTCAAGCTCTTTAGCCGCACGCGACGGGGCGCGGACCTGACTGCGGCGGGGCTGGCCATTGTCGAGGATGTGCGTATCAGTGTTGCCAGAATCGATGCCGCCTCGCACCGCGCTCGAGAGGTTGGTGCACAACGCGCAGGACGACTGACGGTGGGCTTTGCCTCGTCAGCGCTATTCGAGGTGCTGCCACGCGCTATCGCTGCGCTGCGGGTGTCGGTGCCGGATGTGGAGTTGGTGTTGCGCGAGATGAGTAATGCCGAACAGGCACATGCGCTCGAGCAAGGAGAAATTGATATCGGCTTGCTACATACGCCGGTTGCAGTTGCCGGCAAGATGCGCGAGAAGCTGATTGCACGGGAACGCTTGATCGCGGTGTTGCCTGAGACCTTCCCGGTATCTGCCGACGCCAGCGTATCCCTGTGCGAGCTCGCGCCACACGGGCTGGTCTGGTTTTCACAGGGACAGTTGCCCAGCGTTCGGGCGGGCATTCTCAGTGCGTTCCGGCAAGCCGGTTGCGCGGTGGAAATCGTGCAGGACGCAAACCGTTCGTTGACTGTGCTTGCCTGCGTCGCGGCCGGATGTGGCGTGTCGCTGCTGCCAGGCTCGGTGCGGGCATTGCAATTTAATGGCGTCAAGTTGTGTGAGATCAGCGACGCTGCCGCGTTGCCGTATTTTGAGCTCAGCGCAATCTGGCCGGCACGTGCCAGAACGACGCTGGCAGACCGTTTCGCTGAATTGATCACGCCTTACCCGGCCACGCGACTGGTCTAATTTTAGAGCAGCAACTGCTTGGCCAGATCCTTCTTGTGATCTTCTTGCGGTTCAAATTTGAGTGCCTGCTCCACATGCAACAGATGATGCGTCATCAATTCGATAGCCTCATCGACCTTGCCTGCTTTGGCGACGGCGATGAACTGCGTGTGCTCTTCGGTGGAGCAGATGGCATCCCGGGTAGATTGATATAGCATGGTAATCAAGGAGCTGCGTCCGGCCAGCTTGGCTAGAATGTCGCTGAGCACTGCATTGCCGGCAATATTGGCCAGCAGGATATGAAAGTCGCTCAACAGCGTTGAGCGCACCTGCGAAGTCTTTTCTTCTATGGCGTAGCGTTCTTGCTGCAGATGGGCTTCCAGTCGGACATAGTCCTCAGCCGTCGCACGCGCGATGAATTCGCGCACCATGGCGGCTTCCAGGGTACGTCGTACAAAGAAGATCTCGCGCGTTTCTTCCATTGTCGGTTTGCCGACGAAGGCGCCTTTGTCTGGAATCAGATCAATGAGTTTATCTTTGGCCAACATCACCAGCGCCGCCCGAATCTTGGTGCGGCTGACCTGATAGACCCGCGCGAGCGCCTCTTCGCGCAGTTTGGTGCCGGGCGGCAGCCGCTGTTCGGCAATGGCCAGGGTGATATCGCGTGCAATGGCTTCGGAACTATCGGATTGCGGTACTGCTGCGGTCATAGGATGGCAAGGGGAGTGGTGGTGTGTCCGGCAAGCGTTTGACCGACGCCAACCGAGGGAAATTCAGCAGTCTTATTGCCTCAGACTTGGCTCAATTGTACCCTCAGTGTATGGCACAAGCCACCTGCCTGTCTCAGGCCAAGGATGTGACACTCAGTTCGCCATTGAGAACTGCACGTGCGCGGCTTTTGTCGATGTCTTTCTCCCACGATGCCACCACCACGGTCGCCACACAGTTGCCGAGCAGATTGCCGACGGCACGCGCGATGCCGATGAACCAATCGATCGACAACACCAACACCAGCCCGACCACCGGAATGGCAGGGATCGTGGTCAAGGTCGCCGCCAGAATCACGATCGCCGAACCCGGCACACCGTGCGCCCCCTTGGAGGTAATCAGTGCTACCGCCAGAATCAGCAGCAAGTCACTCAGTGCCAGATGGGTGTTGGTGGCCTGGGCGATGAATACTGCCGCCATGGTCAGGTAGATGGAGAAGGCATCGAGGTTGAATGAATAGCCGGTTGGAATCACCAAACCGACAGTGGATTTTTTGATGCCCATCAATTCCAATTTCTGCATGATCTGCGGCAACACGCTATCTGAAGAGGCGGTGGCCAGCACCACGATCAATTCTTCGCGTAAATAGCGAATCAGCTTGAAAATGCTCAGTCCCGACAGTCGCATAATCGCGCCCAACACCGCCACCACAAAGAAAATCACGGCTCCGTAAAACAGTAGTACCAACATGCCTAGTTGCTTGAGCGAACCGATGCCGTAACGCCCGACGGTAAAGGCAATGGCGCCGAATACGCCGAGCGGCGCCAGGCGGATGAAGAACGACATGCATTTGAAGAACGCTGCTGACAGGGCCGCAATAAGACTCATTGCGGGCCGGCCTTTGTCGCCGATGAGCAGCAAGGCGCAACCGAAAATCACCGAGATCAGCAGTACCTGCAGCACATCTCCAGAGGTAAAGGCACTGAGGGCGGTGTCGGGGATGATTTGCATGATGAAATCGCCGAAGTTGGCACTTTTGACCTTGCCGGCATTTTCTACATAACTGCGCAAGCCACTGGGGTCGAGCGAGCGTGGATCGATATTCATGCCAACGCCGGGATGGAAGACGTAAGCCAGTAATAGCCCCAATATCAACGCAATAGCGGTCACCACTTCAAAGTAAATGATGGCTTTGATGCCGACGCTACCCACTTTTTTGAGATCGCTGGCACCGCAAATGCCTTGTACCACGACGCAGAAGACAATCATCGGAATGATCATCTTGATCAGTTTGATGAAGGCATCGCCCAAGGGCTTGAGACTTTCGCCCACGTGTGGAAATGCCAAACCGACAACGATACCGGCTAGCAGGGCAATGACGACCTGCCCGAACAATGATTTGAAAAAACGACGCACTTCAGTCTCCTGTTCTTATTTTGGACTGCCTCAACCCGGCTGACAGCGCATCTGAACAGCTCAATCGCGTAGATAATCAAAACGCATATGTTCGAGTGTTTTATGGCTGCTGCTGGTGTTGTCGGCAGGACAATTTCAATAAATATTTTTGACGCCTAACGACAAGATCACTATATTGCATACAATTTTTGAATACAATAAAAAATATAATTTTTATCATCAGGAAAATGTTTTGAATCGTGCGCCAGAGCGCGGGCTAAACCTGCATTGCAGTAGGGAAATTATGCGAAACATTGCCTGCGGGGCCGGCGCTGGCGCCAGTTCTGCCGCAACCATGGGGCCAGCGCCAACAGCCATTACGGCCTGGCTGCGGACACAGGTTGCCGACCAGTTTCATCTCTCTTAAAGGAAATTTCGTGACCATCATCATCGACGGCTTCAGCCTGGATGCCCAACAAGTCCTCAACGTAGCGCGTGCCGGCCAGGACGGCTATGCCAAGGTGGCGCTGGCGGCTTCTTCGCGGGCCGCACTCAAGCAAAGCAGGGATTACATCGAAGCTACCTGGATGCATGATGAGGCGCCCATGATGTACAGCTTCAATACCGGCGTAGGCCTGCTCAAGGACACCCGCATCAAGGTTGAAGACATTGCCTTGTTCCAGACCCAAATGATCAAGGCGCATAGCGCCGGCATCGGCGAACCGTTTTCTGAAGAAGTCAGCCGCGCCACCATGCTGTTGCGCGCCAATGCCTTCGCTTCCAATTATTCGGCGCCGCGGGTGGAGGTGGTGGACCGTTTATTGGCATTCATCAATGCCGGGATTCATCCGATCATGCCGCAAAAAGGCTCGGTCGGCGCTTCCGGTGATCTGGCGCCTTTGTCCTACTTGGCTGCTGCCATTGCCGGTTTCGACGAAGCTGAAGTGATGTATCTGGGACTGCGCATGAGTGCGCCTGAGGCGATCGCCAAAGCGGCCATTGGCGAGGTCAAGTTCGATCTCAAGGCCAAAGATGCCTCGGCACTGATCAATGGCTGTACGGTATCGTTGGCGGTAGCGGTATTGGCGGCCTACGATGCGCGCCATCTGCTCACTGATGCTTGCCTATCTTTGGGATTGACGCTGGAAGCCATGCGCGCTGAAATGTCGGCGTTTGATGCCCGCATTCAACAGGCCCGTCCGCACGCCGGACAGATCAAGACGGCGGCCGTGATCCGAACCTTGCTGCAAGGTTCGACCCGCACCACCCACGCCGCGCGCGCGGTGCAATTGCCTGAAGAACTGCGCCGCAACGATATCGCCTACACCGCGCGCATTCAGGATGTCTACTCGCTGCGTTGTGCGCCGCAGGTATATGGTCCGGTGTTCGATGCGCTCGATTACATCGATACCATCGTCTTCAAGGAAATCAACTCGGCAACCGACAATCCGCTGATTTTCGATAAGCCCGATGGTGGCTTTGAAATCATCTCCGGCGGTAACTTCCATGGCCAGTATTTGGCGCAGGCCATGGATTTGCTGGCCATGACCATCACCGATCTGGGCAGTATCTGTGAGCGCCGCATCGCGCGCTTGATCGATCCGACCTTGTCCTGGGGGCTGCCGCGCAATCTGATGAGTGGCATTCGCGGCGTCAACACCGGCTATCCGGTGGTGCAATGTTCGATGAGCTCGCTGGTAATGGAAAACCGTACCTTGAGCATGCCCGGCAGTGTCGACAGCATCTCTGCCAAGGGTAATAGCGAAGACCACGTTTCCAACTCGACCTGGTGCGCGCGCAAGGCCGCCACCGTGGTCGCCAATACCCAATACATCGTCGGCGTTGAGATGTTGCTGGCGGCGCAGGGCTTAAGCATGACGGAAAGTCTGTTGCAGGGCTTTGTGTTGGGCCAAGGCACGCAGGCCGCGTATGACGAAATCCGTCGCCAGATTCCGGCCTGTCTGGATGGTGATCGTTGGTTTCACAATGATATTCAGGTAGCGCATTCCTTTATCACCAGTGGTTCTGTGCGCGCTGCGGTAACGGCATGCATTGGCGCGTTTGTCTAGTTGCTCGGCGGCAGTAAAACATCATTTAAATTGCAATAAAGCAATGGGGGAAATCATTATGTTTAGATCGATCAGAACACGTATTCTCATCTTCAGCATTGCCATGCTGCTGGTCTGTCTGAGCCTGGTTGGCGCGGTGTCTTACGTGCTTGTCAGCAGCGATAATGATCGCACCGTTGACGCCCATTCGCGTTCCATCGCCGATGGTTATGCCTCGGCCATCGATCTATGGGTCGCCGCCAAAGCCGGTATGACGGCAGCGGCGGCAGACGGCGTGTTGCAGGCAGACCCTTTATTTGTGATCAAACAGCTGCAAAAAAGCGGCGACTTCTACGTCACCACTTTTGGCAGGCAAGACAAAGTCGCCTTCACCTCCAGCGCAGACGGTTTGCCTGCCGGCTATGATCCGACCGGGCGCGCCTGGTATAAGCAATCAGTCCAGGCCGGCCGCGCAGTGGTGACCAAGCCCTATACCGACGTCGTGACCAAGAAGCCGATGGTGTCGTTTACCGCCCAGGTGACAAACAACGGCGAGTTGCAAGGTGTGGTTGCCGCCGCTGTGTTTTTGGATGGCGTCAGCGATGTCGTCAAGGCGGTACATCCGACGCCGGCCAGTTTCGCTTTTCTGGTCGATCATGACGGCTTGATGCTGGCCCATCCTGATGCGCAATGGATCAATAAACCGGCTACGCAATGGGTGCCGGAGTTGAGTGCCGAGCGCCTCAATAGCTTCAGCTCGGCTGAAAAGAGCATAGAAATATCGCTCGACGGCGCCAGCAAGCTGCTATACGCGACACCGATCAAAGGCACCGAATGGACCTTGATGGTGGCCATGGACAAAGCCGATGTCAATGCCGGCATGCGCCACGCCGGCCGCTCTGCGCTGCTGGCTATCTTGTTGGTGGCGGCGCTGGCGGCCTTGCTGATGGGCGTTATTACCAAGACTGTTTTCAAGCGGCTCTCGCAAGTGACTGTTGCCATGGAAGGCGTGAGCTCTGGCGAAGGTGACCTGACCATGCGCTTGCCTGAGGGCGGTCAGGATGAGGTTAGTCAGATTGCGCGTGCTTTTAATACCTTCGTGCACAAGATCACGGCAATACTGCAAGAAATTCGTGATACCAGCGAAGCTGTCAAAAGCGCCTCTTCCGAGATTGCCAGCGGCAACTTCAATCTATCGAGCCGCACTGAAGGTCAAGCCGGGGCACTCGAAGAAACTGCGTCGGCGATGGAACAACTGACTGCGACGGTCAAGCAGAATTCGGACAACGCCAACCAGGCCAGCGAGCTTGCGCTGACGGCATCGAGCATTGCCGAACGAGGCGGCGAAGTAGTGGGCAACGTGGTGGCGACGATGGCCGCCATCAATCAATCTTCGCATCAGATTGTGGACATCATCGCGGTGATTGATGGGATTGCCTTTCAAACCAATATCCTGGCCTTGAATGCGGCAGTGGAAGCGGCTCGTGCCGGCGAGCAGGGGCGCGGCTTTGCGGTCGTTGCCAGCGAAGTGCGCAGTCTGGCGCAACGCAGCGCCCAGGCGGCCAAGGAAATCAAGATATTGATCGATTCGTCGGTGGCCCGAGTAAGCGAAGGGGGCATATTGGTGGAGCAGGCCGGATTGACCATGGTTGAAATTGTCAGTAGCGTGAAAAACGTCAGTGGCATCGTCAGCGACATTGCCGGCGCCAGTGCCCAACAGCGCAGTGGGATTGAGGAAATCAACCGCGCCATCACGAATATGGATGAAACGACCCAGCAAAATGCGGCTTTGGTCGAGCAAGCCAGCGCTGCTGCGCAGTCATTGCAGGATCAGGCTGCGCGGCTGGCGGCAGTGGTGGGTGGATTCAAGCTGGACGCCTGAAAAAGCCTCTAGCCGCTCTTGCCTGTTATTGCCTGTTATTAGGTGGCGCGCCAAATTTGGCCGCCACGAGCGGCCTGCGCCCAGCAGATACCGTTTTCTGCATCCTGCGATGCCTTGCCTACGATGCCTTGTATCACGCAGCGAATATAAATATAAAAATTGATTCGTACCCATCCGTAAGCAAGGAAAGTATGGTCTAGGCACGAGTCATCCTGTCTAGAGGTCAATCGGATTTCTCGCCTGGCGCTGTACCTCCTAGGTGCCGTGCCATTCACACATTGTGGTTCATGCTCATCAGATGGCGTAGTGATCTGTTTCAGGTTGCTGCGTCTATCTGTTCTTTATGGAGACTTCCTGATGTCCAATGCAGTGGTAGCAAATGATATCAATAGCGATGCGATACCGGCTTCGAAGCTATCCGAAGACTGGCTTGCAGTCTGGATAGGTTTACTGATCTTCGTGCTGGCGCTGGTGAGTATTGCCGGGCCCAATCTACTGGGGTGGGTGGTGACAACCTCGGTCTGGACCGGACTTGGCAGTGCGCTTGGCAGCACTTCCGCATCGTATGCCAAACTCGGCGGGGTGGGCGCGTTGCTTGCCACCTATATTGCCTTGCTGGCGGTGCTCAGTGTAGGCGCGGCAGCCTTGAAGATCGATGTCAAACGCTTTGCGCTGGCATTTACTGCCGCCTTCGCAATTGCCTATGCCAGCTGGATCATCGGCAACTATGCCAATTTCGCGGCAGTCACCCCGGCCGACTTCAAGAAATTTGGCATCAGTTGGTCCTTGCGGCTGACTAATGAAGGGGGGTTTATTTTTGCCCTCGTCGCCGGCTTGATCGTCGGCAACTTTTTTCCGCGTTTTGCGCAATGGCTTAAGGAGGCGATTCGTCCCGAGTTGTATATCAAGATCGCCATCGTCATCCTTGGTGCCTTCATTGCGGTGACTGTCGCCGGTAAGCTATCGCTGGCCGGCTCGGTATTGTTGCGCGGTATCGCCGCCATTATCGAGGCTTACCTGATCTATTGGTCCGTGGTCTACTTCGTGGCGCGCAAATGGTTTGGCTTTAGCCGCGAGTGGGCCGCGCCGTTGGCTTCAGGCATTTCGATTTGCGGCGTGGCCGCAGCCATTGCCACCGGTGGCGCGATCCGCTCACGGCCGTCGGTGCCGGTATTGGTGTCGTCACTGGTGGTGATTTTCGCCGTGGTTGAGGTGTTGATTCTGCCGTTTCTGGCCCAGACCTTCCTGTCGCATGAGCCACTGGTGGCGGCTGCATGGATAGGTTTGGCGGTCAAGACCGACGGTGCAGCAGTAGCTGCCGGTGGCATCACCGAGGCATTGATTCTGGCCAAGAACGCGGGCGAGGGCATTCAATATCAGCCAGGCTGGATTCTCGGCACGACGGCTGCGGTGAAGGTTTTTATCGATCTCTTCATCGGTGTCTGGGCTTTTATTCTGGCCTATATCTGGACTAACCACATCAATGTGCAAAAGGGCGCAGAAAAGGCCCGCGTGGGCGAGATCTGGCAGCGCTTTCCGAAATTCATCATCGGTTTTGTACTGACCTTCGCACTGGCTTTCTATGCCGCCAGCACGGCTACGCCGGAAACCCTGGTCAAGATTACGCCAGCCATCGGCACGGCTAATACGTTTCGCGTGATCTTCTTCATTTTGACCTTCTTCTCCATCGGCGTACTGTCTAATGTCCGGGTCTTATGGCGGGAAGGATTGGGTAAGCTGGTCGCGGTGTATCTGGTAAGCCTGTTCGGCTTCGTGATCTGGGTTGGACTGCTGGTGTCGTGGATTTTTTTCAGTGGCGTTAAACCACCTTTACTTAACTAATCGGGAGTCGTCTATGTCGGAACAAGATCTGCGCGGTGAGTTGAACAATGCCAGTATCGAGCCTTTGCTGCCCATCGAGAAGAAACTGATAGGCTGGAGTTTGTCGCTTGGCATCACGCTGTTGCTGGGGCTGCTGATCATCAATCGCTTCTATCCGATTGTTTTGTAAGCCTCATCATGAGAGCACGCTGACTAGTCAGGCTGGCTGGTCAGTGCTGCCAACAGTTTTCCTTGCGATTGCGTATTGTAGGCCCCCCTCGCAGGCACCCCTCGTCAATCCATCTTCTTGAAATTGAACGCGCCGCTAGGCCAAATATCAATCAAATCGACGTACACAACTTGCCGTCCAATTTTTGCACAAAATTTCGGTCTGATGATGACGAAATCCTGACAAAGATCATAAGTTTCAAACTATTACAATTGGTTACATTTATCCGGATTACTACTTTGTGAATGCGAAGTATTCTTATTGCGATTCTTATGTATATGCTCTGAAATAGCGATATGAAGATAGTTTTCGCAGCGCGGATAAAATCTTGCGCGATGTTGCTCGTGAATATGCTGTCTTGCCTTAGCCAATCGAAGCGCTCAGTTTAATCGTGTTTATTTGACGACCAATAGATTGGCAAAGCCTTCTTATTATATGTATAACGACCCTAGTCCTAAGCCCGCACATCCTCAGCCACGCCCGACAGCTAAGCTGATTCGCCGGAGCCGCTACGCCTTGGCCATTGCTGCACTTTTGCAAGCCAATGCCTTTGCCGCGCCACCACCAATGTCATTTCCCGCCAATACCGATGACACCTCAGCCAGTAGCGGTACAACTGGTTTTTGGGATGGACTCAACCGCAGCAACGCTTTGTTGGGTGATATGGGGGGCTTGCGTTCAGCCTTGAGCAATCATGGCATATCGCTAGGCATACAAGAGACCAGTGAGTACCTGGGCAACACCAGCGGCGGTACGCGCCAGGGCTTTGAATACGAAGGACTGACCACGGCCACCATGCAGCTCAATACGCAGCGCGCCTTTGGCTTGTATGGCGGCTTGTTCAATGTCAGTGCCTTGCAGATTCATGGCAACAATCTGAGCGCCTCTAATCTGGACACCTTGCAGACAGCCAGTGGTATCGAAGCCGATCGCGGCACGCGCCTGTGGGAGTTGTGGTACGACCAGAAATTCCTGGATGAAGACCGGCTCGACATCAAAGTCGGTCAACAAAGCCTGGATCAGGAATTCATGGTCAGCACCAATGCCCTGTATTTCGTCAATACCATGTTCGGCTGGCCGATGTTGCCGTCGGCCGACATGCCTGCCGGCGGCCCGGCCTATCCCTTGTCGGCCTTGGGTACGCGTTTTGCGATCCGCCCGGTCAATGGTGTGACGGTGCTCGCTGGCGTCTTTAGTGCAACGCCGGTATCTAATTCCAGTGGCGATTCGCAAATACAAAACCACAATGGATTGAGCTTCCCGGTTGGTCACGGCACCCTGTCCATCGTCGAAGTGCAGTTTTCTTATCCGACCTTGGGCAGTATGGTCGAGCCAGGGCAATCGGAACCGCTGGGCTGGACTTACCGTATCGGTGCCTGGTACAACACGCAGCAGTTTTCCGATCAGCGCTACGATGATAGCGGCTTGTCGCTGGCAAATCCGCTCTCTAGCGGCAATGCTCAGCAACATCATGGTGACTATGCCGTGTATGCCGTAGCCGACCATCTTGTCTGGCGTGATGCTACGGACCCTAATCGCACCATTGCCTTGTTTGCGCGGGTCATGGGCACACCGCTGAAGGATCGCAATCTGATCGACTTCAGCCTGAATGCCGGCATGGTTTTCCATAGCCCGTTCCGTTATCGCACCGACGACACCTTTGGCATCGGCGTGGGAGAAGCGCACGTCAGCAGTCAGGCATCCGCGTATGATGCGGATAACAACGCCTACAACGGGACGACATCGCCAGTACGTAGCAGCGAAAAATTTGTCGAATTGACTTATCAATATCAAGTCACGCCGTGGCTGCAAGTGCAACCGGACATTCAATATGTGTTTAACCCCGGTGCCGGCGTGGTTGATCCCAATGATGCTTCGCGCCGCCTCAAAAATGAACTGGTGCTGGGTGTACGCACAAATATTTCCTTCTGACGAAAGCATTACGTAATCATGAGAACTGAAGCAATGCCATCGATGACGATGGGACAGCGCGCCATGCGCTGTGCTCTGGTGCTGGCCCTGGGGCTGAGCACCTTCGCCGTAGCTGCAGCAGAGCCTAGAGGCATGCTGGAAACGATTCGCCATCACAAGACGCTGGCCTTGACCACGCCCGATAACGGTGACGTCAATCCCTACGCCATTGTGGTCGCACCGGTATCGGTAGGCGCCATCGAAAAAGACGACGTGCTGGTCGATAATTTCAACAACATCTTGAACCTGCAGGGCACCGGCACCACCATCGTGAGCTATCGTCCCTCGACCAAAGAAACCAAGCTGTTTGCTCAAGTGCCGCAGAACCTGAAGGAATGTCCAGGCGGCGTTGGCTTAACTACTGCCATGACCATGCTCAAGAGTGGCTGGGTCATTGTCGGCAGCACGCCAAGCAAAGACGGCACCACCGCCACCAAGGGCGATGGCTGCATGCTGGTGTTCGATGCCAACGGACATCATGTCGCGACCTGGGCCGGTCCAACCATCAACGGCCCCTGGGGCAATATGGTGACCATCGATCATGGCGACAAAGCGACGCTGTTCATCAGCATGGCCGGCTTTGACGTACCAGGACCTAATGTATTGGATGCAGAGCATAAATATCCATTAACAGTCCACAGCGCTACGGTGCTGCGCCTGGAAGTCAGCATTCCTGAAGGCAAGCAACCGGTGTTGGATAGCCAAACCGTGATTGGCAATGGTTTTTCGCAACGCGCCGATCGTGATAATTTCCTGTTCGGTCCGACTGGGCTCGCGCTCGGCGCAGATGACACCCTATATGTCACGGATGGCCTGGACAATGAAATCACTGCCATTGACAATGCCAGCACGCGTACCGACAGCGCCAAGACTGGCCGCCTGATTACCAAGGATGGCTTATTGGGCTGGCCGTTGGCCATGGTCATGACGCCTGCCGGTCATTTGATCGTGGCCAATGGCAAGAACGGTCAAGCGGTTGAAGTAGATCCAATCGCGGGCAAGCAGATTTACGGCCATTGGCTCGATTCGAATCAGGCCCAGTCGCCGCCAGGCAATGGTGATTTGTTCGGTATTGCGTTGACGCCGGACGGTAAAGGTCTTTATTACGTGGAAGATGATGTCAATACCTTGGTACTCGGAGCACCGTAATGGACGAACAGCAACACAATCCTAAGCGCCGCCGCTTTCTGAGCGGTGCGGCTTTGGCGGCGGCAGCGGTGCCGGCATCGTCCGTGGGCCTGGTGACGTCAGCGGCAGCCAGCACGCTCAAGGCGTCAGACACGGTGGCGTTTTACGGTCAACATCAGCCTGGCATCGCAACACCGATGCCGCGGCAAAGCTATTTCATGGCGTTTGATTTGGTGACTGCCAAGCGAGAAGACGTGATCAGTTTGCTCAAGGCATGGACACAAGCCGCTGCCGACATGATGCACGGACCGGAGCAAGTGCCTGCCCATGCCGATGGGGAGCAAGCGCCCCAGACTTCCGGCGACACCATTGGTCTGACGGCGGCACGACTGACCATCACCTTTGGCTTCGGCCCCGGGTTGTTTGAAAAAGACGGCGTGGATCGTTATGGACTGGCCTCGCAGCGTCCTGCTGCATTGGCGGATTTGCCGAAATTCACCGGTGATCAATTGATCGCTGAACGTAGTGGCGGCGATCTGTCGATACAAGCTTGCGCCGATGACGCTCAGGTAGTCGAGCATGCGCTGCGCCGTATGGTGGCGCTGGCTTACAACATTGCCACGATTCGCTGGGCGCAAACCGGCTATCAGGCCGCTTACAAACCAGGTGAGACGCCGCGCAATCAAATGGGCTTCAAAGACGGCACCATGAATATCCAGACCAAGGATGCTGCCACAATGAAGCAATTTGTCTGGGTCGGCGAAGAAGGGCCGGGATGGATGCAGCAGGGCAGCTATATGGTGATCCGACCGATTCGCATCGCGCTGGAGCACTGGGACCGCATGAAGTTGAGTTTTCAGGAGCAGACCGTCGGGCGCTGCAAATATTCCGGAGCACCGCTGGGCAAAAAACACGAATTTGAACCACTGGATCTGGACGCTACCGATGCCGATGGCAATCCGGTCTTACCCGAGCATGCGCACGCTCGTATGGCGGCACCGCAATCGAATGACGGCGCGCAAATTTTGCGGCGTGCCTACGCCTATGATAATGGCGTCACCAAGATTGCAGAACGCTGGCCGCCCTGGCGCCAGGCCATGACCTTCGATGCCGGCCTGTTGTTCCAGTGCTATCAGCGTGACCCCAGAACCGGGTTCACCAAGATGTTCGAGAACATGGCCAAGTTCGATATGCTTAATCAATTTACCACCCACGTCGGTAGCGCTCTGTTTGCCTGTCCTCCGGGCGTCAAGCCGGGTGAATACATTGGTCAGAGCTTGTTTGATCAGGCATGATGCGCGGCGCTAAGTCCGGATAAACGGATGGCGTCAAGTTGTCGCGCCGCTCAAAACTTGCTACTATCTGCCGTCCGGAGATGGCATACCTCCTCGAACCGCCACCGGCTTTATGCCGGGGCTGATGATGCCTACAGAACCCCGGTCAGCCGGGACTGTAGGCATACGCTCAAAGTCCAGTGTTGATCGGGTCGACTTATTCGACACTGGTCCACATGAAACACTACCGTTACCCTGAACAAATCGATCTGCTGCGGTATGTCGGCAAATGGAGTGTGATCGCTACCCTGGTCGCGGTCCTGGCGGGCACTGCCTCAGCTTTCTTTCTATTTTCGCTGGACCTTGCCACTGCCTGGCGGCAAGCGCATTCGTGGGTGATCTGGCTGTTGCCGCTGGCCGGTTTTGCGGTCGGCTGGCTCTATCTGCATACCGGAAAACCGGTTGAGGCCGGCAATAATCTACTCATTGACGAAATCCATGATCCCAAAAAAATAGTGCCCTTGCGGATGGCGCCTTTGGTGTTGGCCGGCACCATCGTTTCACATTTGTTTGGCGCATCGGTGGGACGTGAAGGTACGGCAGTGCAGATGGGTGGCGCGCTGGCCGACCAGCTAACGCATCTGTTTCGGCTAGTCCACGCCGACCGACGTATTCTGCTCATGGCTGGCATCAGCGCCGGCTTCGCCTCGGTATTCGGCACTCCCATGGCCGGTGCAATTTTTGGATTGGAAGTGCTGGCCATTGGACGCATGCGATATGACGCCATCTTTCCTTGCTTCGTGGCTGCCATCGTGGCGGACCAGATCGGCTTGGCCTGGGGGGTGCACCATACCCACTATGTGCTGACGGCAACCACACCGGTGGCATTCTGGAGTGTGCTCGCCGTGATCGCGGCAGGAATCATTTTTGGCTTGGTCGGCATGTTGTTTGCCAATTCCACCCATGCACTGTCGGGTTTCATGAAGCGCCACGTCGCCTATGCACCGCTGCGCCCGTTCATCGGCGGCATCATCGTCGCCGTTGCGGTGTGGGCGCTGGGCACGCAGCGCTACATTGGCCTGGGCATTCCTGTGATACTGGAATCGTTTCAGCATCCGGTCGCGCCCTGGGACTTTTTCGCCAAGATGGTATTTACCGTCACGTCACTCGGCACCGGCTTCAAAGGCGGTGAGGTGACGCCGCTGTTTTACATCGGTGCAACCCTCGGCAACGCCTTGGCGCCCTTGCTGCATCTACCGTTTGCCTTGTTGACCGGAATCGGCTTCGTGGCCGTGTTTGCCGGCGCCGCCAATACGCCGCTTGCCTCGACCATCATGGCCATCGAATTGTTCGGACCGGATATTGGTCCCTTTGCCGCGCTGGCCTGCATCGTCAGTTATCTGTTTTCGGGCCACACCGGGATTTACCACGCTCAGCGCATCGGCCAGTCCAAGCATCGTCCGCTGCCGGAGGGGATGAAGCTGGCCGAACTCAGAGTACGTCAGGCGGAATTGAAAAAACTGCACAAGCAAAGCCTGAGCGCGGCGCCAGGCAGCAAGAATGACGCGCAGTAAGATGCCTAGGCAATCAGCGCAACGCGATTGCCGACCGCACTAAGGGCAATGCGGTGAATCATATCGCTCACACTGGTGCAACAATCGCTCAGAATGTTGACGCAATATTTTTCTGCGGCCTTGGAAATCGCGGTATGGGTCACGCAGTTCTGCGTCATCATGCCGCAAATCCATAGTTCGTCGATGTCTAGCGCCGATAGCGTTTGCTCCAGGCTGGTCTGATGAAAACTATCGGCGGCCGTCTTGATCACGATTTTTGCATCTGGCGCCGCTGCCAGTATGCGTGGATGAATCTCGACGCCCGGTGTGCCGGCGTTGAAGAAGGGAGAAATACCGCGCGTGGCGTCTGCAATGTGCTGGACCAGGATGACTGGAATTTTCTCCATGCGCGCCTTGGCGATGGCGCTTTCAATCTTGCTTAACACAAGCTCTGTGTTCCACAGTGGGAATTGGCCGTCAGGGAAGTAGTCATTCTGGATATCAATGACGATCAGGGCTCGGTTGGACATGATGGCTTCTTTCAGTGGTTAAGGTAGGCCCATTGTCAGCGATGACGGTATCGCCGGTAAGTGACCTGAATGACAATAAGCGGTAAGATCGGGCCATATCAGGCCGTATCAACTCATATCGCGCCATGTCATGCTTCACAGGAGTTGCTCTATGTCGAAACCCAAGATTGCCGTCGTTGCCTTTGACCGTATCAGCCCCTTTCATTTGTCGGTGCCTTGCGTCGTTTTTGGCGATGCGCATGCTGGCGTGACGCGCTTCGATTTCAAGGTTTGCGCGGTCGAACCCGGTTCCATCAATACTACGGTCGGCTTTACGCTGGGCATCCAACATGGACTGTCTGCCTTGAAAACGGCCGACACGATTATTGTCCCTAGTTGGCGTGATCCTGAAGAAGTGCCGCCGCCAGCGTTGCTGGCGGCATTGGCAGCGGCGCAGCAACGTGGTGCGCAAATCGTCGGACTATGTCTGGGCGCTTATGTACTGGCTGAAGCTGGCTTGCTGGACGGGCGCAATGCCACCACCCATTGGGCTTACGCCGAGCATTTCGCGCAGCGCTATCCCGCAGTGCGTGTTGATGCCGACGTGCTGTATGTTGAAGATGGCAATGTGCTCACCTCGGCCGGCACGGCTGCCGGTATTGATTGCTGTCTGCACATGGTGCGCCAGCGTTTCGGCAATGCGTCCGCCAACAGTGTGGCCAGGCGGCTGGTAGTGCCGCCTCACCGCCAGGGCGGACAGGCGCAATTCATTGAACAACCGATGCCCGGCTCGGCCACGGGCAATCGGCTATCTGAATTGATTGACTGGCTGCGCGCCAATCTGAATCAGGCACATACCTTGGATAGCGTTGCCAGCCGAGCATTGATGAGTCGTCGTACGCTGACACGTCAATTTCAGCAACTTACGGGTACGACAGTCGGGCAGTGGCTGCATGACGAGCGGCTAGCGCTCGCCCAGCGTCTGCTGGAAAGCAGCGCGCATTCCGTTGAGCTGATCGCGACACTGAGCGGCTTCGGCTCGCCCGAATCACTCAGACTACAGTTCCGCAAGGCGTTCAAAGTGTCGCCGTCGGCTTGGCGAAAAACCTTCAAAGGCTGAGTTGGTTTTATTCGACATAGCTTGCCCCCTTACATGGGCGCACTCTGTGCGCGTTATCGAATTTTGATGTCGCCATCAGTTGTGCAAGCTTGACGAAGCTGCCGCGCTTGGATCACACTGGATTCAAGGCTGGATCATTTAAGCGGCGCCGCCATTGATGGCGCCCTAGGTATTGCATTGCGGCATGAACGTTCCGATGTTTGATCGGTATTGGGAATTCATGGTATGTCGTTAAAGCATCTATTCTGGCTGATCTCGATCGCGCTGAGCTTGTTGTTTTCTGCGCTGGCTGTCGCTATTGTGTCGGCCGAATGGGGCATATACCAGCGTAGCGCGCATAGTGCGGAGGCGTTGCGCCTGGTGCGCCTGGCCAGCATGGCGATGGAAAAAATCTCGGTCGAGCGCGGCCCTGCCAATGCGGCCATGGGAGGCACCGGCCAAGAGTTGCCTGCACTGCGTAAAAAACTGGACCTGGCGCGCCAGCAAAGTGATCAGTCGCTGGCAGTTTTGCTGGCCGCACTACAGACGCAATCCCATTTATCTTACGTCATCCCCATCATCAATCGAGTTGATACGGTAAGCACCGCCTTGAGTTCGGCGCGGAGGCAAGTTGATGGGCAGATAGGCTTGCCCAACACCAAACGAGCAGCGCAGCAAGTCAATGCTGCTGTCGATGGCGCCGTGGATCTGATTCCCTCGCTGGCGATGGTGGTGTCGGATCTATCTGCCATTCCGATCCAGTCCGATCCAGCACTAGTCGATGGATTGATCGCCATTCGCATCATCTCCAGCTTGCGTGAATACTGCGGACAGCTCGGTTCTCGCTTTACTGCGTCCTTGATTTTTCAGCAGCCGTTGAGCAAGGAGGAGGTCATTGAAATCGGCGCACTCGATGGCCGTGTCGAGCAGTTGCGCGACTTGCTTGAGCTACAGATGCACTCTCATCATGGCAATTCGGAATTGAATGCAGCGCTGGCCGAGGTCGACAGCGAATATTTCGGCAAAGCGCGGCCGTTCCTGAATCAATTGCTCCAAGTGGGGCTAGTGTCAGGAAAATACGGTTTGACGGAACCGCAATTCGTGGCGAAATACGTGCCCCATCTGCAAACCATCGTGCGTCTGCGCGATGTGGTTTTGGCCAAGCTACTGAGCGCGGCGCAGGAGCGCCACCGGCAGGCGCGCATGCGTCTGATCAGTGTGCTGCTGCTGGTATTGCTGGCCTCTGGGTTGCTGACATATTTACTGTATTTAGTGCGTCAGCGTGTGCTGCGCCCGGTATTGCAGGTTACGGATGCCGTTGTCGGCCTGGCCGCAGATGATATCGAGACCGTGATTCCGCAGGCGCTCCATCAGGATGAAATAGGCGATATGCTGCGCGCCTTGGACATCTTGAAGACCCACTGTCTGGAACGCATCTCGCGGGCCAGCTCGCGCGAGAGCCTGATTGATCAATTGCAGATTTCGTCCAATACCGATTTTCTGACCGGCGTACTCAATCGCCGCGCTTTTTTTTCTTACGCTCAGGAACAATTGCTGGCGGCCAATCGCTATGGTCACAAACTCGCGCTGATTCTGCTGGACATTGATCATTTCAAATCGATCAACGACGATTACGGTCACCTGGCAGGGGACCGTGTTTTGCGGGTGGTGGCGCAAATGATTCTCAAGTCTTTGCGCAAGATGGATGTGCTGGCGCGCTACGGCGGCGAGGAGTTCGTCATTCTGATTCCTGATGTCGACATAGAACGTGCGGTACTGATTGCTGAAAAATTACGGATGACTTTGAACGCGCAATCGATCCTGGTTGAGGATGGGCGGGAAATTTCGGTGACGGCCAGTTTTGGCGTAAGCATGCTGAACGGCCAGACCGATCTCAATGAGATCATTCGTCATGCCGATGATGCTTTGTACGAAGCCAAGCACAATGGTCGCAATCAAGTATGGTGCCAACCGCAAGTAGCGGCACGTCAGACCGAAGTCTCCGCGCCGGATTAATTACCCGCCGGCTGTCGTCGTGCTGCCGAACGCGCCGATGTTGTCGTTCAGCTCTTGATGAAATCCTTTCATCGCAGTCCGTTTGGATGCATTGCGGTGTGACGCGATTCGTTTTTTGAGACGTGTTGCAGATTAAATCTGTATGAAAAAATAGGCGATTTATCGGCATGTGACGAGGCATATATACTCAATTTCATACATCGTCGTTTTCATCAAAAACATCCTGTTTTTTTGAAAAAAATAATGAGAAAAATTGAATTGCCCGGAGGTCGGCATGCTGTATTGGCGCTGCTTGGCCTGATGGGAAATCCTCTCGAGATGCAATTCGTCGGCAGGAAACTGCAGGAGGCGGGTTACACCGTGGTGATTCCCTTGATTCAGGGCTATGGCTATGCCTCTGGACAAAAGGACGATCCTCAATTGGTTCACAGTGAAAAATGGTATCAGGAAGTGCTGGTTCGTTTCGACGATTTGAAACAACGCCACGATACGGTGTCGATTCTCGGCTTATGTGTTGGTGCGGCAATGGGACTGCGATTAGCGGCCGAACGGCCGAACGATGTGGCGGCACTTTCTGTGCTCTCAACGACACTGTATTTCGACGGCTGGAGTGTTCCTTGGTACCAGTTCATGTTGCCGCTGATTTATTACACGCCGCTGCGCCGCTTCTATCGCTACAAGGAACGTTATCCCTATGGTTTGAAGAATGAAACGCTGCGCAAATGGGTGGTGCGTGAAATGAAGGCTGCTACTTCGACGACAAGCGCTTCCGGGTTTTCGGCAGAAGGACTTTTTCAAACGCAACGCTTGATCTCAACAGTCAGGAAGACGCTCGACAAGGTGCGCTGCCCGACCTTGATCATTCATGCGAAAGATGATGATGTGGCCTCGCAGAGAAGTGCCGATCTGGTGGAAAGTCGGATTTCATCGGCAGTGAAGAAAAAAATCATACTGGGAAATTCCTACCATGTTGTTACTCTGGATAACGAGAAAGAGGTAGTCGCGGCTGAAACAATTGATTTTTTCAACAATAACCTAAATCCATCTTGTCACTCCCTAGCTTAATGGCGTAATTGAGCCAGGAATGGCTAGTACAAAGTAGGCCAAAAATGAGCTCCTTTCCTACAGTAGCAAAATTACTTGCAGATCGTCTTGATATCGATCTCAATGCGATTACGCCCGAAACCAAGTTGGAGTCTCTTGGTGCGGATTCCTTGGCGGTGATCGAATTGATTTTTGATCTGGAAGACGAGTTCGGCGTCAAAATGGGCGATGAGCGTCCCTCACTAGTTGTGGTGCAGGATATCGCCGATATTGTCGACGTCCTGGTCGCCAACAAAGTACAGAGTTAAGTCGGCATGGAACGCGTGGTCATCACTGGCGTTGGCGCCATTTCTGCTCTCGGAGTGGGGGCTGATGTGAATTTCCGGGAAGCCTTAAGTGGTAACTCTGGCATTGGCCTCTTGCATTGTTCCTATGCCAATGAACTCGGATTTGACGTTGTGGCCAAGATCCTGACACCTTTGCCGGCGCTCATTGCGAAAACTGAAGCACCGTTGTTTGACCGTGTTTCCTTGCTGGCATTAGCAGTTGCCCAAGAAGCTTATGCCCAGTCCGGACTCAACGTCGACCCTGAACAGGCCGTCAGAAGCAGCGTTTTCTGGGGCACCGGCCTGGGCGGCGCGAACACGATGGAAGTGGCCTACGAGGATATCCTGCTCAAGAATAAACAGCGCGCCCGTCCAATGACGGTTGTTGCCAGCATGAATAATGCCGCTGCTGGGCAGATTGCGATCAGGTTTGGTTTTGGCGGCTCCGTCAATACCTATAGTAGTGCCTGCGTATCGTCGGCCCAGGCCATCGGTGAAGCATTTCGGCATATCCGCGATGGCTATGCTGAACGTGCCATTGCGGGCGGTTCAGAAGCCTTGCTAACCCATGCCGTGCTGAGCGCCTGGGATGCGATGCGAGTGATTGCCAATACCGACACCGCCCATCCAGAGCGCTCTTGCAAACCATTTTCTAAAAATCGCAGCGGTCTGGTGCTAGGCGAAGGCGGTGCGGCCATCGTGCTTGAATCGCTGACTTCGGCGCAGGCGCGCGGCGCGACCATTCTGGCTGAACTGGTCGGCTACGGCGCCAGCAACGACGCCACGCATATCACCAAGCCGGATCCGGCAGGGCAAGTCAGAGCTATGGAAATGGCCTTGTCAGAAGCACAGTTGCCGCTGTCTGCGATCGATTACATCAACGCACATGGTGCCGGCACTGTAGCTGGTGATGCGGCCGAAACGAGCTCCATCAAGACCGCATTTGGCGAACATGCCAAGTCCATCATGGTCAGTTCCACCAAAGCGGTTCATGGGCATACGCTGGGCGCTGGTGGCGCACTGGAACTCATCATCAGCTTACAGGCACTGCGTGCCAATGCAGTGCCGCCGACGGCCTTCCTTGATGATCCAGATCCGGCCTGCGATCTGGATTATGTGCCGCTGCAAGCTCGCCACAATCGAGAACTGCATGCCGTCATGTCAAATTCCTTCGCCTTCGGCGGCAGCAACGTCGCCTTGATCGCCAAAAAACTCACTGCTTAGTATTCACCTGCCGGCGTTGTTGTAGAGGGCTAGGCGGCTTCAGCTTGACCAAGCGTGGTCCAGCGCTCGGCTTTTGCAGTTGTGCGACTCCGAAGTTGCATTCCAAGAGTGTGGGTTCAGATAGGCTGACACCATCGTTGCGATGGTGTTACCGGCACGCGATCAAGGGCGCCAATTTGCAAATGAGATCGTTTCACAAAAACGTGACATCGCACGCATTTGGCCTAATTGTCTCCGGCGCTACCCGCCAGCCGGCTTCCTGGCACAGGACTTTCGCAACAACTAATGCGCTCAAGCGCTAGCCCAGTAAGGTTAAGGCAGGCCTACGTAGCTGCCTGGGCTTGTTTGCTGAAAATTTTGTATCTATATTTATCAAATTGTAACAATGGATATATAATTTCAAACAGGAACTAGTATTTTTTCACCAAAAACAAACACATTTTTTTAGAGAATAATGAAGTCCATCGAATTGCCTGGTGGTCGGCACGCTGTTTTGGCGCTGCACGGCTTGATGGGAAACCCTCTTGAAATGCAATTCGTCGGCAAGAAGTTGCAGCAGGCGGGTTATACCGTCGTGATTCCCTTGATCCCGGGCTATGGCTATGCCTCAGGACAAAAGGATGATTATCGTTCGACTCGCAGCGAAAAATGGTACGAGGAAGTGCAGGCTCGCTTCGATGAATTGAAGCGTCATCATGATACGGTGTCGATTGTCGGTCTATGTATTGGTGCGGTACTGGCGCTGAGATTGGCGGCGGAGCGTCCTGGCGAAGTGGCCGCAGTGTCGCTGCTGGCCACGACCTTGTATTACGATGGCTGGAGCATCCCCAAGTACCGGTTTCTGTTGCCTTTGGCGTATTACACGCCGTTGCGCTACCGATATGCCTACAAGGAACGCTATCCATTCGGCTTGAAGAACGAAAATCTGCGCAAATGGATAGAGCGCGAAATGGCGGTTACGACATCCTCAGCGGCAGGCGCTTCGCGTTTATCTGCTGAAGGTATTTTTCAAGCACATCGCTTGATTAAAAAAGTCAGGAAGACGCTCGACAAAGTGCGCTGCCCAAGCTTGATCATTCATGCGGAAGAAGACGACGTGGCCACACCAAGAAGTGCAAATTTGGTGGAAAGTCGTATCTCCTCGGTCATCAAGAAAAAAATCATACTAAAAAACTCGTATCATATTATTACGCTCGATAATGAGAAAGAAACCGTAGCCGCTGAAACAATTGATTTTTTCAACACTAACCTGAATCCATCCGATCATTCCCTGGAGCAAGCGAGCTCGGACCTGGTAGCCTAAAGTAAAGTAAAAATGAAGTCCTTTGCCACAGTAGCAAGATTGCTTGCAGAACGTCTGGAAATCGATCCAGCGACCATTACACCTGACACCAAACTCGAATCACTTGGTGCAGATTCCTTGTCAGTGATCGAACTGATTTTTGATCTGGAAGATGAGTTCGGCGTCAAAATGGGCGATGAACGTCCCACCTTAGTCGTGGTGCAGGACATTGCCGATATTGTCGACGGCCTGGTAGCCAACAAGCCACAGAACTGAGTCGCCATGGAACGCGTGGTCATTACTGGTATGGGTGCGATTTCTGCTCTCGGGCAGGGCGCTGGCGTCAATTTTCAGGCCGCCTTAAACGGCAATTCTGGTATTGGCCTCTTGCAACACCCGTATGCGGAGCAAGTCACCTGTGGTGTTGCAGCCCAGATCCTGACACCCTTGCCCGAGCTGATTCCCAAAGCGGAAGCGGCGCTGTTTGATCGCGTTTCCTTATTGGCATTGGCGGCGGCCAACGAAGCCTTTGCCCAATCCGGCCTCAATATTGACTCTGAGCAGGCGACCAGAAGCAGCGTATTCTGGGGCACGGGCATGGGTGGCGCCCAGACACTGGAAGCTGGCTACGAAGATTTGTTCGTCAAGGGTAAGCGGCGCGTGCGGCCGATGACGGTGGTTGCCAGCATGAACAATGCTGCCGCCGCGCAAATTGCACTCAAGATTGGTTTCGGCGGTGCCGTCACGACCTACAGCAGCGCCTGCGTGTCGTCGGCACAAGCCATTGGGGAAGCATTTCGAGCGATTCGTCATGGCTATGCCGAGCGCGCCATTGCCGGCGGCTCTGAAGCCTTGTTGACCTATGCTGTGCTGAGCGCCTGGGATGCGTTGCGGGTGATCGCCAATACGGATACTGCCCATCCGGAACGCTCTTGCAAGCCCTTTTCCAAAAATCGTAACGGTCTGGTGTTGGGCGAAGGTGCTGCGGCTATCGTGCTTGAGTCGCTGAGCTCAGCGCAGGCGCGCGGTGCGACGATTCTGGCTGAACTGGTCGGCTACGGCACCAGTAACGACGCTACCCATATCACCAAGCCAGATCCCGCAGGACAGGCCAGAGCGATGCAAATGGCCTTGTCGGAGGCGCAGTTGCCGCTGTCCGGGATAGGGTACATCAATGCCCATGGTGCGGCCACCGTTGCCGGTGATGTGGCCGAAACAGCCTCCATCAAGGCTGTATTTGGCGAACATGCCAAGTCCATCATGGTCAGCTCTACCAAGGCGGTTCATGGACATACGCTGGGCGCCGCTGGCGCACTGGAATTCGTCATCAGCGTACAGGCACTGCGCGCCGATGCAGTGCCGCCGACCGCGTTCCTCGATGATCCAGATCCTGAATGTGATCTGGACTATGTCGCACTGCAAGCGCGCCATCATCAGCAACTGCGGGCCGTGATGTCAAACTCCTTCGCCTTCGGCGGCAGCAACGTTGCCTTGATCGCCAAAAAATTCGACGCTTAGTGCCACACGGCTGTCGTTGATATCGGCGGCGGGGTCGGTCCATGCGCAATTGATCGTAGCGGGCGGGCGAAACTGATTAGGGTCGAATGATTGCTCTGCTTCCACGGGTAATCTTCCGTCAAATTGATATACTCGTCGCACATATACGATGTTCCACAGGATGATTGCGACCACAATGAGATTCAATCCGCCGCTGCGATGACCGATCGGGTCTTTCTTTGAGCCGGCAGAAACTGGACTTGCATGATGGACTGCACAAAAATTACGGGTTGGGGATATGGTCTGCAACCTGAACAATTGAATGAGAGAGGCGTGAATATCATATGACACCGATGATAGTCTACGAAGACTTGATCGCGCGCCGCGCTTTACGCGGCGATTTGCCTCGGCTGTTGGCCTTGCTGGCCGATGACAGCTTGGGCAAAAATCGTGAAGCCGTTGGGAGCGACGAGGCTTGCTATATACAGGCATTCGAGGCGATTGATAGTGATCCTAATCAGTATCTACTAGTGGGAGAACTGGATGGGCGCGTCATCGCGATGTTGCAGTTGACCTTTATTCCCGGCCTTAGCCGGCGTGGTGCCTTGCGGGCAAACATCGAAGCCGTCCGCGTCGATAGCGGCTTGCGCGGCCACGGCATCGGCAATTGGATCATCAGCAAAGCATTACTGCTCGCGCGAGAGCGTGGCTGTGGTTTAGTGCAGTTGACGAGCGACAAAAGCAGAACTGAAGCACATCGGTTTTATGCACGCCTTGGCTTTCTTGCAACGCATGAGGGTTTTAAGCTCCGGTTGGAAGACTGATATGGTGAGATCGTTTACGACCACCTTGGTCATTGGCATATCGTTTAGCATGCACTATTTGCGATTCGTGAGCGGCCCCCTTGATGGATGTCGAATCGCACAATCGAGGCAAGATGCTAGATTCAGTTCAAATATCGAGAAGTTTTACGCGTATTTGATCTGAATTCGCACCGGCCTTGGCAATTCTTAAACCCAGCCTCTTGCGACTATCTGAGTCTGAGTTTGAAGCGCGCGGCAAGCAAAGCGCCAATGCTGAGTGCCGAAGCCAGGATGAGATAGAAGCTTGGCGCCACAGGTGTGGCGCATACCTTGATTAAGAAAATGGAAATCGCCGGCACAAATCCACCGAATACGCTCACGCCAATGCTGTAGCTGAGAGACATACCGGTAACCCGGCTGGAAGTGGGAAAGATATCGGCCACGAAAGAAGGTAGCGGCGCGAAATAGACGGCCTTGAGCAAACTGAGCAGCGCCACCACCTCGATCAGCGAGGCCTTGCCTGGATGGGCATTGATCCAGTAAAAAAATGGATAGGCCAGACCGATGTATAACACGGCCGCACACAGCATGATGCGCAGACGTCCCAGCCGATCCGCAAAGTAGCCTGTCAGCGGTGTGACGAACGTCAGCACAAGACCGGCGATAAGTGTGGCGAGAAATCCGCTTGAGGCCGGTAGTTTCAGATTTTCTTCCGCATAAGTCGGCATGTACTTGATGAGGAAAGTGGATGCGGTAGAAATAATGATGATACCGACCGCGATCAACAGAAATAATTTCTGTGAACGCAACAAGACAGCCGGCGGCGCTGTTTCGGGATGATGGCGGTCGTGTTGATGCGCTTGTTCAAACTCAGGGCTTTCGTCGACTGTGTTACGGATGTAAAGCCCGATAGGCGCAATCGTCAAGCCGAAGAAGAACGGAATGCGCCATCCCCACTCCTGCATCGATGATGGGTTCAGATTGACGCTCAGAAAATAACCGAATAAGGATGCCAGGACCACACCCAGCCCTTGGCTGGCAAATTGCAGACTGGCGACGAAACTGCGCAGTTTTTTAGGTGCATGTTCCATCATGAAAGCGGTAGAGCTGCCGAATTCACCACCGGCTGAAAAGCCTTGCATCAAGCGTGCCAGCAAAATGCCGATGGGCGCGACCACGCCGATGGCGGCGTAGGAGGGCATGACGGCAATCAGGAAGGTGCCAGCCAGCATCATGCTCAACGATATCGTCAGCGATTTCTTGCGTCCGGCACGGTCGGCATAGGCGCCAAGTACAAGCGCGCCGACCGGACGAATCAGAAAGGAAATGCCGAAGGTGGCAAATGCCAGCAACAACGATAGCGCGGCATCCTGTGAGGGGAAAAAAGTCTTGCCAATCGCCAACGCAAAATAGGCGTAGATAGACAGATCAAACCATTCCAATGTATTGCCGATGAGCGCTGCACCGATGACGCAGGGCAAGGAACTTTGGCGCTGGACCGGGACGTCCATGCTGGACGCAGTTGAGGTGGACATAACTTGTGCTCCGTATTTTTTATGATTTATGGTGATGCCTTAGTCGGTCCCGGCGTTGCAAACGGCGTCATGCTGCTCGATGTCAGATAGCGCCACTTCGCCGAGATCCCAAAACAGGCTGGTCATGATCAACATGGCCTGTTCGGCAATCGAGCCAAGCATGTGTTCGTTGGCGGCGTGTTGGCCGCACCCTGGATAGGAATGCGGAATCCAGATGGTAGGCAATCCCAGGATGTCGGAAAATACATCGTTGGGCAGCGTTCCGCCCAGATTGGGCATGATCGCAATCGACTTAGGATCGACCACGCTGGCCATGGATTGCTCTGCCCACTTCACCCACACGCTGTCGGGATCGAGGCGGGTGGCTGCGGCACCCCGGCTGACATGAATATCGACACATTCAAAGTGATGCTGATCCAGGTGTCTGCGCAAAATTTGTTCAAGTTCTTGCCAGCGCGTTCCAACCACAAAGCGCAACTGGCAAAAGGCCTTGGCGGTGGGGGGAATCGCGTTCACAGGGCGGGCCGGATTGCCTGAGGTGAAGGCCAGTATTTCCAATACATTCCATCCCAGCACGCGCTCGGCAGCCGACAGTCCGGGTTCACCCCAGGAAGAATCAATCTGACGGCCCATCAATTCGTCAGTAATGGATAGCTTGCTCAATGCTTTCTTGACCGATGCAGGAATCGATGGCGGTAACAGTTCGGCAATCTTGATACAGCCGTTGTGATCGACGATGCTGCCCAAGGCATTGGCCAGGATGGTGGCCGGATTACGTATCAAGCCGCCCCAGTTGCCGGAATGCAATCCAGTTTCTCTAAGGTTCACGCTGAGTTCAAACAGTACCGCGCCGCGCGAGCCCAGGAACATGGTCGGCTGGCTGGTGCAAAGCCGCGGACCATCCGAGGCGATGAATACATCCGATTTCAACAGCGCGGTATGCTGCACACAAAACTCCCGCAATCCCGGCGAGCCCATTTCCTCGCCCATCTCAAACAGACATTTGACGTTGTAGCCCAGCTTGCCATTTCTCGCCCGGAGAACCTCTTCTAATGCCGCCAGATTGATGGAGTGCTGTCCCTTGTTGTCGGCGGTTCCGCGGCCGTACCATTTGTCATTCTTGACGGTCAGTTTCCATGGATCCAGCCCCACCTCCCATTGCTCGTCGTAGCCACGCACAACGTCACCATGACCGTATGTCAACAAGGTAAGATAAGCTGGGTCTTCGTGGCGTTGGGCAAACAGAATAGGCCCTGCGCCCGAGATAGGATTGGGGAAAATCTGGCAGCTAAAACCAAGCTCTTGCAGCACCGGTTCCAGTTCATCTGACAGATAGCTTTGTAGCAAGGGTAATTGCTGTGCTTCCTGGCTCTCAGTGCGATAAGCCAGGCGGCGATCAATCGCGGCCGCCAGCTTGCCGCTGGAAAAATGCTGTTGTGCACCGCTCAGCGCGGATTGCTTCTGTTTCATGCTAGCTCCACAAATATTCTACTGATGGAGGGCAGTGTAGTATTCTCTGGCGTTCTTGAAAATTTCAATATTTCCATCCCCCCATTCTAAAAAATAGATGGCGAAGGACTTGTCATGAATAGCACTGCATTGCGTTATTTCCTCGAAGTGGTCCGCTCTGGATCCTTGAATCAGGCGGCGGAAAGCCTGCATATAGCGGCATCGGCCATCAGCCGGCAGATCGCCAACCTGGAAGAAGAGGTCGAGGCACAGCTGTTTGAGCGGCGTCCTACTGGTATGGTCCTGAGCCCTGCGGGCGAGGTTCTGGCGCTCTATGCACGGCGCGCCGATCTGGAGCAAAAGCGCGTGTTGGCAGAGATACGGCAGCGTGCAGCCGAAGGTGGCGGATTGATCACCATTGCCTCCACCGGCGGCATTGCACGAAAATTTCTGCCGCACGTGATGCATCTTTTTACAACGAAGCATCGCAAAACACGCTTTGTGTTAACCGTCGTTTCACCCAAAAGTGTGATTGAAAAAGTCGCCAATGGCGAGGTGGATCTCGGTATCACCTTTAGTGTCAAGCCCAGCAAGGGCGTGTGCATTGAGCACGCGGCACGTTCCCCGCTCTGTGCGTTGATGCAGCGCGGCCATCCCCTGGCTGATCGCAAGATCCTTACGTTGGCGGACCTACAGCCTTATCCGATGGGGCTCACGGAAGAGGGTACCACGCAACGTCAGTTGTTTGACCTGTGCTGTCAGACGGAAGGGATCTCGGTATTGCCGGTGTTGGTGAGCAACGACTCCGAAGTCCTGCGCGGCTTCATGGCACTGGCCAATACGATCATTCTCAGCAGTAAGGTCTCGGTCCAGTTTGAACTCAGTAGCGGTGATCTGGTCTGTATCCCGCTGAGCAATCCGGAACTGCATTTGCGTGATGTACAAGTGCTGACCATGCTGGACCGGACCTTGCCAGTCGATGTCCAGGAATTTGTGCGGCTGGTGGTAAAAGAGATTGCCTAGCTGACTGCGCTCGCCTGCGGATGCATCGCGCTACAGAGTGCTGCTCAATCAGAGCTGCGCATGCAAGCGCACCGCGTAGATCGGGAATGGGCCTCGGTCATGGTTGTAGGCTGGATTGTTCACATGCTGATAGTCGAACGTCAGTTTCACGCTTTTGGTGATGGCGATGGAGTAATAGGCCTCGATAATTTTTTCCGGCGCGTAATTGAGTTGGCCGTCGCCAATCAAAAGGCCGTTGCCGCCCGCGGCGAAGTAGGCTTTGGCCGAAGCCGATAATCCATTGACTGCCGCGCCCAGACCGACGGTATCATCAGCGCGACCCCAACTGCCGCCGCGCAAGGAGAGGCCACCCGACACGGAACGATTGATATCGGTAAATTCATAGGCGGCCTGTTTGCCGCCATTGATACCGGCGCGCGCAAATACACCGAGATCCTGGGTCAGTTCTTGCTCAATATTCAGACTCACTCCGGGATTAGAACTCTGCCGCCGCACCAGTGCCGCATCGGGTGTTGTGCCAGTCGTCGCCGCCAGATTGGTGGCGTCACTGTATGCACCCATATCGCCTTGATTGACAAAGGCCAGCAATTTCACTTTGCCCGGATGGTCGCCCCATTGGACGCGCCGTTCCAGTTCGGTCACAAAACTATGTTTATGTGGATGAAAACCGGTGACTTGGGCATTCGGTAGCGCCGACAGCTGAAACATTGCGCCGCGCAAGGTCCAGCGATCTTGATTCCACTCGAGCGCGCCGCCATTGGTGAAGCCCCAGGAATCGGCGGCGTAATCGAAGGTGCCGGCATCGACGATCGACCAATTCAGAAAATCGCTGCGCGGGTCATGGGCATAGGTATTGGTATCGAAAATGTCGACGACGGAAAATCTGCCGACGGTGATGACGACATTGTTGGCACTGGTGCTGCCGGCAAATTGATTCGTGTCGGCTTGAATCGTCTGTGCCTCGCCATCCAAGGCGATGACTTGACGGATGAAGGCGCGCGGCAGACGAAGATAGGGTGCATTTTGTCCGATCTTATATGCCTCTGCGCTGGCGAAACCGGCCATGCCTAGCGTATTGCTGAGGCCATAACCTTGATCGTATTCAGCATTGATCCACAATTGAGCGCCTTGCCACAAACGCCGTCCCAGAAACAAGGTGGCGTCAGCTGTGCTGGCTTGCTGAGCGGCCGACGTCATGCTGTTGGTGCCGCTATAGGGCGCATTAAAACTCGGATGTCCTTGATTGACGTAGGTGAACTGTGCCTGTGCGCTCCAGTCATCCCCAAGAGCTTCACTCAGCGGCGCTGGATCGGCGCTGTTTGTGGCTAACACGTCATCGGCGACAGCAGGCAAGGAATAACTGGCGACTGACAAGGAAGCGAAGACGAAAAACAGAGAAAAACTTATTTTATGAGTGCCCTGCATTGAAAAACTCCCGAAAATTTCAAAGAGCAAGAAAACGCAGTCATTCTGCCTTACTTCATTTGCCTGCTGCCGGAGAATAAATGCAGTACGTGCTTACCAGCTCGACGAGATTTTCGACGCCAGATTCGTATGCAGCACGATGGTGTCTTTTGCCAGCCGATCATGGGGGAGGCGGCGGCCTGCAATCTCGGCATTCACCGATGACGCCGACCAGCCAAATCTCCAATTGGACGATTTTCCAGCTTGCTGCTGCGTTGCTGCAACGTTTAAGGATCCGTTTTTTTTCATCTCGACCTTCATCTTAAGAAACACTCGGCGGTGATTTGCCAAGACCAGCAGCTGGTGCTGCCCAGAATTACATTCGGCGCTCAGATGTAGCAGCACATCGGAGCAGGTATCGATCCATAACAAACTGGCTCGGTCTACGCAGCAATAGTCAATACGCAGCGTATGCTCTGGCACTCGTCGCGAACGAATGCTAAGAGACCAATGCGCAATCAAACAAATGGAAGAGAAGTACGACGAAAGTCGTTGAAGACTACAGCCCGGCTCGCGGCTGCAGTAGAACAGATACTGCGAAGCTTAGGCGATCATGGCTGGGGTCATTCCCCAAGTATGTAAGTGACAACTGCTACTGTCCAAGATCAAGCCCCAAGTTTTACGATGCGCGAATTTTAGTTGCCATAACAAATAAGTGCAAGCAAAAGAAACGGACTTTAATAAATTATTTTGCCGTTCTCGCTACAAAAGTGCGCTGAGGGGCGCAGCAAGATGCCGGCTGGCGCCAGCGGTATCTTGGCTAGCATATTAAGGAGACTCAGAAAGCCGAAAATAAAGCACGCTAAGCCAGCTGCCGTGGTCAGCGCAGCCCGAACTTGTAGCCGGTATTGGCGCAGGTAAGCGCGGTCAAGCTGATGTGTTTCCAGAATTTGTACATATCAATTCGCCGTGGGCTTGGGCTTATTTGGCATCGCCGGCAATCTCGCTTAGATGCTCACGAAGCCTGGCAATATCAGCTTCGATTTCGGGTGCCTTCATAACGTCGTGGCAGGAGAATGATGGCAGTACTTGCGCACCGCAGAATTTGTAGTTGGCGGTATTGGCGACGAACACGTCATCGACGGTCTTGCCTGCAAACAAGAGCTGATCCTTGCTGCCAAACGCTTTCTTGGGGGCGTTCCATGTCAGGGATAGCATGTATTTCTTGTCCTGCATCAGCCCGCCCGTACCATATTGCTTGCTCGGATCTTCGCGCGTGCGGCCGTCACCGCTCAGAAAGCTTCCCTGGAACATGCCGGCCGTGAAAACCTCATCAACGTATTTCTTGTAAATCCACGGTGCCCCGAACCAGCACACTGGCGATTGCAGGATGATGAAGTCGGCCCAGATGTGCTTCTCCACCTCGGCGTCGATGTCGTAGCCTGACTCGATGTCGGTTTGTCGCAGCTCGTAGCCGCGCTTCTCCATTTCTTCCTTGATGACGCCGGCCATGGCGCGGTTCAGCCTACCCGGAGAAATATTTTCATAGAAGTGGTGGGCGTTAATGAGTAATAGGTGTTTCATCTTTGCTCCCTTGCGAATTGTAAGTAGGTCAATGGAGAGAAGTTTGGCTCAGAGGATGCCGGAAGCGTTTGCCGAATCCGGTTCTATTCTTGCCTGATTTGATGATCTTCAATCGATATGTAAGCTGGAGGGGATCCGCTGATGCTAAGCTTCAACTATCGAAAGATGGGGAGAAGACGTACAACCTTAAGGGGAAGTGATATGGTGATCGAAGTGCCACCCAATGTTGGCGAACTTGCTTGCCAGGTAGGTAGAATTGCACAAACTGATGGTGACTACAACACGCTGATTTCGGCGTTGACGCTCTATCGTCGTAGTTCTGCCACTGCCCCTATGCCATGTATCTATGGTCTGGGCCTAGGATTGGCGGTGCAGGGCCGCAAGCGGGTTACGTTGGGTGATGAGGTGTTCGACTATCAGGCAGGCCAATCCCTTATCACGACCGTGGACCTGCCCGTGGTGTCGTATGTCACTTGTGCCAGTTCTATCGAACCCTATCTGGGTGTGAGGTTGGAACTGGACGCCCGCGTCATCGCGCAGTTGGTCGCCGAGATGGAGTTCGCCGCACCGCTCCAGATTGCGACGACGCGAGCGATGTCTGTCGTAACGCTGGATGACGCGCTAAAGGATGCGCTTATTCGCTTAATCCGGCTCCTGGCCGAACCGCAACTAATCCCTCTCCTGGCTCCCTTGATCCAGCAGGAGATCGCCGTGCGGCTGCTAAGTGGAGAGCATGGTCCCAATCTGCGTCGTCTGGTTGCGGTTGGTTCACCGAGTCAACAGATCGCTAAGGTAATTACCTGGCTGAAGCAGCACTATACGGAGGACGTGCCGATGGATGATCTTGCGACTAAAGCGCACATGAGTCCGTCAACTTTTCGACAGCATTTCCGGGCTGTAGCCGGCATGAGCCCTTTGCAGTATTTGAAGAATCTGCGCCTGCAGGATGCGCGGCAACTGATGCTCAACGAAAACCTCGATGCGGGTAGCGCGGCGGTGCGTGTAGGATATGAGAGCGCGTCCCAGTTCAGTCGTGAATACAGCCGATTATTCGGAGAGCCACCCAATCGCGACATCAAACGAATACGGGAATCCGCCTGACCAGGTCGTCACACCGTGCATCGAACGCCAGTGCTCACAAACAGGGAGATTCAAGATCCATGTCACCGGTGGTCGTACGGCGCAGGAAGGCCGGTTTTTGAAATTGGATTCACTCGCCAAAAGTCTTTACCACGAAGTCGATAAAGCTGCGTAACTTGGGCGTGATGCCCCGATCCGGGGCATACAAAATATGCATTGGGCGGGTTGGGATGCGGTATTCGGGCAAGAGCTCTACCAAGCCTCCAGTGTCCAGCTCCGCGCGCACCAGTTCAAGTGGCTGCAGTAGAACACCGAAGCCTGCAATCGCCGTAGGAAGTAATGCCTCGCCATTGTTGACCATGAATCGTCCAGAAACCGGCACCGAAATGCGTCCATCTGCGCCATCGAATGTCCAATGAGTACGCAGCTCCGTATGCGAAAAAACCAGACATTCATGCGCCTGCAAATCCATCGGCGTTCTGATAGGGGGCCGTGAAGCCAAATATGCTGGAGCTGCGCATAAGGCTAAGCGGTAAGGCGCTAAGGGGCGAGCAATCAGCCCACTATCGGACAACTCGCCAATCCGAAATACAGCGTCATAGCCTTCTTCAATCAAATCTACAAAACGGTTCGTCAGCGTAAGATCAACTGACACGTCCGGATAGACATTCAGATAATCCTTCAGTTTGGGGGCCAGCGCATGGATGGCGAATGTCACCGGGGCGTTGATTTTCAGGCGACCACGCGGTGTCGCACGTGTCTGCGCTACCAAGTTCTCTGCCGCTTCCACTTCGGCCAGAATGACTCGGGCCCGCTCATAGAAGGTCTTGCCGATATCGGTCAAGCTTTGGCGCCTTGTGGTTCTGTTCAGAAGGCGCACGCCCAGTTGCCGTTCGAGCGTTTGAATGTGCTTACCTACCAGTTGAGACGACATTCCCAGCGCTTCTGCCGCAGCGGAAAACGAGCCCAAGTCCACGGCTCGTACAAAAATCCCCATGCTTGTCAGTCGATCCATTGCAAACACCTTGTTTCAATTGTTTAAACATAATGCGGATTTATCATTATATGTTTCTAGTTGTAAAGTGTACGTGGTCTATCACACTCACACAGGAGATTCAAAATGCAGGTTGCAATCATCGGAACAGGCAAGCAAGTCGCTGCGGCACTGGGCCAAGTCGACGGCGAACCGGTTTCGGCCAAGGCGACGCCGACGCAACAGTCGGCGAAAACGCAGGATCAGCTTGCTGTAGCGCAAGTAAGCAGGGAGTTCATGGGGCGTTTCGTGCAGTTCATCAATACTGCCGATCCGACGCTGGCCACTGAATTGGTCTCGCCGCAAGCGGAGTTCTTTGTTCCGGGGCGCCCAGATCCAGTGATCGGCCCGACCGGGTACCTGGAAATCATCCACATGATGCGTTCCGGCTTCCCTGATATCCAATGGGCCTTAGAAGAGACCATTGCCGAAGGCGACAAAGTTGTGGCCCGCTTCACCATGCGAGGCACTCACCAAGGCCGCTTCTTTGGCACACCTCCCAGCGGCAAGAAAATCACCGTGCAGGCCCTGAATATCTATCGTTTCTGCGATGGAAAAATTGTTGAAGAGCGCGGACAACCGGATTTGCTTAGCATGCTTCAGCAAATCGGTGCAATTCCTACGTGACAATAGCCGCGACCAGCAGCAGGCGTACCTGCCGCTGGTCAAGCGAAGGCCGATTCGGTTCCTATGTCATCAGTGACGGCACCAGCGCGCCAGCAACAACACAGGGGCGAATTAGTACGCGGTTGATTTGATCGCCGCTCGTGTTCGGTCTTGACGCGCTGTTTGATGGCGGACACGGCTATCGACTTAGCGTGCTTTATTTTCGTTTTCCGATGCCTCCATTAAGCGCGTTGCGAGAGCGTTCCCCGCGTCACGCCAACCATCAGCAGCAAGGCCAGAGCGCAAGCCACAGCTCCCGCCAGAAACGCCGCGCCATAGCTGAAAAATCCGATCAACACGCCGACCAAGGGCCCGGTCAGGCCTGCCGCCAGATCGATGAACGCCATGAAGGTCGCCACCGCCATGCCGCGTGAATGGGCCGGCACCAACGCCATCGCCTGCACGCCCATGGCCGGAAACACCAGTGAAAAGCCGATGCCGGTCAGCACAGTGCCCAGTCCGGCCAGGATCGGATCATGCGCCTGCCATAGCAACAATTGACCAAGCAATTCAAGCGTCACCGAAACCATGCCAACTTTGGCGCCACCGATACGGTCGGGCAAATGGGCAAAGAACAGCCGCACACCGACATAGCCCAATGAAAAGCCCAACAGTGCCAGTCCGGCTGCGGCCCAGCGATGCTGAGCATAAAACAACACCAGAAAACTGGAGATGATGGCAAACGGCATCGCGCCCAATGCCAGCGCTAGTCCAAAGCGCCAGATCAGGCCCAGGACTTCGCGCATGCTCATGCCGCCACTCTTCTTGGCCAGTACCGGCAAGGCTGGCAGCGCTATCGCGATGGCCAGTCCCAGTATGGGCAGCAAGATAGTGGTCAAGGCTACTGCGGTAAATCCCCAGCGCTGCTCAAGCGTGATGCCAATGGGGGCGCCCAGACCCAGGGCAGCAAACATGGCAATGCCCTGCCATGCCATCACTTTGCCGGTATTGTGCGCGCCAATGCGGCCGATGCCCCAAGTCATGGTGCCGGTCAAAAACAAGCTTTCTGCCGGCCCCATCAATAAGCGACCAATCAGTAATACGCAGAGGCTGGCCTCAGCATTGCCTAGCAGAGTAGAAATGAAATACAAGGCGCCGGCGCAGGATGCCATCGGCAAGCCGATTGTGACGGCGCGTTTGGCGCCATGGCGATCACAATATGCCCCGGAAAAACGGCGCGATAAGATGGTCGACAAGGATTGGATGCCGATGACACAACCCACGGTGAGGGCGCTGAAACCAAGTTCACCGCTGACATGCAAGGACAAAGCGGGTAATGGGATACCAATGCAGAGGAAACTGCAAAATACAATCACGACCAGTGGCAGCAAACCGGCAACGAGGGATTTTTCTGTAGGCGTCACCATGATTTAGCACCCCTCAGCAACAAGCGCACGAAAGCCCATGGATAGCTTCCATGACGTCGACAATACAAGGGGAAATGAGGGGAGGTTGGAACGACAGAACGAAGTAGTCAAGATTTCACCATAGCGTAAGCACACGCCCAGCCTACAGTATTGCGGAGCTTCCGCAGCACGGGCCGACATATGCATGACGCGTTGGGTGACGTTAACGCTTACGTAACAGTGCTGGGGAACGAGAAAATGAAATATCCCAAACTTGTTATCTGACCGGAGTATATAGAATAATTTTTAATTTTGTCACATTAAATGGTGAAAAATTTCCCCAAAAAAGACTTGGCTTGCCAGGGTTGTCAGCCTAAATCGCTGGAATCCGTTACCACTTGTGAAACTTGACGCTACTGCTCTTACCCCAAACTCGCCAACAGTTTTCCTCCCGACATCACAAATACAGCGGCAAGTACCGCTTCCAGGCTGCGACGTAATTTGGCATAGATGCGACGAGCACCAGAGGTAGAAAAAAGAATGGCGTAGCCACCAAAGACAGTCATGGCGATGAACAAACAACCGGGAACGAAGGCGATGACATGGGCGGGGCCAGTGCCTTGCGGCACGCCGAGTGACACGATGGCGACCCAGGCAAGAACTGCTTTGGGATTCGTCATGTGCATACCTACACCCCGCAAGTAGAGGCGACGCCACGAACTGGGGCCACCAACAGCCTTAATCTGTGTGGGGATGACCTTGATCATGCTGGAGCGGGCTGATTTGTACCCCAACCAGAGAAGGTACAAGCCACCAGCGAGCTTAATGCCTTTCATTAATCCCATGTAAGACATCAACACCGCAGACAGCCCAATGCATGCCATCGTTGCCCAAAACATCGAACCACAGATCACGCCCGCAGCGAACGTCAGCGCGGCGCGACGTCCTTCGCTCATCGCAATGGACATGATGGCAAGGTTGCTTGGGCCAGGGCTGGCAACGATGACCAAGTACGTACCGTAGGCAAGTAGAACTTCGGGTGGAATAGCGCTGAGAATGCTCATGCGCCCATCTTAAATTAAAAGTACTCGTCGTGGATCAATGCTGTGGGTCTATTGTCAACGGGAAGCCAGAGCAAGGTACAAGTCCTTATAAGCCATGACCAGGTCGTTGAGACTGAACGAACGGTTCAAACCGCTTGGATTTGGAAGAACCCACACTTTCGATCCGCCGAAGCTAGCATCCTGGGATCCCCACAAGACCTCTCGTTGACCGGAAATGGCCGCATAGGCGGCCTTCCCCAAGAAGGCGATATAGCTAGGCCGGTAAAGTTCGATTTTCTTTCGCAAGGCTGCAGTCGATGCAAGGAATTCATCCGGTGAAAGCTGATCGGCACGTGCCGTAGGACGGCCAACCGCCGTTGTCAACCCGCAGCGATGGATCAGCAAATCGAGGTCGTCCTTCGGCCGCATTAATTGTGGCGTGAAACCGGCGAGATGCAAAACACGCCAGAAGCGATTGCCATTTCCTTCAAAATGGTGGCCGCTTGCCGCCGCTCTCATGCCGGGATTGAGGCCGCAAAAAACCACGCCCAAACCTTCCGATAGGACGTCCGGCAGCGATCCAGATGAAGCGACGCCATTCGACTCAGAAGATACAGCCAACTCTTGAACTTCGGTCATAGTGATGGGCGCCTTATATATCGCACTTCAAGCTTTTTTCACCTGCTCGATTTAACCGGCAAGCAGTTTGCCGTTCAACAGAATATGCAGAGTTCTGACAAACAGCACCACGATCGCGATGCTCAGCATGATCAACAGAATGACTGCAATTACCTTCAAAGGCCAAGCCTGGGCGAACATCGAATATTTCAGCGCGGCACTGCTGAGTGCTGCCATCGGAAAGCTGATTGCCCACCAACCGGTCGCGAAGGGAATGCCCTTGCGGAAAACCTTGGGCGCCAGTGCAATGAATATGAAAAGACCGAAGTAGAACAGCAAGCCGGAAAAGGCGTCAACGTGCTGCACAATATTGGTATAGGCGAGGAAACCCACTTCGAACGGCGCCATCATAATCAATATCGACGGCACCATGCCGATGGGCAGCGGCTCGTGGTGAATCATGCGTGACATGATCATCGTAAAGAACAGCAAGGCCACCATGGTTCCCACGGCCAGCGCGAAGAGGTTCACTTCATAGGCCCACGGCATTGGCATGGTGGCGCCGGCCACCGTGATATCCAAGGTGGCCACGCCAGGGATCATCCAGGCGGGAACGGCGTGGCCGGCGTCAATTTTCCCCTGTAACAGCCTGCTCGCAATCGCAAAGCAGAACACAATCGTCAACAGCGCGCCCACACTCCACACCACGGCTCCCAGCGCTTGGCTCACTTGAGCAACGATAGAGGAGAGCAGCAGCATGCCGATCGTGATCGTACCGAAAAAATTGCCGGCGACAGGATGACGATATTCGTGCATGACCGCCTCAGGATGTTTAATTGCCTTGATCAGATAGGCCGCACTCAATAAGATAAATACGACCAAAGCAACCACGCCGGCAGCTTCGGAGATCAGCAGACTGACGCCAAACTCGTGGCTCGCCTGACGCCAGGCAATGGAAAGCCCGGCCACACCCATGACCGATGCAAACAGGTTGACGGGCAAATTCTTGATGGACGTGGTTTTTGCTAAAGATCGATGATTGGCACTAGAATGCGTTGACACGGTAATTTCTCCAGATATTTTGAAAGCGTCGAAGGCCTGGCGACCCAACCCAGCCGGCCGAGAAGCCTCAAATCCTTCGTCTTCCAGGTCGCTGGGAAGACGTCTCGCAGAGGATACTATCCCCTTTCATTCGCAAAGATAATCCATCATAATCGGGAATTATCCTATCAGAAAATGAGAATATGGCTGATCGTTTCGAATCCATGTCCATCCTGGTGGCCGTGGTCAACACGGGCAGTTTTTCTGCTGCGGCGCGCCAGCTCAAGATCCCATTAGCGACGGTGAGCCGCAAGGTTGCAGACTTGGAGGCGCATTTGAAAACGCGACTCTTGCAGCGCTCCACGCGCCAGCTTTCACTCACCGAAGCGGGGCAGTCGTATGTGGCCGCATGCCGCCGTATTCTCGAGGACGTAGGAGAAGCCGAGCGTGCAGCGGCTGGAGAATATGCGATTCCCAAAGGCGAGCTCGTCATCACGGCCCCCATCGTTTTTGGGCGCCTGCACGTCTTGCCCGTGATCGCCGAATTCCTCAAGACGTATCCAGATATCGATGTGCGCATGGTGCTGACGGACCGCGTGGTGCATCTGCTTGAAGAACACATTGACGTGGCGTTGAGAGTTGGCGAGCTACCGGACAGCAATTTCATTGCCTTGCGCATTGGCACAGTGCGTCAGGTGGTGTGCGCCAGTGTGGATTATTTTGCCGAATTCGGCACGCCGAGGACTCCTGCCGAGCTCGCCACGCATGCCTGTATTACGTTCGAACAGATGGCATCGAGGCAAGTCTGGAACTTCATGCCTGGCAAGTCGGAAATCTCGGTGGCCGTACGTTCGCGGCTTGCCGTTAGCACTGCCGAAGCCGCAGTCGATGCAGCAGTGGCCGGCGTTGGCATTACGCGCGTGGTGTCGTATCAAATGGCGAGCGCTTTGCGTGCCGGCGCGCTGGAGATTGCACTCGCAGAGTTCGAGCCGCCGCCGTGGCCGGTTAGCCTGGTTCACAGCGGACAGGGAATTTTGCCGCTGAAGCTGCGCGCTTTTCTTGATTTTGCCACGCCGCGCTTGAAGGCACGGTTGCTCAAGGTAGGGGGCTGATGGGTTTTCATTGCTGAGCGCAATGACTTAGCCGTCAGAAGCGCGCAAACGCGGGAGGGCTGAACCATGCATATTCTCAAGAAGGCAAGTTCGAAGCTGGCGTCAGATCCGGCACTAGCTCCGGCAACCGGCTTCATTGCGAGAATCAAACGACATCGGATGATCGCGATCGCATTGCTGATGGGAAGCCTCGTCATTGGCATCGGTAACTTCTTTGACGCGCTCAACAAGATCATGGATTTTAGTGATCGTTTCCTTGATCCCAGGCCGACAACGCTTGATGCCTTACAACACACGGTGGTGATGACGGCCACGGAGCTCAAGAGCGAATTTGATTCCGTGACCGTTGGGTATCTGCCACCGATCCCGCCAAGCGATTTTGATCAGGTGAACCGACTCATCAAAAAGATCGAGCGGCTCGATCCCGGCAACGGTCACGTCATCTACTACCGAGCGTTCATTTTGCGTTGGCGGGATCAGAAAGCAAGCAGCCATACCGGCATGTTTCGATACTTGGAGCAAATGAAGGACGCAGGCCTTCTTTGGGTCGGCGACAACGGTGACGCCAAAGTCTGCTTTGAAAATTGGCATGGCTATTGCAAACAGCGCCAAGCATTCATCAATCACGTCTTGGCGCTTGATTTTCAACGAGAGGCGGGCACAGAAAAGGATCCGGCAGTCGCGCTGAGCCGCCTTAAGGCAGCTCTTGAGAGAGCCCGCGCCGCAGTGGACATCATCGGCGGCTTCAATGACCCGGCACAAGGTGAATCAACCAAAGACTTGGTGGTGTCACTGAAAAAGCAGATTGTCCAAGCCGAGCACAATTTGGCAACACCAGCGTATCGAGCCAATTAAGAAGCGCGGCAAAGCCCGGCGCCACACCAACATAGAGATCGCGCTTACGACAGAGCGCCGGCACCTGGGTGCCGGCCTCAGCCTGTTTCAACATAGGGATGATCTGGCTGTCGCCACGCTGGCAAGTTGCGGCAAAAATACTTGCTCAGCGCTTTGACGCTTGCAGCTCACTAAACTCCCAGCCGCCGCCCAAAGCCTTGACCAGATACACCGAAGTCAGCATTTGCTGGCCGCGGATCTGGACCGATTGCCGCTGATTGCTCAACAGCGCTTGTTGTGCGGTAATCACATCAAGATAAGTGTCCAAGCCACCGGTGTAGCGATCGTTGGCCAGATCAAGCACGCGCTGCGCACTATGCACGCTGGCCTCGGCTTGATGGTTGGCGCGCTCGAGCAAGCCCAATCCCGTGATGCCATCTTCCACTTCCTGCATGGCGACCAACACGCTTTGACGGTAGTTTGCCACCGACGCGGTGTAGGAGGATTCGGCCATCTTGACCGTGGCGCTGGTTTTGCCGGCGTCGAACACCGTTTGCGTCATGGCTGCGCCGAGCGACCAAAGCAGGCTGGGGGCGTTAAACAAGCTTGTCATTTGCGTGCTGTTCCAGCCGATATTAGGCTGCAGCAGAACAGTTGGGAAAAAGGCGGCCTTGGCGACGCCAATGTTGGCATTGGCTACCGCCATGGCACGTTCGGCCGAGGCGACATCCGGACGACGCTGCAAGACATCCGAGGGGATTCCGACCGGTGTCGCCGGCGGCGCCATGGTCGCCACTTGCGCTGCCAGCTTGAAGCTCGGGGCCGGCGTGCCGGTCATGGTGGCCAGCGCATGTTCGTACTGGCTACGCTGGTTTTGCAGCAATTCAAGCTGGGTACGGTTGGCATCGAGCAACGCCTGTTGTTGCGCCAGATCCAGACCCGATGCCAGGCCCAGGTCGTGGCGCGTAGTAATGAAATTCAGTGCCGCTTCCTGCAGCGCGATACCTTGCAGGACAACATCGCTTTCCGCATCGAGTTCGCGCAGATTGAAATAATCGGCCGCCAGCTCGGACATCAAGACCAGCCGGGTGTTTTCGAAATCCGCTGCGGCTTGCTCGGCCGAAGCGCGCGCGCCTTCCACCGAGCGCCGTACCCGACCGAACAAGTCGGCTTCATAGTTGACGCCAAAACCGACTTGGTAATTATTCTGTACCGTCGACTGGTTCGGTACATCGTAGACCGACAAAGGACGATTGGCCGAAGACTTTTGACGAGCCGCGCCCGCTTGCAAGCCGACCTGTGGAAATAGGCCGGAAGCGGTCACCGTCACCTGGGTACGGGCTTGCTCAAGATGCGCGGCGGCCACGCGCAAGCTCTGATTTTGCAGCAGCGCTTGCTGTTCCAGTTGATTCAACTGTGCGTCATGAAACAATTCCCACCAATCCCCTTTCAGTGCGCCATCATTCGGCGCGGCTGCGTGAAATGGCGTGTCGCTATGCCATGCAGCCGGCATGTCATTTATCGCAGGTTTTTGATAGTCCGGACCGCTGGCGCAACCGGCTAGAATGGCTGCGCTGCCAAGCAACGCTAGCTTGAGTGGCGCTTTCATCATGAGGCATCTTTCTTTATCGCTTGAGCCTGGATCGGTTTATTGGGAGCGCGTATCACGACATCATTGTCGGCCAGCGAATCCGCCGGGTTCAACACCAGGTTGTCGCTGATGGTGATGCCGTTCAAAATTTCCACCGCGTTGCCCAGATCGTGGCCTATCGTCACGGCGTGGAGTTTGACCCGGCCGTCGTCGCCTAGCACGGCGATACGTGCGCCTTCCGGGCGGAACAGGATGACGTTCGACGGCACCTGCAAGACCTGGGAATCAGCATTGACCGGCAGGGCTACCTGTACATAGGCGCCGGCTAACAGTTGGTCGTTGTGGTTCGGCAGATTGACCTCGACTTGCAGCGTGCGGGTAGCGGCATCGATGGCACCGGCAGTGCGCGCCACGGTGCCGTGAAATTCCTGCCCCGCCCATTCGGCCTGGGTCACCACGACGGGCGCGCCCACCTTGACGCGTGGTGCAAAGGCCTGCGGCACATACACATAGACGCGCAGCGGGTCGACCTTGGCCAAGGTAAACAATGCACGTCCGGCACCGCTGCCGGCATCAATCAGGTCGCCAACATCAACGTTACGGTGAGTAATGACGCCGGAAAACGGCGCAATGACTTGTTTAAAGCCTTCCAGTTTTTGCAGGCGCTTAAGGTTGGCATCAGCCGCCGCCAGATTGGCCTGTGCCTGGGTATAGGCGCTGCTGCGTTCGTCCAGCTCTTGTTGTGTGACGGCATCTTTCTTGCGTAGCGCCACCCAGCGCTCGGCCGAACTCTTGGCCAGCTCCAGGCTGGCGGCCGCTTGTGCACGTGCGGCGCTGGCTTGCGAGAGTTGCTGGTCGACTTCCGGGGTATCGATATCGGCCAGCACTTCACCTTGGCTAACGTGGGCGCCGATGTCCTTGTTCCACCGTACGACGTAGCCGGTACTGCGCGCGTAAATTGGTGATTCGATGATGCCTTGCAAGGTTCCTGGCAGCGTCAGCGGCTGGCCGTTTTCTGCCGTTTTGGCATTGGTTGTGTTTATGTAGCTGCGTTCGCCTTCGGCGGTGGCCTCGGCCAAGGCATGGGCACGCGCGGTGCGCAGCGCCACGTTGCCAATGGCACCTAACAACAACAATACCAGTACGCTGACGCCCGCGAACTTGGCGCGCGCCAAGGCAGGGCCACGCTGCGGGAAATGCGCCGATGCACCGTGCGCCGTGTCTTGCGATTCGGCGCTGTGGATGCCGAGGGAGGAGTGGCGTTGTTCAGACATGTTAAATGTTCCCTTCTATTGCGGGCAGAGATGAATGTGGGGGATTCGTTGGCTGGTTTTCCTTGCGATGTTGCAAGTAGCGATGAACGCCGGCAAATACAATGGGGACAAAGAACAGGGTGGACACCGTGGCGAACAGCAGGCCGCCGATCACTGCGCGGCCAAGCGGTGCGTTTTGCTCGGCGCCTTCGCCCAAGCCGATCGCCATGGGAATCATACCGATGATCATCGCCAGCGCCGTCATCAGCACCGGGCGGATACGCGTTGATCCCGCTTCCAACGCCGCCGCCAGCGGCGGCAAGCCATCCTGCATGCGCTGACGCGCAAACGAGACCATCAAAATACTATTGGCCGTGGCCACGCCCATGGTCATGATGGCCCCGGTGAGCGCCGGCACGCTCAGTGATGTCCCGGTCAAAAACAACATCCAGGCAATACCCGCCAGGGCGGCTGGTAATGCCGTAATGATGATAAAAGGATCGATCCAGGACTGGAAGTTGACGACAATGAGCAAGTAGACCAAGACGATCGCCATCAACAAGCCGACTCCCAGGCCGATGAAGGAGGATTGCATCGCTTGCACCTGTCCGCGCATCACGATGCGTGTGCCGCGTGGCAAGTCAGGCTGCATCTGAGCGATCAATTGTTGCACTTGATTGGCAACACTGCCCAGATCGCGGCCTTGGACACTAACGTAGAGGTCAATCACGGGCGTGATGTTGTAGTGCGAAACGTCAGCCAATTGCGTGCTCGGCTTGACCTGGACCAGATTGCTCAGCATCTGTGTCGGCACGATGCCGTTACCACCACCGACACCGGCGTTGGCAGCGCCAACGGGTGTTCGCAGCAGAGAATCGAGGCTGTTAATTTGGTATTGCGGCGTTTGCACGCTGACACTGTAGACGATCCCATTCTTGGGATTCAACCAAAATGCCGGCGCCGTCTGCGCACTGCCGGACAGTGAAGTCAAGGCGTTATTGGTCACGTCTACCGGGTTCAAACCGAGCTGCTTGATCTGGCTACGGTCCATATTCAAGGCCAGCGTCGGTAGATTGATTTTTTGGTGAATATGCACGTCGACCGTGCCGGGGATCGCCTTGATCTGTTTCATCAGCTTGCTGGCAAGCGCGTAATTGGTCGGCAGATCTGCGCCGACTACTTGCACGTCGATCGCTGCAGGTATGCCGAAATTGAGAATTTGCGTCACCATATCCGCTGGCTGGAAGAAAAACTCGATTCCCGGAAAGCGCTTCGGTAGTTCGCGCCGCAGCTGATTAATATAGCTTGCGGTGCGAGCGTGTCCTTCTTTCAGAGAGATCAGGATCTCGCCATCCATGCTGCCGATGGTGCCGGCATTGCTGTAAGAGAGATTGATGCCGCTAATCGGCAGGCCGAGATTGTCGAGCACAGTGTCGAGGTCTTTGGCCGGCACAATTTGGCGCACCACCATTTCAACTTCATCGGCCAGTCGCGCGGTTTCTTCAATACGTGTGCCGGTTGGCGCCCGCATATGCAAGCGGATTTCACCGGAGTCAACGCTGGGGAAGAAATCTCGCCCCAGCACGAACACCAAACCGCACGAAAGTACGCAGAATCCCAGAAACAGGCCACCGACGCGTTTGCGATGGGTCAGCAAGACCGAAAGGATGACGGTATAGCCGCCTCGAAAACGCTCAAAAGCGGCATCGAAACGGCGATAGACGCGTTGCAGCAGGCTAGGCTTAGTCGCCGGATCAGCAGGTGCATGATCCATCATCAACATCACCATCGTCGGTACCAGCGTGCGCGACAATACATACGAAGCCAGCATCGCAAACACCACCGCTTCGGCCAGCGGGACAAACAAGAACCGAGCCACGCCGCTGAGGAAAAACATGGGTACGAAGACAATACAGATACACAAGGTCGATACCAGGGCCGGCACCGCGATCTCACCGGCACCTTCCAATATGGCCTGATGCAGGTCGGTGCCGAGATGCAGATGGCGTTCAATATTTTCGATGGTGACCGTGGCGTCGTCCACCAGAATGCCGACGGCCAGCGCCAGGCCGCCGAGAGTCATGAGGTTGATGGTTTCGCCCAAGGCAAAGAGCACCAGAATCGACGACAAGATAGATAACGGAATCGATACGGCGATGATGGCGGTACTGCGCCAGTTGCCGAGAAACAGCAGGATCATGGCAGCGGTCAGGCAGGCGGCAATCAACGCTTCACGGATCACGCCGCTGATGGCCGCCTTGACAAATAGCGACTGGTCAAACAGTGGCTCGATTTTCAGATCCTTTGGCAGTGTTTGGGCGACCGCAGGTAGCAGGCCACGCAAGGTGTTGACAATGTCCAGCGTCGATGAACCGCCGTTTTTCAGCACTGAGACCAGCACACCACGATGGCCGTCTTGACGTACGACATTGGTTTGCGGAGCGAAGCCATCGCGTACCCGTGCCACTTCGGAAAGGTAAGTGGTGGTGCCGTTCTTGGCCAGCACGGGAATATTGTTCAAGCCGTCGATGGTATCTGGAGAACCGTTCAAACTGACGTTGTATTCAGTCGCGCCGATCTTGGCTGTGCCCGATGGCAAAGCCAGGTTTTGCGCATTGACGGCATTGATTACGTCAGTCGGCGTGAGCCCCTTGGATAGCAAGGCTTGGTTGTCCAAATCGACAGAAATCAGACGTGATTTGCCGCCGTAAGGGTAGGGCACTGCAGCGCCTGGAACCGTTACCAATTGAGGACGCAAGAAATTCAATGCGGTATCGCCCAACGCCTGTTCGCTCATGGTCGGGCTGGACAATCCCAACTGAATCACCGGGATGCTCGCCGCCGAATATTTGATAACTAGCGGTGGTGTAATGCCTGGCGGCAGCTGGCGTAATTGCGCTTGTTCAATCGCGACCGTCTGTGCGATGGCGGTCTGGATGTTGGCGTTCGGCTGGAAGAAAACTTTAATGACCGAAACTCCGGCAAGCGACTGCGATTCGATATGCTCGATATCGTTGACCGTGGTCGTCAAGCTGCGTTCGTTGACCGCTGTGATGCGCAGCGCCATTTCTTGCGCAGATAAACCGTTGTAGTTCCAGATAATGCTGATCACCGGAATATTGATATCCGGGAAAATATCGGTTGCCATCCTGGTCAAGACCAACGGCGTCGCTAATAAGATCAACAGCGCCATCACAATAAAGGTGTACGGACGCCTCAACGCTGTTTGAACAATCCACATATGACAAACCTTCCCTTGCTAAATTTAACAAACAACGACAATCAACAGCATCCATAAGTTGGTCACGGAAGAGAAAACCGACGCGGTTGACTTTCTATCATTGAATTCTCTTATTAGTAAATGCAGCTGCAGCGGTCTTCATTTCGGCATGCGTTACAGAGCGAAAGCCATGATAGCCTCCATTTTGGACACTATTAAACCAGCTTTCGGCTAAAGTGTCCCAACAGTTGCCTTTTCGGCTCATCGAACACCCCATACTCAATCCCTTGCGCCATTACCGTATGAATCTCGGGGCGCAGGTCAGATTGCGTTCAAGGTTCGGCTTTCAGTGAACTTGACGATGGCGAAGCGATGCTTCCATAATTGGCTGCGGCTATTTTTAGTATAAAAACGAGATTGGTACATGGATTCCACCACAAGCGAGCAAGGTAATGACCCTGGCATGAATGGCCTCGGTATTCGTGCAAGCCTTGCCGCGCTTGCCATCGGATGTATCTTTCCCATCGTCTCAATTTCGGCATTTCTGATTTACCATATCTATGAACATCAGCAAGCGCAATTGATCGTTGATACCTTGAACCGCGTCAAGGCAATTAATTCTGCAGTGGACAGGGAAATTGGTGCGACTCAAGCGACACTCCAATCCCTGGGTAACGCCAGCAGCTTGGCTAAAGGCGATTTACGCAGTTTTCATGAACAGGCGATTGAAACGGCGAAAAATCTGCATGTCACAAGCATTGTCCTTTTCGACACCAATGGGCAAATAGTCGATTCCACGCTGAATTCCTATGGCGAGTCGCTTCCAAAGATGAATAAGATGCCGCTGTTGCAGCATGTTATTCAGACCGGCACGCCAGGGGTTTCGGATCTCTTCATGGGGCTGATATCAGGTCGTTTGGTCTACACAATTGGTGTGCCGATAAAACGGGACAATCAGACGGTCTATTCATTGAACGCGATGATTCGCAACGACCAGCTTTTCAATGTATTGAACGAACAAAGATTGCCCAAGAGTTGGAATGTCATCATCACTGATAGTAGCGGCAGTATTGTCGCGAAGACACACGACCTGGAGCTATCCTTCGGGAAAAAAGTGATGCCTGCATTGCTGCAGCGATTAAGTACGACAAATGAAGAAGCATTCGAAACCACCACGCCCGAAGGCGCTCCGGTGTTTGTCATCTATAGTCGATCACCGGTTACCAATTGGGTCGTTTCCGTCTCCATGCCTCAGGACGAAGTCAAGGGTGATCGTCGCACGCTGGCCCTGATGATTTTTGCCTCCACGATTGCCTTGCTAGCCGGCCTCATCTTGGCCTGGTTGATTGGCGGGCGCATCGCCAAGTCCATCACAGCGCTTATCAGTCCGGCGAAAGCATTGGGGTCGCGCAAGGCAGTGAGAATTCCCGCGCTGCACTTCAAAGAGGCGAATGCCTTGGGGCAAGCCTTGCTCGATGCCGAAACGACGCTTCAACGTACACAATACGAGGCACATCACGATGCACTGACGGGTATGGCTAATCGCGCCATGTTTGATATTGTCGTAGATCAACAAATTTTGCTCTGTCAGCGCAACGGATCATCGTTGGCAATCATGTATATCGATCTGGATGGTTTCAAGGCGGTGAACGACACCTATGGTCACAGTGTCGGCGATTTGTTGTTAAAGGAAGTCGCGCAACGTATCACCCGCGCCATTCGACATTCTGATTTTGCAGCCCGCTTCGGCGGCGACGAGTTTGCCATCGCGCTGATCGATTCCGATGTCGTGGCCGCCAAGATTTTCGCTGAAAATCTTCTCAACATCCTTTCCGAGTCATACCGACTTGGCCAGATTGACGCCAATGTATCGGCAAGTATTGGTGTCGCCGGATATCCCGATTCTGGAGCCGATCTAGCCACACTGCTTGAAAGCGCGGACAGCGCGATGTACAAGGCAAAAATCTCTGGAAAGCAGTGTGTTTGTGTGGCGGCGTGACAAGCACAGGCTGGCGAGAGGATACCGCCAGATTCGAGGCTGGCGCTAAAGGCAATCAGATCCTGCGTACGAAGATCCTCATGCCATGTCGAGCAGGCGAATCAGAACAACGCTGATGATCGCCAGGGCGATGATCGATAACACGACGGTAAGCGTGACCCGTGGTCCAGCCTTGGCGACGGTGCGAACGTCGACACCCAGTCCCAGCGCTGCCATGGAAATGATGGTGAGAACGTTGGCTATATTGCTCAACGGTTCCAGTGCGGCGCTTGGAATAAGGTTGAGTGAACGGGCCGCCCCCATGCCCATGAAGCCGATAATGAACCACGGCAAAACCTTGTGCCATTGAATCTGTTTGCGCGGGCCGGCAGGGGTGTCGGCCGCCTTGGCTTGATTCGCGCCAATGATAGACAGGACCAGGATTACCGGGCCGAGCATCAACACCCTGACCAATTTGACTAATGTTCCGAGATGTACGCTGAGCGTCGAAACGGGGACAGTCGCGGCCAGCACTTGCGGCACGGCATAGACAGTCAATCCAGCCAATGCACCGTATTGAAGATTGCTCAATTGCAATAACGGCACCAGATGCGGCAAGCCCAGCACGACAATCACGCCGAGCACTGCGGTAAAGGCAATCGATGCCGCCACATCGTCGCTGTGAGCGTCGATGACCGGCGCCACTGCAGCAATGGCCGAGTTGCCACAGATAGAATTGCCGCAGGCTATCAGCAGTGACATGCGATGATGCAAGCCCAGCAGCCGGCCGATGCCATAACTGACGATGATGGCGATTGCGACGACGCAGACAATGCCAAGCAGCAAAGCGACTCCGGCCGCTTTTAAGGTTTGCGTACTGAGCGCAGCACCTAACAAGACGACGGCGATTTCGAGCAACATCTTGCTGCTCCATTCGATACCCGCATGCCAATGATGAGCCGGCTGCCATAGCGTGCGCACGACGGTACCGACAAGAATCGCCAGCACCAGCGCTTCCAGCCAGGCGTGCCCGAAATAGTGTTGCTCCAGCAATTGCAAACTATAAGCGGCAATACTTACCGCCAGGCAAAGCATCACACCGGATGCATGTTGTTCCAACCAATGCACAGTCTGGGCCGCTAACGGCGAAACCTGACGCAAACTAGGCGAAGTTGATGGCTGTGACATTTGAACTCGTCTTTCTCTGATTCGACTCTGGTTCAAATTATCGCGGCCATCAATCTATTAATCCAACGCATTGTATAAATACAATCAATCGATTATTTCGATTGATTGAAGGTGGTGCTCGGAAGTAAATCCATTGCGTTGTAGAGACCTTAATTTGCGTAAGCTTGGCCTAGCCCGTGCAGACCGATCTGTCCCGTAGTCGTGACCCGATAGGCGCGTGCGCCTGTTGGCCAGAATTTTTCGCACGCTATCCAGACATTCGCGTCGATGTTGGCGTAAGTGATCGACATGTTGATTTGATCGGCGACAATGTCGATTGTGTGATTCGCGGTGGCGTGTTGACGGATCTGGAAATGCTTGGTCGCCAGATTGGCAACGCTTCCTGGATCACATGCGCGACACCCGGCTACCTAAACTTTTACGTTTTCGGGGAAGATGTCGATTTACTGAAAACTGGTCCAGATTGTCTCGGTACTCAACCCCACGAGGACGGCTCGACGACTCCAATAGCTTGAAACGCTGGCTTGCAGAACAAGTAGCCTTGCATCAACTGGATGCCGGCATCCCGAAGGAAATCGCGTTCAGCAATGGTTTCAATGCCTTCTGCCACCACGCGCACATTCAGTGCCGTGCAAATCGACATGATGCCGTCGATGATCGCTTGTT
>Ga0302156_10000071_pt1 | contig 90698 bp, 80 predicted proteins | sample I_Bog_N3_2_FD_193503 | JGI IMG/M metagenome (GOLD analysis project Ga0302156, IMG submission 193503) | Peat permafrost microbial communities from Stordalen Mire near Abisko, Sweden - I_Bog_N3_2 | ecosystem: Environmental > Terrestrial > Soil > Wetlands > Peat | place: Sweden: Abisko, Stordalen... | reverse complement strand
CGAAGGCTCTCGACATTGAGGCAATGCTGACTGCCGAACTGCGGATCCGCTTAGATCAGGATGAATCCTTCCGGCCTTTATCCGAGAAATTACAACGGCTCATCGATGAGAAACGCGCAGGTACCCAAGCATGCCACGCCGCCCTGCGGCGTTGGCTCGCGCGGCACGCTATCCTAGCACTCTCGCCCTGGCTCTCAAACCTGAGTGAGCAGTTTGGGATTCACTTTGACAGCCTGACGGTCAAAAATCAGCGCACACGATGGGGCAGTTGCTCAGCCAAGGGGCGAATAAGCCTTAACTGCAAACTTCTGTTTCTCTTGCGTGAGCAAGTGCGTTACGTGATTCTGCACGAGCTCTGCCATTTGCTGGAACCGAGCCACTCGGAGCGCTTTTGGATGCACCTCCGTAGCATTGAGCCGACCACTGACTCTCTGCATGGACAAATGCGCGACGCATGGAAGGCAGTTCCGGCCTGGGCTCAGCGTGGTTCCGGCCTGCTGCTATAAGAAGGTTAAGGCCTAATTGCTGGGGCGCCGCGGAGGCATCGGGTCGGGTCAATACTTTGTATCAAAAAACGGGTCCCATTTGACCTTCAACTGGCGTAGTTCTCAGCCCCTGATTTCCACGTATCATAAAACATCCGTTTTATGATACGGTCCTTTCATGCGAGCAGCCATTTACGCTCGGGTATCGACGAAAGACGGCCGTCAGGACGCAGAAAACCAGGTCCGGCAGCTGAAAACATTTGCAGAGACCCAAGGATGGAATGTCGTCCACGAGTACGTAGATCGAACCAGCGGGAAACTCAGCGACCGGGAGCAGTTTCAGGAGATGTTCGCCGCGGCGTCGCGGCGTGAGTTCGATTGCCTCTTGTTCTGGAGCTTGGACCGGCTCAGCCGCGAAGGAACCGTTGTCACCTTGAATCACCTCCAGAGGCTCACTGGCTATGGAGTTAACTACCGCTCGTTCACGGAGCAGTACCTCGACAGCACCGGCCTCTTTAAGGAGGCTGTCATCGGGATCCTCGCGGCAGTGGCCAAACAGGAGCGGGTACGGCTCTCCGAGCGCACGGTTGCCGGTCTTCAGCGCGCAAGGGCCCAGGGACGCGTCGGTGGTCGGCCAAAAGCCGAGGACGCCGATCCGAAACTGGTGAAAAAGATCGAGCGGCTGCGAGCGGAGGGGCATAGTATTCGGGCCATTGCTGCCGGCCTTAAGAAGTCGCCAAACACAGTTTTGCGATTGTTGCTGCCAGTGCGGGAGAGCTCCAGCATCACGCGCTTACCGATCTCCTCCAAGTCCTAGAACTAGATCTTCTTCGCGGCTTTCTTGGAGGGCGAAACACGCCGCTGGGCTGCTTTGAATAGATCTGAGAGGGTCAAATCAAAAACAGCTGCGATGCTCATCAAAGTTGTCAGAGTAGGGCTTTTCCTGGCCTGCTCGATTTCCCAGATGTATTTGACATCGTATCCAAGCCGGTCTGCCAGAGCTTGCTGCGTCCAGCCCGCCTTTATTCGGCGGTCCGTCAATTCCGCTCCCAATGCGGAAGGGAGATTCGCCGTGGATCGTTTCCGGTCTGCCCCGATTTTTTTGGCCACATTTCAGAGTTCACGAAGATACCCTGACTTATTCAGGAACTATAGTTCTATAATGGAAAAGACTGGAGCTTTCAACGCTGGTGAAACTACCCATGTTTCGGCAGACGATTTTCTCTCGAGACGTCCGACCCACCTCGCTCCTTCAAGTCCCCCCGAAAAGAAAAAGAGGAAATCTGGAGATGAGGACTCGACCGTCATTGCTGAGATGCAATGGAAGATCGGAGGGAAGCGATGCGCGAGCGAAATAGTGGTTCGAGGAGCAAGCTGTCGGCCTGGGTCCCGAAGCAAATCCATAAACAGGCAAAGATTCTCGCCACAGCGCGTGATATCGATCTTCAGGACCTGGTCACCATAGCCCTGCAAGATTACCTGACGGATTCGGGGATACATGGAGAAATTGCCACGCCGAACATCTCATCGGGCATGAAGTCGACAGGTGATGGTGAGAACCCCAGCAGATGAAGACCGCGGGCCAGGGGCCACCAAGATGATAGGAGGCGATTGAATTGCCATGAGTGAGACCGAGATCAGCGAAGCTTCACCCCTTGGCCTCTTTCTGCCGGCTACGCTCATGCCTGATGTCCCACTGAGCGACAACGCGCTGGAATTGGCATCAATGGCAGTGTTGGATATGGAGCGCATTCGGTGCGAGAGAAATGAATACGGAAAACTGCGTCTATATGCTCCGACAACGGAAACCGTTTGGCTGATGATCCAAATGCTTGAACGCGAGATCCGAGCGTGGATGCGCCAGATCAAGCGCGGCGGAACCGTCCTTGTACGTCGGAGATTCTACCTGGAGAACGAAGCTGTGATGTGCCCTGACATTGGCTATGTCGCGCCCGCTGCGAGTCGAAAATCATCAACTATTCCGTTCGCCGGTGCACCATTGAAGGCCTGCCCAAATTTTGTGGCTGAGTTCTGCTCCCATCCAAAGGAGTTGCGCATGCTCAAAGACAAGATGCTGCGCTGGATGGCGAACGGGACAGACCTCGGGTGGCTGATCGTCCTGCAGGAGCAATGCGTTTACGTTTACGCGCCTGGCATCGAGCCATCAATAATGGATGGCTGTGCCGTCGGCCAAGGGCCCATAGGAGAATTCGAGTTCATGCTCTCCCACCTCTGGAGCATTGATGAGTTGAGGCGCTCCTATTGAACCGCGAACGCTGGAAGCAATTGAGATTGGATAAAGCACCGAAGATGAGTTGATTTGGGCCGCATATTGAAACGCGACGTAAGACTCGCGCACGGGAATCATCCCGACGTAGTAGAGCGGGGCTGAGAGTTCGAATCTCTCTGCGGCCCACCCATTTACGGGTCCGGCGCGGCTTGGCAGGCCGTTCTGGCCACACGGAAGTAGTAGGACGTCATTCAGTCCCAGCCAGAGTCGGCTATGGACTGCAGATTACCGAGACAGAGGACAAGGTGAGATGACTGCACGTAAGGATCGGAAATCCAAAACAGATCCACAGTCCAAGCAAAGAAAATCAAAACTCGCTGGCGAATGTGCGTTTCCCGACGAGCCTGAACGGCTCCCACCCCATATTCCTGGAACCTATCAGGTGGCCATGGGCACGGACGAGGAGATGGTGGCCTGGTTGCGAGGAGTTCCGCGGAATGCACGGGCGATCCTAATCCCATTCTCGAATGAGGCGAGCTACAGAGAGTACGGTCCGATTTTCTGGCATGTGGCGCACAAACTGCCGGACATCGTCGCGTGTATTCAGCGACGCAGGTTCGAACAACTCGTCGATGCATTGACGCAGTTATCAGTGGCGCTGCCTGGAGCAGTATCCGCGCCGCCTTCAGACGCACGGGAAAAACCAACGAAAGGGGCTCTGCCGCGACGTTGGCGAGGTATGGCGAAAGAGCGCAAGGGATAGGACAGCCATGGGACTTTTTGATGATGTTCTGTGCAATAACGATCTGTTCGGCGACCACAAAGGCGAGACGCATCGCACGCAAAGTTTGCACCCAGTCTTTCCGGGATCCACCTACGAGATCACCCCAGAGGGACGGTTGGAACTATTGGAATGCACCTACGAGGATCGTAGCGATCCGAACGCTCCGGGCTGGCTGCGATTGGGAGGGATGATGACACCGGTCTTCACTGGTGAACGCTCTGACGTAGCCCTGCACGGTTGGGTAAAGTTCCCTCGTTTTGGGCGAGCCAAGTTCACTGATGGGAACCTCGTCGGTTTTGAACCGGAATCGGATCAGTCGCTCGAACGGAATCAGCTTCCGACGGCTGGAGTTCAAATCAGCTCATCTCCAGCTCGGACAAGCACGATCGACGTGGCAGGCGGCGGACCGGCAGAATATTTGCGGTGCTTCTTTACCGAACTAGAGAGGCTGAAGTGCCGGTCCAGCTGCGACGTCTCGCATGCCATTGGTTTTCGAGACGGGAAGCTGCACGTTCTTATGAGCATTGGAGATTTTCGGGAACGGGTGTATGTCCAAGACCTGGACCAGGACCCCACTAGCGCTGCCCAGGACGTATTTCTTCGGTGGCGGACGACACCCCGGGTGGACGACCTGATCGAGTAGTTCTCAGTTAAAGCGTGCGTAGGAGGAAGCTCTGACCCTGGCTCTGTTCGTGCAGTAACTCAAGGCGTTTGCTGCCCGGATCTGACGGAGGCTGTCGTGATCATTGCATTTGGGCGTCAGAGTATCGGTCAAGACTCCATCGTAAAACGTGAGGACCATCAACGACGCATCGTGATTCGGTCCGGAAGAGGGAGTATGCCAGGTATCCAAAGCCAAAGAGTAATCCTAGTCGAGGGTGACGCGGACGAGATCGTTCCCAATGCGAAACTAGCGACCGATATGCATGGTTTCGTGATCATGGTTCCGCCCGGCGAGGAAGGCGAGCGGCTGCTCGATATGCTGTGGCGCATAACGATGGTCTACGCTGGGAAGCCCAGAATGCTCGCGAGCCGAACGACCGTACGCAAGATGGTAGAGGCGGTGTGGAGCAAGGAGAGCCGGGGGCCCAAGCCAGCGCGCCGTCCAGCGCGTAAGAACGGACGACCCGATCTTACAGCCGCAAGCGCAGAATTACTTCCTGATCCGAGAGGCGGACGCAAAGCCAAAACGAGAAAGAAGAACTGAGATGCGCGCCCTTGTCATCTCCGATATTCATGCAAATCTGCCGGCTCTCGAAGCGGTGCTTGCCGCTGCGCCGCAGTACGACGCTGTCTGGAATCTCGGCGACGTTGTCGGCTACGGCGCAAATCCCAATGAGGCGGTTGATCTATCCAGGAATCTCGGCGGAATTGTCGTGCGCGGCAATCACGATAGGGCGTGCAGCGGAACCATGCATTTCAGCGAGTATCGCGAACTCAGCTGGTTAGCGGCATATACCTCCGACTGGACCCAGCAGGTTCTAACCAAAGAAAACCGAGAATGGCTATCGCGACTGCCGCAAGGTCCTGTAAGACCAATTCCCAGAAAGGTGTTATGTGTTCATGGATCGCCGTGGAATGAAGACGCATATACCTTCTTTAGGGATGATGCATTAGCCACGTTTCGTTCGTGCCGGGCTCGAGTCATTTTCTGCGGCCATACGCACTGGCAGGTTGGTTGGTCATGGAATGGAAAGGAATTGACACCGTTGAAGCCGGAATTTGAGTCAAACGCCGGAACCAGTGAGATTCAGCTACGGTTAAGCGATCGAAATCGCTATGTGCTAAATCCCGGATCCGTTGGCCAGCCTCGCGATGGCGACTGGCGCGCAGCATTCGCTGTTTATGACGATACGGAGGCGATACTCACTTGGTACCGCGTCCCATACAAAGTTTCGGCCGCGCAAAAGAGAATCTTGCAGGCGGAGCTTCCTGAAATCCTCGCGACTCGGCTACGGGACGGCAGTTAGCCTGGGTGATTCTGCAGAACCTCAACTAGAAAGGAACTCGGATGAGCACACGATGCACCATCAAATACGAGCGCGACGAGCCCATCGGCCAGGAGATCCACCTTTACGAGGACCTGCTGGAAGACCCCGGCTGCGTGTTGCTGGAGGTCGAAGGATTCACGCTCGAAACCTCGGTATCGGTCGCGCCCTCGGGCCGGCTCGACACCCGGGCCCTGCTCCGTATCCCCAAACCCTGGGCGCGCAAGCTGGGACCGATCGCCAATGACACTAGTAGTTACGATGCATTACGATGCTTTATACATCGAAGGTTTAGTTTGTCGTATTAACAACATTTTACACTTGTTATACTCACTCACTCACTTGCGATGTACGAATAGGGTATTATTTGCCTGGGGCCGCGGCGGTTTCAGTTGCCGGTGACGGTAGGGCTGCTGACGGTCGAGGGGGATGGGGAGTTGGTGGCGGAGATCGTGCCGCTGCTGCCCCAGGTGTGATACCTTTCCGGCATTATGAAATCCTGGCATTATCTAACCCTTTCTTTCTTGAGCACGACCTTGTGCATCGGGCAATCGGGAAACCTATCCGACTGGCCGAAGTTGCTGGACAAACACGATGTCAAGGGTGCTCAGGCACTCTGCACCTCATTCGCCGATTCCACAGAAGTGGCGCAACAGGTAGAGGCGCAGAAATGTCTGGCAAATGTAGCGCTCAGCGGCAACGACGTAGTGCTGTTAGAAGGCGACGACGCCGGCGGTGGGACGATGAGAGGCGGATACAAGCCCGAAGCCGTGGATGAGGCTCTTGTCCACTTGAACTTGGGCTTGAAGCTGGCCCCCCAGGATCTTTCGATTCACCAAGGACGGCTACATGTGCTGGAGGCCTCTGGGCGTTACTCCGAAATGGTGAAAGCGCTGAAAGAGAGCGTTTCAACCTATAACGGGAAAGATGCGCTTGACGCGTGGATGGCGTATGCTCCCGAATTGGTTGATTTGCGGCAGTATCAATCCGGCCTCGAATTCATGCAAGTAATGGACAAGCACTACCCGAACAATCCGGATGTATTGGGCAATATTGGAGCGTTCCTTTCTTATCTGAAGCGAGAATCAGAGGCGATACCCTACCTTATGAGGGCCGCTCAGCTCTCGCCGAAGGACCCCATCAACGCGTGGGATCTTGGCAGAGCGTATGACTACGCTGGCCAGACCGATTTGGCTGACCAGTGGTACCGCAAAGGGATGTCGCTTGAGACCGATCCGGACCAGTTCAAGGATTCATCGTGCTTATACGGGAAGTTTGTCGAAAAGAAACTGCATGATCGGACACGCGGATGCACGATAGAAACGAAAAACTGCTCTGCTGAAGAGCGAACCGCATGCGGAGCGCCGCAAGAGCCCGGTAAGGAAAACAAATGACTAAATGATTGACTGGCTAGCCTCGCATGCGCGGGTTTACCCAGCGATACACCACATCCGTCAGCAGATTTACCAGCACATACGTCAGCCCGATCGACAGCAGACACCCCTGCACGAGGGCGTAGTCCCGGTTCGAAATCGCGCTCACCGTCAGCCGTCCCAGCCCCGGCCAACTGAAGATCGTCTCCGTAACAATCGCTCCCGCAAGCAGCGCCCCAAACTGCAATCCAACCACAGTCACAATCGGCACCAGCGCATTCGGCAGCGCATGCCGGCAGACTACGGCGGTCTCCGAAAGCCCCTTGGCGCGGGCGGTGCGGATGTAGTCCTGGCCCAGCTCTTCAAGCATCGCTGTGCGGATCATGCGGGTGAGAATCGCTGCCAGCGAAGCGCCCATGGCGATGGAGGGCAGCACGAGGTAGTGCCAGTCGATGGTACGTCCGCCGGTGGGGTTGGCGCCGGAGACGGGCAGCCAGCCGAGTTTAATTGAGAAAACGACTATGAGGATTGGGCCGAGTACCAGGCCGGGTACGCTGAGGCCGAAGAGCGAGACGACCGACAAGACCTGGTCAAGCCATCGGCCTCTCCTCACGGCAGCCAGAATCCCGGCCGGCAGCGCTAGCGCAAGGCCGAGCCCAAGCGCGGTCAAGGTCAACGCCAGCGTGTAAGGGTAGCGGGCGACAATGAGCGTGGCGACGGTGGAGTGGAGCCGGATGGAGCTGCCGAGGTCGCCGTGCAGGACGCCATTCCAGTAGTGGAGATACTGCGTGTGCAGCGGCAGGTCGAGCTCATATTGGTGCCGCAGTGCGCCGATGTCGGCCGGGGTTGCGCCGTCGCCCAGCATCTGCTGAATGGGGTCGCCGGGGACGAGATGGATGAGCAGGAAAACAAGAGACACGACCAGCCAGACGACGGGAAGGGTGAGCGCGAGGCGGGTTAGAGTCGATCTCATAGGGTCTAGGGTATAGGGTCTGGGGTATGGGGTTCGGAGTCGATGGGCTCTACCCGGATTCTTGCGATTCTTCTTGCATCCATGCTCGCAACGGTGAGGCGGCGGCCTTCGAAGTCGATGGTTTCGCCTTCTTTGGGGATGTGGCCCAGGCGCATGAGGAGGAACCCGGCCAGGGTTTCGACGCCGCCTTCACGGGGTAGGCTCCACTGCATCTGGGTTTCGAGGTCGCGGAGGTTTACGCCGCCGTCGAGCAGAAGCGCACCGGAGGCGGTGGTGAGGACGGGGAGGGCGGGCGAGTCGAACTCGTCTTCGAGCTCGCCGGTGAGCTGCTCGATTGCGTCTTCGGCGGTCACCAGGCCGACGGTGGAGCCGTACTCGTCAACCACGATGGCCATGTGGCGGCGGCGCTGCTGGAAGTCGCGAAGCAGGTCGAGGACGGACTTGGTTTCCGGAGCAACGAGGACGTCGCGCATGACCTGGGAGAGGCGCAGTTCGGTGAAGGGTGTTGGGCCGCCCCGGGCGGAGGAACGGAAGTACATGAGGCGGGCGAGGTCTTTAGAGTAGACGACGCCGACGATGTGCTCGGGGCCGCGGGATTCGTCGTAGACGGGAACGCGGGAGTGGAGATGGTCAATGACGCGGGCACTGGCTTCTTCAACAAGCATCTTGGAGGGGAGGGAGAAGATTTTCTGGCGCGGGGTCATGATTTCGCGGACGGTTAGGTCTTCAAGCTCGAGGGTGCGGTGGATGAGCGTCTCTTGAAACTTGGGCAGGAGGCCCATGCGGCGGGCGGCGGTGGCGATGAGCTTGAGTTCTTCAGGCGAGTGGACCGAGGCGCGCTCGCTGAGCTGGATGTCGAAGCCATGAAGGATGACCGCTGCACCACTTTTAAGAAGCCGGACCGCGGGGCGGGCAATGGCCATGAAGAGCAGCATGGGTGGGGCTACGGCGACGGCCAAAGCCTCAGCCCGGCGCAGGGCCAGAGATTTGGGCACCAGTTCGCCGATGACCACATGGAAGTAGGTAATGGCGGCGAAACCCAGGGTGACCGCGACGATGTGGGCGTAGAGCAGCGCGTGGGGTTGGGCGAGCGGCAGCAGGCTGAGCCAGCCGAAGAGGATGGTTGCGGCGAGGGGTTCGCCGATCCAGCCGAGAGCGAGGGAACAGAGGGTGACACCCAACTGGACGGCGGGGAGAAAGTCGTCGAGATCCTGCTGGAGGCGGCGGACGGCGCGGGCTCCGGGAACGCCGGCGGTGAGCATCTGCTCGATGCGGGTTTCGCGGATGGAAACGAGGGCGAACTCGGCTGCCACAAAGAAGGCGTTGGCCAGAATGAGCATGGCTACGGCGACAAATTGCAGCAGCGGGAGACCGTGCATCCTGTGTTGAGAATAGCAGTGACGAGTGGTTAGTGGTTAGTGAGCTGGGGAACTGGATCGAGGTTGGGAACGTATTCCTGTTTTAGAGCTGGACTGTGATGGCTTGGTGCGTTTGCTGTTCGGGGGCGCACAGCGGTGTTCGATTGCGGACAGTGGATTTTTTCTATTCGGCCGGTTCGGGTGAAGAGGCGATTGAAAACACTGGGCTTGGGTGGGCCCGGGGTTTGGCAACCTGGATGCAGACCTCTTAACGGCTGTTCCCGGGCAGGCTGGGAGAATCTTCGCCGAAAGAATTGCCGGTTGAGGCTTTTGCGGGGGTAAGACCCGACGTTGATTTGATTGCTTTTATCGGCCCGGCTGAAGTCGTGCTCGAAAAGGAAACGACTTCAGTCCGTCCCTCCAGGACGCGGTCTCATTGGGGGAATGCGGACCCCGGATTTCATCCGGGGCTATTATCAGCTTCTCCCTCCGGGAGAAACGGGACAGCGGGTTTCATCGATCGGTGGGTCGGCAACGCCGGTGGAGAACGGTTACAAAGCACTGAAAGAGGTATTGCATGAAGCACATCACACTGGCGGTTGCGGCTTTGGCTTTGGCGGCGGTTCCTGCGCTGGCCACAGAGCAAACCTTTGAGCGGACGCTGACGGTGGGCGGCCATGTGGAGTTGTCAGTGGCTACCGGCTCGGGCAACGTTCACATTACACATGGCTCGGGCAACCAGGTGCATATCTTTGGCCGGGTAAAGTCCGGCTGGGGGGGCAGCGATGAGAAGGTCAGGGAGATTGCCGGCAATCCTCCCATAGAGCAGACGGGGAACATTGTGCGCATTGGTGCGCGGCACGAGAACCTGCACAACATCAGCATCGATTATGAGATTCAGGCTCCCGCGGATGCATATCTTGACGCCAGTTCCGGTTCCGGCAACGTGACGGACGAAGGGGTGGGCGAGAACGCCCGGCTCAACACGGGTTCAGGCAACATTCACGCCACCGGGCTGCACGGCGGCTTTACGTTGGGCACCGGCTCCGGCGATGTGTATGCGGAGCAGACCGGCGAGGGCGATGTGAAGGCGGAGACCGGGTCAGGCAACATTGAGCTGCGCAATGTGCGCGGCGGGCTGCGTGCGCAAACCGGCTCAGGCGACATCAAGGCAGGTGGGGCGCCGACGGCATCCTGGCGGCTTGGGACGGGCTCAGGCAGCGTGGAACTGTGGGTGGGCGACGCGCCGGTGACGCTGGACGCGGAGAGCGGGTCAGGCGGCATCCACACAGACCGCGAGATGCTGACGCAGGGCTCCAACGACCACCACCATGTAACCGGCAAGCTGAACGGCGGAGGCCCGACGGTTCGCATCGAGACGGGGTCGGGTGACATTCGGATTCACTAAGGTTTTGAAGTTTCCGGCTACTCCCCGGAAAACTAGAATCGGTTCTCAACTTTCCTGAGAGCCGGTTCTATCTCCTGAGGCGAGACCCTGAAAGTCCACGGGGGGTCTCGCCCTTTTTTTAGAATTATGAATGCGGAACGTTGACCTCCCCGCCAGCGTATACGATTGGGTATCCGCATTGAGACAGCCCGTTGATAAAGGAAAACACCCGATGGATTTGACGCCAGAGCAGCCGTTTGTGCCAGACACCCAGAACCCGGCCCAGCAGCCCATGGAGCCAGTTGCCGCAACCCTGACTGATGCGGAAGTGGAGCCGCCTGCGCTGCCACCGTCGCTGGCGCAACGGATCTTCTTTGGGACTTTTGGCCTGCGCGCGGGATGGAGTCTGCTGATCTACTTCTCAATCTTCGCGGCCATCGGCGGGGGGTTATACCTGGCACAGCACCGGCCGGGGGCGCGGCAGCACGACGCCGCCAAGACGGGGCAGAGCGCCGCTGGACAGAGCAAGGATGCCAAGCCGGACAGCAGCAAGGAAATGACGGTGAAATCCGCGGCCGTTGGTGAGGGCATCCTGTTCGTGGTATTGGTGCTGGTGAGCTGGCTGATGGCGGCCATTGAGGGGCGAAGCCTGTGGGTGTTTGGACTGGGCGGTGCACATTCCGTTGGCCGGTTTCTGGTGGGGGCGGTGTGGGGACTGGCGGCCATGTCGCTGCTGATTGGGACGCTGTGCAGCATGCATCTGCTGGTCTTCGACGGCGAGCTGGACCACGGCTTGGCAATTCTGGGATGGGGCGGCGCACAACTGTTTGGCTTTTTGTGCGTGGGACTGGTGGAGGAGTATCTGTTCCGCGGCTACCTGCAGTTCACGCTGACACGCGGGCTGGTTTGCGTGGGCAATCTGATTTCGCGGCGGCATGGCAGGACTATCGCCTTCTGGATTGCCGCGGTGATCACATCGATCCTTTTTTTCCTGGCGCATACGGGGAATTCGGGGGAAACTCCGGTGGGCCTGTTGCTGGTGTTTGTGGCCGGGGTTGCGTTTCTGGTCGCCTTGTGGCGGACCGGCTCGCTGTGGTGGGCGATTGGGTTCCACATGGCGTGGGACTGGGCGCAGTCGTTCCTTTACGGCGTGCCGGATAGCGGCGGGCTGGTGCAGGGGCGGCTGTTTGCAACTCATGCTTTGGGAAACCCGTTTTTGTCAGGAGGCACGGATGGGCCGGAGGGCTCGGTGCTGTGCATCCCGGTCCTGGTGCTCATGATCCTGGTGCTGGTGTTCTTGACGCGCTCTTCGCCGCAGCCGCCGCTTGAGACCAAGGAGCGGTTGCTTGAGTTGAAGGCCGAAGACAGTGTTGCGGCATGAGTTGCGCGGCGTAAACCGGAGCCACTGCGGATTGCTATTCTGAAGGCGTATGCCTATCTTTCAGCCGTCCGCGCCGCCTTCAGGATCCCAACGACTCTTGAGCAAGGCTGCGGTTGCGCTGGGCGCGGCTGGTTGCATCGGGCTGGGGCTGTGGGAAGCGCATCACTGCGCGCAGGTGGCCTTCGGGTATGTGGCGGGATACTCGTACATCGCCGCACTGCTGTATGCAATTGCTATTTCTCTGGGCGGAATTTTGCTTTGTGTGTATTGGCGGACGCGGGCGCTGGGTTTGAGCCTTATTGTCTTTGGTCTGCTGAGCTACGGCGTGTTTCTGGGTGGCATGGCCGCGCTCAAAAAAATGGACAAAGTGGCCTGGCTGCACGAGCCGCCTGAACAGGCCTTCGGCCCCGACCAGAAGGCCTCGGTTGTTGTCTACTTCCGGAAAGGCACGACGGATGAGCAGATTGAGGCGTTCCACTCGACGATTCTGGAACAGCCCGGGCAGCCGATGCATCCCGAGCCCGAGTATCCGTGGTTCGTCATCGACTATTTGTGTCTGCTGCCGGGGCAGGCGAATGGTTTTGACGGGGTTGCGGTGAGTTTCCGGCACAACGTGACCAGGGCCGATACCGACCCGTACGTTGCGAAGATTCGCGCCGACCATCGGGTGGAGAAGGTGTTCCTCGATGTTTCGCCGGCCGCGATTGCCGCCGATCCTTCGCCGAAGTAGCGGTCTGCATAGGGCACGCCTGCCCGGTACACTGGAAGCATGGTTCGCATTCTTACTTCGATTCCCGCAGAGCAGTTGAAACTCCTTGTCTTTGATCTCGATGGCACGCTGATCGACTCCGCGCAGGACCTTTGCAACAGCGTGAATGCAACGCTGGCTCATTTTGCCTTGAAGCACTTGGAGGATGCGCAGATTGCAGGTTTCATCGGCGATGGCGCGCTGATGCTGGTGCGGCGGGCGCTTGCCTTTGAGCACGGAAGCCCGGTGAGCGAAGAATTTCTCGAGACGGCTTACAAGTTTTTCCTGGACTACTATCGCGCCCACAAGCTGGATTTTACCTACGCTTACGAAGGCGTTCTGGAAGCCCTGGCGGCGCTCAAGGATCTGCATGAGCAACCACGCACCATGGCCGTGCTGACCAACAAGCCGGTGCGGCCGGCGCAGGACATTTGCGCGGCCCTGGGACTGGCGCCCTATTTTCTGCATATCTATGGTGGCAACAGCTTTGCCACCAAGAAGCCCAACCCGGAGGGGCTGCTTGCGCTGATGGCTGAAGCGGGTGCAAAGCCGGCGGAGACGGTGCTGATTGGCGACAGCATGGTGGATGTGCAGACCGCCCGCAACGCCGGGGTGTGGTCCATTGGCTGCACCTTCGGCCTGGCCCCCGAGACTCTGAAGAGTCATCAGCCGGATGTGCTGGTCGACTCACCAAAAGACTGGACGACGGCGCTGAATTACCGCTAGACTTGTAGATACGGCGAGAAGAGAGAACGCTTCGGCGTTCGAGTGTGCTCCAACCAGGGCGCCACTTCCGCCCGCAAGTTCATCTCCCAGAGGCAGATCCGCCTATCTGTCCTGGTTCACGGTGCAGCGGCCCATGAAGGACGGTGCACCGCCAGGGGCGGGAACCTTGGAAGAACCGTTAGAGTTCACAAGGGGAAATTTCTTTAGCTTTTTAGCATCCCAAAGGCCACGGGTGTCGTCAGATTAATTACGCTGTGCCGCAATTGTTCGGAGTACGACCTTTTTCATGCCCGGTGTGGTTTGACTTTATCTTTGTCATGGAGTTTTTGCCGTATGCGCTTTTTTGCTTTGGGGATTGCACTCCTACTGCCCTGCACGCTTTTTGCTGCGAACGCCACAACACCCGGAGCCCCGAATGCACCCTCGGTTCATGGAGTGGTGGCGGACGCGACCGGCGCAATTGTGCCTGGCGCTGAGGTTGACCTGCTGGACAACAATGGTGCAGTTGCGGGCACCATCCACTCGGATGGGGAAGGCAACTTTCAGTTGGCCGCGCCCCACTCGGGAAGCTTCACACTGGTGGTCTCAGAGCCGGGATTCGATACGGTGCGTACGCCTGTTGACATTGCGCCGCCGGTGGCCAGCGGCGCCAGCGCATCGCTTGCGGTGACGCTGCCTGCGCCCTTTCACATCATTCTTCCCATCGCGGTGGTCGCTTCCACGGTGCGCGTGAATGGCAATAGCGACGATGTGAGTTCGCCGGACGACAACCACGACTCCTCGGTGATGACCTCGAGCGATTTGAAGGCGCTGCCCATTTTTGACAACGACTATGCCTCGGCGATGAGCGCCTTTCTGGATTCCAACGTAAGCGATACGGGCGGTACGGGGCTGATGGTGGATGGGGTTGAAGCGAATCGCGCCACTGTCTCCGCGTCGGCCATTCAGGAGATCCGCATCAACCAGGACCCCTACTCGGCGCAGTACTACTGGCCGGGTCGCGGACAGATGGAGATCATCACCAAGTCAACCGCGGACCACTACCACGGGCAGTTCAATTTTCTTTACCGCAACTCGGCGCTGAACGGGCAGAATGCGCTGGCGCCGACCAAGCCCTTTGAGCAGCGGCAGAACTACGAAGGCCACCTGACCGGGCCCATTCCGCACGCGCCGAAGTATAGCTTTCTAGGCTCGTTCAACCGTACGCTTTACGACCAGGACTCGGTGATCGATGCGACGGTTGCGCCGACCATCGGCAACCCGAATGGGGTCTACGAGGCGAATGTGTTCGCGCCGGCGCGGGATACAGAGTTCAGCACGCGTGTGGCGCATCAATTCCGCGAAGGCGAGTCAGGGTATGTGCAGTACAGCTATCAGGATTCGACCGCGCAGAACCAGGGCGTGGGCGGGCAGACACTTGCCGCCGCGGCCTATAACAACCAGTACCGCGAAGACGACCTGGTGGCGCACCTTGACCAGACACTTTCGGCGTCGATGCTGAACCAGGTGTCGATTGTGGGCGAGCATGACTTTTATCGCAACGCCAATGTGACTGAGGCTCCCCACATCAGTGTGGTGGGAGATTTTTCCACCGGCTCGGCGCAGGCTGATCAGTTCGGCACGGAGTACAACGGGCGTATCTACGACATGTTGACGTGGAACAAAGGGCGCAACCTGATCAAGCTTGGCGCCGGCACGCCGCATATTGATCGCCGCGCACTGGACGACAACACCAACGAGCTGGGGTCTTATACGTTTGGACCCACGCTGGCCTCGGACGGCGTCACAGTGCTGCAAACGGCTCTCCAGAACTACGCCAACAACCTTCCTTCAGCCTATAGTCAGAATACGGGCGTAGTGCATTTTGTCTATCACCAGCAAGAGATGGGCGCGTTCATTCAAGACCAGTTCAAGGCGAATGCGCGGTTCCAGATTACGCCCGGCGTTCGCTACGACTGGCAGAATTTTCTTGCCACTCGCAGGCTTGGATTCTCTCCGCGCGTGAGTTTCGCCTGGGTGCTGGACCAGCAATCGAAGACTGTGGTGCGCGGCGGCGGCGGCATTTACTATGACCGCTTCGGCTCAGGACCGCTGGTGGATTTGGCCCGCTATGGGAACGCCGCCCGGCGGGCACTGGTGCTAAGTTTGAATCCTGCCAGTGAGCCTGCCGGGGGTTGTGTGCCGGTGACCAGTTGCCTGACGTTGAGCGCGCAGCCGCCGAACCTGGTGCAACTGCAACCGAACGCCAAGATTCCCTACCAGATTCAATACGGCCTGTCGATCGAGCGGCAACTCGGCGAAAAAGCCACAGGCGTTGTCAGTCTGTATTCAGCGCGCGGCATTGACGCTTTCCGCTCAGTGGACATCAATGCGCCCACGCCTGTGTCGGGTTATACGGTGCGCCCCAACCCCGCATATGGCCGCATTCGCCAGATGCAGCCGCAGGGCTTTTGGCAGGGCGACGGCATGGACATCAGCTATCGCGGCCGGCTGAACAAATACTTCACCGGCTTCGGCCGCTACACCTGGTCCCACTACGACTCGAACGTCGGCGGCATCGGCTGGTTTCCGCAGAACCAATATGCTCCCAACGACGAGTGGGCGCGCTCCGGCGGGGACCAACGCAATCGCCTGGGCATGTATGCCATGTTCAACCCGGAGAGCGTATTCAACCTTTCCGCTGGCATCTTTGCCAACTCCGGAACGCCGTGGACAGTGGTTACCGGCACGGACGCCTATGGCGATGACCTGTTCAACACGAGGCCGGATGGCGTGGCGCGCAACACCGAGACTAACCCGTCGTATGTTGACGTTGATCTGCGCTGGGGCCATGACTTTGCCTTCACCCCCAACAAGGATGAGGACGGGCCTCATGTGGGATTCTCCGTTGGCGCATTCAACCTGCTCAATCACCCCAACGCTTCAGGGATCGACACTGTTGAAACTTCAAGCGACTTTGGCGAAGTGACATCGGACGGGCCGCCGCGGCGGATTCAGATGGGCATGCGCTTTCAGTTCTAGAGGCAATTGCGCGACAGCGGAACTATTGGGGCGAAGTTGCCGTACTCTTATGGAGTGGAGCGCCCCATGACTCGCCGCATCTTAGCCGTAACCCTGCTTTGCGCAGCCTTTGCATGCGTACCAGCGCACGCCGAAGAAGACGCCGTCCAGTTTTTCTCCAACATCCACGTCGAGCCCGACGCCACCGTTCACGATGCCGTGTGTTTTTTCTGCAGCGTCGACCTTGAGGGCAAGGCGACCGGCGATGTCGTCGTTTTTTTCGGCAACACCCACATCACCAGCGATGCACAGCACGACGTGGTTAACTTCTTCGGCAGTGTAACCGCCGATGACAATGCCAACATTGGCCACGACCTGGTGAGCATCTTCGGCTCTATCCGGCTGGGCGAAAACGTTCGCGTGGGCGAGGACCTGGTGGCGATGTTTGGAAGCCTGCGGGCAGCAGATAGCGTGAGCGTGGAAGGCTCGCGCGTGGTGGAGCCGGCCATCCTCTTTTTCGGTCCGCTGATTTTCTTCGTCGTCGTCTTCATCCTGATCGTGCGCGAGTTCCGCGCCTACCGGCGGCGCGTGTGGATGCGCGCGTACCAGTTCCCTCCCCGGCCCTAGCAGTGCTCCATTCCTCAACGAGCTGACTTACCAAAGCGGCCGCCGGCATTGTGACTACTTGAATGGGCCTGAGGCGCCTGGGGGTTTAGGATAGGCTTGCCCGGTAAGTGGTGATGCCGCTCTGTTGCTGAAGGCGGTCGACGGGGAGGCTTGACTTGGGTCCATTGCGCATTGTGCTTGCTGGAGGAAGCGGGCAAGTAGGCTCGATGCTGGCAGGTTATTTTCAAGAACGCGGTCACCGCGTAACAGTGCTGACGCGCAGCCCTTACAGCGCGCCGTGGGAGACAGTGCACTGGGATGGGGAGAGAGAGGGTTCCTGGGTCGAGGCCCTTGAGGGTGCGGATGTTTGCATCAACCTGACCGGGCGGAGCGTGAACTGCCGCTACACGCCGAACAACTGCGCCGCAATTTATAACTCGCGTATCGGGCCAACGCGCCTGTTGAACAACGTGATCGCCGGACTTGCGTCGCCTCCGCGTGTGTGGCTGAATGCGTCCACCGCAACCATCTATCGCCACTCACTCGATCGCGACATAGACGAAGCGACCGGCGAACTGGGTGGATACGAACTGATTGACAAGAACCGCCGCGCGCCCGAGACATGGAACTTTTCCATTCAGGTGGCGAAGGACTGGGAGGCGGAGTTGTTTCGCACGGCCACGCCGCTCACGCGCAAGATTGCAATGCGCAGCGCCATCACTTTCAGCCCCACGTCTGGCAACCCGTTTGAGGTGCTGCTCAACCTGGTGCGCTTCAGCCTGGGAGGGGCTCAGGGCAATGGGCGGCAGTATGTGAGCTGGATTCACGAAGAGGATTTTGCGCGGGCAGTGGAGTTTTTGATCGCGCATGAAGATCTGGAGGGGGCAGTGAATATGGCTGCGCCGCATCCGATTCCCAATCGCGATTTCATGGAAACGTTGCGCGAAGCGTGGGGTATGCCGAATGGGCTGCCAGTGCCGGCGTTTGCTGTGGAGATTGGCGCGTTCTTGCTGAGGACCGAGTCGGAACTTGTGCTGAAGAGCCGCCGTGTTGTGCCGGGAAGGCTGCTTGAGGCGGGGTTCGAATTTGAATTCCCTTACTGGGTAGATGCCGCAAAAGATCTTGTGCGGCGTTGGAGGAATAGGGAGTAGGGGTTGGCAGACCGCGGTGAAATTCGAAATACCTGATAACCCTCTCTCACCGGCTAAAGTCAACTTTCGTCTTCAGCCATTGGCGACGCGGCTCAAGCCGTGCCCCTTCAAAACAATGCCTTGACCCGAGTTGTCAGGCGGCGTGCCAAGGCTGCCAATTGGAGAATGGCCGATTTCTTGTTAATGTAACAGCCTGGGTTGGTGTTTTCCTCCGGCTTCGCTCGCCGACCCGTGTGACGTGCCGATAAGCCCCTCAAGGACTTGAAAGTTTGAATCTGGATTACCAACATTCCGACGACAACCCATGGGCTCAGATGCCGAAAGGCCTGCTGGCCAGCGGCGAGGGGACGCCCCACCCACGGCTGCGGCTGCATCGTGGGTTTCCCAGCGTCTATCTGCCCGACAAGCGGGACCTGATTGTGTATGTTCCGCCGGGGTATGACCACCATCCGGAGCGGACGTATCCGGTACTCTATCTGCAGGATGGGCAGAACCTGTTCGACCCGCGGACTTCGTTTATCCAGGGGCGGACGTGGGAGGTGCGGGAGCATGCGGACGCCGCGATAAGGGCGGGCGAGGTGGAACCGCTGATCATTGTGGGCATCTACAACACGGCTGCGCGGATGGGAGAATATACGCATGAACGCGACTGGCAGATGGGCGGCGGCGATGCGGCGCAGTATGGGCTGACGCTGACCAGGGAGATTCTGCCGTGGATTGCGACGCAGTACCGGGTGCGGACGGACCGGGATTCAACGGGTCTGGGCGGGTCGTCGCTGGGCGGGCTGGTCTCGCTGTATTTGGGCCTGCGCTATGCGACCTGGTTTGGCAAGCTGGCGGTGATGTCGCCGAGTGTCTGGTGGAATCACAAAAGCATTCTGGGATATGTGAATGAGCGGTCGCCGGAGATCTGGGATCGTCCGCGGCTGTGGCTGGATGTGGGCGACAAGGAAGGCAAGCGGACGGTGCATGACGTGGAGATGCTGAACCGTCGGCTGAAGGCGAACCACTGGCGGCCGGGTGAGACGCTGCACTTTGAGAAGGCGCACGGCGGGACACATGATGAGCCGAGCTGGGCGCGAAGGGTCAGGCCGATGCTGCGATTCTTGTTTCCGGGGGAGTGACGCGCTCTTCGACGAATCATTGTCTCAGGAACCGCGCTATACTTGCTGCGACTTCCGAGGGCATCAACATGCGCTTCCTTTCAAACGGCATGTCCCATTCCGGAATGCGGCTTCGCGTTCCCGTCCTGCTTGTTCTGGCGGCGGTTCTTTGCTGGTCCAGTGCTGCGTTGTGCGATCCGATTCACGGTGCCGCGCAGAAGGGCGACCTGGCAAAGATCAAGGCTCTCGTTGCGCAGGACCCGAGCCTCATCTCTGCCAAAGATAAAGCGGGCAAGACCGCCCTGCACATTGCGGCCGAGTACAACCACAAAGACGTTGCTGAATTCCTGATCGCCAGCGGCGCGGATGTGAACGCCCGGGACGACGAGGGCGGGTTCACCCCTTTGGATCTGGCGCTGTCCTGCTATCACTACATGGACGTGCTGGAGCTTCTCATCGCCAAGGGCGCCAACGTCAATACAACCTCGAACCAGGGCGTGACGCCGTTGCACGAGACGGCAATGCGCGGCCAAAAGGACGCGGCGGCGCTCTTGCTGGCCAAGGGCGCGGATGTGAATGCCGCGGACAGCAAGGGAAATACGGCTCTGCTGTGGGCGCTGTTGATGGGTCACATCGATCTGGCCAGGACGCTGATTGACGCGAACGCCGATGTGAACGCCAGCAACTTTCAGGGTGTGACTCCGATGTTCCTGGCTCAAAAGCGGAGCGACACGAAGTTGGAAGATCTGCTTCGTCAGCACGGCGCACACTAGCACGGACCGGGCTGGCAAAGTTGCCGGACGGTTAACGACTGGCCTCGTCCAGTTCGTCGATCTGGCGCTGGAGGCGGCGGGCGGCGCGCTTGTTAAGGCGGTCAATGGCCAGAAATACCAGCAGAATGGCGGCGAGATAGGCTTCTGTCACGAGCCAGATGTGCTGCAAATGGCCGGGATTGGCGCGGCCAATGGCGACGATCATCAACACCAGGCCGGGGAGAAGCGGGCCGAGGTACCAGCTCCAGAGGCTGGTGAGCATGTCGCGCTGGCGGATGAGTTCGCGGCGCTGGAATTCAATGAAGCTGGAGAGACCGGCCTCTTTGGGGAGCTGGCGCGAGGAGCCACGAAGATGAAGCTGCCAGGTCAGGTAGCAGGTTCCGGCAATGATGAGGGCCATTCCGGCGCGGACGAGCAGGTCGGTGACGCCGAGCATGCGGTAGCCGAAGAAGAGGACGACGAAGGCCGCCGCCGCATATTCGCGAATGTTCCGCCACCAGATTTTGCTGTGAAATGCGCTGGCTTTTGCCTGTACTTCTGCAATGGACATACGGACTCCTTCGGTGGGCTGGTTTTGCCAGATCTGCTTCATGTTGTTGTCTTCAGAGGATGGGTCGCTCATTGCGATCCTCCTTTCTCTGTGGCTGCTGCGGGGCCGATGCGGCGGGCGAGGACGTGCTTGATGCGGTGGATTTTGGTGGCGACGTTGCGGGCGGAGAGGCCGGTGATTTCGGCGGTGGAGGCAGCGTCGAGACCTTCAAGGTAAGCAAGCATCACCTGGCGGTCGAGAGGCTTGAGCTGGTGGATCATGGTGTAGAGGAGGTCGAGTTGGTCGCGATGTTCGGTTTGGTCAGCTTGGTGGTCGGCGATTTCAGCCAGCTCTTCGAGGCCGACGAATTCGCGGGACTTGAGGCGCATTTGGCGGCTGACGTGGGAGGAGGCGGTGTTGTGGGCGACGCGATAGACCCAGGTGCGGAGGGAGCAGCGGCCGTCAAAGGCTTCGAGGCTGCGCCAGAGGGCGATGTGGATCTCCTGGAGCAGGTCGCGGCGGAGGTCGGAGTCGGCCTCCCAGGCAAGGGCGAGGCGCCCGAGAGCCGGGCCGAAAGCAGCAACAGCCTCTTCGTAGCTCCTGTTCCGGTTTCGTTCGGCGATGGGTGCGGCGTTCGGCATGGCTTGGAGTTGTCCCACATTCAAGGTAGTCCGCGAGGCGGGCGGGTTTCTTACAACCGGATAATTCTGGAGAAAAAAAGAAAAGGTCCGCACCGCGGCGATCCGCTTTGTTTTGCTCTTCGTTTTGCAAATTGTGTGTGTTCGCAGTTCAAAACCTGAAGACTGAGCCGATTGACCCATCCGTCGTGACTGGTGTGCGTGCACATTGACAAAGCGGGGCGCACCCTCGAAAATCGGAGATTCAGTTTTAACAAATGGAAGGCCTTCCTGTGACAGCTCTGCTGACTACAAATTTGGGCGATACGCCCCTACTGGGACGCGGGAAGGTGCGCGATTTGTATGCGGTGGGCGATGCTCTGCTGTTGGTTGCCACCGACCGCATCTCCGCGTTTGACCATGTGCTGGGAACGGGGATTCCCGGCAAGGGCAAGATTCTTACGCAGATTTCGCTGTTCTGGTTTGAACTGCTCCGCGAGATTGCACCGAACCATATTATTACTGCGGATGTGAGCCAGTTCCCTGCCTCGCTGGCGCCGTATGCGGACCAGCTTGAGGGCCGGTCGATGCTGGTGAAGCGGGCGGCAATGTTTCCCGTCGAGTGCGTGGCGCGGGGCTACCTGGCTGGATCGGGCTGGAAGGAATACAAGGCGAGCGGGACGGTGTGCGGCATAGCATTGCCGGCGGGGCTTGAGGACGGGTCGCGGCTGCCGGAGCCAGTGTTTACGCCGGCCACCAAGAGCCCGGATGGGCAGCACGACGAGAATATTTCATTTGAAGCGACCAAGGCCGCAGTGGGTGAGGCGGATGCGGAAGAGTTGCGGCGGCTGACGCTGGCGATCTACAAGAAAGCTGCGGAACATGCGGAGCGGTGCGGATTGATTTTGGCGGACACTAAATTTGAGTTTGGCAAGACAGAGGAAGGGATTATTCTTGCGGATGAGGTGCTGACGCCCGACTCTTCCCGATTCTGGGAAGCCTCGGCGTGGAAGCCAGGTGGCGCGCAGCCATCATTCGACAAACAGTTTGTGCGGGATTATCTTGAATCGATCCACTGGAACAAGCAGGCGCCTGCCCCCAGTCTGCCGCCAGACGTAGCAGAACGGACCCAGCGCAAGTATCTCGATGCATTCCGCCGCTTGACGGGGCGGGAGTTGAGTTTATAGTTTTCCGGCACTCGCGCTTGAAATGGAGCGGCACATGTTGTGGATCGACTGGGTAATCGTGATCGTGATTCTGGTGTCGGTCATGGGCGGCCTTTCTCAAGGTTTCTTTCGCTCAGTATGCTCGCTGGGCGGGCTGGTGCTGGGCCTGGTGCTGGCGGCCTGGAATTACTCGCTGGTGGCTGTTCCGTTGAAGCCGGTGGTGCACAGCGAAGAGATTGCCGACGTGATTGGATTTCTGGCGGTGGCGCTGGTGGTAATGGTGTTGGCGGGGATTATCGGGGCGATTCTGTCGAAGACACTGCACAGCATTGGACTGGGTTGCCTGGACAGGATTGCGGGCGGAATCTTTGGATTCTTTCAAGGCATTCTGCTGGTAACACTGGGGATTCTGGTGACGGTGGCGTTTTATCCGCAGGCGCATTGGCTGGTGGAGGCGAAGCTGCCCCGGCATTTTTTTGCGGCCTGCCATTTGAGTACGCACATGAGCCCGGCGCAGTTGGCGGAACGGGTGCGGGCGGGGTTGAAGACGCTGGAGGGCGAGGCGCCGCCCTGGCTTCATCCGCAAGACAGCAGGACATAGTTTCAGCGAATTTGGGCGCACGAATAAGGCGCTAATCAGATAAAGTAGCAAGAGGTGAACGTGAGACGAGAACTGGACAACCTGGTGACGCAAATGCATTCCAGCGGCATGGGATACGACGATGCCGTTCGCGAGTTTAAGAAGCAATATCTGCGTGAGGTGCTTTTGGCACACCGGGGAAACCAGTGCAAGGCTGCGGAAGAGTTGTGCATGCACCGCAACACTCTGTCGCGCGCCATGGCCGAGTTGGGTCTTGATCTTGCGGAAGTGCGGGCCGGTCTCAAGCGTCCGCCGCGCAGCGAACGTCCTGTATTAAGCGCGGTAAGGACGGCTTACCGCCAAGGCTGAGTTTGCCGCTGAGGACATGCTGACAACTTCTTCCACGAATGAAGCGCGCATCGCAATCGAGCCGGGATTTGCCTGGGACGCGGAGGACGCGTATCTGTTTGACATTGATGGGACACTGCTGCGTAGCCGCGACCGGGTGCATGTGGAGTCGTTTGCCCGGAGCGTGCAACGGGTGACCGGCTTTGAGATTACGCTGGCGGGAATTCTGCTGCACGGGAGCACCGACACGGCGATTTTGCGGGAGGCGTGCAACCAGGCGGAAATTCCGGCCAAGTTGCTGGAAGAACACACTGAGGCGATTCTGGAGGCGATGCGGCTTTCCGTGCTGGAGCGGCGGCATGAGCTGAATCTGGTGCGGATGCCGGGAGTGGAGCAGGTGCTGGATCACCTGGCGCGTCGTGGGGCGCTGCTGGGTGTGGCCACCGGAAACCTGGAAGTGATTGGCTGGGTCAAGGTGGAGCAGGCGGGACTGCGGGAATGGTTCCGGTTTGGTGGATTCAGCGATCACTTTCCGATTCGTTCGGAACTGGTGGGGCACGCGGCGGACAAGGCACGTGAGATGGCCGGGCGCGGGGCAAAGATCTGCGTGGTTGGGGACACGCCGCGGGATATTGAGGCGGCGCGGGCCAACTTTCTCTCGGTAATTGCGGTGGCCACGGGCAACTACAGCTTCGACGAGCTGCTCAAGTACCAGCCAGAGGTCTGCGCCACATCGCTGGGCGACTTGCTGGCATACCAGCAGGCTGCGCAGTGAGAAAGCCGCCGCAGAAGACTGAGGGCTCGAAGCAAGCGCGGGAGTTGCTGAGGCTGTGCGCGGCGGGGATACTGCTGGCGACGCTTCCGGCTAGCGGGCTTGGACAGGCAGCCGGAGCGCCGCCTCAGGTAATTCCACAGCAGACGCCTGCTGGCCAAACTCCGGCAACGCCTGCCTCAACGGATAAGGACACTGCGGCGGAGAAGGTTCCCAGGGGCAGCGATAGGCGGCGCGCGGCGAAGCTGTTTCTGGAAGCGAGCAAGCAGTTTGAGAAGCAGGAGTTCCCCGCTGCTCTCGAAGAATACGCACACGCTGCGGCGCTTGACCCGACCAACCACAACTACCAACTGGCGGCGGATTTGGCGCGAAGTCATGCGGTGACGGCGCTGATTCAGGCGGCGGCCAAAGACCGGGTGCGCGGAGATGCGGCGGGGGAGCGGGCTGCGCTGGAACAGGCCTTGACGCTGGACCCGAAAAATCTTGAAGCAACGCAGCATTTGTACGAGCTTGGCGACCTGGCGACAGAGAAAGAGGCTGCGCCGCTCTACGAGCAGTCGGCGGATTCGATTGGCTCGTCGATGCCGCTGTTGCCGACGCCGGGGACGCACAGCTTTCACCTGCACACGGACCAGCGACGGACGATTCAGGAGGTCTTCAAGGCCTTCGGGATTGAAGCGACGGTGGACGACAGCGTTCGGCTGGTGCAGGTGCGCTTCGACGTGGACGACGCCACTTTCGCGGAAACGATGCACGCACTGAGCCTGGTAACGGACTCGTTTTATGTTCCGCTGGACACGCATCGCGCGCTGGTGGCCCGGGACACGGCCGACCTCCGGAAGCAATTTGAGCGGCTGGATCTGGAGACGGTGTACCTGCCGGGGCTGAGCGCGGGCGAGTTGAACGAAGTGGGCACGCTGGCAAAAACGGTATTCGATCTGCAACATGCGACGGTAGATCCGTCGGCAGGAACGATTACGGTGCGGGCGGCGCCGTCGACGCTGAATGCGTTTAATGTGACGATTCGAGGCTTGATTGACGGACACAGCCAGGTGCTGCTGGATGTGAGCCTGATTCAGCTTGCGCATACCAGCAGCCGCAACTCCGGGGTGCAGCCGCCGCAGTCGATCTCAGCATTCAACGTTTACGCGGAGGAGCAGTCGATTCTGAATGCGAATCAGGCCCTGGTGCAGCAGATTATTTCGTCGGGGCTGGCCGCGCCGGGGGACACGCTGGCGATTCTGGGCATTCTGCTGGCATCGGGACAGGTATCCAGTTCTCTGTTCACAAGCGGGATTGCGCTGTTTGGGGGCGGGCTGACGGCGTCGGCTCTTTCGCCGGGCGCGATGTCGGCGAATCTGAGCTTGAACTCGTCGGACTCGAAAGCGCTGGACCACTTGCTTCTGCGGCTCTCCGACGGCCTTGGAGAATCGGATGATGCGCAGGCGATTGTGCGTTCGGGGACGCGGTATCCGATCCAGACATCCTCGTATTCCGCTGGGTTAGGGAGCGTACCGAACATTCCTGGGCTGACCGGTGCGGGGAGCTCAGGCAACCTGTCTGGTTTGCTGGGCCAGTTGGGCGGTGTCACAGCGAATATTCCGCAGGTGGAGTACCAGGACCTTGGCATGACGCTGAAGGCGCGGAGCCGGGTGCTGCGCAATGACGATGTGGCGCTGACGCTGGATTTGAAAATTGTTGCTCTGTCAGGGTCTTCGGCCAACGGGAATCCAATTCTGAACAACCGGTCCTATTCGGGCGTGGTAACGCTGCGCAAAGACTCAGGCGTGGTGATTGTGAGCGAACTGGACAAGCAGGAGAGCCGTGCGATCAGCGGGCTGCCGGGGCTGAGCGAGATTCCGGGGTTGAACAACGTGTCCGACAACACCAAGGAGGCGAACTCCTCGACGCTGGTGATTGTGATGACGCCGCATGTGCTGCGGGGAACGCAGGCCGCGGGTCATACGCCGATGATGCGGATTGAGCGGGGCGAGGCAGCGCGGTAGATGCGGGGACTATTCCCCGGCCCCAACAGCGAGGGACCGGGGGCACCCGACTTGGTCTGTTCCCTGACTCCAGTTACTTGGTGATGCCGTCGAGCTTTTCCTGGAACTCGACGATCTCCTTGACCGTGGCGTAGGGCGCGTTGGCGGGAACCGGGCGGCCATTGACGAGCAGCGTGGGGGTCTGTTGGACGTTCACCTCTTTGGCTAGCTTGACTGAGGCATCGACTTCGGCAACAGTGGCGGGCAGGGCGGCGCAGGCTGCAACCTTTGCGGGGTCAAGGCCGGCCTTGGTGACGGAGCTGTTGAGTGTGAGGGTGGCTCCGTCCGCGGTGGCGAGGCCTTCCTGGCCTTCAAAGACAGCCGAGGCGAAGGTGAAGAAGGCGGTGCTGCCACCGAGCTTGGCTACGCAGACGCCATAGGCGGCGGCGCCGGCTGCTTCCTTGTGCTGCGGCAAGGGGTAGTTCTGGAAGACGATGCGGGCGTTGGGAAAATCGACGCCGAGCTTTTCCATGTTGGCCTGGGCTTCTTTGCAGTGGGGGCACTCGAAGTCGGCGAATTCGACGATTTCGAAGTCTTTCCCGGCGGCTCCGCGATAGGGGCCATCGGCCTTTTGCTGGGCCACGGCGCGGTTGTCAGCGTAGGGGTTGACGCCAAAAGGGAGGATGTCGTCGGCAGCGATGATGTGCTTGCCGTCGGGGAGAGCGAAGAAATCGATGGAAGTGGGCTTTTGCTTTCCGGTCTTGTCTCCGACGAAAACGATGACCTTGCTGATGCCGTCAATGGGGGTCTTGAAGATGGCCGCTACCTGCCACATCCGATCATTGTCATAACCCCAACTGGTGTGGAGAAAGGCGTCGACGGTCTCTTTGGTGGGGGTGGTTGCGGTAAAGTTGGCCGGATCGATAGGCGGGAAGACAGGGGCTGCCGCGGGCGCGGGCGCATTGGGCTCGCTATCTGGCGCAGGGGGAACGTTCTGTTGTGCGGAAGCCTGAAGAGCGGGGATGGAAAGCAAAGCCAGCGCGGCGGCGAGGCAGAAAAGACGTGAACTGGCGAGACGTGAGCTGGCAAAACGGCGGGACATACGGATCAAGCTGATTCTCCTTAGAGTCGTGGGATGGCTCCCAACTTCCAGATTACACCTGTACTTTGACGGCAATGGGGAACCTGCGCCCCATGCCAAAGGATTTTGAGGTGACTTTGAGCACCGGCGCGGCCTGCTGGCGTTTGTACTCAGAGCGTTCAACGAGGCGCACCACCTGTTGGACGAGGGGGAGGGGGAAACCGTGCTCGCGGGCGATCTGCTCAGGGGGCTGATAGTGCTCAACGTAGGCTTCGAGAATGGGGTCGAGGACATCGTAGGGCGGCAGGGAGTCCGTGTCTTTCTGGTCGGGTCGGAGTTCGGCGGAGGGAGGCTTTTCGAGGATTGCGAAGGGGATGACCTCTTGGTCGCGATTGAGCCAGTGGCAAATGGCGTAGACGCGGGTCTTGACCAGGTCCCCGATGACGGCCAGGGCGCCGACCATGTCTCCGTATAGGGTGCAGTAGCCGACGGCCATCTCGGACTTGTTGCCGGTGGTGAGGACGAGGGCGTTGAACTTGTTGGAGAGCGACATGATGAGGGTGCCGCGGACGCGGGACTGGATGTTTTCCTCGGTGGTGTCGGGCTTGCGGCCGGCGAAAAGGGGCGCGAGAGCCTGGGTGTACTCGTCGAACAGGCCGCTGATGGCGATGATTTCAAAGCGGATGCCAAGGTTTTGGGCGAGTCGGCGGCTGTCCTCGATGGACCCGAAAGAGGAGTAGGGGCTCGGCATGCCGATGCAGAGGACGTTTTCAGCGCCGAGGGCGTCTTTGGCGATGGCGGCAACCAGAGCCGAGTCGATGCCTCCGCTGAGGGCAATGAGGACTTTGGTGAATCCGCATTTGCGGACGTAGTCGCGGGTGCCGAGGACGAGAGCCTGATAAGCAGCGGCGGTGTCGTCTTCTGGCGCTATGGGGACGGGCGGGGCGGTAAAGGGGTCGAGAAGGACGAGGTCTTCAGCGAAAGATGCGGCCTGGGCGATCACTTCTCCCTGGGCGTTGATGGCCAGGGAGGAGCCGTCGAAGACGAGGCTGTCGTTGCCGCCAACCTGGTTGCACATGAGCACGGGGACGGCGTCGCGACTGGCGATTGCGGCCAGCATCTGGCGGCGGACGGCGCGCTTGCCGTGCCAGAAGGGGGACGAGGAGAGGTTGATGTGGAGAGCCGGGTGCTGGCGCATCAGCTCTTCCATGGGATCGACGGAGTAAAGGCGGCGGGGCCAGAAATGCTTGTCGTTCCAGGCATCTTCGCAAATGGTGATGGCGAGGCGCACGCCATCGAGTTCGACGACCCGCTGGGACTTGGCGGAGGCAAAGTATCGCTGCTCGTCGAACACGTCGTAAAAGGGGAGCAGGCGCTTGTGCTGCTCGAGGAGGAGCTGGCCTCGGTCGAGCAGGACGGCGGCATTGACCCCGGGTTTCCCAGTTGCCGGGTCAGCCGGGAGGGCTACGCCGGCGAGCACAGCGGTGGAGAGGCCGGCGGTGGCTGCGGCGAGCTCATCGACCGCTGTGCGGCAGCGGGCGAGGAAGCTGGGCTTCTCAAGGAAGTCGGCCGGAGGATAACCACAGATGGCGAGTTCGGAAAATACGGTCAGGCGCGCGCCTTGGGAGGCGGCTTGACGGCAGGCGGCGACGATTCTTTCGAGGTTTCCAGTAAAATCACCGACGGTCGGGTTGATCTGGGCCAGTGCGATGTTCACAGTTCCAGTTTAATACTTCGGTTACGTGGAACGGCCGTCCCTGGTGGGGACGGCCGTGGTGAGAGTGGGCGGCGAAGTGGTTTTCAGGAGCCGGTTCCGGCCAGAACCACCGCTACCGTGCGGGCAAGAATCTTGATATCGAGCCAGACGCTCCAGTTCTCGACGTAGGTGACGTCGAGGGAGATGTAGTTGTCAAAGGACGGATCCTGGCGGGCTTGAACCTGCCAAAGGCCGGTAATGCCTGGCATCACGTCAAGGCGGCGCAGATGGCTGGGCTTGTATTCCTTGACCTCGCTGGCCAGGGGCGGGCGGGGCCCGACAATGCTCATGTCGCCGCGCAGGACATTGAAGAACTGGGGCAGTTCATCGAGCGAGTACTTGCGCAGGAACTTGCCCAGAGTGGTGATGCGCGGATCGTTGGATATTTTGAAGAGGACGCCATCGCGCTCATTCATGTGCATCAATTCAGCGCGCCGCTTGTCGGCATCGCGAATCATGGTTCTGAACTTGAGGCAGCGGAAAACGCGCGCCTTCTTTCCAATGCGCTCAGAGCTGTAGAGGATGGGTCCGGGCGAATCGAACTTGATGGCCAGGGTGATGATGAGCAGGATTGGAGCCAGCATGAGCAGGATTACGGCGGCGAGGAGGATATCGATGCCGCGCTTGAGGAGCAGGCTCATCTCCGGGACATGGCCGCAGTGGAGGGGAATGGTCGGGAACTGGCCGATATATTCGATGGGGCTGTTCCAGGCGAGGCCGTCGTACATGTCGGGAACGACTCGGAGATCGACGGAGTTGACGCGCGCCTGCTCCAGGACATCCTGAACGATTTCGCGATTGCAGGCAGTGGTGATGAAGATTTCGTCGACGAACTGCTTGCGTGCGTTCTCGAACATGGTGTCAAGCGTGCCCACAGTGTCTCCCGCACTCGCGGTGAAGCGGGAGGCTGTGCCTGGGAGTTGGATGAAACCCTTGAAGCTGTAGCCGAGGTGGCGAACGCTTTCGAGGTGGTGGCGGAGCGCCTGGGCCTCAGGACCGGTGCCGACGATGAGAACGTTGCGGGTTCCGATGCCTTTGTCGAAGTTGCGGTAGGTGAGTATACGGTAAATGACGCGGCGGAAACTGAGAGCGATCGTGACGAGGCCAACAGTGATGAGCACGATGCTGCGCGGAATATCTTCGGCGCGAATGAGGTAGAGGGTGCCGGTAAGCAACAGACCAGAGGTGAAGCAAGCCTGAAGGCTGAGTCTCTGTTCGCGGAGGAAGCTGGAGATACGGACAGGGGTGTAAAGATGGAGGCGGCGGCTGGTCATGATGAGAGCAGCGGCAAATCCGCAAAGAAGTACCAGCAGAATGCTCATCGAGCGGCCGTGGATGAGGGTGCCGTGCCAGAATCCCTTGGCCTCTTCGACCGGGCCGGTGCGGAACTTATAGATAGTTGCCAGGAGCGCTGCACCGAGGATGGTGATCAGATCGAGCACAATCCAGAACTTGCCCTTCGAGGCAGAATTCCGCATGCTGCGCATCCCAGCGGATCTTTCTTGTTCGCCGGGAGAGACAGTTGCCGAAGACGAAGAAGCTCTTTGCCAAAATTCAGATGTCGCCATACTTGAGTCGCGGACCTCCGAAGTTCAAAGAAATCGAGGGCAATTGGGAAACCCGAAAGTGAAGCAAGAGGAGGAGCAGGTGACCTGGTCGGTCTGTTTTTTAAACTTTTTAGAACTTTTTCGTTCTTTTGCTTTTGGGTTACCTCAAAAACCTGAGGTAGCCCACCTGTTCCGAGAAATAAGTCCGATCGGTCGGTTTGGCTTGCATACGACTCTTGAAATCCACGTTATATTGCCATTGAGCCCAGAATCTTAACCGAATGTGAATTCGCACCGGGTGCGGTCAACTCCGCATGGCCCTGTCCTTGAGCAATAAGAACCCAACGGCTACTGAATGAGGAAAAACAACACGAGAAACAGAAAGACTCTATGGAACATCGAAACGATTGATATTCAAGGAACAGATTCAGTTTCTCTGTCCCGGTTCGGCTTTTTGCCGCCCCTCACCGAAGTAAGAGGTGTGCCCTATTAGGATGCCACAAACCAAGCTTATCGCCAAACCACCGAAACTTGGCAAGAAAAATCGGATAAATTTCGGGTTATTAAGTAATAAATAGCTCATTCCGAAGGTAATACGTACGCGTCCAGGGCCAGGAACTGCTCAATATTCACGTCCGGGGACTCCATAAACCCCTTGAGCGGGCCGAAGTAGGCGGCGCGCCCCTGGTGAAGAAACAGCACCTTGTCGGCCAGACTTTCTGCGAAGCGCATGTCGTGCGTAACGACAATGCTGGTGAAGCCGAGCTGCATTTTGAGGCGCTGAATCAAGGCGCCGAGGCGACGGGCGATGATGGGGTCGACCATGGTGGTGGGCTCGTCGTAGAGGACGACTTCAGGTTGGGCGGCGAGGGCGCGGGCGATGGCCACGGCGCGCTTGCGGCCGGTGGAGAGGCTGGCGGGAAAAGCATCGGACACGTCTTCAGCGCCAACCATGCGGATGAGGCGCTCGACGATTTCGTGGATCTGGTCTTCAGCGAGGCCTCCGTGTTCGCGCAGCGGGAAAGCGACGTTTTCGCGTACGCTCATGGAATCGAACAACGCACCGTTCTGGAACACCATGGTGACGCGCTTGCGTACAGTGCGCATCTCCTCTTCAGTGAAGGAGTTGATCTCTTCTCCGTTGACGCGGATGGAACCGACCTGGGGTTTGAGAAAGCCCATAAGGATGCGCAAAGCGACGGACTTGCCAACGCCGCTGCGGCCGAGGATGCAGAGGGTTTCTCCGCGGTCGACCGTAAAGCTGACGTCGTCGAGGATTTTGCGGTCGCCGAAGGACATGGAGACGTGGCTGAATGAGATAAGCGGCCAGGAGCCGCCGCCGGTGGGTTCTCCGCTGTAATCGGGGAGAGCCTCGACGGCATCGGGCAGGGCGGAAAGCTCAGGGATGAGCGTCTCGGCCAGGTGCGAATTGTTGGGGGCGTCGGCCATCTGTGAGATTAGATTACGCGAAGAGCGATAGGGAGCGAAGTTAAGCGAGGCAGCGGCGCTGTGCGAAGTCTAGATCGGCGGGGGTGTTGATGTTGAGGAACCACCAGGAGGCCGGAAGGCTGGCAGGATGGGCGATTTGACCGGATTGAAGCAGGTATTCAACGGGGAGGACGGAGAGCGGAGTGTGGAGGGCGGCGGCTGCGGCCTGAAAGGCAGAGAAGCAGCCGAGGCGTCGAGTTACCAGTTCCTTTTCGAGCGTGGGCTGTGTGGAGCGGTGGATTACGACGGGGAAGGTCTGGGAGAAACCGGTAAGGGATGTGAGGGTGATGGGGGCCTGGGTGATGACGGCATGGCGCAGCATGCAGGTCAGCAGGGAGGGTGGAAGCAAGGGCAGGTCAACGGGGAGGAACAGCGAGCAGTCGGATTGGGTGGAGGCGAGGGCGGCGCAGATGCCGCTGAGCGGGCCGAGACGGAGCGAATCCTCGATAAGCGGGGCGAGGGTGGCGAGAGAGGGGTGGCCGCCGGCGAAGGAGGCGGCGAGGCCAGCAAGGCGGAGGGTGGCAAGGGCGTGAGCGGCGAGGGGTTGGCCGTGGAGGAGGAGCTGGGCTTTGTCAGTGCCCATGCGGCTGGAGCGGCCGCCGGCCAGAACGAAACCGGCGGCGGTTGATTCGAATCCAGACGCCGCCTTGGTACCAGTTTGCCAACTCAACTTCCCGTTTCCTCCAGGAAGCGAATCAGGGACTCGATTCCCAGGGCGAAGCATTTCAGGTTGAACTTCTCGTTGGGGGCGTGGATGTTGTCGTCGGGAAGGCCGAAGCCCATCATGACGCTGGGCAGGCTTAAGTGCTTTGCGAAGTCGCCGACGATGGGGATGGAGCCGCCAGAGCGGATGAAGACGGTTTCCTTGCCCCAAACCTCTTTGAGGGCGGCAGTGGCTGCCTTGATGTAGGGGTTGTCGACGGGGATGAGGCAGGGATCGCCGGAGTGAATGAGGCGGACGTCGACGTCGACGCCGGGAGGCGCGATCTGGGTCACGTAGCTCTTGTAAAGGGCGTAGGCGGTGGCGGGGGTCATGCCGGGAACCAGGCGCATGGAGACTTTGGCGACGGCCTTGGCGGGAATGACGGTTTTTGCACCGGCGCCGGTGAAACCGCCGGGGATGCCATGCACATCGAGGGTGGGGCGAGCCCATGTGCGCTCGAGGACTGAGAAGCCGGCTTCGCCGATCAGCTGTTTGGAGCCGACTTCGTGGACACGGTACTCCTCCTCGTCGAAGGGGAGACTCTGCCAGGCGGCCAGTTCTTCAGCGCTGGGGGGGATGATGTCGTCGTAGAAGCCGGGGATGAGGATGTGGCCGTTTTCGTCTTTGAGCTTGGCGAGGATCTGGGCAAGAGCGAAGAAGGGATTTGGAGCCACGCCGCCATACATGCCGGAGTGGAGATCGGATTTTGCGCCGCGGACTTCGAGTTCGGTGTAGATCATCCCGCGCAGGCCGACGCAGAGAGTGGGCAGCCCTGGGGCGAAAAGCTCGGTATCGGAGACGAGGGCGAAATCGGCATCGAGATCGGCGGGCTTGGTGGCGACGTAAGCGGCAATTCCCTCTCCACCGACCTCTTCTTCGCCTTCAAGCAGGACGCGAACGTTGATGGGGAGCGCGCCGTTGGCGGCGAGCAGCGATTCGAGGGCCTTGATCTGGGCGATGACCTGGCCTTTGTCGTCAACGGCTCCGCGGGCATAGAGGTTGCCATTGCGCTCGGTGGGCTCGAAGGGCGGGGATAGCCACTCGTCGAGGGGGTCGGGGGGCTGAACGTCGTAGTGGCCGTAGACCAGGACAGTCGGCTTATCCGCGGCGTGGAGCCAATCGGCGTAGACCAGGGGGTGGCCGGTGGTTTCAATGATGCGAACGTTCTCCAGCCCGATTTTGGAGAGGTCGGCGGCGAGGACTTCGGCGGCGAAGTGGCAGTCTCCGGCATGTTCGGGCAAGGTGGAGACGGATGGAATGCGCAGGAGGGCCTTCAGTTCATCGAGAAAGCGGGGGTGGTTCTTGCGGGCGTATTCGACGGCGGAAGAAGACATGCGGATGATCCCCTTTTGAGCGAGTTCAACTTATGCAGATTCGACACAGGCAGTATAGGTTGTCCGGCCGAATTGCGCCGGGATGCGGATCACAGGGCTCAGTAGCGCGAGATGCCTGGGTCGACTTCGGCGGACCAGGAGTCGATGCCGCCGCGCAGGGACTGAGCCTGCTCGAAGCCCTGGTTGCGCAGCCAGACGGCGACATTCATTGAGCGCATGCCGTGGTGGCACATCAGGACGAGATGCTCTTCCGGGTCCAGTTCCTGGTGGGCGCGGGCGGGAATGTCACCCATGGGCATGAGGATGCTGCCTTCGACGTGGGTGGTTGCGAACTCCCACGGTTCGCGGACGTCGATGAGGCGGGTTTTGCCTTCTTTGAGCAGGGCGGCGGCTTCGGTGGGGGAGAGTTCGAAATCGAGCATGGAACCAGTGTAATGGGCGGGCAGGGATCGGAGGTCAGTGAATCTGCCCCGCTCTGCCCTTGAGTCCCCCAACTTTAGTAGACTCAACGGCAGCATGGTTGCCTCTTCGCGTTTAAGCTTCCGCTTCCCTTTCGCGTTCACATTCGCCGCCCTCGCAGCAGTTTCCGCTGCGGCCCTTGCCGCGCAGCTTGCCCCGGCCCAGGGAACGCATCTCTGGACCCAGCAGCGCCTCGAAGAGTTTGAGAAGGGCACACCGCAAGGCGTTTCCCTCGCAAGCGATGGCCACCTGCGCCAGGGCCCGGGACTGACGGAACTGCTGACCACTCCATCGACCTTCGTGTGGTCTGTCGCAGCCGGCAAAAATGGGGAGAGCTATCTGGGCACCGCTTCTCCGGCCACCGTGCTGCGCGTCGGCAAAGACGGCAAGCCTTTCACGCTCTTCGAAACCAAAGACGTCAGTGTTCAGGTCGTCCGCCTCGGCCCTGACGGATATCTTTACGCCGCCACTTTGCCGAGCGGCAAAGTCTACCGCCTCAAGCCGGATGCTACCACCGGGCAGGACGAGACCAGCGCTGCGGTGGTTTTCGATCTCGATAAGCAAGCCGAAGGAAGCAAGCCTCGCTACATCTGGGACATGAACTTCGACGCCAACGGCCACCTCTACATTGCCACCGGGGGCCCCGGAGCTGTTTACCGCGTCCACTTACCCAATCCCAATTGGAAGGGCGATCCCGTCGAACCCGAATCCAAACCCGAGCTCTTCTTCAACTCCGATGAGCAGCACATCCGCTGCCTCGCCTGGGACGGGGCCGGCAACCTGATCGCCGGTTCCGACGGCTCGGGCCTCGTCTACCAGATCAATCCCCAGGGCAAGGGCTACGTCCTCTTTGAAGCCCCGCGGCGCGAAATCACCTCAGTAGCCGTGGCCGCCAACGGAACCATCTATGCCGCCAGCGTCGGAGACAAGAGCCGCAATCCTCTCCCGCCGCTGCCCATCCAGGGGGTCGGTTCGGTCAGCATCACCATTGCGCAGCCCGGCTCGCTGCAGGCTGCCAACTCCAGCCAATCCCTCCCTGAGGGCAGCGAGATTTATGCGCTCACGCCCTCCACCAGCGATCATCCGCAGGCCCCGCGCAAGCTTTGGGCCGCCAAAGACGAGGTCGTCTATGCGCTCGCCCTCGGCAAAGGCGGCCTGCTGGCCCTGACCGGCAACCGCGGCCACATCTTCAAAATCGCAGACGACGGCAGCTACGCCGAACTGGCCCACCTGGGCGCGCAGCAAGGTCTGAGCATGGCGCCGGCGACGGACTCAGACTCTGTGCTCATCGGCACCGGCAATACAGGCAAGCTGGTTCGACTGGGCCCGGTGGCAACGCACCAGTACGCGAGCGACGTGCTCGATGCCGGAGCGCTGGCGCGCTTTGGCCGCCTGGAAGTGGAGCCCGGCTCAACGGGCTACGAACTTTTCACCCGCTCCGGCAACGTGGAGCAGCCGGTCAGAGGCCGCGGCGACTGGGGCTGGTCAAGCTGGGAGCCGCTCAAAGACGGCGTGGCCGCCTCGCCCGCTGGCCGCTTCTTTGAGTGGAAGGCCGTCCTCAACGACGGCGGCACGCTGGGCAGCGTTGGCGTCAACTACCTGCCGGTCAACTCCGCCCCCGTTGTCGACGACCTGGTAGTCGTCCCTGGCGCGCGAATCAATGCGCAGATGCTGGCCCAGAATCTGCCTGGCGGGGCGCCCCAGACCGTCAACATCCTGTTTCCTTCGGTCAATCAGGCCACAGTCAGCTTTGATGGCAATTCGCCCAATTCGCCGTTGCAAGCGATAAAGGACCGGACCGCCGTCACCGTCCGCTGGGCTGCCCACGACGACGATGGAGACGACCTGGTCTACTCCCTTTATCTCCGTGGCGACGGGGAAACCGTCTGGCGACTCCTCAAGGATCAGTTGAATGAAAAGGCGTATAGCTTTGATTCAACGCTGATTCCTGATGGTGGCTACCAGGTAAAGGTTGTCGCCTCTGACGCACCTTCGCACACCCAAGCCGACGCACTGACCGGCGAAAAAATCGGCGATCGCTTCGAAATCGACACCACGCCGCCCATCGTCAGCCGGCTGAAAGTTCAGGTCTCGGAGAATCAGTGCATCCACTCCCCCTGCCCGCAAATTGTAATGATCGCCTTCGATGCCGAAGACGCCTTCTCGGCCATCGCACGCGCTGAGTACTCGCTTGACGCCGGCCCCTGGCAGTTCATCCAGCCCGTCGGCTCGCTGTCGGACTCAAGGCATGAGCATTACGAGTTTCTGCTCCCGGCAAAGGCTCTCGCCGGCAACCCTGGCGAGCACCTCATCACCGTCCGCGCCTATGACCGCCACGAAAACATCGGCGTGGCAAAAACCGTCTTCAGCGTCCCCACGAAATAGGCAAAATGCGATTTGAGCTCTTTCTCGCCGCACGTTATCTCCGGGCCAAGCGGCGGCAGGCCGTGGTCGGGGTCGTCACCGCAATTTCCGTCGCCGGAGTCGCTGCGGGCGTCGCCGCGCTCATCATCGCTCTGGCCATCACCAACGGCATGCAGCGCGAGTTGCAGGATCGCCTGCTGGGCAACTCGGCGCACGTCCAACTCATGCGGGTTCAAGGAGATGGCATACGAAACTGGCAGCCGCTCTTTAACCGCCTAAGGCGCCTGCCCCACGTCGTCGCCGCGTCGCCCGGCCTTTATGAACAGGTGCTCGTGGCTCGAGGCGCGCGCGATGGCGGGGCGCTCATCCAGGGCATTCTTCCCGACCAGGAAAAGACCGTGAGCGACCTGCTCTCGACCGCAACTCCCGGCTCCGTGGCCGCGCTGGAACCTCATGCCGGGCTGCCGCCGAACGGCGAATTCCCGCCGATCGTCCTCGGCCGGGACCTGGCCGAAACCGTCGGCGCCAGCGTCGGCGACTCCGTCATGCTCATCAGCCCACAAGGCGAAATGACCCCCGTCGGCATGTATCCCAAGGTTGTCCGCTTCCGATTGGCCGGCACCTTCCACTCCGGCTTCTATCAATATGACGCTCAGATGGGATTTCTGCGCCTCGCCGACGCCCAACGCCTCTTCAGCGAGCCCGATCTGCTCTCCGTCATCAGCTTCAAGGTCGACGACATGGACCGCGCCCCGCAGATCGGCAAGGAAATCGAGCAGGCCGCCGGCAAAGGCTACATGACCGACAACTGGATCGCCCAGAATCGCGAACTCTTCCGCGCCCTCAAGATGGAACAGTGGGTGACGTTCATCGTGATCGCTCTCATCGTCATCGTCGCCGCGCTCAATATCCTCATCGCCCTCACCATGATGGTCATGGAGAAGACCCGCGATATCGCCGTCATGATGAGTTTCGGCGTAGAACCCGGCCAGGTGCGCCGCATCTTCCTTCTGCAGGGCTTCCTCATCAGCGTGATCGGCACCCTGCTCGGCCTTGTCCTCGGCTACCTCGCCGCCTGGGCCGGCGGACACTACCACTTCATCCACCTGTCCTCCGAGGTCTACTCCATCGACACCCTGCCGTTTGCCCCGCGGCTCATCGATGGCGTAATCGTATCCGCAGTCTCCATCGGCATCTCCCTGCTGGCCACCCTCTACCCGTCCTCGGCGGCAGCCAGCGTCCTCCCCGCCGCAGCCCTCCGCTATGAGTAGTACTGGGACCACCCGCCACCAGTTTTGACAATGTGACACATTTTGTGTCACATCCTAACCATGCCTACCGTAAATCTTCGCGAACTCCGGGACACGCGCCAACTGATCGCCTGGCTTGAAGCCGGCGAGGTGGTCGAACTGCGCAAACGTAACCGCGTTGTAGGCCGCATTGTGCCCGAATCGCCCAGAATTCAACCCGTCGAATGGCCCGACGCTGCCGCACGACGCCGTGCAATTTTTGGCGATCGTGTCCTCACTCCCGTCGCGGACCTCCTTGCTGATCGCGAACAGAGCCGCTATTGAGCTTCTATGTCGATTCCAGCTTTCTGGTCTCGCGCTACATTGAGGACACTCATTCCGAAAAGGTCGACAAACTCCTGTCCACCAAACCTTTCATCTGGGTCACACAATTCAACCGCTCAGAGATTGCGAACGCAATCCATCGACAAACCTTTCTCAAGCATCTCTTGTTTTCTGAAGCCCAGGATGCGTGGAAAGACTTCGAACAGGATTGCCAACTCGGCATTTGGATTGAAGCCAAGTTCCCTGAGCGTGCCTGGGAAACGAGCATAGCTCTTGCACAACAGTTCTCCACAACCCTCGGCGTCCGCACCGTCGATTCGCTCCACGTAGCCTGCGCCCTGGAACTACACGCCGAGCGCTTCTGGACCTTCGACGACCGCCAAGCCAAACTAGCCGAAGCCGTCGGTCTCAACACCAGTGCCTGATCCGCCCCAGCAACCTCACTGCGGCGTAATGATCCCACCCAGCGCATGCCGCCGCGGCAGCACAATCCCGCGACGATCCAACTCGGCCTTCGGCCCCGCCGAAGCGTCTGCCCCCGGCAATCTCTCCCGCTCCAGCAGTGCCCCGCCGCAGGCCGGGCACCAGTCGGCAACCGTCTCCGCCGCAAGTTCAGCATGACAATGACTACACACGCGCTCCATACCTGGAACTTTAACCTACGCACCCCGGCCTCGACACCAGACCGATACACTTGATGTATGCACCCTCCCGTTCGCCTGGTGGCCATTGACGTCGATGGCACCCTGCTTCCCAGCTTCGCCCAACAAATCAGCAAGCGCACCGCGCAGGCCTTGAAAGCCGCCCAGCAGGCCGGAATCACCGTTGCCATCGCCACCGGCCGCCGCACAAATTACACCGCGCCGCTGCTCGAAGGCCTGGGCCTGCGAGCGGATACGCCCCTCATTACGTCCAATGGTGCAGTGATCCGCACGCTCGGCGGAGAGTCCATCGACCGCTTTCACATGGAAGCGCGCGTCGCCCGCAACCTCTGCGGCGTGTTGCGGCCGTTCGGCGCAGTGGTTTTCACGTTTGACCGCCCGGGTCGCGCAGAACTGGTTTTGGAGAATATGGAGCAGACCCACGGCCGCATCTCCCTCTGGGTGGAGGCAAATCGAAACGCCATTGAAGTGGTCAACCCCCTGGAGGACGCCCTGCCCGACGGCCCAGACCCAAGCCAGGACCCCATTCAAGGAATGGTCACCGGAACCCTGGCCAACATGCGCCTGGCCGAGCAGGCGCTCAAGGCAAGCGAATGGTCCGCCAGTTGCACCGCAGTCTGCACCGAGTATCCGGGTCGCGATCTGTCCATATTGGACCTTCTCCCGCACGGAGTCTCAAAGGGATCGGCGCTTGAGCGGCTGGCGGCCCGGCTCGGAGTCGATCGCAAGGAGACCATGGCCATTGGCGACAACTGGAACGACGTGGATATGCTGGAGTGGGCTGGACAGGCCGTGTTGATGGGAAATGCCGCCCAAGAACTCCGCACCATGGCGAAGATGCGAGGCTGGAAACAGGCCCCCCACAACGATCAGGACGGCGTAGCCCATGTGCTGGAAACAGCGGTAACAAAAGTTCTTGCAGCCAGAAACTAAAAAACACATTAGGATTTGAAAGTGCAATTGGCAAAGTGTGCAAAACTCGTCCTTTCCGCAGCCACCCTGGCGGCTCTCGTCCCCAGTGCTTGGGCCGCAGAACTCGTCTCCCTGCGCAATGGCTTTGAGGTCCGCTGCAACCACCATGCCGACGTGGAAGGCCATGTCCGCCTCTACCTGACGACGGGCGACGACAACTACATTGAATTCGCGCCACAGGAGATTGCCGGCGTGGAAAAAGTTGCCGACCCTCCCCCGGCACCTCAAGCCGACGCCACGGCGAGCCCAGTTTCATTGCCAGCCCCCGGCAACAGCGCCAAGCTCTCCCCTGCCGACCTGCGCCAGATGCTGGTCACCGCCGGAGACGCGCACAATCTGGATGTTGACCTGCTCGCCAGCCTGGTGAAAGCGGAGAGCAACGGCAACGCCCGGGCGCTGAGCCGGGCCGGCGCACGCGGCCTGATGCAGCTTATGCCCGGCACGGCCGCCGAACTCGGCGTCGCCGACAGCTTCAAGCCAGACGAAAACGTCCGCGGCGGTTCGTCCTATCTCGACGCACTCCTCACTCGCTATCACGACAACCTGTCCCTCGCTCTGGCCGCCTACAACGCCGGCCCAGCAGCCGTAGACAAGTACCACGGCATTCCGCCCTACCGCGAGACGCGCGCCTACGTTGCCCGAGTCATCCATGAGTTCAACCGGCGCGTCATCGCTCGAGAAGCGCAGGCTCGCCAGGCCGATGTCCGCAGCACCCCGGACAGCCAAACCGTCGCCTCAGCCGCCCCGGCGCACTAAAGGCGGACGCCCCACCCCGTTGCGCCCCCGGATTCCCCATCCCTCTGCTTTCTTCTCCCATTCACACCCGGATGAGAAACTAGTGTCATGGGTCTACAGTTCGTATCATTAACAAATCTGTCATCCTGAGCGAACGGGGCCCCAAACGCTTTCCAGTTTGGGGGTGGTGAGTCGAAGGATCTGCATTTGTTCGTCATTGAACTTCAAACTCATCACAGTAGATCCAAGGCACAAATGTCGCCGCGGAACGGAGAACGCTTGAAGAAGAACCATGTATTCCTGGGGTTGGCGGTATTAGCCGCCCTGGCAGCGCTTTTGTATGTGGAGCGCGACCGCATCCACTTCAACTTCGGCGTCTTTGGTTCACAGCTTGCTCTGGCGGATTGGGGCAAGATCGCCATCGCCATCGGCTGCATCTATCTGGGCTATGTCTTCCGCTCGGTGCGCTGGGCGCTGCTCATCCGGCACAGCAAGCGCGTTTCGCCCTTTGCCCTGCTCGGAACTCAGGTGATGGGCTTCACCGCCGTTGCATTGATTGGCCGCGTCGCCGATCCGGTCCGTCCCTACCTCGTCTCCCGCAAGACCGGCTTGCCGCTGAGCAGCCAGATCGCCGTCTATATTGTGGAGCGCATGTTCGACCTCGGCTCCATGGCGCTCATCTTCTCTGTCGTTCTGCTTTCAACCCATGAAGCTCTCCCCCACCCCGAGTTGCTCATGAAGGTGGCCAAGACAGGATTGCTGGGAACAGCCGTTCTGGCAGCGTTCACCATAGCCGTTCGTCTGGCGGGAGGGGCGGTTGCCGGGTTCATGGAACGCAGCTTCGGGATTTTTTCCAAAAAGCTGGGCCACTCGGTCGGCGAGAAGATTCATGCCTTTCGCGCCGGCCTGGACACCATGCGCACCCTGGTTGATTTTGGCGGAGCCGCGCTGCTTTCCCTGGGAATGTGGATCTTTATTTCGCTTGCCTATCTTGAAACCACCCGTGCCTTCGTGGCAAGCCCGCAATTAGCCTCAATGACCTTGCCCCGCTGCATGGTTCTGATGGCTTCAAGCCTGGTGGCCAGTGGCTTTCAGCTTCCGGTCATCGGGTGGTTTACCCAGATTGGGCTCATCGCCGCGGCCATGTCCAGTTTCTTCGCTGTTGCGCCGGAGCCAGCAACGGCCTGTTCGGCCACCTTGCTTCTGGTCACCTTCCTCAGCATCATCCCGGTCGGACTGATCTGGGCGCGCTTTGAGCATGTAAGCCTGCGCGCTGTGGCCGCGGAAAGCGAGCACGAAGCCGAAGAAACAACAGAGGATAAACCCGCCCCAAACAACGCGCAACAGTAACACTTGCCGTTATTAGCGAGCAGCGGGCAGCATTGCAGATAGCGCCGGCTTCCGGGCCGCCTGTCGCGTGGACCTCCCGGTCCACGGACGATGCTTACGGAGTTGACGCCGCCGAGCGCCCCATCCATTCGCAGTTTCATCGCGAATGGGTGGGAAACAATAACTCTCAACCAGCCAACTCTCAATCGCCGCCAAAAAATAATCTTCGAAACTTTGCAGTTTAATTCCCTACGAAGCGGACAATAGAGACAAAGCCAGTACAAATTCCAGCTCACTTGACGCCTCGTTAACCCGGATATCTCACAAGTCGCGGAAATCGTAGCGCCGATCTCCAGATCGGCTGTCCTGAGGGCCTCCAGGCCCTCAGAAACATGGCCCGGCCCTGAAATGCGGGGTTTCACGGCGCACGAGAAATGCAGGTCAACCCCTTAAAACGGGGGCTGACCCGCTGCTTTTAGGCGCGCACCCCACCCCCCCCCCCTCAAAATATCCAGTTTTCAAAGGGGTTTTATCATGGTAACTTACACATAATAAACGTGTTGAAAAATTGATGAGTGTACTCATCAGTAAACACGATGCCCACTTTTTGCCCGTTATTTGGTCTGAAAACGGGCAAATTTGTGCAATTTCGCTCCGAAACTGGCAAAGAAATGGACGTTTTTTGAGACAAATCCGGAAAGACAAATCTCTCGACAAAATCAAGCCTGGGGATCGGGCGTCGCAGTCTCTTCGATCTGTACAACCTCCGGTTTCGAAAACCGGATCGTCTCCGGCGCCACCGCTCCGCCGGTCATCAGCATGCTCATGGCCTGCTCCATGTTCAGGTCGGTCTCCGTCACCCGCTCCATGGGAAGAATCTGCAGAAATGCCGAAGTCGGATTGATGGCATTCGGCAGCAGCACCGCCGCCACCAACTCCCCGGTGCTTGAATCCGTCATGGTCCGCGTCAAAAATCCAATGGCTTTCTGCCCGGCAATCGGGAAGTCCACCAGCACCACCCGCTGCGCAGTGCCCTGCTTGACCAGCATGCTGTCGATAAGTTGCCGCACTGACCCGTAGATCTTGGCCACAAACGGAAGACGCTCCAGCGCCGCCTCGACCAGCTTGATAGCCTGCCGCCCCACCACCAGCGAAGTTACCTTGCCCAGGAAATAGAGCACCACCAGCGCCAGCACCACCGACAGCACAAACTGAACCCACGGCTGGCTCAGTGCATCTTCAGGCAGTACCGCCGCAAGCAGTTCCACCACCGGCAGGCCGGCCTTGGCCAGCACGCCGAGCAGAAAACTGAAGATCAGATAAGTCACAATCAGCGGCCCCACGGTGATCAGACCGGCAAGAATATTGCGTTGCAGGCTGCGCAGGGTCTTGGCTAAAACAGGATTCACAAGCCGCTCCTGCATTCAAGTATAGGGATTCGCGCTCGAAAGCCACGAGAATACCCAGCCGAACAAATTTCCATGCCCAATCCTGCCTGTTGGCGGCCGTTGACGCACCGCGGGATCGCAGTACACACTGCGGAAGTGACTGAAACGGGACGAATTCGTTCTATAGTGGATGGAGAAGGAAGTGCATGAGCGACGCACAGGGTTCAGGGTTGAGAGATCCAATCGATGAAGGCCGCCGGGCGGCAGGCCCGCAGGCGGCACAACCGCGCGCGGTCGGCTCTCCGCTGCCGGTTGGTTCGGGAGGCAACTTCAGCGGCCTGGCCGGCCCTCTCAGCGAAGCGCCGCGCCCCTCCGCAGCTCCTCCGCCAGGTCGTTCGCTAGCCAGCGCCGCCGCCAACGGTCCCATTGATGTACCGTCCGGGATTCAGCGCGCCGTCGCCGCATTGCGTGCCGCGCTGCCCTTCGTCCAGCGCATTCTGCCGCTTTTGGATGGCAACATCGGAACCGCGGTATCCAACATTCTGGCCCCTCACCACCACGCGCCGCCCCCGCCCCCCCCGGTCAACCTGGCGCCCATCGAACAAGGCCTGGCAGATCTCGAAAACCAGCATCGCGAGCTTCGCGACCAGGTCGTAGAGCAGAACAGCTCCCTCAAGCGCGTCGAAGATCAATTGGAGATGGTCCGCGAAGCCACCGACCGCAACACCCTTGAGCAGCAGGAGTTGATGGAAGACCTTAAGGTCGTGGGCAACAAGGTCAACGTGTTTGCCCTGGTCGCCCTCGGACTGCTCGCCGTCTCCGTCATCCTGAACATCGTGCTCTATCTGCACATTGTGCACGTGCTGCCCTACTAGGCCGCGCCAACCCTACCCGCAATCGCCGCCAGCAGCCGCGTGCGAAAGCTCTGCCAGTTGCACGCCACGGCCGCACGCAGAGCTCCTTCCCGCATCGCCTCCAACAAGCGCCGATCCTCAGCCAGCCTTGTCAGCGCCTCGGCAATCGCAACTGCCGAGCCCGTAGGCACAACCAACCCCGACACCCCATCCACCACCACATCTTCGGTACCGGAGTTCGCGGTCGTCACCACCGGCAACCCCTGCGCCAGCGCCTCCAGCACCACAAGCGCACGGCCCTCAAACAACGTCGGCAGCACCAGCACATCGTGGCTTTGCATCTCGCGCAGAACCTGCCGGTGCGGCATTGACCGCATCCACCTGCGGCGATTCAGTTGCCTGGCCAGTTCTGCGGACTGATGGGTAAACTGCCCCACCAGCGTCAGTTCCGCTGCGCCGCCGAGTATCTCCATTGCCCGCAGTAAATACGAAATCCCTTTCCGCTGGCTGATATGCCCTACAAACAACACCCGCAGCGGGCCATCAGAGCCTCTGCGCACTGTTTCCAGCTCAACCGGCGGCGGGCAGCCATAGGGCACAACGACCACCTCTCGAGCCGCGGAACCAATCAGCGTCTCCGCCACAAACCGGCTGGGCACAATCACCCGGTCAGCCGCGGCAATCTCCGCATCCTTGCGCGCCAGACGACCCTCAGTAAAAGCCGCCGCTTCGATGGTCTGTCCCCACAGCGGTTCCCGCTCCAGTTCCAGAGCCCGCAGCTTGACCCATGCCCGCCCATATCCGATCGGAAGCTCGTAAAAGCACGCCACCCCCCGCCGCCGCGCCGCTCGCAGGCTTTCCAGAGCGCAGTCCTCATAGCAATAAACAGCGCCAATTTGGGTTGCATTCCGCTCAATTGCCTGCCCCACCTCGCGATCCAGCGCCGCACACACCGCATCCAGGCGAAGCGGCCCGGTCTCATGCCGCGTCAGGCTGCGCCATCCGAACCGCCCTGCCGCCAGCCGCGACGCCTCTCGCCAGGGGTGTGTATGGATAAGGCCCTTCTCAATTTCCGGGTAAGCGCGCCGCTCCAGTTCCTCCCGCACACCGGCAGGCAGCAGCCGGCCCAGCTGTCTTTCCCCGTCCCATGCAATTGTGGTGTGGAACCCGCCCAGTGCGTCTGCTTCGCTCAAGGCCACCAGCGCCTGCCGCACGTTATTGTTCCCGGTTGGGTGAACCAGGTGAACCCCCTGGCCCCGATAGCCCGGTTCACTCCGCAAAACAGACCGGCTCGCCGTTACCTGGGTCATCGTCGCCTATGCCAAAAGAAGAGTTTTCAGCCGGACTGCGCAACGCAGGCCCACTCAAGGTGAAAGCCTATCACCTGAGTGGCCTGGCGCTGCGGCGCCCATTCGGGGCTTTTCTGCCTTATCACACTCTGGGAGTTTGCTGCAGGGGTGGTGCAGCTTGAAGACTTTACTCCGTCCCAAAATAGCCAGAATGCTCAAAAGTGAACCGCTTTTTGTGCTATCAACTGCTGTATTGGTGACACAAACACGATTCTTCCCTACACTGCTTCCTTTCTCATTCTCAGTGATCTGCGATGTTGCCAGTCGTCTTTCCTGAGGGCTAGTATTCGGCATAGTTCACCCGGGTATGCAAGAAACCGCCCGGCCACTCGCCAACTATGCAGTCTTTCCCAAATTCACACCAGCTTCACCAACGAGCGTCGCTTACCAGCGCGCGCACACGGAGTGTCTCGTCATGGCGTGGTATGCCTACTGCATCGGGGAAAAACCAGCTTTTCCAGAATTAGCCCGTCATCGCAAGCCCGTCCCGATGGAATCTGCCGTCGGCGTCAGCGGGAACCAGGTATTTCTTTACCCGGCCAGCGACCTCGCCGTCATTGTCAGCGAGCACAACCCGGCGGAAGCCCTCAACCACAAGGCTGGCGTGGACCATGCCCGCGTAATCGCCGACTGCTTCCAGCACTCCACCGTTCTGCCCTTCCGCTTCGGAACCGTCTTCCAGGATGACGAAAGCCTGCGCAAGTCCATCCGATCCAACCAGCGCCAGTTCCAGACCAACATCGACAAGCTTCGCGGCAAGACGGAAATGCACCTCAAGATATTTGTCGACGATTGCTGCGCCCACAGCTTTGAAAAGCACGTTCCCGCCCAGGGTGTGGGGCAGAAGTACCTGAGCGACCTGCGTGAGAATGCTGCCCGCACCCGCGAGCGTCAAACCCGCGCCCGTGCCGTGAGCTTTCAGATGCACCGGCTGTTCATGCCTCTGGACGAGGAGGTTAGCTGCCGCCTCACCGAGAGCGGCAAGATGGTGCTGGATATTGCCCATCTCATTGATCGGAAATACGTGGAGCGGTATCAGAACAAGTTCGCCTCCACCAGCGCCACCATGCGCGAGTGCCAGATGCAGGTCTCTGGGCCGTTGCCACCGTATCACTTCGTCCATCGCCTCACGCGCGGGGCGCACATCCCGGCACAGCCTGCCGCAGTCCGCGCAGCAGTTCCCGTGGCCACGTCGCTTGCCGGCATCCCGGATGCGATTCCGGCGATGGCCTAGGCGCGGACTCAACGCTCGATAGTCACGAAAAACCCCGGTCATGGCCGGGGTTTTTCATGGTTCGAGCTGACAACTCTTCAAGAGATGCTTGGACTTTTCCTCCGCCCCAGCACAAACGCCTTCCGACGGTCTTTTGACGCGTGGTCAATCTGCTTCCAGAACCCCACAAAATAGTCGATTGCCGAGATCACGCTCACCAGCACGGTGAAATAGATAGCGGCAATGGCGATCCAGTTGACGGGAATGACCACCACTCCGAACTGCCATTGATCCCATTGGTGGGCTAGAATCGCAGCCACCACGGCGACTATCTGGGTGACCGTTTTCAGCTTGCCCAGATCGCTGGCCTGAATCGTAAACCCTTCAGAGGACGCAATGGACCGCAGACCGGAGATCAGGAACTCGCGCCCGATGATTACCACCACGATCCAAACTTTGACCACGTGCGGGTTATATGCCACCAGGGCCACCAGCGCCGCAGTCACCATGATCTTGTCGGCAATCGGGTCAAGCAGCATCCCCATGGTGGTTATCTGCGCCCGTTTGCGGGCCAGGTAGCCGTCAAGCCCGTCGGTGATGGAAGCGAGCACAAACAGTACCGACGCCATGATCTCCTGCTCCCCAGATGCCCTCCACTGAAAGTGCGTGGACAGTATCCAGAGCAGAAGCGGGATCATCGCAATCCGGCTCAACGTGATGGAGTTTGGCAGGTTCACTGTTTTTCCCAACGTCTTGCGTATTCTTGCCGATTACGACCTTCATGCTGACCGCAACAAGCCCGACTACCACTACTATAACCGTGTCCGCGCACCTTTGCCGGAGTCTGTCTACGCCAGTGATAGCACTGACAGGCTCGCGATCATTCCCCTGCGGCCGGAACAAGGTTGCACAATCTGGTTATCACCCGTTCCGCCACCACGGTCACATCCTTGCCCCCGCCTTCAAACCACAACCTCATCGTCACGTCCAGAATCTTGAGCGTCAGCCCGGCAAGCAACCGCGAAGTCAATTCGTTTTCCCGGCCTCTCCCGATGCGGGCGGCAAAAGCCTGGGAAACAATCTCCTCCACCGCTCCCATGCGTGACAATTGCGCCTCGCGCGCCGCTGAACACTTGATCGAAACCGCGATCACATCCCGCGTGCGTGGAATGGAAGTGACTGTCCTGGCAATTTCTAAAACGGCCTTACGCAGAACATCGAATACATCCGCAGACTTCGGGCATGCCTCAATGGCCGCCTTCAGCGCTTCGCCATAGGTCAACATCCCCTGCCCCAGCAGGTCGTTTTTCGAGACAAAGTAGCGAAAAAATGTCCTTTGAGATACGCCGGCGCCCGTCACGATATCGTCCACAGTCGTCTCGTCAAAGCCCTTTTCGGCAAACAGATCGATTGCCGCATTCCAGATTGCATCCTGCACAACCTGTTGCTTGCGTTTGAGCAGTATTTCGGAATTCGTCGCCAAGGCTGCCCCCGTTCTGACAGTATATGTTGACAATGACAGTTTCTGCCAAATAGAATTCTGGCGTCACCATACCAACTTTGAAAAGGCACCCAATCCATGAAAATCCTGCTCACTGCATCCCTTTTCATTCTCGCGGCAACCTCCGCCCTGGCCGCGGGAACTCCCAACCTGACAGGTCAGTGGAGCATCCATAACAGCATTGCCGGCAACGAGAGCGATCAGGAATGCAAGTTTGTTCAAACCGAGAAAAAGCTTACCGGCACCTGCAAGGGCAACGACAAGGATCTGCCAATCACCGGCAGCATCGATGGCAACAAGTTGACCTGGACCTTTGACTCGGACTACAACGGCAGCCCGATTACCCTCACCTACACAGCCACCCTCGACGATTCAGGCAAGATCGCCGGCAACGTGAACGTCGATCCCTTTGGTGTCTCCGGCGACTTCACTGCTACCCCTTCAAAAGAGCCTGCCAAGTAAACACCATGAAGCACTGGAACAGCATCCGGCAAAGGCGATTCGCATTTCTGAATCCCCGTTCCGGTGCTTGTCCGGATCGCCCTTCAGGCATCATGAACCAGCCCCCAAAAACCAGACAGAGGCACCACCATGTTGACGAGAAAAAATATCTTCGGCGTCGCTGCTGCAGCATTGATCGCCATTGTTGCCATCAAGAGTTTCGGCCAGTTTCCAACCAGTTCAAAAAGACTGAAGGGGCCATGGAATGACAAAACACTCACCCCGGATCAGCGCGCCGATGCAATGGTGAAGGAGATGACGCTGGATGAGAAAGTCCAGATCGTCCACGGCTCGGGCATACCCGGACTCGGAGCCACCGATCCGTCGATCGTCCGTTCCAATGGCGGTGGTGGATTTGTGCCCGGGATTGAGCGTCTCGGCCTGCCCGACCTGAACATGAACGATGGTTCCGTGGGCTCCGGGGGCGGCTCCCACAAAGGACGTTATTCGACGGCCATGCCTTCGTTTCTCGCCCTTGCGTCTTCCTGGAATACTCCGTTGGCGCAGGAGTATGGCGCGCTGGTCGGCCGCGAGTTGGCCGACCAGGGCTTCAACATCTCGCTGGGCGGCGGTGTGGACATTGCGCGAGAGGCCCGCAATGGCCGCAATTTCGAGTACCTCGGGGAAGATCCTATTCTTGCCGGCAACCTGGTGGCCCAGTGGATCGAAGGCGTGCAATCGCAGGGCGTGATCGCCGACATCAAGCACTATGCCGTCAATGACCAGGAGACCGGGCGCTATTTCGCCAATGCGATTATTGACAAACGAGCCCTCAGGGAATCCGACATGCTGGCATTCGAGATCGGCGTAAAGAAGGGCAAGCCTGGCATGCTGATGTGCTCCTATAACCTGATCAACGGCGACTGGGGATGCGAGAACGACTACACCCTGAACCAGGTGCTCAAGAAGGAATGGGGATTCCAGGGCTGGGTGGTGTCCGATTGGTTTGCGACCCACAGCACGGTGAAGGCGGCCTTGGCAGGCCTCGACATGGAACAGCCCACCAGTCGCTACTTTGGCGATGCCCTCAAGAAAGCCATCGAAAGTGGACAGGTTCCGACCGCTCGGTTGGATGACATGGTGCGGCGCATAGTGCGGACCGAAATCGCAAGCGGAGTCTTCGACAACCCGCAGCCGACGCAGGTGCCCGATGTATTCAAAGGATTCAAAGTGGCGCAACACGTTGCCGAAGAGTCCATGGTTCTGTTGAAGAACGACAAGGGCCAACTGCCGCTGAACTCAGCCACCATCAGGTCGATTGTTGTGATCGGGGGGCATGCCGATGTGGGAGTGCTTTCCGGCGGCGGATCGGCACAGGTGGACGCTGCGGGCGGTAACGCTGTACCCGACCCGAAAGCCACCAACAATATTTTGGCGTTGCTTTCTCAAGTAGTATTCCATCCATCGTCTCCGCTGAATTCGATTCGCGATTTGACGCCAACCGCGACTGTGTCCTACGAGCCGGGGAATGATCCGGATGCTGCTGCGGCCGCGGCAAAAAAGGCGGATGTAGCCATCGTATTTGTCCTGCAGCACACGCACGAAAGCGGCGACCTGGATACACTGGCGCTGCCCGACGGCCAGGACGCGCTGGTTCATAGCGTGGCCGCCGCCAATCCGCATACGATTGTGATTATTGAAAGCGGCGATCCTGTTCTCATGCCCTGGGCCAGCAACGTTTCCGCTATCGTGGAAGCCTGGTACCCCGGCATCCGTGGCGGCGAAGCGCTCGCGAACCTGTTATTCGGCAAGACCAACTTCTCCGGCAAATTGGCGATCTCATTCCCTGCTTCCGACTCAGACCTGCCGCACGCTTCCGTTGCCGCGCCGCCCGGTAAGAAGCCCGGACCCATCGATGGACTTTTGAACGCGAAAACACCTTTTCCCGCACCCTATGAAGAGGGCCTGAAGGTCGGCTATAAGTGGTTCGATGCTGAGAACAAAAAGCCCGCATATCCATTTGGATTCGGCCTGTCCTACACTTCGTTTGCCTACTCGGATTTGAAGGCAACTGGAGGCGCGTCGATCGACCTCAGTTTCTCGGTCCGCAATACGGGCAAGCGTGCCGGTGAGGAAGTTGCCCAGGTCTATCTCAGCCTGCCCACGTCTACAGGCGAACCGCCGAAGCGTCTCATCGGATGGGAAAAGGTCGATCTGGAACCGGGTGAAAGCAAGACGGTAACGCTCAAGATCGATCCGTTGTATCTGTCGATTTTCGATACCGCAGCGGACCGTTGGACCATAGCTCCCGGCGAGTACAAAGTACTGGTGGGTCCGTCGTCCGCCGCGCTGCCACAAACCGCAATCGTCAGCGTGAACCCGGCAGGCTCATAAGCGCTGTTGACGGCTCAAGCCAGCACCCTGGTGATCGAGTTCAACGGGCATCCGGGTGCTGGCTTACTGTCTGTGCAGTCTTTGCTTCGGGGGTGGCCGCGTGGGCGCGGTTCCACCATCCCCCTCCCAGCGCCTGAATCAGTGTGACACTGTCGGAGTATCGGCTGGCGGCAGAATTCGTTTGGTCCAGCGCAGTTTGCAACTGCTGCCGTTGAGCATCCAGCAGATTGATCTGACTGATGCCCCCAGCCTGGTAGCGATCTGATGCAATATGAAATGCGACATCTGCCTCGCTCGCAGCCTCCGTACGCGCATGCAGCGTCTCGGCATCATGCTCGATTGCATACAGAGCGTCCGCCACTTCCTTGAAGGCCTCAAGAACAGTCTGCCGATAGACGCCATTCGCTTCGTCATAAGCTGCCTGCGCCTTGCGCTTTTCCGCTCGCAATGCGCCGCCGTTGTAGATGGGCTGCGCAAGCGACGCTCCCACATTCCAGATCTCGCCTCCGCTCATAAAACTCGTTCCGCTGCCACCTGCGCTGCCTGAGAGAACAATCTGCGGATACTGATTCGCCGTTGCCACTCCGACGTTCGCGCTCGATTGATGAAGAAGCGCCTCCGCGGCTAGAATATCCGGCCGTTGCCTGAGCAGTGAAGAAGGAAGGCTCAACGGCAACTCGTCAGGGAGTTGCAGATCATTGAGCGAGATGGCCGCAATGTGGCTTTCGGCAGGTAATATCCCCATCAGAATTGCAAGCTGATCGTGGACAACATCGACTTGCCGCTCAAGCGGCGGCAGAGTCGCTTCAATCTGCGCGACAGCCAGTTTCTGACTGCGGAGGTCGTAGTCTGAAACCCCTCCCGCCTGGTAGCGCGCCTCGGTAATCTTCAACTCCTGTTGCTGCACCGCGCGCAGGTGTCGCGTGATTTCGATCTCGCTTTGCAACTGCGCCAGCCGGATTGCAGCCGATGCCACATTGCCCGCAAGCATCTGCCTCGCGCCTTCCAACTGCCACATCTGATACCGTTGCTGCGCCCTCAGGCCTTCAATGAGATGGCGATTCGCGCCAAACAAATCCAGCGCGTACGAAACAGCAACTGAGCCATTGAGCAGCGTGAAGGGCGACGGGTTCGGAAATGGAATTCCGTATGCGGAAAGATTGAGTTGCTCTTCGGTCACCGCGGCGTTGGCACTCACCGTGGGAAATCGTGTGGCTCCAGTCCGCGCGCTAAGTTCCTCTTCCGCCTGCTTCAGCCTGGCCGTCGCTTCAGCAAGTGTGGGACTGTTCGCAAGAGCCTGGCTCACCATGCTGTCGAGTTCCGCGCAGTGAAACTGTTTCCACCATTCAGAGGAAATCTCGGCGGCCGCGTTCAAGTGCTGTGCCTTCCCCGCCGGTCCAGCGCTGCCCACTGTTTCATCCGGCTGCGCAGAAGGAGTGTACGAGGTAACCTGCGGTGGTGCGGGTGGGCGATACTTCGGACCAACGTTGCACCCTGTCACAAGTCCCAAAGCGAGCGCGGTCATCGCCGCGACCGTCCAATTCGAATTCATTGATATACGCATGGCGGGAAATCCTCAATCCAGGGTTCTGCGATACGTAGCCACGGCAACCGCCATCAGCACCAGCGTGAACACCATCATCGGCCACACGCTGGGCCAAAGATCAGGCCACCCATTGCCCTTGAGCAGAATGCCGCGGATAAGCCGGTTGAAGTAAGTGAGGGGCAGAAGATTCCCAATCACCTGCGCCCATCCCGGCATGCCTTTGAACGGAAACATGAAACCCGAAAGGAGTATGTTGGGAAGAAAGTAGAAGATGGCAAGCTGGACTGCCTGCAGCTGATTCTGCGCCAACGACGAGAATGTAATGCCGACCGTGAGGTTGGCCGCGATAAACAGCAGCGCCGACAAATACACCGCTGCGATGTTTCCGAAGAAGGGCACTTGAAACACAAAGCGCGCTGCCAGCAGAATGATGGATGCCTGAATCAATCCAATCCCGATATAAGGAATCAGCTTCCCCGTCATCACTTCCATCGGAGTTGCCGGCATGGCCAGCAGATTCTCCATTGTCCCGCGCTCGCGCTCGCGTGTAATGGCAAGGCCCGTCATCATCACCATCGTGAGCGTCAGCACCATGCCCATTAATCCGGGCACAACGTTGTATTGTGTGATGTTGTCCGGGTTGTACAGCTGATGCACTTCCACCTGGAATGGCGCAGGGCCGCCCTGAAGCGCGCTTAGCGGCCCCGTCATCTCTTTCTGGATGACCGACTGCACAATGCCGTTGACCGCCGCAAGCGCGCTGCCTGTCGCCGTGGGGTCGGTGGCGTCCGCTTCAATTAACAGCGAAGGCCGTTCGTGGCGCAGAAGCTGCCGTGTGAATCCGGCCGGAATGTTGACCACAAACAGCAAATCCCCGCGCGCCAGCGCCTCGCGCCCTGCCGCCTCATTGGGCATTTCCCCGACTACTTTGAAATAGGACGAGTTCTGCATCGCCGCGATGAAGCTTCGCGTAATGTTCGTATCATCGGCGCTGATGATTGCGGTGTCGAGATGTTTGGGGTTCGTATTGATGGCATAGCCGAACAGCGCCATCTGCATCACCGGTATCCCCAAAATCATTGCAAACGTAAGACGGTCGCGCTTGAGCTGCGTAAACTCCTTGAGCACAATGCTCCACCAGCGCACAACAGAGAAGTCGCGATGCCGTTTCATTTGCCGCCTCCGGAGTTCTCTTCCACGCCGCTCATGAGGTGAATAAATACGTCCTCGAGACTCGTATCGATCTGCTCAACTCGCCTGCCGCTGGAGCCAACACATGCCTCCACGCTGCGCCGCAATTGGTCGGAATCCGTTCCACTCGCATGCAGGACATCTCCGAAAGTTACCGTCTGCTCCACTCCCGGTTGCTGCCGCAGCGTCGTCTGCAATTCCGACAACTGCTTTCCATGGATGGCCCATGTGCTGAGGTGCTGGTCGGCAATGACTTCAGTCGCGGATCCCTGCGCCAACAGGGTGCCTGAGGCGATGTACGCAAGCTTGTGGCATCGCACCGCCTCGTCCATGTAGTGAGTGCTCACCAGCACCGAAATTCCCCTGGCTGCAAGCGCTTGAATCTCATCCCAGAAATCCCGTCTCGCGCGCGGATCGACACCCGCCGTCGGCTCATCCAGCAGCAGCAACTGCGGCTCATGCAGCATGCAGGCCGCAAGGGCCATACGCTGCTTCCAGCCGCCAGACAACTCCCCGGCAAGTTGATGAGCCCGTGCCGTCAGCCCAAGGCCCTCCAGAGACTTCTGAACAGCAGCTTTGCGCGACGGAATCTCGTACATGCGTGCAACAAACTCCAGATTTTCAGTGATGGTGAGGTCCTCCCAGAAAGAGAACTTCTGCGTCATATACCCGACACTCCGCTTGATCTCGGTACTCTCGCGCAAAATGTCATATCCCAGGCAGGTTCCCGCTCCAGAGTCGGGCTTCAGCAGTCCACACATCATGCGAATTGTCGTCGTCTTTCCACTTCCGTTTGGCCCCAGAAAGCCAAAGATCTCGCCCCGGCGCACGCGAAGCGAAAGATTCTTCACCACGTGCTTGCTGCCGAAGTGCTTATTCAATCCCTGCACATCAACGGCAAATTCCGGATTGGAGACAGCCGTCATTGCAGCGTGACCTCCACCGGCTGGCCGGGGTGCAAGCCGGTTGCCTGCTGCGCAGAAGGCGCGGCAATCACCATGAACACCAACTTCGATCGATTTTCGTTGCTGTAGATGACCGGAGGCGTGTACTCATTCTCAGGCGAGATGAAGCTGATGGTTGCGCCAATGCTGGCGGAACATCCGTCGCACGCAACATGAATGTTTTGTCCCACGCGCAATCGACCCATCACTGGTTCGGGGACAAAGAAGCGAATTTCCAGATTCTCCGGCGGAAGAAGTTGAACCACTGGGTTCCCCGCCGCAACCCACTCGCCCTGGCGATAAAGCGTGTCGAATACCAGTCCATTTCGCGGCGACGCGATCTGCTTTTGTGCCAGTTTCCACTGTGCCTGCGCCAGCGACGCGCGATCAGCCGCAACCTGGTCGTGCTGTGCATTAATCTGCTGCTGGCGCGCGGGAAGCGCTTCCACGGCCAAGTTGGCTTCGAGTTCCTTCACCTTTGCAGCGCTCGATTCTTGAAGAGCGCGCGCATTGATCAGGTCTGTCTGGGGAATGCCGCCGGCGCGGTACTGCTCTTGATCGATCGCCAACGTCTGGTCCGCCTGGTTCTTCACCGCCAAAGCCTGTTCCAGTTGCGCACGCGTTACATCCACCTCTGCCGGGCGCTTTCCTGTGCGTAAATCCGCCAGCCGCGAATCGGAATCTCGAAGAACGTTCTCAGCCTGTCGAACCGCATCCGCTTCGGGATCGCTGTCGAATTGAAAGAGCGGATGTCCGGAATCGATTGTCTGGCCGCGCGTCACAGCAAGCCGGTCAAGCCTGCCACTCACGGGCGAAGCAACGTAAACGAACTTTCCCTCGATGTATCCCTGGTAGGAATTCATCGGTTTGTGCGAACATCCGGCCACCACAAGCACAGCAGCCATGCCCACCGCCACCAGGCTGAACTGCTTGAGCTTATTGAATCTCCGGCAACAAAGCATCATCTCCTCCATCCCTACTTTCTTGCTTGCCGCTTGCGCGTTCGAGCAGGGGATACGGGTTGCAATCCATTGAGAAGCAAGCTGGTGATATGGCGGCGCATGGTGCCTGTGCCTGGCTTCCGATGTGCGGAAACATCTGCCCAAAAACTCGCCGTGGCCAGTTGCAGCATGACCAGGCCAATGATGGAGAAGACCGTGAGGCCAGGGTCAAGATTCGGATTGATTGCTCCGCCGGCCTGGCCACGCGCGACCGCCGTCTCGAGAATCTTCAACTTTCCAAAGGGCAGTTGACGCAACATCCTGCTGCGTAAAAGGCCGCTCTCGTTCAGAATCTCCTTCATCCATGTTGAAGGAATCCAAGGCATCTTCACAATCCCCGCAAGCATGCGCTCCACAATGCCGCGAATCAACTCTTCCGCGGGAGTACCGGCTTCGACGGGGCCCCATACCGAAGCGATCAGAGGAGCAATCCGCTCTTCCACCACGGCGTCCAGTAGTTCATCACGGCTGGCGAAGTAGTAATGCACCATAGCGGGGGTTAGTCCTGCCCGCTTGGCGATCATGGCGAAAGTTGTCGCCGCTACACCATGGCTGGCGAACAAGTCTGTAGCCGCCACCAGCAGCAGGTCGCGCGCGTCCCGGTTGGGACTTGCTGCCGGACGTCCGGGAGTTCGGGGCGATTTGCATAGAGCCGGCATGGTCTCACTTATTTAACTAACCACTTAATTAATATCGAGACACGATTCCCATGTCAAGCAGTTTTGGATCACGGTACGAAGATTTTGAGGTCGATCCCCAGTTGCTGGCATTTCTTGTAGAGATGGCTGCGTTCCAGCCCCAACGCTTTCGCGGTTTGTGTGATGTGCCGGTTGTGCACTTCCAGTTCCCTGAGCACCTGTGCCCGTTCAAAGCTCAACACTCGCTCAGCCAGTGGCCCCTCTTCGCCGGCCGCGGAAACGATCGCCCCTGGTCCTGGCGAAACAGAACGTCCTGAATTTGATCGGGAAGCGGGCAGCGCGAGTTCGACGGCATCGGCATCCACCTGCGTATCGGCCAGCAACAGCAGGCGCTCAACAACGTTGCGCAATTCGCGGATGTTGCCGGGCCAGGCATATTGCGCCAGGGAATGCAGCGCGGTATCGGTAAAGGAAACCGGCCGCCAGCCATTCTGCGCGCACACCTGCCGCACGAAATGGTGAACCAGTGCGGGCAGGTCTTCGGTGCGCTCGCGAAGCGGCGGCAATTGAACGGGGAAGACGACGACGCGATGATACAGGTCGCGCCGGAAAGCACCGGTTTCCACAAGCTGTTCGAGGTTGCGATGAGTAGCCACAAGCACGCGCGCAGAGATCGTAATCGGCTTATCTGAGCCGATGCGCTCAACCTCTCCCTCTTCAAGAACGCGCAACAGCTTGGCCTGCATGGCCAGCGGCATATCTCCAATCTCATCCAAAAAAAGCGTGCCGCGATGCGCCTGCTCAAACTTGCCTGTGTGCCGCTGCGCCGCGCCGGTGAAAGATCCTTTTTCATGGCCAAAGAGTTCACTCTCAATCAACTCAGCGGGAACCGCGGCGCAATTGAGCGTGATGAATGGACCCGTGGAGCGGGGACTTTTCTCGTGCAGCGTGCGGGCCACCAGCTCTTTGCCGGTTCCGGTCTCGCCATAAATGCAGATGCGGGACTCGCTCATGGCGACGCGCTCAATCTGGGCCATCACGCGCTGCATCGTCCGGCCGGCGAAGACAAGGGTATGCTTGCCGACGCGGGTGCGCAGGTCCTGGTTCTCGGTCTCAAGCCGCGTCAGCTTGAGAGCATTCTCAACGGTCACCAGCAGCTTCTCAGTCGTGAGGGGCTTCTCTAGAAAATCGAGTGCGCCTAGCCGCGTGGCCCGGACTGCCATCTCGATATGCGCCTGTCCGCTCATCATTACGACGGGCGCGGCAACGCCGGCGGTCTTCAAGTCTTCAAGCAGGGCCAGCCCATCTCGACGAGGCATCACAACGTCGCTAAGAATCAAATCAAACGGCTGCGAGCGGGCCAGTTCCAGCGCGCGAACGGCGTTGTCGCAGACCACTGCTTCGTGGCCCGCCAGGCGGAAGGCCCTGGAGAGAGATGCGAGTGTGTTGGCCTCATCGTCGACAATCAGAATCGTTGCTTTTGCGGTCATGCTTTCGTCCCATTCGCCTTCGGTAACGTGATGACAAAGGTAGCGCCGTCACCCGCACGGCTTTCCACCGCGATTGCTCCGCCGTGGTCAGCGACAACGGATTGGACAATCGCCAGCCCCAACCCGGTTCCATGTTGCTTGGTCGTGTAATACGGCGTAAACAGTCGCTCGCACTCTTCGGGAGTCAAACCTTCGCCGGTGTCTGCCACTCTGATTTCAACGTCATGTTCTCCCGCTGTTGCCGAGAGCGTAAGCGTACCGCCATCGGGCATGGCGTCCATCGCGTTGAGAACCAGGTTTGAAAGCGCGCGATGCAGCATCTCAGGGTCCACGTCCATTGGCGCTGGCCCTGCAGGTAGGTTGGTCTCAAAGCGGGTATTGCTTTCTTCGCGCTGCGCCGCAAGATAGAACGATGACACGCGATTCAGAACTTCCCTGGCATCGATACGTTCCAATTGCGGCCTGGGCATGCGGCTGAAATCGCTGAAGCGCCCAATGATCGTCTTGAGATTCGCAATTTCCATTCCGAGAGTCCGCGTGCTTTCGCAAAACACCTCGTCGAATTCAGCCTCAGGCAACTCCCGTGCGCGAACCAGGTTTTCAACCGTGAGTTGCAGCGGAAAGAGGGGATTCTTGAGTTCGTGAGCCAGGCGTCGCGCAAGCTCGCGCCAGGCGGCAACTCGCTCCGTTTGCACCAGCCGGTCGCGCTGCGAAACGAGCTCGCCCGTCATGTGATTGAAGCTCCGCGCCAACGCTCCAATCTCGTCGCTCCCGCCTTGCGGCACATGTGCCTCCCAATTTCCCCGCGCAACTTCTTCAGCGGCCCGCGCCAACTGTTCAATGGGTCGCGAGATGCGCGCAGCGATCCACAGGCTGGCAAGAATCGCCAGCAGAATTCCACCCGCGGCGACTCCGTAAGCGATGGCGCGGATGTGCTGTTGGGCCTCCACCATGCCGCTGCGGGAGATGGCCACAGTGAGCACCGCGAGCACGGCGCCCGTGTCGCTCTTAAGCGGGATTGCAGTCGCGTTGACCGAGTCTTCGCGGCGGTTGGTCAGGTAGAGAATGGAACTCGTCTGCTGACCCGATTTCCAAGCGGCGTGAATCAAGGACTCATAGCGAGAGGCATTGGGCACCTCGCCAGCCGCACTGATCATGCGCTTGGGATCGAATACGGCGAAATCCGGCCCGAGGCTTGGCGGGTCTGTGCTGGGCGCTTTGTCGACGTCTCTATAAAGAGCGATTTGCATCCCAGGTGCGATGGGCAAATCGGCAAGAAAAGACTTGTCTAGACGCATGCCACCGATGATGCGAACAGACGCTGCGGGGGACTCAGGCTGTCCGATGACACGGTACGCGAACAGGCCCAGCGCTGAGGTTCCGTCTGGCATTTCTTCCGTCTTGAGAAAGGTAGGTTGATCTGCTCCGGCGATGGGTTCAAAGTAGCCAAATCGCGCCGGCCACTGCGCGGAGCTTACGATCTTCCCGTCGGGCCCAACGATCTCAAGAAAGTCCAACTGCGCGTCCTGGGCCAGCGTCTGCGCCTCGGTAAGGTAAGGTGAGGCGTCGCCGGACTGTGCGACTTCAAACGCGATGCTGCGGGCGCGCTCACTGTTGGCGATGCGATCCACTGAGGCAGCCACTTCCGCGGACCTGTGTTGAAACTCGCGTTGAAACTGGCTGACGAACAGCGCCGTCTCTTCCTGATCGCGCTGCTCGAAGACCTGCCGGATACGCACCAGCACAGTCCACGCGACGGCGGCCACAACGATGGCCACCATGAGCGAGAGCAGCAACAGCAGCTTTTGACGCAGGCTCAAGGCGCATCCTCCAACGAGACGCCGGCCAACAACGGAGCGCCGTCAGTGCCCAATTGAAGATCACGCACCCGGCCGCTTACAGCATAGGCGCGAGGGAGATAGAGCAGTGGAATGATTCTGTGGGTGTCAAGGATTTCGCGCTCCACTTTGTACATGCCGGCCGGAGTTTGTTCAAGCACTGGAATGGCCAATCCGGATGCGCGCAGAACGCCCTCCATCGCCGGCTGCGGCTGATTCGCTTCAATCGTCACACGGCGCAGTGCCAAGTCGATGTGCCGTGGCACGCCGGCCGCGACAATCTGAACAGTGAAGCCGGCATCGCGAAGATTGAGCGCAATGCGTTGAGCGGCTAACTGCATCGCAGCGCCGCCTTCGGCGGAGAGCGTGAGCGGAAGTTGATTGGCGCCGCCGCGCATTTCGTGCGCCTTGTTCAGATCCCGCTCCGCGTTGAAGAGGAACGAGTAGCCTGTCAATTCAGCAGGCAAAAGCGATGCTGTGATTTCGCCTTGTTTTTGAAAAATGACATTGAAGAGTGCGCCGCGATCCACTGCCAGCGAAATGCTAGCGCGCAGGTTAGGGTTGGCGAGCACGCCGGAGTCGGAAGCCGTGAGGGCGAGCAGCGAAACAGGCGGGGATGCAACAACATTCAACCGCTGCTCGTGCGCCTGGCGCATTTGCTCGACGGGAACATCGACAAGATCGGCGTGGCCTACGCTGAGATCGAGCCATTGGTCTCGGATGGAGCGGTTGGTGTGAATTTCAACCGCATCGAGAAAGGGACGGCCCTGCCAGCAATTTTCATTCGCGGTCAGCGTGACTGCGCCGTTCGAGGAGCCGGTGAGTTGAAAGGGCCCTGTGCCTATGCCGCCGGGCGTTGAAGCGGCGTTACCAGCGCCTATGAGAGCGAGGCGGTATTCATCGCCACCTAACAGTGCGGGAAGATCAGGCAACGGCGAATCGGCGGTAAACACTACCGTTGCGCCGACTGCGTGGACAGCTTTCCAGGGGCAACCCGCTCCACAAATCGCCGTGAGCGAGGCGACGACATTCGCGGAATTCATTGGAGTGCCATCGTGAAAATGCACACTGGACCGCAACTGAAACTGCCAACGATGGTCGTCGTTTTCAGACTTCCAATCGACCGCAAGTGCGGGACGCACAGTTCCGTCGGAACTTATCGTCGTCAACCCGTCGAGAACCAACCGCCGCGCCAGGCCGCCAGGGCGCTGCCAGGGGTCGCCCTCGACTTCAACGCGCAGCGTTCCGCCATAGTGCGGACGGGTGCGCGCCACAGCGGGCAAGGCTAAAATCGCGACGAAGCAGCTAATTGCAAGTTGCCGTAACACGGTCCACCTCGAATGAATATGCCTGGCCCTGGCGCGTTGATTTGCGCACGGACGCCAAAACGCTCTTGCCGTCTGGAGAGGTCCAAAGCGCGGTGACTGTTCCGTTCATGGCGAGCCCTGTGCTGGTGGGAATGGCTTCCTGCGCGGGGATCTCATACGTGCGCAGGCTGTCTGTGAGCGCCTCGCCGGAGCCGGAGACGATGATCTGCGTGCCGGCGATGCAGCCGGAGCGCAAGTCGGCGAAGTCGCTGCCCCAGTCGCGCGTGCCGGAGATGGGCTTGAGCGCGCCTGCTTCCAAGAGTTGAACCTTGCCGTCGATGCCATTGATCAACAATCCGGCTCCATCGAGTCGTGGAATGAGGGCCGCCGAATAAAAAGGCGGAAGGTCCACTCCAAGACTCGGTGTGACCACTCCGGTGAAGTAGTTTCGTGCCGAGTTATAGAACGCCTTGAGCTGCGGCGAACCATTCGCGGAATCCGGATTGGGAATTGGCCAGGGATCGTCGCTGTCTTGACAATGGGTCGACCCTTCCGCGTGTGCCGCGTTTGGATCGGCTGGGGTTGGGTAGGTTCCAGTGCACTGAACCCCAGGAACGAAGGCCATGAAATTTCCGCCTTGATCGGCGCTCAGCAGCAGGCCGCGCGGATCGCGAGCGCGGCTTTGGCGATGTGTCAGCGTGAAGCGATCCTGCTCTCGTGTACCGGCCGAGTTCGCTACGTAGGTGATGAGCCTATCGGGATAAAGGACGAAGATGCCCGCGCTGGTTTCGATCGCCGCGAGGATCGGGTAGTCGGATTGGGAGACAAACAGAAGCTCCTTGCGCAGAACCATCTGATCCCGTGAAACGGAAGCGATCTCATTGGGGATATCGAGATGCACCATCGCAACTCGTGTCTCGCTGCCTTCCACGATCTCGGCAACCCAAAGCCGCTCTCGGAGATTCTCGCTCAGCGTGACGCGAACGGCCGTGGCGCTCTCTGAACCGGACGCCTGAACTCCTCGTGTCTTGAGCGCTTCTGTAAGAGCACGGCGGATTGCGGGGATTTCGTCTGTTGGAATTGCTGAGTTGTTTCGAATCGCCAAGGACACCTGGCCCGGACCCAGAATTCCGGCAATCTGCTCGGCCAAAGTCGCTGCGGGCTTGTCCCACGACCCCGACGCCGCGCCGTTCGGCTGCGCCATCAGCGTCAATGAGACTATCGCCAGCACGCACAGCAGCTTCATTGGAGGCCTCTTCCTTCGCATCTTTCTTTTGGGCGGATTATATCGTTTACGGCTTGTCTGCATCCGGTGCGCTTGCGGTTGTCGCTCCTAGCGGTGCAGGTCCGCACCGTAGATCATATCCAGTTCGCGCATGTGGTCGCGTGTCACCTTGAGTTGACACTGCATCTCGAAGCTGGGGCCACCTGTTCCTCCAGCGAATTGGTGGAATGCCGCCCTGCATGCTGATTCACGGTATCTCTCCCAGACCTCCTCCACGCGATCGAACTCCGCGACCAGTTGCTCTTGCGTCAAGACAGGGCCTGCGGGTCCAATAGTTGGGCGTATGGGCTCTCCGGCCATTTGCGGGGGATCGGCCTGAAGCTTTCGAACGATATCCTCGTAGCTCTTGAGGTTCTGATCCGTGAGCGCCATTTGCTTTCCAAAGCAGATATTAAAGCCGTAGGTAGTTTCAGCATTCGTGCAGTCACCCGCTTTTTCACGGGTTGTCTCGGTTTCGAAGACAACTTTCGCCTGGGCCTGAAGTCGAATCCGTTCATCCTCATAGGCCGTCCATCTCTGTTGATATGCCTGCTGCTCCGGCGTCAGGACCTTGCTCCGCATCCCAGAACTGGCCGGATCTGCTCCTTGTTGTGCAAATGAAAACGGCAAAAAGAAAATCTGGCCGCACAAAATCATGGCCGATAAACACGTATGCATGAGAGTTCTCCGTCCGAGCGACCGGCTCGCTCGAATTGTACCGCTATGCTATGCCCGGGGGAATGCGAGACGCTGCCGACAACGGCTCGCATTCCTTCGGTGTTCAAGGCCGACGATTTGAAAAGGCGCCTCCCAAACTGAGTCTCAATGTCCCCCGGTCTTGGGCGCCGGCCCATCTTCGCTGTCCATCTCCTGCTTTATCACCGGGCTCTGGCCCATGCCCTTGAATACATCGTTGGCGAAGAAAAACTTGCCGTCGGAAGGAACCATCACCACCTGAATCTTGTCGGAAAGCCGTTCCGCGATGATCTTGTTGATCAGCAGCGGCGACTTATTCAGCAGTTCCGCTTCGCTGGTCATGCGTTCGGCGTCGGCCTTGGCCATCAGGCGCACGCGGCTTGCTTCGGCGTCGGCCAGCAGGTTGCGCCGCTCAAGTTCCGCTTTGCTGTCGATCACCTTGGCCTGTGCATCGGCCTCCGCATTTTCGATGGTGGCTTCCTTGCGCGCCTCGGCTTCGAGCTTGCTCTGCTCAATCTGCTTCTCCTTCAGCGGCAGCGTGTATTGCATCGCGTCCGCTTCGCCCTTGGCCTCCACCACCTTCGATTGCGCCTCCCCTTCAGCTTCCTTCACCTTCTGCACCGCCTCGGCCTCAGCCTGCAGTTCCGCAATTCTCACCTGCTTCTGTTGAATATCGGTCACAACGCCGAGTTGATCGTCTTCCTGCTCTTTCAGCAGCAATCCCTCAAGGCCCTTGGAGTATTCCTCGGGCAATTGAATGTCGCTCAACATCACCTCTTCCACCAGAATGCCGTCGCTCCCCAGTTTTTGCGTGATGATGCTCGCCGCCCTCGATCGCACTTCTTCGCGCTTGGTCGAGAATATTTCGCGCACCGTGTACTCGGGCGCAAGCTCACGCCATGCGCTGGCCACCACCGGAGGCACCAGTTCCTTGTCGACAGGCTGCGGCATGTGCGCCTGCACGTTGTCAAGCCGGTTGGGGTCAAGGCGATAGCGCACGGTGACGGCCAGGCCAATGTTGAGGCCTTCGCGTGACTGCACGCTCAAACCGTTCTGCGGCGCGCCCGGCTTCGCACCCACTTCCGCCATGCCCGCGGTAAAGAGATGGTCGCGCAAATCGTAAGTCTGCACACCGTCTACCAGCGGCGTAACGAAGTGCACACCGGGGAAGAGTGTTCCCGGCAGCGTGCCGCGAATCTGACTCACACGAACGCCGCCCATGCCGCTGGGCACCACCACAATGCTAGACGCCACCAGCAACGGCAGACAGGCCACCAGCGTGAGTGCAACCGAACCGCGCCATGGAATCTCTTCCTGCTCAGGAATCTCTGTTTCGCCCGCGGCCTTGCGACGCGCAATGCGAATACGCAGCCAGACGGACCACAGTGGAATGGCACACGCGGCAGCCAGCAACAGAACTCCCGCAATCGTCAACAACATCTTCAATGCGATCATTTCCCTTCTCCTTTTTGCTCGTTGCGCTCCCTATTTGTGCCAGTTCCCGGCCATGGAGCCACGAGCAGCCGGACCAGCCCTCCAAACGTCAACTCCTCAAGCAGCAGCCCTGCCACCAGCGGCAGCAGCGCCGCCCCCAAACTACTCATCGCTTCCGTCAGCAGATTCATTGCGCGCTCCTCACCGCAAAGCCGTCAGGGCCGCGATCACGAACAATGCTGGAATTGCTTTTTCCGCGCCGCCTTCATCGCCAACCAATGTCGCTGCATCAGTCGCCATTGGAGCTGCCGCGGCCGCAACCACAGCCGTCTGAACCACCGGCGTCGCAGGTCCGGCTGGATTCCCGGCTGGATTCTGCCCATCGCCAAACAGACGCGCCGTCTCTTGGTTGCGTGCGCCCACAAGTTCCACCGTGTCGCCCTCGGCAACCAGTTCGTAGAACTGTTCCAGGTCCGCTTTCGACATCCGAATGCAGCCGTGAGAAACAGCCTTGCCGATGGAGTTGGGCTCATTGGTTCCGTGGATTCCATAGCCGCGAATGCTCAGCCCCATCCAGCGCGTGCCCACCGGATTGCCCGGCCCCGGCAGCACGGTTCTTCCATTGTGGTGATACGTCGGATTCACCACGCGGCGCTCGATGATGAAGGTTCCGACCGGGCTCGGCGTTGACGGCTTGCCAACCGCTACCGGGTACACCTTCTTCACCTGGCCGTCTTCCACCAGCGCCAGTTTGCGGTCTTCGAGACTCACTACGATGACCCGCTTGACCGCATCTGGCGGTGCCTGCACCGCCGCGCTCTGGCCCAATGCCTGAACCGCCAGAATTGCCGCCGTTCCCACCATCATCGCCAGCCTGTTGAGCTTGATCGCTTTCATCGCATCCCCCCTTTGCCAAATTGCCTGCGCCCTGACAAAGTGCAAACGGCCAGCCAATTGGCGGTTACTCAAAACAAAGAGGTTACGCAGGGAATGAAGCGGCGCGACCGTGTCACCGCCAACACAGTGTGTGTGCGCAGACACGGCAGACCAGCTGAAAGCTGGCTTTGGCTATGGGTCTCAGCCGGCAAAACCCGAAATATAGACTGTATTTATGAGGAAGCCCCGCTCTCCGTTCTTTGTCACCACACTGATTGCCGGGTCCTTCTTCATGGAGTTGCTTGACGGCACCATCATTGCCACAGCGCTCCCCCAGATGGCTCGCAGCTTCCACGTCGGCCCCGTCAGTCTCAACATCGGCATGACGGCTTACATGCTCACCCTGGCCGTGTTCATCCCCATCAGCGGCTGGGTTGCAGACCGGTTGGGCTCCCGCTCTGTCTTTGCAACAGCCACCGGAATCTTCACGCTCGCTTCCGTGCTTTGCGGCCTATCCACAACACTGCCCCAATTCATTCTCATGCGCATCTTTCAAGGCATAGGCGGAGCCATGATGGTGCCGGTCGGCCGGCTCATCGTTTTGCGCACCGCACCCAAGGAAAAGCTCACCCAGGTGCTCGCCTACATCACCTGGCCGGGGCTCTCCGCACTGGTCATCGGCCCTCCCCTCGGCGGCTTCATTACCACCTATGCAAGCTGGCACTGGATCTTCTTTCTCAATCTGCCCATCGGCATCCTGGCCTTTGTTCTCACCTTGCTCTGGATTGAGAATTTCCTCGCAGACGAAGTGCACCCCTTCGACTGGATCACTTTCCTGCTGGGCGGCTTTGCCTCCGCCGGAACCGTCTACGCCATGGAAACGCTCGGCGGCGACGGCGGACATTGGCGGCTCCCCGCGTCCATCCTCGCACTCAGCCTGCTCAGCGGAGCCGTTGCCGTCCTCATCGCCCGCCGCCACCCCGCCCGTTCGCTTATCGACTTCGAGTCTCTCAAGCTGAAAACCTTCGCGCTCTCCGTCTACGGCACCAGCGCCTTCCGCGTCTCGGTGGGAGTGCTTCCATTTCTTCTTCCACTCATGTTTCAAATCGCCTTTGGGCTCACCGCCTTCCAGTCCGGGCTCTACCTGCTCGCGCTTTTCGCGGGCGATGTTTCCATGAAGGCTGTCATCATTCCCACCTTGCGCCGCTTCGGGTTCCGTCGCGTCATTCTCGTCAATGGAATCATCACCGCCGCCTCCATTGCCGTCTGTGCCACCTTCTCGCCCTCCACGCCGCCCGTGCTCATTGTCGCCATTCTGTTCTTCCATGGCGGGTTCCGTTCCATGGAATTCACCTGCACCACCACAATCGCCTACGCAGACATTCCCCCGGCTAGAATCAGCCGCGCCAATGGCTTCCTCAGCGCCATCATGCAGCTTGGCTCCGGCTTGGGAGTCGCAGTCGGCGCCATCACCCTGCGCCTCGTCGCACATGCCCGAGGCCACTCCGCCACGGCGCCCCAGCTCCATGACTTTCAGTTGGCAATTCTCATCATCGCCGTCCTCGCCCTGGGCCCGGTGATAGATGCCATCGGTCTGCCCGCGGACGCGGGAGCGAGCACCAGCGGTCACCACCGGCGAGAGTTTGAACCCGCCCATTGAATCGCGGGGGTCACGGGTGTTCAACGCCATGCCGCAGGTTTATCAAATTCGCCTCTATTCCAAACGGCTTTCCCGTATTAAGCTTGGTGTCTATGCAGCCATCCCGTTCGCTCGCTGCCCTAATTCTGTGTTCCCTTACGCTGGCCTGCGCAGCCCAATCACCGGTCAAGGCACCCACCGACCCCTTCCGGAATGAAGCCATCGTCTTTGAATACTCTGACACCACCTATCGCATGCACGCAGACGGCACCGGCGAGCGCGATGTCCACACCCGGATACGCATCCAATCCGACGGCGCCGCGCAGCAATTCGGCGTCCTCTCCTTCTCTTTTGCTTCCGCCTCAGAAACCCCGGTCATCAAGCTGGCCCGCGTCATCAAACCCGACGGCTCAACCGTCGATACTCCGGTTGCCGATGCCATCGATATGCCCGCCGCCGTCACCCGCGAGGCTCCGCTCTACAGCGATCTAAAAGAGAAGCATCTACCCATCCGCTCCCTTTCCCGCGGCGATACGCTCGAATACGAAGTCGATACCGCCATTACCAAGGCGGAAACCCCCGGCCAATTCTGGGGAGCCGATCACTTCACCGCGCCCGGCACGTTTGTCGTGCTTGAAGAAAGGCTCACCCTTGAGGTCCCCGCAAACAAATACGTCCAGGTATGGAGCCCGAACCACAAGGCCATCACCGCCGAGCACGACGGCGTCCGCACCTACACCTGGAGCGTCGCACAGCTCGTTACCGCTCCCAAGGCGAATAGCGACGACAGCAATAAGCCCATCCCCCCCAAAGACCCAGACGAAGACGCCGACGGCCGCAAATTGCCTTCCGTCGCCTGGACCACGTTCCACAGCTGGCCTGAGGTCGGCGATTGGTACCGCAGCCTTTCCCTCGGTCGTGCCGATCCCAGCGACGCCATCCGCGCCAAGGCCGAAGAACTGACCAAAGACGCAAAGACTCCGGAAGAACAGGTGCGCGCCCTCTACAGCTTCGTCTCATCCCACACGCGCTACGTCGGCATCGACTTTGGCATCGGCCGCTATCAGCCGCACACCGCCGCTGAGGTCATGGCCGACCAGTATGGAGACTGCAAAGACAAAGACACGCTGCTGGAAGCGCTGCTGCGCGCCAAGGGCTTCTCAACCGCGCCAGCGTTGATCGGCGCCGGCATCGCCCCTGTACCCGATGTTCCCTCGCCCGCCGTCTTCAATCATGTAATCACCACCATCAATCTCCCGGGTGGCCGCATCTGGCTCGACAGCACCCCGCAAGCCGCTCCCTACCAGTACCTAAGCGCAATCATTCGCGACCAGAAGGCGTTGGTCATTCCAGCCGCGGCGCCTGCCTCGCTTGAGTCCACACCGGCCACCGCGCCTTATCCGTTCAGCGCGCACTTTGAAGCCGAAGCCACCCTCGACGCCGAAGGCAAGCTCACCGGAAAGCTCACCACCACCTATCGCGACGACAACGAAATCCTTCTCCGCGCCCTGGCCCGCAACATCGCCCCCGCCGATTGGGATAAAGCCTCGCAATACGTTTCATCCATGACCGGCTTTGGCGGAACCACAAGCGACACCCAGTTCACCAATGCGGACGACGACTCCAAGCCCATCTCCATGAGCTACGCCTACACGCGCCACCCCTATGGCGACTGGGATAATCGCCGTATCGTCCCCCTGTTTCCTGTCGCCGAATTCCCACAGCTTGAAAGCGACGCCAGCGCGCCGCAGGAAGATATTCAGCTCGGTGCGCCGCGCACTTTCACCGCCGTCTGCCACATCAAACTGCCCGACGGCTACCGCACTGACCTGCCCGACCCTATCCATTTGAAGACCGACTTCGCCACCTTCGACAAGACCTACCGGTTCGATGGAAAGGAGATTCAGGTTGACCGCACAGTCGTCGTGCTCAAGAGCAAAGTCGCCAAAGCCGATTGGAAAAAATATCAGGCTTTTCTAAAAGACGCCGGCCTCGAATCCGAATCATGGATTCAGTTGTTCCAGCCCGCAAAGCCCATCACCATCCAGGTCCAGAAGACGCCGGACACCTCCAAAACTCCCGCCAAACAGGACAAGGCGGAAAAGACCGACAAGCCCGCGCAGCCTGGAGTTGTCGAAGTCGTTCCGGCCGAGACTCCAAAAGCGGACAGCACCGCAACCACCGCGCCGGATTCCGCAACACCGACAGAGTTGATGAAGATGGCCACGGAACGACTGCGCACAGGAGACATGCAAGGCGCAAAGGAACTGTTAGAAAAGGTCAAAGCAAAGAATCCAGAACAGGAGTACCTCTGGGGCGCGTATGGCTACATCGCGGAGCGGGAACGCAACGACGATGAAGCCAAGACAGATCTGCGCAAAGAGCTCTCCCTGCATCCTGACAACAGCGGAGTGGTCGGCTCTCTAGCCTCCATCGAACTCAAAACCGGGGACTCCGCTGCCGCTCGACAGACCGTCCAGCAATACCTCACCCGTCATCCGGACGAACTGCGCCTCTCGCTTTACCTGGCAACCCTCCAGACCAACGCGGGTGACTACGCCGCTGCGCTCAAGACGCTTGAAACCGCCGCGGAACAGCATCCAGACGACCGGACCATCCGCCTGCAGCAAAGCGAGTCGTTGCGCCGGCTCAATCGCAATGAAGAGGCTGCCGCCGCGGCCAAAAGCGCTCTCGATGGCTCCGACGACCCTGAAGTACTCAACAACGCCGCCTACGCACTCGGTGAGACCGGCATCGATCTCCCCATCGCGGAAGAGTCCTCCCGCGCCAGCATTGCCAAGCTTGAAGCAAAGAGCGCAACCATCTCCGCCGCCGAAGCCAACAGCCGCACCTTTGCCGAGGCCAATCTGCTCGTCTCCTCCTGGGATACACTCGGCTGGATTCTCTATCACGAAGGAAAGCTGGATGCGGCCAAGGCCATGATTTCTGCCGCCTGGCGTGCCGGTCTGCGCGCGGAAGTAGGCGCTCACCTCGCCCAGATCTATCTCGCCATGGGACAAAAGGACCAGGCCGCGGCAACCTTTGCGCTGGCCCAGGCCGCGCTCACTCGCAACGAGGCTCCCGACATCCGCGCCTCCATCAACGACGGTATCGCGCAACTTAAATCAGCCGGAGTAAAACCCTCCGCAGCCTCGGCCGTCTCGCTGCAGGAATTGCGAACCTACAAGGTTCACAAACCCTCCGGCGTCTCCGGTTGGGGCGCCTTCCGTCTTGAGGTCACAACCACTGGCGTCATCGAGTCGCAGAAGATGAGCGGCGCAAAGGAGATTGCCGGCATCGGCAAGGAACTGGAAGGAATGAAATTTCCCGATCTGCTCCCTCCAGACTCGAAGGCCCATTTGCTGCGTAGCGCGGTTGTCAGTTGCTCCATGGGCTCGGAATGTGAAGTCGTTCTGGTGCCCGACGGCGGTCTGCAAACCGAGCAGCAGTAATAATCCTCTGGCAGAGCCGGAACTTTTGAGGGGATGAACTCCTCAGATGGAGCCGCGCTTCAACGTGGGTAAGGCGAAACCGACAAGCTCCTCTGGAATCCAGCAGGGACGGCCTTCAGGCTCATCTTGCGTTGGAATCAAATCTGACGCTCAGGCTCATCTTGCGTTGGACAAGCGTAAGACTTGCCGGAACGGTCATTTTCGGCGATACTTAGATGTTGAGTCTTGTGTGTATTTGGGTTCCCGCGAGCGGGTATTGGTTCGTGGGGTGATTGGTCGGGCTTGAGACGCCTGGCCGTTTATCTGGTCTGGCGCGCAGGAAGTTGACCGCAGCCGGCCGGAAATATCCCAAACCTGGGCACCCTTGGACAGTTCTTCGTCCGTGGGGTGGCTAGAGACTGACAGAGCACTGGATTTTGAAAGGAACCGTATCGCCGTGGTGATGATTCGTTTGGCGCGTTTCGGCGCCCGCAAGCAGCCCTACTACCGCATTGTGGCCATCGAGAAGGACCGCGCCCGCAATGGCCGCTCCATCGAGGTTGTCGGCACCTATAACCCCCGCACCAACCCCGCCACCGTTGACTTGAAGCACGACCGGATCGCCTATTGGAAGAGCGTGGGCGCGCAGTTCTCTGTGATTGTGGAGAAGCTGGTGGTCAAGAACCCGGCCAAGGTTGCGGAAGCGGTCGAAGCCTAAGGTACGCGGCTCCGGTTAAAAGCTCTGATTGCAAAGGCACCTGTGACGGGTGCCTTTGTTTGAGGTCAAGGTTTCGCGAGCTGTTTTCCGGGCACCGCTTGAATTTACTGGCGGCAACGGCTCTGTGGTGTTAGGATTCTCGGCACCAATCCGATGTCGTAAGCTTCAGAGCGTAATTATCTACGGCTGCATTTTTCTGGACCCGGATGGTCAGGGGCACGAGCATGACCCAACTCGATCAAGCATCTCCAACATCCGTCGCTGAGCTGGTCCGCGAAATTGCGCAGGCTCTGGTCGATGAGCCGTCGGCGGTCGCGGTTGAATCCGTGAGCCGCGATGAAAGCACCGTCTTGCGACTTCGCGTTGCGCCTCAGGACGTGGGCAAGGTCATCGGCAAACAAGGCCGCACGGCGCGTTCGGTGCGCACCATTCTGGGCGCGGTGAGCATGAAGCTGCACCGGCGCTACACGCTCGACATTCTGGAAGAAGACGAATAGGTTGGCGAGTTCCCTTCCCCGTTTTCATACTTCCGCAGGACGGGCGCGGGAGTGTATGCGATGAGCGCGCCTGAAGCACAGGAATGGGTTTGGCTGGCGCGGATACGCCGCCCGCAAGGCCGCAAAGGCGAAGTCTTCGCCGACATTCTGACCGATTTCCCTGAGAAATTTGCCGATCGCAAGCAGCTTTGGCTGGTTGCTGACCCGGATGCGCCGCGTGGCAAATCCGGGCTGCGTGCGTTTGCGGCCGAGGGTGTGCGCGAGGTGGAGCTGGTCTATCACTGGCTGCACAAGGGCGGGATTGTGCTGCATTTTGTGCAGTCGAACTCGATCTCGGAGGCCGAGACTCTGGCGGGGCTGATTGTGGCCATTCCGCCGGAGTTGCGCGCGCCGTTGGGCGAGGAAGAAGTCTACATCGCGGACCTGGTTGGGTGCGCGCTGGTGGATGTGGCTGGAGACGTGCCGGTGGTGGTGGGGCGGATTGAGGAAGTGGACCGGGCGGCGGGGCCGGTGGCGCTGCTGGTGGTGGTTGCGGAGGGGTCGGAAGACGAGATTCTTGTGCCTTTTGCGAAGAGCTACCTGCGGCGAATTGACCTGGCCGGCAAGCGTGTCGAAATGGCCCTGCCGGAGGGGCTTGTGGGGTTGAACGCTTCCTAGTTCAAATTCAGCGGTTTCCAAACGCCATTGTCTTTGATCGCCAATTGAATTGGCCGAGGCGGACCCGTTGGCGGAACGGTGACTTCGACCCAGAGTTCCTGACCTCGGCTGAGGGCGGCGGGGTTTGTCGCGTGTTCGGCGAGATAGAAGTCGATCGGGGAATCCAGACGCATTTCTGTGCAGCTAAGCCCGGGCGTCGCGGTTACGGTTTGGGCACCCGACTGGCTTTGCGACTCGGGGATGCGGATGGCCTCGAGCTTGTTTCCCTCAACCAGGAGGCGGGCGGAGAATTGCACCGGCTGTTCGGCGCGAATGCCGTAGACCTTTCCCACCGGGAGGCCGTTTTTATCCCTGGGCATGGCGGCATTTTCGGCGGAGGGGAGGGTGCTCTTGCAGCCATCGACCATGAGTTGCAGGCTTGCGTAGCGCCCGCGCATGAGCAATTCAGGGTCGTAGACCATGCTGCGGGTCCAGACGCGGGGGCAGGTGAAGCGCTCGTAGAGATACTTGGCCGCGATCGAAGAGACAATCGCCAGCTGAATCAGGAGCAACACTAAAGAGCTTTTGGCGACTTTCATGCGGACTCCTTTGGGGATTCCGCAGTAGCCATGCGGGCCATGAGGCTGCGGCGCATCCTTTCGAGAGCCCACCCGCCGGCGAGGAAGAGAATGCCGAGGCCGATGAGGCCGAGCGAGCGGTTGAATTTGTCCATGATGTCGCTGAAGTAGAACCAGCCGACGGCCACAGCAAACCAGACCATGCCCAGGTTGACCAGCGCCTTGCTGGCCTCGCGGACGCCCCACCAGGCGATGAAAACAGCGAAGGCCGCGACCAGTGCGTGGGCGAGCAGGTTGGGCGTGCTGTAGGTGTATGAGCCGTAGTCGTAGTGCTGGGTGCGGAGGTTGAGGCACCAGGGCAGCGCGATGGTGAATGCAATAGCGACGGCTACCGGGGCGAGGGTTTTTGCTGGCCTGCGGAGCGCAATCGCCAGCGGAAATGCGGCGATGACGGTCCATGCCCAGGCGCGCAGGGAGAGCGGAAGGAAGGTTTGCGAGCTATTCCACGAGCGCCAGCCTTCAAGCAGGAGAACGGTTCCAACAATGGCGGCAATGGCGGAGAGCGCGAAGAGGATTCCCTGTGCGACTTTGTGTTTTGAACCGAGAAAGACTGTGAGGTAGAGGATGGCCCAGACGATGAGGGCGCGGGCCAGGTAGACGTCTGCGCCGATGTGGTTTTCAGCATGGAAGCTGAACTCGCAAAAGAGCCAGGCGGGAAGCAGCAGCAGGGTGAGGGTTTGCTGGGCTTCGTCGCGGAGCAGTGCCCAACCAGCGGCAGCGGCGACAGCCCACATCAAGATGGCTGCGGGCCAGTGTTCCTGGATGTTGAATATCTGGCCGGTGAGGGCGATGGCGGCGCCGGTCGAGATGGTTCCGACAGCATGGAGTGCAGTGGAGAGGCCATGGTAACTCTGCCGCGACCAGGCCGCGGCGATGTGGAAGAGCGAGACCATGGCGATGACGGTTGCGAAGCGCGAACCGGGTCCCATTTGGTCCCAATGAGCGGAGACGAAGAGGACAACGCCGCAGCCGAGCAGCATGGCGCCGAGGATGAGCGCAACCAGGCCCTGCCAGCGCAGGCCGGTGGGATGTTTCTGGCTGGACTCGTAGGCGCGGATGCGCTGGGCGGCCTCGGCGTCGAGGACACCGGCGGATTGCCAGCGGGTTAGGAGCGATTCCAGGTCGGGCATGATCGTTGGGTGACATTAAAGCACAATCGGGGCAGTTTGCACTGTGATTCCATCGGTTCAGCGGCGAGGGTTGGACCAGGGAGCCCAGGGCAAACGCATTTGGAACCAGAAGCTCTTGACCTTGTGAGGGAGATGCTTTTGAGGGTCGAATCGGGGTGGAAAACAGAGCACGCCGGGATGGTTTGGGTAGGCGAATTTCGATGTGCGAAAAGTGCCATTTTTTGCTCTAAAGTGCCAGTTTCGATGGTGTTTTTGGTGTTTTTTTGCCTGAAAATGGGGGTTTGTGTTTACCGATGGGTAAATAGGCGGTTTTTGTAACTCATTGAATCGGAATCAGTTAAGCGGATTCTACCTGCGATTTTTTGACGAAATCGAGAGGGGGGGGGTGGGGTCTCAGCGTTTTTGGGGGTTTGAAGGCCGGAAAAACAGGGATCAGGGATCGGAAAACAGGGGCAAAGGCGGGGCGATGGAATTGGCGAGAGTGCGGGTTGCGTTTTGCTGGACGATTTTGGCATGCGAAACACCTCTACAAGGATTGTGCGCCAAAAGGGGTGAATAGCCTGCAAATATGGTTTGGGTGGAAGTTGTTGGATTTAAGTAGGTTAGCCAAAGTCAGTCGGGGGAGGGGCTTGCTTTTTTTTGACGGGGTATCCGGAGATCAGGTTGCAGGCCTGCCTGAAGGCACATTCAGTGGTTCGATCGATTTTCAAATGCGTTTGCCCTGCCTGGGAGCCGCGAATTCGTGACAGGATTCAGGACCGGGAGTAACATTTCGCAATGATGTATGCACGACGTTTCCTTTTCGCCTTTCTTGCTTTTACTGCCTTGCCACTCCTGGTTTCCGCCAAGGGCTCGACTTCGGAGTACGCCATGCTGCTGGCATCCCTGAAAGGCGGAGACACGAGCATCGACTACGGCAGGCTCCGATTGAGCTATATGGACTCGCCTGAATACAAGCAGGCGAAGGACACCAGCACGGAAGAGAAGGGGATGGAGGCGGCGCTGGGGCAGAAGAATTTTGCCGAAGCGCTGAAGGATGCCGAGGTTGTTCTGGCCAGCGAGTACGTGAACATGGACGCGCAATTTGTGGCATATGTGGCGAACAAGGAACTGGGATCGGCGGACAAGGCGGATTTCCACAGAGACGTGTTTCGGGGGCTGGTGGACTCGATTATGAAGTCAGGCGATGGGAAGTCTGCGGAGAAGGCCTGGGTGGTGATCAGTGTGCATGAGGAGTATGTGGTTTTGCGGGTGCTGGGGTTTAGACCAGGGGAGCAAAGTCTGCTGAATCAGGATGGGCACGCCTACGACGTGATGAAGGTGAAGAACGAAGCCTATGGCAAGGAAGCGACGTTCTACTTCAACGTGGATATCCCAATGAAGCACGGGTTGTGAGATTGACGGTCCGGGAATGATGGCAACGTGCGGTGCGTATGGCGCACACTTTATGATCGAATCCTATGCGCTTTGAGATTGTAACGATTTTCCCTGGGTTCTTCTCCGGGTTTCTAGAGAACGGGGTGCTGCGCCGGGCGCTGGCCGACGGGCTGGTGGAGATCGGCGTCCACGATCTGCGGGCGTTTACGCATGATCGGCACAGAACCGTGGATGATCGTCCGTTTGGCGGCGGCGAAGGGATGGTGCTGAAGCCGCAACCGCTGGCTGAGGCGTTGACCTCGCTGGGGGTTGAGGCGAAGATGCCCTCTGGGGCTGAAGCCCAGGTTTATTTGGGAGATGTTGATGTACGGGCTGAAGCCCGTACCCTTCACGCTGAAGATCGCGCGCTTCGGCGGCCGACGGTGATTTTGATGAGCGCACAGGGGCGGCCGTTTACGCAGGCTTTGGCGCGGGAGATTGCCGGGTTGGAGCGCGTGGTGCTGGTTTGCGGGCGGTATGAGGGCGTGGACGAGCGGATCAACGAGCTCTACTGCGACATGGAGCTCTCGATTGGCGACTATGTGCTCTCTGGCGGCGAACTGGCGGCGGCGGTGGTGATTGACGCGGCAATGCGGCTGCTGCCGGGGGTTCTGGGAAACGAGGCTTCCAGCGAGTTTGAGAGCTTTGGCGTGGCCGATGCGGAGATTACGACCGATGCGGAGGGGGTTCCGCGATCGCAGCACGGGGCGGGCGGGCTGCTGGATTATCCGCACTACACGCGGCCGGCGGAGTTTGCCGGGTTGAAGGTTCCAGAGCCGCTGATGAACGGGGATCACCAGGCGATTCGGCGCTGGCGGCGGGAACAACAGTTGCGCAAAACCTTGACCAATCGGCCGGATTTGCTGGAAAAGGCAGCGCTGAGCAACGAAGACCGGACGCTGCTGGGGAAGATGCGGGACGAGATGCGCTGAGGGCTGTTCTGCGCTGGCGGTGCTGACCGGTTGACACGAGCCATCGGCTGCTTTAGTTTTGACTTCGAATCTTGTCAGCTGCATTTCCCGAATTGCGCGAAAGCGTGCTGAAAATAGGCCCTCAATGCCCTTGTTCCCCGCATATCCAAGCTCCCATGCAAGCAAGAGATGCAGCCGTTCGGCCGGTGTGGCTGCATGGACTCTGAACGCCCTGCTGTGCTCAGGCGCTGTCTCAAGTGCGCAAACGGCGTCGGCGGTCCGGCATCCGAGTGTCGGGGATGCTGCGGCAATTGCGCTGCCGCTGGCTACCGACCTTTCTGCCAGGCTGACGCACCATGATGTGCGTCGAGCACTGCGCAAGGTGGGCGACTGGCAGCTTGCCCGGGCGCAAGGGGACTTTGATCAAGATTGGACCTATGCCGCGCTCTACGCGGGCTTTATGGCGGTGCCCGATGGAGCGGGCGGCGTACGATATCGCGAGGCCATGCGGGCGATGGGCACGAAGTTCAACTGGCAGCCTGGGCCGCGCCTTGAGCACGCGGACGACGCGGCGATTGGACAGGCCTACCTTGAGCTTTACCGCCGCTTCCACGATCCGGCGATGCTGGGGCCGACCAAGGCGCGGATGGACGCGGTGATGCAACTGCCGGACGACCCGAAAAAACCGCTTTGGTGGTGGTGCGATGCGTTGTTTATGGCGCCGCCCGTGCTGGCCAAGTTGTCTTCGATCACCGGAGACCGCAAATACCTGGACTTCATGGATCACGAGTGGGGTATTACATCGGGACTGCTCTACGACCCAAAGATGCACCTGTTTTATCGCGATGCGACCTTCCTGGGAAAGCACGAGGCGAACGGGAGCGGGCTGTTCTGGTCGCGTGGAAACGGGTGGGTGATGGCCGGCCTGGCGTTGGTGCTGACAGATATGCCGGCGGACTATCCCGGCCGAGCGAAGTACGAGAATCAGCTGCGGGAGATGGCGGCTGAAATTGCGTCGCTGCAAGGGAGCGATGGGTTGTGGCGGCCGGGGCTGCTGGATGCGGCGGCCTATCCGCTGCCGGAGGATTCGGGGTCAGCTTTTTATGTGTACGCCCTGGCGTGGGGTGTGGACCATGGCCTGCTGGACCGCAAGCGCAATCTGCCGGTGATTGAGAAGGGCTGGGCGGGGTTGATCGCCCACATCTATGCGGATGGGCGGATTGGGTGCGTCCAGCCGATTGGCGCGGCTCCGGGGGATTACACGGCGACGGCGAGCTACGTCTTTGGGACGGGGGCATTTCTGCTGGCGGGCTCGGAAGTGGACCGACTGGCGCGGTAACGGCGACGGCGGCGATTGGTGGATTGAGGCGCAGATGAATTTTCGTAGCGCGTGGATTGCAGCGATCGTTGTTGGGATGGCGGTGTTCGCCAAGTCGCAGGAGCTTGTGCTCACCAACCCGCTGGATGCGGACCGTGGCCAGGAAGTTGTTGAAGTTCCGCTGGCCCAGGTGCTTGGGCATCTGCATTTGACGGCTGCGCAGGCTGGGTCGCTGGCTGCATACGATGCTGGGAGCGGCGAGCGGGTTCCGGACCAGATTTACTCTTCAAAGCCAGACGCACCGGCGGATCTGCTGCTGCTGTTGGTGCATCTTCCGGCACACGGCAAGCTGCGGGTTAGGCTTCGCGTTGCACCCGATGCGCCGGCGCTGCAAACTCTGGTGTTTGGGCGGGAGGCGCCGGAGCGCAAGGACGATTTCGCCTGGGAAAACCAGCAGGTAGCCTACCGCATTTATGGTCCGGCTCTGCAGGCTACGGGCGAGATCACATCGGGAATCGACGTGTGGTCGAAGCGGATTCCGAACTTTGTGATCGACAGCTTTTACAAGCGCGACGCGGAAGGGGCGCGGACGCATAATCCCGCGCTCTCGTACCACATTGACAACGGCCAGGGGCTGGATTCCTACCTGGTTGGGCTGACGCGAGGATGCGGCGGTACGGCGGTGTTTGCCGGTGGAAAATTGATCGTCTCAAAGAACTACACGACGCTCCGCATTCTAGCCAATGGGCCAATTCGGTTTTCCGCGCAGGCGGAGTACGCGCCGTGGGATGCGAATGGGGTGAGCGTGACGGAAAGCAAGCGGATTACGCTGGACGCGGGCACGCACATGAACCGGATCGACTCAACCTACACGTTTGACGGGGCCGGCACACTCGATCTTGCGGCTGGGATTGCGGTGCATGAAGGGGCCACTGCGGAGTTCCCTGTTGATGGCAGCGTGGCCTCGGTGTGGGATACACCGCAACTTGCGTCAGCGGGAAGAATCGCCACTGGGCTGGTGGCTGCGCCGGCGCAGGAGGCAAAAACGGTGGCCGCGGCAGGGCATGCGCTGATGGTGTTTACGCGGCGATCCGGGGAGAGTTTCAGCTATCTGGCCGGTTCCGGATGGTCAAAGGCGGATATGCCAACTGCCGCGGACTGGGACGCGTATCTCAAGCGCGAACTACGCAAGATGGACCATCCTGTCGAGGTTTCCTGGAAGAAGAATTGAGCCTGCCGAAGCGTTATTGCGCAGGCGGCGTGAAGGCAGTGTTCTCAAACTTCCGATAGATCTCAACTCGCCTTGTTTCCCTGCGGCGCAGCGTACGCTCGAGGTTAATGGTGCCCTCTTCCGCTGCTTTGGCCTGCGCAAATTCGCGTAGATCCGCGGCTTGGGCGAGATAGAGTTCAATGAGTTCATCGACCAGGTTTTGTATCTCCGTCGTGTGCGAGTCATAGCTCATGGTTGGCTCCAGTGCGATGGATGAGATGCGGGCCCGGCTCAAATTTTTTCTGGGATGCTGCTTGCAGTATAGGGGATTAAACAGGGCGCCGGCGTCTTCATGACTCAGAATTCGCACCTTCCGGAGTGCGATATTTGGTCACGACGAGGCTGGACCCGATCGACACCTCCATCGCGCGATGAGCGCCATGGAGGTGTCGAATTGGCCGAGTAGGATCAGTTGGCAGTTTCAGTGAATGTGACCGAAGTGCCGCCGAGTGCGAATTGGTCCTGAGCAGTCACGGTCACGGTGCCCGCTGACGATGGCAGCGTCAAAGTGACCGAAGCGACGCCCGATGAGTTGGTCTGCGCAATCACGCTCTTCCCGCTGGTTGTGCCGTTGGAGAGTGAGCCGGCCGAGGTGGTGAACAGGATGCCTGCACCGGTGGCTGAACCTCCGGATTGGCCGGGGTTGAGCGTGACGGTGAGGGGCTGGGACAGGGCTGTTCCAACGCTGCCCGATTGGTTGTTGCCGGACGAGGTCAGCGTGGCGGCTGGGTTGCCGACAACGATCCATCCGCCCTGGGTCTGGGTTGCCGTGCCGTCGCTTCCCGTCACGGTGTAGTGGCAGAACCCTGGGGTACTAGCGGCCTTGACATTGATCGTTGCGGGAAGCGAAGGCGTGATGACTGAATTGGCGAGCCCCAAAGTGCCAGTGCAGGCTGCGGCGCCCTCATATTCGTCAAAGACTGCTGAGTTGAGAGTCACGTTTGCCGTACCGCTCGTAATTACGGGGGTGAGAATCCCAATGCCGTTCGCGGGGATCATCAGATCGTCGGGGTTGAGGTACCACTCCGACGTGGGTCTGGAAGCCTCGGTCCCGGTGACAACGAGAAGTGTAATGCTGTTGGGTGCGAAGCTCTGCGAAGCGCTCCAGGCCTTGGAAGTGGATGCCGCAATCGATGCCGAGGCCGTCGACGACAGCGTATACGCAACGTAGCCGCTTGCACTGAAGCCGGCCAGGTTGAAGGTGACATTTGCCGTGTTGGCGGGGTCCTCGTTCAATACCATGATCGTCATCTGTGTCCCGATGGAGTTCAGCGCGGCATAGCTCGAAAACAGATTCGGATTGCCGGTGTTCAGGTCGGAAACCGAAACCGTTCCAAACCCGTGATGCGCGCCATCGTAGTTGGTGTAGAGTTTCAGCGCCTGGTAGTTGGGGTTGGTGGAAGTGGGACCTCCCCATCGCGTTGCGAACGAGAGACCTTCGCGGCCGAAGATGCCATAAGCTTCCGCATCACCGAGCGCCGTGGAGAAGTCCGATTCCGTGTAGAAAGCCGCACTCCACTCCGTGAACGAGAGCGGTGTTCCCGGATAGATGGCATTGACCAGCGCCTTCATGCGTGGAATGCGAAATGGGATGGTGTAGCTGGGCTCCACGGTGGTGGTATAAATCTGGTTGATATCTCCCGCTGTGCTTACATAGGTCGGGTCCCAGTAATCGCGATAGACCGACGCGGAAGCCGCCTGTAGCTGTGCTGTAGTCAACCCGGAAGTATTGGCTTCGGCATAGGCATGTATATCGAAGACGTCAAGCGTGCGTGCGCCGTTGATCCTGTCCATCCAGTTGATCTGGTTCAACCACCAGGGCAGGAAATCCACTCCGCCATGTGAGGCCCGGTCGGTACCGTTCGCAGGGGCCCAATAGAAGTACCAGCAGCAGGAAACGGGACCGAAGCGCACGGCTGCCGGATCCCAGGTCTTCAGAGCTGTTCCCTCGCTCTCAAACATATTGGCAAGTTCATCGTAGCCGGAGCCGTTGGGATGAACATCCCGATGCGTGCCGCCCCAGATGTCGACTTCGTTATCCATGTCGTAGAAATGGCAGGACGTGATTGTTGAGTAGGGAATAGTGCAGGTGCTGCTGCCAAACGCAGTGGCAAGCGCCTGTGCCCAGGGCTCGCGATAAACGCAATCCCCTGTCGGGCAGGGTTGGCTTGAGCTGTCGAGCAGGGGATAGTATGCGTTGGTGACCGGGGATGTGGTTACGGGCGTCTTGCAGTCCGTTTGAAGGCCATCGCCGGCATCGGTGTTGTATTGATCGACGGCACATTGCGCGCCGTAGGTCGATACAGGGAAGCTCCAGTGACCATTCGAGCCATTCTCGGCGCTTTGCGCCACCCATCCCAGCGTCGCCATGGTGGTGAGCGGGTGGCTTCCGGCAGTCTGAACATCGGTCAGGAACTGCACGGAATCGCTTTCCGCTCCGTTTCCGCCGGTATTGAAGTCCTCGAAGTAATAGTCATTGTCAGCGTTGTAGGTATGCAACTGCCAGTTGTAGGTTGACGAAGCGTTGCCGCCCCAACGGACCAGCGAAGTGCCCGAGTCGGCAACAGACGAGGTGTCGCTGAGGTTTCCACCGTAAACGAACGGGCTGATTTGGTGGCGATTGGCGAGCGCGTCGATGTTGACCGTGATGGCTGTGCCGGTAATCGCCGTGACGGTGATCGAGGCGGTTCCAGATGCGCTCGTGTAGGTGGCGGAACTGGCGCTGTCTGGTGTGTAACTGGCGGTCAAGGTGTCAGTGCCTTTGCTGAGCGAACCTGCCGGGATGGAAATGGACGCCGAGCCGGAGCTGAGCGCGGTTGCGGAGGAAGTGTAGCTTCCGCTGGAGAGAACTACGGAGCCGGTTGGCGTGGCGCCGGACCCTGCAACTGCGATGCCGACAGAAAGCGATTGAGCGGTGGTAATGCTGGCGGAAGCCGGCGTAACGGTCACCCTTGGCGTGGCCGCAGTTGCCGTTACGGTCACTGAGCCGGTTCCGGAGGCGCTGGTGTAGGTGGCGGAACTGGCGCTGTCTGGAGTGTACTTGACGGTCAATGTGTCAGAGCCCACGGCAAGCGACCCTGCCGGGATGGTGATGGAAGTCATCCCCAATAATTGGAGCGCCGTGGCTGCCGAGGTATAGCTGCCGCTGGTGAGAACCACCGATCCGGTGGGCGCGCCATTCGAGCCCGAAAGCGCGGCGGTGACAACGATATTGACGACGAGGCTCTGCGCTGTGGTGATGCTGCTGGAGGCCGGTGCGACGCCGACAGTTGGCGTGATTAACGGCACGGTTACAGTTACAGAGGCAGTTCCGGAGGCACTGTTGTAAGTGCCGGAACTGGCGCTGTCTGGGGTGTATTTCACCGTCAGGGTGTCAGGGCCGGTGGCGAGCGACCCGGCGGGAATGGGGATGGAAGCCGAGCCGGCGCTAAGGGCGGTGGAGGCTGACGTGTAGCTTCCGCTGGAGAGAACCACCGAGCCCGTCGCAGTGCCACCGGAACCGGAAACCGCAATGGTTACGGCCAGGCTCTGCGCAGTGGTGATGGTGCTGGATGCTGGTGTGACAGTCACCGTGGGCGTAGTGGGAGTCTGACCGCCCCCGCCGCCTCCCTGGTTTCCACCGCCGCCGCATGCCCCCATTGAAAAAGCAACCGCGAACATCAAGAAAACGAAGAGTAGCTTTGCAATTCGATTCATACAAATGCTCCTTGTTGGGACAGTGGAAATCGGTGAGCGCTCGCGTTTTGCTTTCATGACAGCGGATCCTTTTCGATGCGTTGCATGACCCCCTTGCCTGAACGAGCCCTCTACTTGCTTGCCTGTGCGCGATTCAGATTTACGAGCACAATATCGTTGCTGTTCATCGGAATCGAAAACTCAAACGTGCCGTCGGAACCGCTTCGCACGGTCTTGTCGGTCTCGGGAGTATCCCGGGTTAGCTCGTTCAGGCGCCCAACCTGCGCAGAGGTCAGTTCCTTGGGAGAGCCCATCTCAATGTACGCGGAATACGCATCGTTGGCGTGATACCCGGTGCGATGCACTTTCAACCGGTAAGCGGCATTCGGAACAAGATGCGCGACCTGCAACTGGACTTGAGGCGCCGCATGCGCGGGAATGAGTTTTGAATAGAAAGATCGATTGCTTACTTTCTGGTAAGGCTGCTCGAAGTCCCAGATAACGGCCGAGACGTTTCCATGCTGCGTAGACAACATTGCCTGCGGATCGGTCGTCTTGAGGCTGTTGCCCTGAAGTGCGTGAAGGTATTTGTAAGCGAAGTACGCCGGCTTGCGAATTCCCTGCGGATTGAGCAGGCCAAATCCTCCCTGAAACGGCTCAGTCGGAGGGCCCGGCTCTTCAAATAGATCGGTGTAAGTCCAGTAGCTCATGCCCTGGAGCAATCCCTGACTGGCCTTGAGCTTGGTGAGGATGTAGGGCGCGCCGATATAGGAATCGTGTACCAGGTCGCGCGGCGTGTAACTTGTGCTCCACTCCGTAAAGTAGAGCGGAAGCCCAGGAAATGGGGAAGCGGAAATCTGCTCTCGAACCCGGCGAATGTCACCAACGATCGCGTCCGGCGAAGGATCGAGCTTGGTATCGGACTTCCCTTCTTCGTCGAGGAAGCCGCCCTGAACGCCATAGGTGTGTGTGGTGACAAAGTCAACAGGAGCGCCGCTTTGCTTGACGTGGGCGAGAAACTCGGGCACCCACGCCGCTCCGGCAGTGCTCGGTCCTCCCACCCGCAATGCGGGGTCAACCGATTTGATGGTCTTCGATGTCAGATCGTAGAGTTCGAAGTATGCCTTCTGGTCCGCGCCTTCCCAGAAGCCGGAGAGGTTGGGCTCGTTCCACACTTCGAAAAACCAGGTACGCACCTCGTCTTTTCCGTAGCGCGCTTCGATGTGCCGGATGTAAGCATCGATCAGGTCGTGCCACCCTTCCGGCTTTGGGTGCGATGTGTTTCCGTTCCAATAGAAGATGCTGTTCTGCGACGTGGCAAGCGCCTTGGGCGTGAAACCGAGTTCGACAAACGGACGGATATGGCGGGCCAGCAAATCGTCATAAAGCTGGTCGATTTTTGTCCAGTTGTAGATCGTCTTGCCGTCTTCGACGCTCACCGTTCCCAACACGTCGTGAAAGATGGCGTGAAAACGGATGTAGCGAAAGCCGAGCTCCTCTGTCGTGAGCTTGAGTTGCGCCTGGCTGTCGGCGCGAATCAGCGTGCCGGGATAATCGGAACCTACCGATAAATCGAAGAACCGATCGACCGGTCCCGTCGAATCCTTAAGGTCCACGGCGATGTTTCGAGATGGCGTCTGCTGCGATTGAGCCGAGAGAATAACGCCAGAAGAAGCCACCATGAGACCGATGGCAAGCATGGAAACGCGCCGCAGAACGAAATTGAACATGAACCCGCACTTCCTTCAAGAGACCTGGCTGGCGAGATTGGAGCGAATTCTCTCGCACCAGCAATAGTAAATCCATTTAGGGAGTCTGGGCGCCTTGCGCATCGGGCGATTTTACGGTCGGGAGCGCATCGGTAAAGCCGGGACCAGCTGAATGATTCAGGCCTCATGGAATCCCGGCTTCCCTGCCCCTTGCACCAAAAGGGATCGCATTCATCGGTCCATTGGTCGAAACTTCCCTTCCCCTCCAACAGAAAACGACGGCCGGACCCGCCGGAATGGGTTTCGCCATCCGCAAACATTCATTCTCGAAAGCTCACGCTGACTTCGCTGCCGTCATAGGGGATCTCCTTGTCGGCCTTGTCAGTCACGTCACCGCCGATCCCATGTCCGCCTCCGACGAGGACGATTCGAAACGCCCGCTTTTCGACCATTCCTGGATAAGAACCTTGGCGCGCTCCAATGGTCAGGACTCCAGCGCTGTCGTTCCAGCGCATGGCAGTCACGGCATGCTGCCCCTTCTGGTAGTCGTAGCTGTCGCCCGCATCCTCGTACAAGTTGAATGTCCCATCGGCTCCGCGGTAGATGCGCAGTTCGATTGGACCGCCGGGGTTTTGCGTCGCGTACTCGATCTCCGGCCCCATGGGTACTATGGAGCCGGCGCGCACGTAGAGCGGAATGCGGTCGAGCGGAGCGTCGGCCTCGATCTCCTGGCCACCTGGGTTGGTGGCTCCAGTCCAGAAGTCATACCACTTGGGCGATGCGGGCAGATACACGCTGCGATGAGTGGTGTTGGCTTTCAAAACCGGATTGACCAGAAGTGCCGGGCCGAACATGAACTCGTCGCCAATGTTCCACGTCTTCTCGTCCGTGCGCCAATCCATGACGAGCGGGCGCTGGATGGTGTAATCCTCGTTGGTGACCTTCCAGGCGAGCGAGTAGATGTAGGGCATGAGCCGGTAGCGGAGCTTGTCGAAACGGACCAGAGCGGGCTCGACCTTGTCGTATGTCCAAAGCTCGTTGTTGGGCCGATGGCCGTGGGTGCGGAAGATAGGACAGAATGTGCCGAACTCGAACCAGCGCGCATAAAGTTCCTGATAGGCCGGCTGCTCAATGACGCCAGGGAATGCAGGCCAGTAGCCGCCAATGTCGGTTGTCCAATAGGGATAGCCGCTGAGCGCGAAATTCAGCCCGGCGGGAACCTGATGCGAAAGCGCCCAATAGCTGGTGAATACGTCGCCTGACCACACCGTGGCGCCGACGCGTTGCTGGCCGAAAAATGCGGAACGGGTGAGCAGAAACACGCGCTTGCTCTCGGTTGTTTTCTTCCAGTGATCCTGCACGCCGAGGGTATGCAGAAGCGGAAACAGGTTGGTGTATTCAGCACCGTTGCCGATGGCCAGTTGCTTGTTGCGAAGGATGGCATCGCCCATGTGGGGCCAGACTTCTTCCGGCTCGGCGCTATCGAGCCAGAACGCGTCCCAGCCCTGCGCCAATAGCTTTCCGGGCAACCGATTCCAGTAGATGTCACGCGCTTCCGGGCTGCTGGGATCGTAAACATGCGCTCCGGGAACCATGAGGTGTTTCTCTTCCAGCGTCTTATAAGTTTCAGACTCGGGGTCCAGCAATCCCCACACGGAGATCATCGTGTGCACATTCTCTTTGTGCAGGGTTTCCAAGTCGCCGGGAACATCATGGTAATTGGCGTTGAACTCCGGATCGCCTTCCTTTTTCCACCAGAACCAGTCCTGCACAATCGCGTCCAGCGGGATGTGCCGATCACGATATTTCTGCGCAATGTTCTTTATTTCATCCAACGATACATATCGGTCTTTCGATTGAAAGAAGCCGTAGGCCCACTTGGGAAGCAGCGGCGTATGTCCGGTCATCGTCCGGTACTCGTGGATGATCTGGTCCATCTCCGGACCATAGAGGAAGTAGTAGTCAACCGAATGTCCGGCGACCGCGCTGAATGTGAGCTCTGTCGGAAAGCGATTGTCGACGTAGGTAAGGGCAGCCGTGTTCCACATCAGAGCATAGCCAAGGTTTGAGACCAGCAGCGGAATGGCCACGTCCGTGTTGTTCTGGCCGAGTTCCACGGTTGAGCCGCGATAGTTGAACATCCCGCTCTGATGCTGGCCAAGGCCATAAAAAGCCTCAGTCGGGATCGGTGAGAACCGATCGGTTACGCGGAATGTGTCTTCGCCGTTCACCTGCATCGGCTCATAAGTGCGAGGCAGGCTGTTTCCCTCGCGCGCCAGCGGGGCTCCCGCAACCGTGGCAAATGAGACATTGCCCCGATCGAGCGAGAAGGCCACTTCCAACTGCGCGGTCTTGACTGTGTCGGCCTTCGCATTGTGCGCGAATTGAAATGGAGCGCCCGGACACGACTGACTTGCATCGAGCATCCAGGGCCTTTGCCCCGCCTCAGCCGCTGCATTGGGCCTGGCAACCACATGAATGACAGAGTCAGAGCAGACGGAAATGTCAATCACCTCAGAGCCCATGGTGGCGCGAATCCCATGTTCCGACTGTTCAGCGGAAATGGGCGCCAGGCCGGGAAGGTTCTGACCGGGCATTTGTGCCAGGGTTCCTTGCACGCCTGTGAGCAGAAACAGGATTGAAATGACTCCGCTGAAGAGGCCCTGGACAGGCCGCATGGAACCCAGGGTAGAAGACCGTTGCATCATTGACATGTTCCTTTCAACTTGTTGTCATCAACTCAAAGGCAAATTACGCAGGCCATATTCCGCCGCGGCAATTGACCGTTCAGTTTACCCTCTACAGCACATACGTCGATACCGCGCAGTCCTGCCAAGCGCTTCCTTTGTGTCCCCACTTCCTGAATGCTGGGCGTGCTTCGGAAAAACTCCCAACGGCCGGCTTCGACGGGAAATGCCCTTCCGCTGACAATCACCGGGACCGGCGCAGCTCCCCTTTCCACGCAGTTCACTGCTCCGTACCTGGGTGCAAATTTCCGGGTCGGAGATTTACTCCTCAGCTTCGAATCGTCAGGACTGGGCATGCGGCATCCACGATGATTCGGAAGGCGCCGGATGTTCTCATTTCCATGCTCAGATGCGAAGTCTTTCGGATGCCGAGCACCAGGAGATCGATAGATCGTTCCCGAATGTGCTCAAGGATTTGATCGTGTGCGCTGCCAACAGCCAGATACGTACTCGGATCGCAGAAGTCCTTTGCCTGTTCCGGTATAAGTCCATCAAGGGCACTGAAAAAGCGATTCTTCAAGTCAAGTAATCGATCCGGGCTCTCAAAGGAGTCGTCTGTGATTACATTGAGTACATCAATCCTGGCCCCAAACACTTTCGCGAAGGTAACTGCAAACATTGCCGCATTCGCAGCCGCCACGGTAAAGTCTGTGGCGAAGAGAATTCTGGCAAAAGGAAAGGTCTTTGAAGACACGGGCGTGACGTGTGGTCCAACAGTAAGTGTTGGCCACTGTGAGCAGCGAAGAATCTTTTCCGCGATTGAGCCGATAATTCCTCGTACTATGCGGCCTCCGCCGTGCGTGCCCAATACGATCATGGCGGGCCCATTCCGATCGGCCAACGCTGGAATGACTTCTTGCGGATCGCCTTCAAGAAGCATGGCGGCCGCTTCGACAGAATCAGTTGCCAAAAGAGCAGTCTCCCGCGACAACAAAGACTTCAAGTCTTTTCTCTGCTGACTCACGCAGGTTTGATCGCCCTCAACTTCCAAAGCTGCCTGTGAAAGTGTGAAGGCATGGGTGACCAACAACGTCGCGGAAAAATAGGAAGCAAAACGAGCCGCGTAGAGTCCGGCATTCTGGGAGCAAAGAGAGAAGTCTGTCGCATAGACGACCGCTTTCAGATTCAATTCGGGTCTGTCGCCAATCATCGGCATGGTGGTCATCTCCTAATGCGGAAACTCGCGATCAGCACCGTCAACTCACTGCAATCGCGTCGATGTTCAGCATGTTTCGCTAGTACCGTGACCGCATTAGTTCGTAATCGCATGATCGTAGCGCCGGTCTCCAGACCGGCTGTCGTGCGGGCGTCCCCGACCGCATCTGCTCAGGGGCGACTACCAAATCATACGGTCCATCCACTGGTTCGTCGCCCGCAACGCAGCGCTTTCAATTTGAAGTTTTCAATCATGGAGTTGCTCCAGTCTGATAATTGAGTGCAGCGAGAGCCAGCCGGTACTGGTATTGCGCATCGGTGTTTCCGATTGCCGCATCCGTCTGTTGGAATTGTGCCTGGCTCAGTTCCACGATCGAGCTGAGTCCAAGCTGGTAGCGTGTTTGCGCCAGTTTGAGTGCCAGGTTTGCCTCGTTCAGAAGCTCAGCCGTGACAGCGACCCGTTGATAAGCCGTGTTGGATGCGAGCCATGCGGTGCGAACATCCCTGGCGATCTGATCGCGCAGCTCGCGGCTCTTTTCCGAAACCGCCTGGGCTCGGATGGACGCTTCCTTTGCCTGGGCAGAATAGAGAAAGCCGTTGAAGACTGGAATGTCAATGTTGACGCCAATTCCGCCCCACCAATTGTTGAGATAGTACGCTGCTGGGCGAATGGGGACGATACCGGCAGTTCCCGCGGCACTGATGGTGGGCAGCATCTGATCGCGCTCGGCATGGCTGAACTTGATAGCGGCTTGCTGGCTATAATTCACGGCTTGCAGATCCGGGCGCTGCTGGAATGCGAGTTGCAGAAGCTGATCGGCGTCTGCTGGAGGAGTCTTCAATGGAGCATTCTCTTCCACCAGCTCGTAGGCTACCTGCCGGTCAAGGCCCAACACCGCGTCCAATGCCGCCATTGTTGAGTCGACGTTGTTTTCGGCATCGAGCAATAACAACTTCGCTTGCGACAGGTTCACGTCTGCGAAGCTCAGATCGAGCGTTGATTTGAGCTTGTTTTTTGTCAGTTCGCCGATCTGCTTTTCAGTCGTCTGCCGGGTGCCGACATTTTGCTGCGCCACTTGAAGCAGTGCCTGGGCCTGAAGAGCATTGAAGAACGCCTGGTCCGCGGCCAGAACGATATCTTCGGTCGTGGCGAGGGCATTCGCATTCTGCGCTCGTTCCTGGAGCTTTGACGAAGCCACAAGGTTGCTTGTTCTTCCGAAATCCGTGATCAACTGCGTAAAGCTTCCGCCAGCGCCGGCATGTTCAGCAAGACGCGACACCGTGAGCGATCCCGCTGAGATACGGCTGCCGTTTTCGGCGTCCTCGGCAGTAATGCCGGCAACTCCAGTCGGCAGTTCCGCAGCTCTGGTTTCACGAACCACCTGATGCTGTGCCAGCGCAAGCAGGCGGGCAACGCTGACCCGCGGATTGTTCTTGATGGCCATCCTCTCCGCATCTGCCTGCGTAAGGCGTGGGCTCTTGGCGGGAGCAGCGTTCTCTGCCTGCGTTGGCGCGGTCTGGCTCATTGCTGACGGCATTGCCGCGACGCTCTGGCGCGCCAGGGCCATCAACGGAGGCGGCGGAGCATCCGGTAACTGAGGCGGAGGAGTTATGGCCTGTCCGAGCATTGAGATTGGACATGTCATTGCAACGGAGAAGAAGAACGTCGCATTGAACCACCAGGGTGTTGATCGCTTCATCCTGTTCATGCCTCCTCCACAACTGCCGGCTGATTCTCTCGCCTGCCGTGGATCATCAAGTAAACCGCCGGTACAAGAAAGACGGTTGCGACGACTGAAACTGCCAGGCCGCCGATGACCGCACGTGCCAGCGGCGCATATTGTTCGCTGCCCGGTTCCACTCCAAGCGCCATGGGGATCATGCCCAGAAGAGTTGCCAGCGATGTCATCAGGATTGGGCGCAGACGGATTTTGCAGGACTGAATCACGGACTCCATGAGTGACAATCCTTGCTTATGCAAAGTACCTGCGAATTCAACAATGAGAATGCTGTTCGAGACGACGATGCCGGTCATCATGATCACTCCCATCAATGACATGATGTTTAGCGTGCTCCCGGTCACCAGGAGGATCAGCACGACGCCTGCGAGTCCGGGCGGAATGGCCATGAGAATGATGAATGGATCGATGAACGATGTGAACTGCGCCATCAGGATCAGGTAGACCAGCAGCACGGAAACAATGAGCCCAAGCCCAAACTCCAGGAACGAACGATTCATGCTGACCACGGCGCCACGCACCTTGAGCACCGTGTTCTTGTCTGTCTTTGTGCTCGCCAACAGCTTGTCAATCTCTCCTCCCACCTGCTGAAGCGCCTCGGTCCTGGTGGAGACATAGATGTCGATTACGCGCCGTA
>Ga0302156_10000070_pt1 | contig 90978 bp, 68 predicted proteins | sample I_Bog_N3_2_FD_193503 | JGI IMG/M metagenome (GOLD analysis project Ga0302156, IMG submission 193503) | Peat permafrost microbial communities from Stordalen Mire near Abisko, Sweden - I_Bog_N3_2 | ecosystem: Environmental > Terrestrial > Soil > Wetlands > Peat | place: Sweden: Abisko, Stordalen... | reverse complement strand
CCTCGAATCGTGCTTCGCGGCGGCTACGGGATGACCGACGATGTGGAAGGCGCGGGAGAAAACTGGAGGATGGCGCAGAATCCGCCCTTCCAGACCGGCTTCTCGGCCACTCCAACCGTCCCTTCAACCAGCTCTAGCGGACAGCTTCCCTTGACATTGGAGGCGGGCTTCAGCCACCCTGCGGGAGCCATCAGCATTTACAACGCCTGGGACCCGAACCTAAAGCCGGCGTTGATTCAACAGTTCAACTTGGCCTTGCAATACCTGATCGACGGCAAGACTTCCGTGCAGGCTGGGTATGTTGGTGAAACAGGCCAGCACCTGGTCACTCCCATTGAGGCTAATCAGTGGACGACGAATGCTACCGCCAAGCTCACCAATGCTGATTGCAGCAACACCGTTGCTCCGGCATCGCCGGCCTGCAATCTTGTGGGCAATCAGGGATATATGCAGATCACTCAGTCGGAAGGTTACTCCAACTACCACTCCATGCAGGCCACCGTTCGTCATCAGAATTCCAATGGCCTGGAATACACCTTCAACTACACCTGGTCGCACGCGTTGACTAACAACGCCGGATTCTATGGCGTTTCCGGTGTCTCCGATTCCTCGACGTTCTTCCAGGACTTCCGCAATCCACGCGGGGACTACGGCCCGGCAGGCCAGGATGTCCGTCAGGCTTTCAACGGCCATTTCAACTATGAACTGCCCTTCGGCCGCGGAGAAAGATTCGGCGCCAAAATGAACCGGGTGTTGGACTCAGCGGTTGGCGGATGGAAGATTTCCGGCGGCGTCGTCATGTACTCCGGTTTCCCGCTCAACATGGTTTCGCCCAATAACTATGTCATCCACAACGGCAGCACTGCCAGCGGCCGTCCGCACGCCATGCAGTACAGGCCGATGAAAATTGTGGGCCGTACTACCTCAAACTGGTTTGGCACCGATCCATCCGCAGTGCCGTGCACGACCCTCGATAAAACAACCGGCAATGCCGTTGACAATGGCACCTGCGCTTATGGTTACGAGAGCGCCAACAGCTTTGGTAACGCGTCCAACGGTTCCGAGCGCGCTCCTGGGTACCGTCAGGTTGATCTGGCGGCGTCCAAGTCATTCCAGATCACCGGTGGACAAACCCTCCTGCTGCGCGGGGAGGCCTTCAACGCGCTGAACCTCGCCAGCTATGCGGCTCCAGTTAACACACTGAGCAGTTCACTCGGCACCACGTTTGGCCGAATCACATCCACGAACTCCTCACAGAGGATCATGCAGGTTACAGTGCATTATCAGTTCTAATTTTGAGACAAGTGCAACATCTAACCAGGAGGATTGTTCAACAGGACAATCCTCCTGAATTTTCTCTAAGCTCCCTAATACGATTTTTCCGCTCTGATGCTTGTTGAGCGTCTTGCGGTTTTTGCCTAGAATCAGAATTGCGCACGCGTGGTTCCCTGCGATCCCAATGCGCACACCGCGGTCCTGAGGTAAACAAATGTTCTGCCTGTCTTATTTACGCGAACGCCTTCTCCCTTCTGCTGCTTTTTGCGCTACCATCTGCTTTCTAACCGGCCTTCTCCTTTTTCCATCGACGACCTTGATTGCGCAAGCAGCACCATCGCTCTCTCCCAGGCAGCCAGCGGCTCCGAAGCTCGCCCTGATTCCCATGCCGCGTGAGATTCGCGAAGTTAAGGACGTCTCGCTGGCTAAGGGCGCAGGCATCATGGCCGCAGGCAAGGATGCCGAAGACAAGTTCGCCGCCGATGACCTGGCCAGTTCGCTCAAGGAACGCGGCATCGACGCGCGCATCGGCAAGACGGGCAAAATCAAGATCGTGCTTCTTCGCCAGCAAACAAAAAAGGCGGAGACAATTCTTGCAAGCGCCCACATCAATTTTGATCCGGCGATGCAGGCCGAGGGCTATGTTCTCGTCACCGACGGGAACGTAACATATGACATTGCAGCCACGGGCGCGGGAATCTATTACGGCGTGCAAACCATCAAGCAACTGACAGACGGCCGTGGAGCGGATGCTATTTTTCACTCGGGAGTGGTGCGCGACTGGCCTGCCATGAAGTATCGCGGCCTGAGCGACGATCTATCGCGCGGCCCCGTTCCCACGCTTGAATATCAGAAGCATCAAATTCGCATACTCTCCGAGTACAAGGTGAATATCTACTCGCCGTACTTCGAGAACACCCTGGCCTATGCGTCCAATCCGCTGGCCGCACTGCCCGGAGGCGCAATGACCCGCGCCGACGGAGCAGAGCTGGTGCGCTATGCCAATCAGTACCACGTCACGATTGTTCCCGAGCAGGAAGCATTTGGCCACCTGCATCGCGTCCTGATGTACGACGTTTATTCCCAGCTTGCGGAAACGCCGCATGGGTCTGTTCTGGCGCCAGGTCAGCCTGCATCGCTGGATCTGATCCGGCAATGGTTCACGGAGACGGCTTCGAGTTTTCCCGGCCCGTTTCTTCATATCGGCGCGGACGAAACCTTCGAACTGGGAAGAGGACAGACCAAAGCGCGCGTGACTCAGGATGGGCTCGGCGCGGTGTATGTTGACTTTCTCAAGCAAATTCATGCGGAACTAACTCCTCTGGATAGAAAGCTGCTGTTCTGGGGCGACATCGCGATGGATAGCCCAGAACTGGTCAAGACACTGCCGAAGGACATGATCGCCGTCGCATGGGAATACAATCCGAGGCCTAACGGATATGAAAAGTGGCTCTCGCCGTACGTAGATGCTGGAATGGAGACGTGGGTGGCTCCAGGCATTAATAACTGGCGGGTAGTCTATCCAAATTTCAATGCCGGTCTCGATAACATTCAGGGATTTGTTCGCGATGGTCAGCGGCTCGGCTCTACCGGAGAATTGAATACCGTCTGGAATGATCTGGGCGAGGGACTGTTCAACATGGATTGGTATGGCGCGCTCTTCGGCGCGGCCGCCGGTTGGCAAAAGGGAACAAGCAGCATTCCTCAATTTCAGAGCAGTTACGGTCAGGTCTTTCATGGCGATTTCACAGGTAAGATCAACCAGGCACAAGTGGAACTGATGGCCGCGCAGGCGACACTGAAAGATGCAGGGCTAGGTTCGGCCACCGACAACTTATTCTGGATTGATCCGTGGAGTGCGGAAGGACAACAGCTTTCCGCCAAGTTGCTGCCGGTAGCTCATGCGTTTCGCGTACACGCCGAACAGGCCATTATTCTCATCGATCAGGCGCGTGGCACAGCGCCACTGCGCGAACCGGATGCGCTGGACGCAATGGAGATGGGAGCGCGGCGCATGGACTTTATCGGATACAAATTCGAGGTTGCGCAGGAAATCGCCGACGGGTATGATCGCGCTTACCAGGAACAAGGCGATCCAGTAGGCAAGCGCCAAGTAGGCCGAGAGTTAGGCGCGATTACGGGCGTGAATGGTGAATGCCAGGATCTTCGCGAGGGATATGAGATGAGCCGGGGGCTCTTCCGCCACGCATGGCTCCAGGAGAATCGCCCCTATTGGCTGGATAATGTCATGGCGCATTACGATCTCGCCATCCAATTGTGGATTCAGCGCGCCAACCGTTTCAGTGAGGCAAGCTCGCAATATCGCGAGACACACGTCCTTCCCAAACCGGAGGAGGTTGGATTGCCTGCACTGCCGGTCGCCGCGCCTCCAACCTCGCCTGATCTTCCTGCCGTGAAGAAGGATAAGTAGCACAAATGTTGATTGTGCCATCATCGCTACAAGGGTTGCCCAGCAGCGGCGCTACAAGTTAGGCGCGTCGTAGTAACAAATGGATCTGTACCACGGGAGAAGCTAGGATGAAGATAATTCGCAATGCCGTACTCTCGCAGATCGGTGCCTTATTGGTTATGTCCGCGCTTCCTTGCGTTGTTGCGAGGGGCCAGGAGTCTGTCGCAAAGCCAGACTATGTGGTAGCCATGCCGGTTATCAACATGTATCATTCCGCCTCCGCTGACAGCGATGTAGTGTCGCAAGCCCTCTATGGTTCTGGCGTCCTTTCGTTGGAGAAGAAAGATGGCTGGATTCATATTCGCACCGGAGATGACTATACGGGCTGGGTTGCGGCAGAGGATGTTACAGCGGAGCAAAGCGATTATGCCCCCGCCGGCAAGGCCGTTCGCGTCGTACAGCTCGGCGCGAATATCTATCGCGAACCCAGTGTGACCAAACACGCGCCCCTGCTGAACCTTCCCTGGGAGGCACAATTGGAATTGGTTTCCGCCAATGTGGACCGGAGCGGGCGGTGGCTTCAGGTCAAGCTCGTAAATGGGCAGACGGCTTATGTCGAGCAAGGCAATGTAAGTACAAATGTTCCCGCACTTACCATCGACCAGACCATCCAACTCGCGCGCAGATTCCTTGGCATCACTTACACATGGGGCGGGGTTTCCACCCATGGATACGACTGCTCTGGCCTAACGCAAATGCTGGTTCGCCAGCGCGGAATCCTCATGCCGCGAGACGCCGGCGTACAGGCAAACTGGAGTGGAGTTACACCAGTGGAGCGCAAGGACCTGCAGCCGGGCGACCTGCTGTTCTTTGGCGGCAGCGCGACAAAGATCACCCATACCGGTATGTACATTGGTAATGGCGAATTTATCCACGACACTACCAACACACACCCCGAGGTGCAGATTAGCAAGCTTGACGATATGCCCTGGACCAAACTGTTGGTAGCCGCACGGAGAGTGAAATGATGAATCGACGCGATTTATTCAGAGCGGCCGGCGCAGTGGGAGTAGGCGCTGCGATACCGGCGACTATGTTCGCTGCGGCAGCTCCCACGGTGGGCGGCAATGCAGTGGTCAAGACTGAACTGAAGCGTCTCATGCTGCGCCACACATGGACGACCACTATGTCATCCAGCGCCTATCGCGACACAGTTCACCTTCAGTATCAACGCGACGGCATCACCGGATACGGCGAGGGCGCGCCGATCGTGCGATACAAGGAGTACCCCGAGCAAGCCAAGCTGGCCATAGATGCGATTATCGGCCGGATTGAATCGGGTGACCCGCAAAGATTCGATAAGCTCCTAGCCGAGGTGCGCCACGCGCTAGGCGAGCATCAGCACGCGGCCATGGCTGCGGTGGACATCGCGATATGTGATTGGCTGGGCAAGAAGCTCGGCATTCCTTTGTATCAGTATTTTGGGCTCGATCCGGAAGACGCCCCCTTGACCACTTTTTCAATAGGAATCGATACGCCGGAGATTACGCGGCAGAAGACGCGCGAGGCCGAAGATTTTCCGATTCTCAAGGTGAAAGTTGGGCTTAAGAGTGACGAGGAGACGATCGAAGCCATCCGCAGCGTGACAAAAAAGCCGTTGCGTGTGGACGCCAATGAGGGATGGACCGATAAAGAAGAAGCCATCCGCAAGATTAACTGGCTAGAGACGCAGGGTGTGGAATTAATCGAGCAGCCGATGCCGGCGCATATGTTTGAAGAGACTAAGTATGTGCGCAGCAAAGTGCATTTGCCGATTATTGCCGATGAGGCTTGCACGGACGCGTCGTTGATCCCCCAACTGAAGGAAGCTTACGACGGAGTCAACGTAAAGCTTGATAAGTCAGGAGGCGTGATGGAAGCCTACCGGTGGATCAAGTTTGCCAGAACGATGAATATGAAGGTGATGCTAGGTTGCATGGTATCCAGCTCGTGCACAGTTACCGCGGCGGCTCACCTATCGCCGTTAGTTGATTATCCTGACCTGGATGGAAATTTGTTGATTAGCAATGATCCGTACGAAGGTGTGAAGGTGCGGCACGGAAAGTTGATTTTGCCGTCCGGGCCCGGCCTGGGACTGAAGGTTCTAGCTTAATAAGCTGATTCAACCGGGCGCGTGCTGCCGTCCGCCCATAAAAGTTTTGTCAATTGCTGCCAGGCGCAAGCCCAGGCAAGGGAGATTCGAGTGAAAAAACAACCTACGATTTGCCGGCTTGTCCTGATGCTTCTGATTGCCGCTGCGTCACTTAGCGCTCTGGCCGAAGGGAATGCCTCGCCCTCCGGCGACAAAGCCATCATAACTAATGGAGCAAACCTCACTAACATTGATGAGATGATGAATACGGCAGTTGCGCGAGGAGTTATCCCTGGCGGCGTTGTGCTGATCGGCCACAACGGAAAAGTGGTTTACCGCAAGGCTTTCGGCTCGCGCTCTCTGGAACCTGACAAGGAAGCAATGACAGAAAACACCATTTTCGATATTGCTTCGCTCACGAAATGCATTGCCACGACCACTTCCGTCATGAAGTTAGTGCAGGAGGGAAAGATCCGCATCAACGATCCGGTATCTAATTACTTGCCGGACTTCGCCAGAAACGGGAAGAGCGACATTACTGTTCGTGAACTGCTCACGCATTATTCAGGATTGCGCCCCGACATAGACCTGAAGACAACTTGGACGGGCCGCGATGCGGCTTACCAGATGGTCATGGACGAGAAGCCAATCTTTCCTCCTGGCTCGCATTTTCTTTACAGCGATATCAACTTTGAAACTCTCGGATTCCTGGTAGAGAAGGTTTCCGGCATGAGCCTGGATGAATATTCGGCAAAGTATGTGTTCGGACCTCTGGGGATGAAGGATACGCGCTTCTTGCCGCCCGCCGCGTGGATTCCGCGCATCGCGCCCACTCAATATGACGAGAACCACCATATGCTGCGCGGCACTGTGCATGACCCGACGGCACGGCGCATGGGAGGTGTTGCGGGGCACGCGGGATTATTCTCCACCGCCGACGACCTTTCAATATTTGTTCAGGACATGCTCTCCGGTTTCCACGTTCTAACGCCCCTGTCGGTCGAGAAGATGTCTACGCCGGAGCAACCGCCCACCGGCGTTTCGCTGCGAGGCTTCGGATGGGACATCGATTCTCCGTATTCCTCTAACCGTGGGGAATTTTTTCCTATCGGATCGTATGGGCATACAGGGTTCACCGGAACATCAATCTGGATCGATCCAGTCACAAACACTTATGTGATTGTTCTGACCAATGCAGTCCATCCGGACGCTCATAGATCCGGGGTTGGCTCGCTGCGTGCGCGGATAGCCACCGTCGCCGCGCAGGGTTTGGGACTCTCGGTTTCAGACGATCAAAAACTGCGTCTCGCTCGTCTCACCGGTTATAACGAGGCCTTGTCGTCGGAGCACCTTATGACCGCGCGCAATGACCTGGTCCGCGTCGGCATCGATATGCTTGAGGCGCACAATTTCGCCGAACTCCGCGCGGAAAATGGATCGGCAACCAGGGTTGCGCTGGTCACGAATCAGACCGGATTGGACTCGCGAGGCAATCGCACCATCGATGTACTGGCCAAGGCTCCGGGCATCAAAGTTGTTGCTATCTTCAGTCCTGAGCATGGCGTGAACGGAAGCGTGGACACTACACAGATCGCGGACTCGAAGGACTCGATAACCGGGATTCCCGTGTACAGCGTCTATGGAGATTCCAGCGCCAAGCGCCATCCATCGCTGGAGATTCTTAACTCCGCGGACGTAATAGTCTACGACATTCAGGACATCGGCGCGCGCTTTTACACTTACGAAACCACTCTCGGCTACTTCCTTGAGGCAGCTGCGAAGGCGGACAAGAAGATATTCGTTCTCGACCGCCCAAATCCTATCAACGGTGCTTTCGTTCAAGGTCCGATCAGCGACAAGGGCCGCGAAAACTTCATCAACTACGGGCAGATCCCGATCCGCCATGGAATGACAATTGGCGAGTTAGCGCGCTTTTATAACTCCGAGCGCGGCATTAATTCTCACCTCACAATCGTCGCCATGGAAGGCTGGGAGAGGGGAGATTGGCTGGATTCGACTGGGATGTTCTGGGTGAATCCTTCTCCTAACATGCGCAACCTGACAGAAGCGGCTCTTTATCCAGGGCTAGGAATTCTTGAGTCGACTAATGTGTCCCTTGGACGAGGCGCCGATACTCCGTTTGAGTTGGTGGGCGCGCCGTGGATTAAGCCGGTGGAACTGGCTGCCTATCTGAATGCGCGGCAAATCGACGGAGTTCGCTTTGTGCCGACTGAATTCACACCTACCGCCAGCGTTTACGAGCAGCAAAAGTGCGGTGGCGTGAACATTATCGTGACGGACAGGAATAGACTCGATGCGCCGGAACTCGGCATCGAAATTGCGTCCGCGCTGCACTCTCTTTACCCCCAGCAGTTCGAGATGAAAAATCTGGACCGCTTGATGCTGAACAAAGCGACCATGGATGCAATCAGCGCCGGACGGGATCCGCGACGGGTTTGGATGGACTGGATGGATGAAATTGCGGTTTTCAAACAGGCCCGGGCTAAGTACCTTTTGTACTAAACATTGCCGGAAATGCAGGAAGGTGTTTCATCATTTGCACGACTGCTCCGCCCCAGCATGAAGACCACTTGCTGGGGCGGAGCTTTTATTACTTTGCAAGATGATGCACAAATTCGCGCCGGCTCCAAAAGCAGAGTAAGCCTTCAATTTACGGTAAGCGTCACCTTCGTGTTCGACTTGATTGCTCCGGTGGTCTGATCGACTCCAAGGACAGTGACGGTATAAGTTCCTGGCGTTGTGCCGCCGACGCCTGTGCTTTTTGTGTTGCTGCTGCTTCCACCTCCGCACCCTGTGATTGTTCCGATACTCACGATGAGAAAGACAACCCCCAGAAGCTTTTGCCAACTCAAGCGCCGCCGCGGGATTCCAAATAGCAGGAGGCATGCCCCGATTGACCCGCCACCTCCCAGGAAAAGGCTCCTTCGCGGCAAATTCAAGGACTGAGTTGGCGCAGTGGTGTGGATGGTGAGTGTTGCCGTGCTTGCAGCGGTTCCGCTTATGGTAACTGATGCCGGCAGCGAACAAGTGGGACTGACAGTTGCGGTTGGAGCGATGCTGCAGCTAAGATTCACAACTCCAGTAAATCCGCCCGAGGGTGTCACGGAAATCGTAGACGTTCCGCTGGAGCCAAGAGTGCTGATTGTAACCGCACCGCTGTTACTTGCCGCAAAGCTCGGGGAAGTAGCCGTCCAATTGCCGATGACTGCCGCATCGACCGTATCCTGATCAAAACCTCCGAGGGTTGTGCCTCCCCAAGTCTCTCCACCGGATTCGCTGTTCCATTGGTGAATTCTCTGATTGTTTTCCCAGTCCGTGTTGGGCAGCGGTCCCAGGTTCCATACTGTTGTGTTTGAATCCCAGGCAGCTACCCACGCAACGTCCGGGAGCGGCGAGGTGTTCACAATGTCAGTTTCAAAATCATTTTCTCCGCTGTACACTCCCGAGAGAAAATTGTTTGCGTGAAGCTCAGTTGTCCAACTCTCCAAGAAGGTCTTTACTGCGTTAGAGCAACTTCCGCCGTCAGGCGTGTAACCCTCCATATCGTAATAGACTATTCCGCTTGTGATGCCCAACCATTTGGCCTGAGCTATGGCCAGATCGGCCTGATAGGCGCCGGTAGACTCGGGGTCTGAACTAATGTACCAAAAGCCTGCGCCGACACAAGGAGCCTGGGGGCCGACCCACAATGGAAGCAAGCCCCATCCCATATTTGTGACGCTTGTTGCCCACGCGGGAGTCAGGTTAGTGTCAACAGTCTTCGATGAGCTTGCAGTCCAATTAGCAGCGCACGTGTTCTGGCCATTCGGCGAAACGCAGTATACATCGCATCCGCCAAGATAGATTCCAATGTCATAGTAAGGGCTGTTTGTCCACCACGTTTGCATCTGGGTTTGGCTAGGAGCGCAGGCGATGTCAAGGCCGGCATTCTCACTTACAACTGTTCCTGCCGCAACCTGCGGAGTTGCTTCGGCTCGCTCGTCACGTTGCAACTGCGCAGAGGCGAGGGAATTTCGCGATAGAGGCAAAGAAGCCGCGAAAGAGGATTCCCGCGCAGCAGCGGGATGCGGGGTAATGGTTGTGAGCGTCTTGCCTCCATCCATTGTGGCGAGCAGTTCGGTTTGTTGTGAGCACGCCGCCTTTGATTTCTCACACGCGCCGGATGAATAGCTCAGCCAGCCCGTGGAGGCATCAACAAACTCAGCATGAGTGATATTGCCGTCGGGCTGTAAGCCCGACGGAATTGCGCCTTGGCTTCGAACGCCGCCGTGCTCAACAAAAACCTCTGAGCCCGTCGCGTAAACATGACTTGTTAGCGCTCCATTGTTCGTGATAGCTACGTGCAGCGCCGCCGAATTCCGGCTGACTCGCTGCGGCTGCCATGACTGGCCGCTTTTCTCAGTAACATAGTCGATAACACAGTTGCCGTCCGGGGCTTCAGTTGAAGCGGTAAGCTGTCCGTAAATCGTTCCCGTAAAGGAGGGCAGGCTGTGGATAGACACGGAACCAGTGCACCCATCCGGCACGGGAATCGCTGCTGACTGCCAGTTCTGGCCGCCATCGCGCGTGAACCATAGCCGATCTTGCGCCGGCCCGCCAACCATCCACCCATCCGTGCGAGTTATAAAAGCAATATTGCCGGCCGCAGGTGGAGGAGGAAGCGCGGTCCATGTCAAACCGCCATCGGTCGTGTGCAATGCAGCGCCGATACTGAAATTTGAGCTTAAATTGAGATGTAGGATGATCCAGCCCTCTTGCGCGTCAGTGAAGTACATCGAAGCAACTCCACCCACCTGCCTGCCCTGCACGATGGGATCGAGGGCTACCCGTGCATTCTGCCAGGTTGCTCCGCCATTCCGAGTTGAGGCAACGGTGATGGATGATTGCGTGTCATCATTGCCAGAAAGAACTGCCCATCCGGTTTTCGCGTCGAAGAAGAAAGCCTTGCTGACAGGCCGCTGGCCATCCCCTGGCGTAATGTCATTCCAGCTCTGTCCGTTGTCCGATGTCCAGAACAGCCGGTGGCCCGTCAACGCCCAGCCCGAGCCTGGAGAAACCAATTTCATATCTTGCACAGAAATGTTAGCTTCGCTTCCGGTTTGCGCCCAAAGTGCCCCGGCAAAAAGAAGTGAGATCAGCAGCGCAGTCGCACATCGCTTCCTGCGTTTCACAGGGACGTCCTTAATAGATATTCTCCCTGTGCTGATCGTTTTACAGCCAGCCCATTGCATCACCTTGATTTCCTCCTGATTTTCTACAAGTTGTATTCGGAGTGCTAATTCATTTTGCAGAGAATCCTAGCGGATGAATTGACTAAATGTCAATTAAAGTAGCATGTTGATGACTAAATGAGCTAGATATGTTCAAATTTTGGGCGATACAGAAATCCTTCTTCAGCATCTCCCACCATCAGTTTGTCTTGTGCCATCGTCTCAGAGATTCGTTCCGCGTAGACTTTCCAGCCGCTGTAGCTCCCTCATGTCCACGATCCATGGCCTGGACCGCTTGCCAAGGACAAGGAACTCGGAGCCTGCATTGACACTGCTGCTGCAGGCAGCTAGAGTGGCTCACTGGCGCAGCTTTTCGTGTTTTATACTTGCGGGACATTCGCGTAAAGGAAAGCTCTGCCAAAGGGAGAAACAATGTTCGTCCCCGCGTCTTTCGCCACTGCGCTTCTGCTGACCATTTTGTGCACCTTCTGTTGGGGCTCGTTTGCCAATACCTTCAAGCTGACAGAAAATTACCGCTTCGAGTTATATTACTGGGATTACGGCCTCGGCATTTTTCTTGTCTCGGTGGCCTACGCCTTCACGCTGGGCAGCATGGGCGGCGGGCTTTTCAGCTTCCTGCCTAACCTGCGCCAGGCCGATTCCATTTTTCTCATCTATGCAGCGCTCGGCGGATTCATCTTCAACATTGCCAACGTCCTGCTTGTGGCCGGCATTGATATGGTAGGCTTGGCCGTTGCCTTTCCGCTCTCCATCGGCATCGCCCTCGTTGAAGGCACGGCCCTCAGCTATCTCATCCACCCGCAAGGCAGCGCCCGACTGCTGGGCGCCGGCGTGTTGATGGCGCTGGTCGCGGTCGTCTTTATCGGGATAGCCTACGCCGCGCGCGGAACTGCCTCGGCGGTCAGCTCGCGCAGGGGAACCCTGGTCTGCGTCGTCTCCGGGCTGCTGATGGGCGTCTTCGCGCCACTCATCACAAAAGCTACGCAAGGCAGCCATCCGGATGCATCGCAGTTGGTTTCTGCCGGCGCTCTTAGCCCTTACACTGCGGCGGTCCTCATGACGTTCGGCGCGTTTCTCTGCTGCTTCGTCTTTAATCCGATTCTGATGCGGAAGCCGTTGACGGGCGCGCCGGTCTCCATCTCCGGATATTTCTCGGCACGGGCGGGCTATCATGCGCTTGGCCTTTTGGGCGGCGCCATCTGGGGCACGGGCACGGTCTTCAACTTCGTTGCCGCCCGCTTCGTCGGATTGCCCATCTCGTATGCCATTGGGCAGGCCTCGCCCATGATCGCCACGCTCTGGGGTGTACTGGTGTGGCATGAATTTCGCGGCGCCAGGCGAAAGTCCTGGGTTTATCTTGCCGCCATGTTCATCTCTTACCTGCTCGCGCTGGCGCTGATCGCGCTGGCCTATCGCGCCGGCTAGCCGCCATAACAGCGTTCACTTACGACTTACAAGGGACGGATCGATGATGGAAAAGAAATGGGTCACAGTCCTCGGCAGCTTTGTTGCGGATCTCGCCTTCCGCACGGACCGTATTCCCGTTTGGGGCGAAACGCTGATGGGCAGCGAGTTCAAACTCGGGCCGGGCGGCAAAGGTTCCAATCAGGCAGTGGCCGCGGCGCGCGCCGGTGGCCGGGTGAGTTTCATCTCCAAGCTGGGACCGGACCCCTTCGGCGACATGGCGCGGGCGCTATATAAATCTGAAGGCATCGACACTCAGTTTCTCTTTTCAACACAGAGCGCCACCGGAGCAGCCGCCATCATCATCGATGCCCACAAAGGCGAGAACGCCATCATCATTGTGCCCGGCGCTTGTTTTGAAGTGACTGCTGCCGAGGTCGATCAGGCTCGTGCGCTCATCGCCGACTCCAGCGTTTTTGTCGCCCAGCTTGAGCTCCCGCTCGCTGTCGTCGAGCACGGGCTGGCGCTGGCCCACTCCCTCGGCGTGCCCACCATCCTTAACCCCGCGCCCGCTGCGCCGCTGCCCGAGAGCATCTACCGGCACATTGACTACATCACGCCCAACGAGTCGGAGGCGGCCTCGCTCACCGGCGTTTCGGTCTCGACCATCGCGGACGCCGAAAAGGCCGCCGATGCGTTCCTTGCCCGCGGCGTGCCGAACGCCATCATCACCCTGGGCGCGCAAGGCGTCTTTGTGAAAAGCGCGCAGGTCCGGGCGCATGTGCCCGCCGTCAGCGCCGGTAAAGTCGTGGAAACAACAGGCGCTGGCGATGCCTTCAATGGCGGCTTCGCTGTGGCTCTCTCGGAGGGTATGGGTCTGATCGAGGCCGCGCGCTTTGGCTGCGCCACCGCCGGCATCTCCATCACGCGCCCCGGCACCGCGCCTTCCATGCCCACCCGCGCGGAGATCGACGCGCTTCGCGGTGGAGCCTGCTAACGCGACCACGGACTCCGGGTACCCCCACCCATATTTTGGGCGTAAAATCCTTACTTTCTTTGGTTTACAGGTAGGGTGTCGCCGCAAAATCCTCTCAGCAAACGACTTACGCGCAAAATCCTCCAACCAAAGGAGTTACGTGCCGGTCCCGGCACTTGCTCTGGTGCAGCCCACAGCTTTGCCACTCATCAGTGTGCGTCCAAGCGGGGAAATTTTCCGCAATCTGCAAAATCTTAGCGGTCGGTTTGTGTGCAGATTCTCAGACCAATCCGTCTCGGGATCTGCTGAACAATCGGGCCACTTGCGTTACCCCGCCGGTCCATAAGACATCATCTCCAGAGCAAGCACCGGGCTCTCCGTCCAAGAACCTGTCCAAAAACTAGGTATTGAAGGGTACGTGCTTAAGCCCGTACGTTGAGAGCCCATCTTTGATTTCCGGCTTTAGCCGCGGAGGGAATGCGAACTGCTGTAAAGTATGCCTCAGGGGCTAAAGCCCACAACTATTCCTACTTTTGATGTACGGGCTAAAGCCCGTGCCCTTCACCTAAAGCCCGTGCCCTTCACCTAAAACCGAGCCATTGGACAGCTTCTAAGAATCCATCCGTAAATAGATCGCAAAAGCCCGCATTGATTTTGCAGCCTTTGTGGCGCCCTTCGACTTCGCTCCGGGCAGGCTTTGGATCCGTGCCCTTTGAAAACATCGACTTAATCAGAGCTCTCCTAGGGCAAATCGCTCCCAGGGACACGCTCCAGCCGTTGCGCTCCATGTCGTTTTCCCGCCTGATGCGTCTAGAATTGAACAGGGTTCTTCATGACGCTCAGAGTACTTCCATCATCCGCCCTCCTTTCGACTACTGTTTTTTGCCTGTTGGCGTGCTTTGCGCCCGTTGCGGCCCAAGCCCAATCCTCCAGCAGCAACCCCGCCGGGCCGGGCGGGAAGCAGCAGACTTCGTCTTCCTCGCCGGATTTTGCGCGGGAAAAGGCGCCTTCGCTGATTGATCCTGCCGGGCCTACCATCTCCCTGATCAGCGCCGAGCCGGTCTTCCTGATGGCCGCGGCTCTGAATGCCTGCGGCTACGATGAAGGCCTGGAAGAGAGCGCCCCGGTCCGGAAACGGGTACGGGACGAGATGGACCTGGCGCTTGCCAAAAGCGAGGACGCCCGCAACAAGCGCGACAAGATCTGCCTCTACATTGCCCAGCATCGCATGACGGGCGGAGAACTTGACATCGCGCAGTACATCTCGCTGGCTCTTTATCTCACTCCGCCGCCGGAGATCGAGACCGCGGCCGAGCTGACCGAGATGCCTCCTGATGCGACCCAGATTGTCGAGATTGTGCCGTTGCTGCGCGACTTTGTCGCCGCCGTTGACCTGCACGGAATCTGGCTGGCGCTGCATCGAACCTATGACGCGGAAGCCGACCACCTGCACGATCCGCTCTCTAAGATGATTGTCTCCACCAACCTCTACCTCAAGATGCCGGCTGAAACCTACAACGGGCGGCGCTTTGTTGTGGTCGTCGAACCCTTGTTTTCGCCGCGCATGGTCAACGCGCGCATCTACGGCACCGATTATGTGGTGGTGGTTTCGCCGCAAGACGGGGCCATCCCCATGACCGATGTGCGTCACACCTATCTTCACTACGTGATTGAGCCGCTGCTCTACGTCAGGGCCAATGCGATCGACCGCACGCAGCCCATTCTCAAGGAAATCCGCGACGCTCCGCTGGAGTTTCGCTTCCGCTCCGACACCGTGCCGCTGACCATTGAGTGCCTCATCAAGGCCATCGAGGCGCGCACCATGGACACGGGCGTTCCCGTCTATACCATTCCGGCCGGCGTCGATAGGTCAGCGCTGCCTCGCTACGAGCATGAGCGCCAGATTTACCAGCAGAAGGTGGATGCCATCAAGTGGGCTACTGTCCGCCACGACATGACGCAGGGCTTCGTGCTGACTCAGTATTTTTATGAGCAGATGATCCAGTTTGAAAAGGATCCCGCCAGCCTGAAAGACACCATCGGCGAGATGGTCTACAGCATGGACGTGGACCAGCAGGTGCATCGCGCTCGCGATCTTGATTTTGACAAGGAAGGCGACAGCGAAGTGCTCTCGCGCAGCCAGCCGCATAAATTGACCGGTCTTGACCTGGCCGAGGCGCGGCTTGCCTCGGGTGATGTGGCCACGGCCAGCGCCATGGCTCGCCAGGCCCTTGCCGTGCACTCGGATTCTCCGGATGCTTCCAATTCGATGGAAGCCATCGCCAATGGCGCCCGCGCCGATTTCATCCTGGCCAGGGCCGCCATCCTTACCGGCCATCCCGATCAGGCCGTCGACGATTTCCAGAAGACGCTGGCCGCCAGCAAGAATCCGCGACTGATTTCCTGGTCGCACATTTACCTGGGCCGCATGTTGGACCTGGACTGCAAGCGCGACGAGGCACTCACGGAGTACCAGGAGGCTTTGAAGACACGCGACGGGCAGCAGGATACGCGGTTGGCCGCCGAGCGCGGAGTCAAGACGGCCTATGCCGTCAAAGGCCACAGTTGCGACGAAGATGCCGGCGACGACACGCCCGCTCCCGCGCAGGCCAAGCCGCAACCTGACAAGCCCGAAGCTGCATGGCCAAACGGGAGTGAAAAGCCGAAATAATACGCTTTGGACGACGAACCAATTCGTCCGGGGGGGTAGCCCGGTGGCTCAGTCCATTCCATAGATATCACCTTGACGGAATATCACTTGAAGGGTATATTTGATAATGATTTGGGAAGTTGAGGTTAGCAACGAGTTCCAGGTCTGGTATGCGAGCTTGAATGAGCAGGAGTGGGAAAGCGTCAACAGTGCGGTTGATAAGTTGGAACAGTATGGGCCGGCTTTGGGGCGGCCTTACGTGGACACGCTTCTGGGGTCGAAGTACCCAAACATGAAAGAACTGCGTATTCAGTGCCAGGGCCGCCCTTACCGCATTCTCTTTGTATTCGAACCGCGCCGGAATGCCTACCTGATTCTGGGGGGAGACAAGACCGGAGACGCTCATTGGTATGTCGATGCCATCCGTCGCGCGGATACTATCTATGCCCAGCACCTGAACGAGATTGGAGAGTGAACCCAGTGGCCACAAAATGGAGAGATATTCGCAAGACGCTTTCACCGGAGGCTGAGGAGCGGACTCGACAGAGCGTCAGGGAGGCTGCTGGCGTGATGACCCTCTATCAGCTACGGGAAGCTCGGAGCTTGACCCAGGTCAACCTCGCAAAGGTTCTCAATATCAACCAGGGCGCTGTGTCGAAGATGGAAAAGCGTACCGATATGTACGTCTCGACGCTGCGCAACTTCATTCAGGCCATGGGTGGGCAACTCCAGGTCAAAGCCATCTTTCCCGAGGGTGAGATACAGATCGACCAATTTGAAACAGTGGCCGATCCCCGGAATGCTCCTCTTCAAACAGTTTGAGATGAGGGGCAGGCTGTTGTTTTTCCCATTTTTAGCAGCCTGCAATGCTCGTTCCCTGCAACCAAAATGGTATTTCGACGGTATTCTCTTAGAATGAATTGAGAGATGCCATCGGATCGAGGCGCATGTGGAAGCCGTTCTTGCCGGACTGGAAGCCGCATTGGGTCATTGCTTCGCGCGCACCGAGTTGCTGGTGCACGCGCTCACGCATCGCTCGCTGGCCAATGAGCGGGCGGTTATTGAGCAGATCGCCCATGAAACGATCACCGCCAACGGCAAGGTGGAAACCGTGGGAACCGGCGACAATGAGCGCCTGGAGTTTCTGGGCGACGCCGTGTTGGGGCTGGTGGTGGCCGAAGCTCTGTTTCTGCTTCACCCGGAGTGGCAGGAGGGCGAGTTGACACGCGTTCGCTCTCAATTGGTCAGCCGCCAGCATCTGGCTGAGGTGGCTTTGGCGATAGACCTGGGCAGCTATTTGCGCCTCAGCCGCGGCGAAGACAAGGGCGGTCTCAGGCGCAAGAGCACGGTGCTCTCCAACACCATGGAGGCTGTTCTGGGCGCGCTCTTTCTGGATGGTGGATTGGAGCCGGTTACTGCCTTTGTCCGCCGCTGGGTGATGGGCGAGGCTGCCGAGCAGTTGGCTGAGGAGTTGCGGGCCGGAGAAGCCCTGGGCAACTACAAATCGGCCTTGCAGGAGCACTTGCAGGCCTCGCGCGCTGGAACGCCTGTCTATCGGGTCAAGAGCGAAAGCGGCCCTGACCACCGCAAGCGGTTCCTGGTCGAGGTCCGGCTCAAAGCCTCGGATTCGGAGGCGGGAAAGCCTCTTGCGCGCGGCCAAGGCAGTACCAAGAAACACGCTGAGCAGGATGCCGCCCGGCGAGCGCTGGAGCGGTTGCAGGCAGCCGGGGAAAAGGCTGCTGCCCAAGCTGAGGCCGAACCGGGAGACAAAAAGGAGGAGCTGGCAGCGCAATGAGTACCCCCGCCCAAGCGCCTGACGCGTCGCCGCAGTTGTTTGCGCGGCTGCGGCTCCAACTGCCTACCGTGCCCGAGGCTCTCGCCTCGCTGCTCCGCACCGTGGTGGTGGCGCTATTTCTGCTCACCTTTGTGCTTCAGCCGTACCTTATTCCCTCCGAGAGCATGGAACACACCCTGCTGGTGGGCGATTTTCTGTTGGTCAACAAGCAGATTTACGCCCCTGCCGGCAGCCTTGGCCGGCTGTTCATGCCCTATCGCGAGATTGCGCGCGGCGACATTATTGTCTTCCACCACCCCCAGCACAACTATCTCGTCAAGCGGGTAGTGGGCCTGCCCGGCGACCGGTTGCGCATCAGCGATGGCCGAGTCTGGGTGAACGGTGTTGCGCTCCGTGAACCCTACGCCGCATTTGAACCTGCGGCCGGCAATCCCTTCCGCGACGACTTTCCTGCCACGGTTTATACCGATCCAGAGGTGGACCCGCTCTGGTGGAAGCAGATGCAGGGCCTTATCAGCGAGGGCGAACTGGTGGTGCCTCAGGGCGAATATTTCGCGCTGGGCGACAACCGCAACCACAGCAAGGATTCGCGTTTCTGGGGCTTTGTGGCGCGGCGGCAGATCGTGGCCCGGCCGCTGGTCATTTACTTCTCCCTCACCCGGCCTTCAACCACCGATGTCGAACAAACCACGCTGCAAGCTGCGGATGATAGACTCGGACACGACAGGGAAATCTCGTCCCGGCTTGCCGGTTTTGCCCGCTGGAAGCGCATCTTCCACGTGGTGCATTAAAAAAGCAGTGATTAGTGAACAGTGGTTAGTGAACGGCAGACAGAGAACAAGGCCAGCAGTCAGCTTCCGGATTTTTTAGCTAACCACTGACAACTAACCACTAACCACTAGCTACTAGCCACTGACAAAGAGCGACAGGATGACAAAGAAAAAATCGCCGGCATCAAGGACGCCTTCCGAGCCTCAGCCCGATGAACAGAGAGTGGAAGAGACGCCTTTCGAGGCCTTGGCCAGCATCTGCTCCATCCTGGTGGTGGGCCTGTTCATCCTTACTTTTCTTGCGCAAAACTACGTCATCCCCTCCGGCTCGATGGAAAAGACGCTGCTGGTGGGCGACCATCTTCTGGTGGATCGCATCACCATCGCACCGCCCGCGAAGTGGATGCCGCTCCTACGCTACCGCGAACCCCGGCGCAACGATATTGTGGTCTTTATCAAGCCTGTGCCAGACCTGGATGCGGATGGAAATCCTCAATACCTGACGCTGGTGAAGCGGCTGATCGGTATGCCCGGTGACCATATCCATCTGCGCGATGGAATCGTCATCGTCAACGGTGTGGCTCAGAGCCAGCCTCACGCCCAGCTGACAACGCCGGAAAACCATCAGGAATTTCTCGACGAGTTTCCCTCTGTGCCGCCATCCACTGACCGTGGCGCCACCGAAGCCTGGGCCGTCGATTTTCCCAATCACGTCGTGAACGGCGATCTGGTAGTCCCGCCTGGCCACTACTTCATGATGGGCGACCATCGTCACAACAGCCTTGACTCGCGCTTCTGGGGATTTGTGCCCAGAGAAAACATCGTCGGCCGTCCGCTGTTCAACTATTGGTCATTTGTGACTCCCGAAGACCAATATGAACAGCCTGGAATCGGCAATTCAGTGGCCTGGCTGGGTCACGTCGCGCTACACTTCTTTACCGAAACCCGCTGGAACCGGACATTCCACAGGGTGAAATGACAGTGGTCAGTGATCAGTGAATAGTGGTTAGAATTTGGAGCGCGGTTGCATGGTGAAGTCGTTCCGCGATTTGATTGTTTGGCAAAGGTCAATGCAGTTGACAGTTGCAATTTATCGCATGACGCAGAAGTTCCCCCGCGAAGAGATTTACGGGTTGACTAGCCAAATCAGGCGATCAGCCGTCTCTATTCCGAGTAATATTGCGGAGGGGCAAGGAAGGCTCAGCACGGGAGAATTCAGGCAGTTCCTGGGCATCGCCCGTGGTTCAAATTCAGAACTGCAAACGCAATTGGAAATTGCGCGGGCTCTCGGAATCAGGGATTCAAAGATGATCGATGAAGCAGAGAGCCTGTCTAACGAAGTCGGAAAAATGCTTTCTGCCACACTGCGATCTCTCAAGGAAACTAACCACTAATCACTAACCACTAGCGAGACCATGACGGAAGAGACCGAACCCCGGCAACAGAAGCACAAGCGCCTTTGGCTCGCCCTGGCGGCGCTGGCGGCTATATTGGCCATTTTGATTGTGCCCCCATTCCTGAGCGTGAGCCGCTACAAAAGCCGCATCACTCAACTGATCTCGTCTTCGCTGGGCCGCCCCGTGCGTCTGTCCTCCGTTGAAGTGCGTTTGCTGCCCCGGCCGGGCTTTGTTCTCTACGACCTCACCGTCGAGGAAGACCCCGCTTACGGCGCCGAACCGGTTTTCCACGCCAACTCGGTTACCGCATCCATTCGTTTGCTCTCCCTGTGGCGCGGACGCCTGGAGATCGACACTATCAGCGCGGACGAGGCCAGTCTGAACCTCGCGCGCACCTCGGGCGGCCGCTGGAACATCGATTCGCTTCTCCGTACGGCGACCGTCCAGGCACAATCCGCTGCCGGCAGCGCCGGGCCGGGTAAGCCCATCACACTGCCCTACCTCAAAGCCGCCAACTCCCGCATCAACATCAAGAATGGCGCGGAAAAGCTGCCGTTCTCCCTGCTCAACGCCGAGATGTCTCTTTATCAGCAGAATCCCGGCGACTGGCGCGTCAGGCTGCGTGGCCAACCGGTTCGCACCGACCTGCCCCTCCAGCAGGCTGATACAGGCATCGTCCGGCTAGAGGCAAATCTCCGCCAGGCGCCGCAACTGCGCCAAATGCCGATCCACCTTGACCTCGAATGGCGACAGGCTCAACTCGGCCAGCTCACTCGGCTGATTCTCGGCTCTGACGCGGGCTGGCGCGGAGACCTCACCGGCGAACTCCAACTCGACGGAACCGCCGACGCGGCGCAGATCAGAACCCGGCTGCGCGCCTCAGGCGTCCATCGTGCCGAGTTTGCCCCGGTCGCGTCCATGGATTTCGACGCCAACTGTACCGTCGCCGCCCATTTCACCACCCGCGCCATCGACAACCTGCTTTGCGACTCTCCGCTGGGCGACGGCCACATCCGCCTTACCGGCAACATGCCCGGCGACAGCGCGCCGCCCCGCTTCTCCGTCGAACTGGACCGGATCTCCGTTGCCGTGGGCCTGGACGCGCTGCGCACCGTGCGCAGCGATCTGGCTCCCGGCCTTGAGGCCGCCGGATTGGCAAGCGGCAAAATCACCTACGCTCCGAAAGACACCGCCCCGCCAAATTCCGAGCCTGCTGACCACGCCCGCTCCGCCAAGGCCCATCCGGCAGTGCAAGGGCCGCTTACCGGCAACATCACCATTCAGGGCCTCCAACTCAGCGGCAACGGCCTCAGCGAACCCATTCGTATCCCGAAGGTGCTCCTGGAGCCTGCGCCTGCAAGCCAGCCTTCCAGCGCACCTCAAGCGCTGGCGGCGACGGTGGCCATTCCCGCTGGCGCAGAGGTCCCGCTCACGGTTTCCACGCGTCTCGCGCTCTCCGGCTACCAGCTCACGTTGCGCGGCCAGGCCTCCATCAACAGGGGCAGGGAACTGGCGCATCTGGCTGGCATCCATGACGCCGCTGCTTTGGACGCTTTGACCGGCGACCCCGTCTCAGTGGACCTGACCGCCGAAGGCCCCTGGTGGCCCATCCCGACGCCAATTCCAGCGCTGCCGCTTGCGAACACTTCACCTGCCGTAACCGGCGCCACGCTTCAGCTCGCGCCCCCTGCCGACACTGTTACCGGAACCGTAATTCTGCGCAACGCCACTTGGAAGGCTGATTATCTCGCCAACCCCGTTAAAATCTCCCAGGCAACTCTCCACCTTGCCTCTGGAGAGCTTCGCTGGGACCCGGTCGTCTTTTCCTACGGTCCGGTGAAGGGAACGGGCACACTTTCGCTGCCTGCCCCTTGCGACGCGCTGCAAAGCTGCCCACCGGCATTTGAAGTCCAGTTTGGCGCACTTGACGCCGCTGTTCTCCAGACCACGTTTCTGGGCGCCCGCGAGCCGGGCACGCTGCTCTCCACGCTCCTCCATCGTCTCCGCCCCACGGCTGCCCCGGCATGGCCACAGATGGAAGGCACTGTCAAGGCCGAATCCCTCATCCTCGGCCCGGTCACGCTCCACACGCCTGAGGCCACGCTCTCCACACTCGCCAGCGGGGCTGAGATCACTGCCTTCGACGCCGCCCTCTTCGGCGGCCACATCCATGGAACCGGCATGCTCCACACCGCCGCCTCCGCCCAGGACAAGCCCGCTTACGCGTTTAAAGCGCAGCTCGACAAGCTCAGCCCGCCTGCTCTGGGGCAGTTGCTCGGCCTTCGCTGCACCGGTAGCGATTTCAGCGGCAACGGCAAGATCGAATTGTCCGGCTTCACCGGCAACGATTTGGCCGCTTCAGCGAAAGGCACTTTCCACTTCGAGTGGAGTCATGGAACCGTTGCCGCAACCACCGGCTTCATTCCTCCGGCGCTGGCCCGCTTCGACCGCTGGACCGCGGACGCAGAGATTGCCAACGGCGCCCTCACACTCAAAGACAATCAGGTCAAGCGCGGCGCGCACACCGCTCCGGTCCAGGCCGCCGTCACCCTGGCCGACACGCCAAGGGCTGCCTTTCCCGCGCCCAAGTCAGCTTCAGTCGCGATCAAATCAGCCCGGCCAAAGCGATAAACAGCCCGCCCGTTACAATCGAACCATGGCCTCCTCAACTGCTGCTTCCCCGGTCCAGATTCCCTGCCAGGCTGTTCTCTTTGACATGGACGGCATTCTCATCTCCTCAGTGGCTTCCGTCGAGCGCAGTTGGACTAAATGGGCGCTGATGCGCGGCATAGACCCTGAGACTGCGATTCGCGCCGCCCATGGATGCCGGGCCATCGAGACCGTCGCCCTGCTTCGTCCCGATCTGGACAGCACCGCGGAACTCAAGCTCATTGAGGAGATCGAACTCGCCGACGGGAAGGGGCTTGGCGTGCTTCCCGGCGTGCTTCCACTGCTGGCAGCGCTGCCCGCGAATCGATGGACCGTGGTCACCAGCGCCACCGAGCGGCTCGCCCGCCTGCGCATGACAGCCAGCGGCATTCCCGTGCCCCAGCGCATCGTCCACGCCGATTCTGTCACGGAGGGCAAGCCGAATCCTGCGCCGTTTCTGGCCGGTGCGGCGTTGCTCGGCTTTGTGCCGCAGGATTGTGTGGTCTTCGAGGATTCGTCTTCCGGCGCCGCGGCTGGCCGTGCCGCCGGCTGCACGGTCGTTGCCACGCCCTTTTCCCACTCCATCGCTTCGCTCAGCGCCGCAAATTATCTGGTCAAAGACCTGACCGGCGTCGCCGTCACAGTTCTTCCCGGCGATGGAGGCTTGCTCCTTAATTTTATTTCTTTAGAAGTTCCATCTGCTTGAGCGACTCGCCGTAAGGCGCGCGCAGCACGCCGCGTTCGGTGATGATGGCGGCGATATACTTTGCCGGGGTCACATCAAAAGCCGGATTGCAAATGCCCACGCCATTCGGCGTCAGTTGCTTGCCGCCGTGGTGCGTTACCTCAACTGCCGGGCGCTCCTCGATAGGAATCTCTTCGCCGGTCGCCGTCGCCAGGTCGATGGTGGACCACGGCGCGGCCACGTAGAACGGAATGCCGTGCTCCCGCGCCACAATCGCAACGCTGTAGGTGCCGATCTTGTTGGCCGTGTCGCCGTTGGCCGCAATGCGGTCAGCGCCCACGACCACGGCCTGAATACGCCCGGCCCGCATCAGGCTGGCCGCCATGTTGTCGCAGATTACTGTAGTGGGAATCTTGTCGGCCATCAGCTCCCAAGCCGTCAGCCGCGCGCCTTGCAAGAACGGCCGCGTCTCGTCGGCGTAAACGTGAATCTGCTTGCCCTGCTCAACCGCAGAACGGATCACGCCCAGCGCCGTTCCGTAACCGCAAGTCGCCAGAGCACCGGCGTTGCAGTGGGTGAGAACGCCGCCTTTTTCAGGCAAAAGCGCCGCGCCAAATTTGCCCATCGCCTTGCACGCGGCGATGTCTTCCTCGTACATTGCATGCGCTTCGGCAAGCAGCTTTTGCTTGATCTCAGCCAAAGGCGCGCCCGCAGCCAACAGCGCCGCAAACAGCCGCTTCATGCGGTCGATGGCCCAGAACAGATTCACCGCCGTGGGCCGCGTCGCTGCCAGCCGTTCGCAGATCGTCGCGAACTCCGGCGCAAACTCGGCAGCCGTGGAAGCCTTGGAGCCGAGCGCGCCCAGGGCAACGCCGTAAGCCGCCGAGACGCCGATGGCCGGCGCGCCGCGGACAACCATGGTGACGATCACGTCGGCAACTTGTTCGTAGGTCGTTGCAAGTACATAGCTCTCTTCGAGAGGGAGCTTGGTCTGATCGATAAAACGGATGCCTTCCGGCGTCCATTGAAGTGTAGGAATCATGGAATTCCAGTTTAAACTGTCGCGCTACGGCATCCTCTCATACGGCAAATAAACGGGCTCCCAGACATAAGCGCGAATGCTCTCGCGGAGAGTTTTGTCGTCCATCTTTTCAGCGGTTCCATCAGCCATGGCTTGTTTGGCGACCGCTTCCGCCACCACCAGGCTCACCTTGCGGCAATCGGCGATGGGCGGCAGCAGCGGTGCGTTTGCGTCTTCAAGCGTCGGCGACAAACTGGCCAGCGCTTTGGCCGATGCCATGATCATGGCGTTAGAAACACGCCTGGACCGCGAGACCAGAATGCCCAGCGCAAGTCCGGGAAAGATGAATGAGTTGTTGATCTGCGAGATGCGCACCAGCTTGCCGTTCACCTCGACCGGATCAAACGGACTTCCCGTTCCCACCAGCGCGCGTCCGTCGCTCCAGCGCAGCAGGTCTGCCGGCTTGGCCTCGGATTTCGATGTGGGGTTCGACAGCGGGAAAATGATGGGCCGCTCGACATGGCTGGCCATCTCGCGCACAATCTCTTCCGTAAATGCGCCGGTCTGCGCGGAGACGCCCAGCAAAATCGTAACCTTGGCGTTGCGCACCGTATCAAGCAGCGAAATTGCGCCCGAACCCGTCAGTTTCCATCCCGCCACGTCGGCTTTTTTATGCACCAGCGGCTCCTGGCCGGGGCGTATGCCTTCGCATCCCTCCACAAGCAGCCCGTGGCGATTGAAGCAGTAGATCCGCTTGCGGGCCTGTTCCTCGGTCAGCCCTTCTTCCTTCATGCGGGCAATAATCAGATCGCCGATGCCGATGCCCGCTGAACCGGACCCGAACATGGCGATGGTCTGCTCCTTCAGCGGCCGGCCGGTGGCGCGAACCGCGGCCAGCAGCGTGCCGGTGGTGATGGCGGCGGTTCCCTGAATGTCGTCGTTGAAGGTGCATAGCCGGTTGCGATAGCGCTCCAGCAGGATGGCCGCGTTGACTCCGGCGAAATCTTCCCACTGCAAAAGTATGTGCGGCCAGCGGCGTTCCACCGCGGTCACAAATTCCTCGATGAACTCGTCGTACTCCGCACCGCGGATGCGCTTGTGCTGCCAGCCGATATAAATCGGATCGTTCAGGCGTTCTTCGTTGTCCGTGCCCACGTCGAGCAAAATCGGCAGGCAGTGCTCCGGCGGGATGCCGCCCAGTGCGGTGTAAAGCGCCATCTTGCCGATGGGAATGCCCATGCCGCCCGCGCCCTGATCGCCCAGGCCGAGAATGCGTTCGCCGTCCGAGACCACAATGCAGCGCACATCGTCAAAACGAGGGTCGGCGAGAATCTCTTCGATCCGATCCTTGTGCGTATAGCTCACAAAAAGACCGCGCGGCCGGCGCCATATCTCGCTGAAGCGCTGGCATCCCTCGCCCACTACGGGCGTATAAACAATGGGCAGCAACTCCTCGGTGTAGTGCGCGATCAGCGAGTAGAAAAGCGTCTCGCAGTTGTCCTGCAAATCGCGCATGTTGCTGTACTTCAGGAAGGGCGTAGCCCGGCCGTCCAGCACCCTTTTGCGGCGTCTCCGCTGATCTTCAAGCGTTCCGATGTGCGGCGGCAACAGCCCATGAAGGCCGAAAGCAGTTCGCTCCTCTTCGGTAAAGGCCGTGCCCTTGTTCAGCCGGGAATTCAACAATAACTCAATGCCGTGAAGATGAGTCCTCACTACGCCGGCGTTAGTCTTGTCCGCCTCATTCATTGCAGTCCGCTCCTCGCCGCCGATCATTATGCTGATGCTCTCGCGCCATCCGGGGCAACATCCATGCTACGCCATTTGGCAATGGCGATTCACTGCCGCGAGCGTCACAGTCTGATTCAACTGACGGCGCCTCGTCGATAAACTTGGGTCCATGTTGCGCTACCGTGTGCCGCCCTTACCTTGGCTGCCACGGGTCAAGGATTGAGACGCCGGTAGCGGCAAAGTCCTTCACATTGCGCGTGACAACAGTCATGCCGTGGACCAGCGCGGTTGCGGCAATCAGCGCGTCTCGGTATGAACGCGGGTCGGGCACCTGCAAGGCTGCGCCTCTGAGCGCGATTGGTATATCTACGGCAAGGATGCGACCGGCAAAAGCGGGCAGCACGTGGCCTTCCATCCACGAGCGAAGGATAGCTCCCTGCCTCGCGTCATGGCGCTCCATCAGAAGGGTTCCCAATTCCATTTCCAGAATGCAGACTGCTGAAACAAACATGGATTCAGAGGGCACGCTGCCGGCCCACGCTGCAACCTGGCGATCCGCTTTGCCGCTGCCCGCCTTGCGAAATTCAGATATGACATTGGTATCGAGAAGGTACATCATGACCAGTCGGCCGGCTTGGGAAACTCGTCACCCAGGCGAGGCGGTTCAAACTCGATTTCGGCGGCCTCGGGCATGGCTAGCTGGTCGAGAATGCTCTTCTGCTTGTTCGTAATCTGCTGGTATTCCTTTATCGATAGCAGCACATGGGCGGGTCGCCCGCGATCCGTAATGAACACGGGGCCTTTGCTGGCGGCCCTTTTGGCTCTTCCAGCGTCCTGGTTGAACTCCCGGCTGGAAAATGTCGTGATAGCCATCGCGCTCTCCTCGATGTAGATACGTTGCTACATTGTAGCATGAAATGTGATCTACTCGAAGGTCAGCAAGGCGATCTCCGGCTGGCTTCCCACGCGCATCGGAGGGCCCCAGGTTCCCGCCCCGCTCGATGTGTACACCTGCAGCGCGCCAAACCGTTGCAAGCCGTAAGTGAACTTGCCGAAGACGCGGCGCGTGACCCATGTGAAGGGGAGAATCTGTCCGCCGTGCGTGTGGCCGGAGAGCTGCAGCCCGATTCCCGCCTCCTCCACCTGGGCCAGGCGGCTGGGCACATGGTTGAGCAGAATGCTTGCCCTTCCGGGGACCAGATGCAGGCCGTCCAGCGTGGCGCGCAGTTGTATGGGATGGCCGGAGTCGCCGTGGGAAACACCGACAATGTCGAGACCGTCGACGGTGACTTTCTCATTGGCGAGAACGCGGATGCCGGCGCGTGAGAGGACCTCGGCGTATAGCGGGGCGTTGCCGTACTCGTCATGGTTGCCGGTGGAAAAATAGCTGCCCAGAGGCGGGGCCAGCGCATGGAAAGGTTCAGCCAGGTCCACGGCGTCCGCCTTGCCGCCGTCGAACAGGTCGCCGGGAAAGAAGATGATGTCTGGCTTGAGGCGTGCGGCCAGCCGCACGATGCGACGGCAGAATCCGGCTCCGTTCACGTGGCCCAGGTGCACGTCGCTTACAACCAACGCTGTGCGGCCGCGCCAGGACGCAGGCAATCCGGCAAGTTGCACAGGGATGCGCCGGATGCGGATAATACGGGCGTTCACCAGGCCGTAGATGCCGGCCAAAACAGCCATACCGAAGAGCACATCGGCGGCCAGAGGCCGATCCGCGGTGAGCCCCGCCAGCGTCAGCGCCCAGCCTGCCAGCCAGCACAGGCACGCCGCCCAGAAAAGGAAGTTGAATAGCCCCAGCCAGACGGCCGCGATCCTGTGGAGCAGCGTGACCAGGGGGTTTGCAAACCAGAATCCGAGCAGCGTCGCGATCAGGAAACTGAAGGCCAGCAGCAGCAGCGCGGCCCCGAGCGCCAGCGTGGCTGGTGCGCTGAACGGCCCCCAGAACGCGATCCATGTGTGATAGATAAACCAGTGGGTAGCCAGCAAAAGCCCTTGCAAAGCCGTGATAACCACCAGTTGCCAGAATCTCAAGCCTGAAGTCTCCCTGCATCAATTCTTGCACAAGGGGCAAAGTGAGCGGAATGAACCAGGGCTGCGCCCATGAAACAATCTCTCTATGGCTGCTTCCGACGGCGACGCGCTCGGCCTTTACCTCTCGATCCCGTTCTGCCGGTCGAAGTGTACCTACTGCAACTTTGCCTCGGGAGTTTATCCGGCCAGCGATCACGCGCGTTACGTTGACCGGCTGATTGAAGACATACAGACTGCCGGTGCGTGGGCCGAGCGGATGGGCGTGGAGCTTCCGCGCCGTGTGGATACGGTCTACCTTGGCGGCGGAACGCCCAGCCTGCTCGCGCCCGAGTTGCTCCAGCGCCTCTTCGCCGCCATGCGCTCGCACTTCGATTTCGATCCGGCCGCCGAGATCACCGTCGAATGTGCGCCCGGTCAGCTTGCCGATGAAACGCTTGAGGCGCTGGTCGTCTGCGGAGTGAACCGCGTCAGCCTCGGCGTGCAATCGTTCATCGACCGCGAGGCGGCCTCCAGCGGACGTCTGCATAATCGCGCCATCGTGCTCGCGGATGTAATGCGGCTGCGCGCCGCGCGCATCTCGAACCTGAACATTGACCTTATCGCCGGACTCGCCGGGCAGACCTTCGCCTCGTGGCAGGAGTCGCTGATGGTGATGACGGCGCTGGCGGATGCAGGCGTTCCTCACGCCAGCGTCTACATGCTCGAAGTGGACGAGGACTCGCGCCTGGGCCGCGAGATGCTCGCCCACGGCGCGCGCTACCACGCCGATCTGGTTCCCACCGACGACGCCATCGCGCAAATGTATTCGACGGCCATCGAAGCTCTGCATCAGGCAGGTTTGGAGCAATATGAGATCTCCAACTTCTGCCGCCCCGGCTTTCACTCGCGTCACAATCTGCGCTACTGGCAGCGCCGCCCATACCTCGGCCTTGGCCTCGACGCTTCTTCGATGCTGGCATTGAATGGAGCAGATTCAGTTGCAGATGATCGTATCCTGCGCTCGACTACCACTGACGACCTGAAAGCTTATCTGGCAGGAGCGGAGCCGGTGGAGACCACCTGGCAAACCCCCGCGCAGCACCACGAAGAGGCTTGGTTTCTGGGCCTGCGGTTGAACGCCGGCGTTGATATCGCCGCCGTGGAACGCGAGTTCGGCGTGGCGATGGTCGCGCCAGCGCTCAAAGTCGTCGCGAGGCTTACGGAAGATGGCCTGCTGACTTCCGATGGCAAGACGGTTCGCTTAACCGCACAGGGACGCCTCTTGTCCAATGACGTTTTTCAGGAGTTTCTGGCACTGGACGATGGTTTGAGAAGTGGTGCGGCGTCGATTGACCGCCAGGCAAGCGATTCTACAACTGCCGCATCCTGAAGCCACTGGCGCTGACCGGTATTTTCAACGGATGGCGATGGGCCATTCATTGTCCAGCGCCGCGGATTCCGGCGCGCTGGTGCGGTAAGCGCCGAGCCTCTTCGTCATGCTCTCCAATTCCGCAGCGTGGGCCGATAGCCCGCACGGATGGCCTTCTGTTTCGAGCAGATGCGCATTTTCACGGATCATGGTGAAGAGCGGGCTGGCCAGGGCATCGCGCAGGTTTGAAGTTCTCACGTTGTGCGTCGCCAGCGCGGAAACCGGACAGGCGGTAACATCGCCGCTCGGATTGACGTGGGCAAATCCGCGCCCTGCGGAGACGCATCCTCCAAGCCTCTCTTCGTCCCCCGGCGAATGGATGATGAAAGCGCCTCCGGTCGCGCGATCTCGATACTCGACGACGGTTTTGCGGAAGTGCGCTCGCTGCTCCACGGTGAGCAGCACGCCGCTTTCGCAGCTTCCTGTGGGAACCTGCCCGGTAGGAATCTGCTCAATGAACATGGCCAGCGGCCCGCTGTGAGCAATCAGCCCGTCGATGTTTTTGGGCTCAGACCAGTACGCGATGTTCGCCGGTCCCACAGTCACGGCGATGCCCGTCAGCACGCCCGCCTCCTGCAGCCGGTCGAGAGAGCCGAGAGCCTTCTCGAAGACGCCGCTTCCCCGGCGCAAATCGGTTAGATTTTGATCGCCTTCCAGGCTGACCACAATGACGGTATTGGAACAGTTTTTCAGAATCTGATAATCGCTCGCCTTGAGTGCGGTGCCGTTGGTGAAGACCAGAAAGAGCCGGTCGGGATAATCGCGAAAGAGCTGGGCAATTCCCGGAAGCAGAAATGGTTCGCCGCCGGCAATCATGAACGCCATCACGCCGAGCCGGACTGCTTCATCGACGATTCCGTACCATTCGCGGAGGTCGAGTCCCGGTCTCACGGGAGCGCTCGCTACGGTCCCAACATCTCCGGCAAAGCACCCCGTGCAGCGCAGGTTGCATTTGGATGTGACGCTGAGAACGAGAAAGGGAGGCACCTTCACTCCGTCGACCAATGAGCGGGCCCGCACACGCTTCGACTGCCCGATGGTTCGCGCCAGGCGGAGAAAGCCGGGAAGGTAGCGCGGATGCCGCACCACCCACGGAACCACAACACGCGACAACTGAGGGTGAATCTCCTCGATCCGGCTTGTGATGCCGAAAAGGCGGTTCGACAGGAACTCTCCTGGCAGGTTTGTCAATGCAGTGGCGGCGCTCATGTGCAATCCATACGCATTCTCCGCCACATTAGTTCAAATGGAAAACAATTCAAGGGTAAGCGCCGCGCCTCAAGCGGCTCTCCAGCATCGATACTCAGCAAAACAGTGGAGTTCCGCTCGCTCTACCAGGCCAGCAATTCGTCGCCGGAGGTGGGTGAAAGAAAGGCTACCGGGGCGGCCTGAGGCTCTGGGAAATCACCGGCGCATTCAATGGATTCGGGGCCCGAGGCCCTGGCTACCAGCAGCGCCTGTTCCGCTTCGCGCAGCACCACCACAGGTGAGCGGCCCAGGCTGCTGGCAACGCCGAAGCAGGCTGAGAGCCGTATGGCGTCGCCGTTCATGCGGAATGGCTCCGAGAAAACATCCATGCGCAGACGCTCGGCCATCATGACCGCGTTGATGCTGGTGCAGCCGGGCAGGGCCATGAGGAACTCGTCGCCGCCGGCGCGGGCCAGCAGGTCGTAACTGCGCAGCAGGCGCGAGGTGCGCGCCACCACGTGGCGGAGCAACTCGTCGCAGGCATCGGGGCCGAGGCGCAGATTCCAGTGGCCGAAGTCGTCGATGTCGAAGAGGATCACGCACAGCGAACTCTTCATGCGCTGCACGCGGTCGGTCTCGCGAAAGAGAATCGACAGCATGGTTTCGCGGTTGTAAACGCCGGTAAGGCGGTCCATCTGAGCGTTGAGCTCGGCGGCCTCGCGCAGCAGCTCCAGTTCGCGCGAACGATGATGGTTGCGCACCACGGCCTCCAGACGGCGCCGCAGAAAGGCTGGCTCGATGGAACGCGGAACGATGTCGTCAATGACCTCTTCAGCCAGGAGGTCGATCCACTCCGGGGTGACAGTGTCCGAAATCAGGACAATCGGGAAGCGCCGGCCAGCAGCCTCGGCGTGCGCTGCCGCCAACAAATGGCCGACGCTCATGGAGGGCTCCATGCCCGGCAGATTGACGTCAATCACGGCCAGCGTGGGCGCATTGGCCGCGGTGAGCGCGGGCAACGCGGCTTCAGCGGAGAGAAAGATCTCCACGCGCGATCCGTCTGCGGCCAGCAGCGGCTCGATGGCCGCCAGCAGCGCGGGCTCTGGGGAAGCGAGAACGAAGAAGGGGGTGGAGTTGGGAAGCATGTCGGTACAACCTCGCTAAAGGATGCATCGACGGTTGTTAGAAATTATTTAGAGAACGGGGAGAGATTATTGGGAAGTTTCAATGACTTTCGGGCGAAAATGCGGGTGACGATGGTACTGCTGGCGGCTTGCCCTCGCTGGTGGCTCAAACGAAGGCAAGCCGGTATTGGGCAGTTTTAATCGACGAAATCAACCTGCGGGGCGATGGGGATGATGCCGCGTTCGTGGCCCAGGTCGAGCAGCTTGCGGATGGCCGAGCGGCCGTCTGCCCCGTAGTCCAGGGTGCGCTCATTCACATACATACTGACAAACCGGCTGGCGAGGCGGACATCGAGGTCGCGGGCAAACTGCATGGCGTATTCGAGAGCCTGTTCGCGGTGGTCCAGGGCGTGCTGAATGCTGTCGCGCAGGGCCTTGGAGATGATTTTGTGCTTTTCGGGGCCCAGCGAGCGGCGGATGGCGTTGCCGCCCAGGGGCAGCACCAGGCCGGTGGTCTCGCGCCACCAGGCGCCCAGGTCGAGCACCTTCTTGAGCCCGCTCGTGGCATAGGTGAGCTGGCCTTCGTGAATAATGAGCCCGGCGTCGTAGGTCCCGGCCTGAATTGCGGGGATGATCTGGTCGAAGGGCACAGTCTCGGTCTTGAGCTCTGGATTGAAGACTTTAAGCGCAAGGTAGGCGGTGGTGAAAGTGCCGGGGACGGCGATTTTAACGCGCCGCAGGTCTTCGAGCGCCAGCGGTTTGCTGGAGACGATCATGGGGCCGTAGCCCTCGCCCACGCTTCCGCCGCAGCCCATCAGCGTGTAGTTCTCCTGCAGGTAGGGGTAGGCGTGGAAGCTGATGGCGGTTACGTCGAAGAAAGCCTCGTTCTGCGCGCGCAGGTTGAGGGTCTCAATGTCGCACAGCGTGTGGGAAAACTTGTAGCCGGGAACGCGCACCTTGTTGGTGGCCAGGCCATAAAACATGAAGGCGTCATCAGAGTCGGGACTGTGAGCGATGGAGATGTCGATCGTCTCGGCCGGGTTGGCGACTGCGGGATTCTGGGTGCTCATGGGGGACAAATGTCCTTTCAACGGAAAACTACAATATTTCTGTTTCTACTTCTTCTTCTTCAGATTCCCCGGTCGGTCCGGGGGGCGAATTGGGGGGGTGTCGGCCCGCCGAAGACTTGGAGCGGAGTGAACGTTGGAGCCGGATATGACGCGCTCCACCGACAGCCGCAATCAGCAGCGCCGCGAGCGAGACGAGCAGGGCAATTAGTAACCAGCGCATCGTGCGAACCAGCCTCAGAATACCAGACGGGGCGGCCGAATCCGGGTGTCGAGGCCGCAAGCCAGGCGCTATGGCCGGTGCAGGCTCTCTTGCAGCCAGTCGAGGTAGGGCTGGCTGGCTGCATCGACCTGGAGAACCAGAAACTCGGGGGTCTGGTAGCTGAGCAATTGATGCAGACGGGCTTCGAGAGCCGAGATGGGACCGGGTCCGATCTTGAGCAAGACCAGCGTTTCAGTGGAGGACTCGACCTTGCCTTTCCAGCGGTAGATAGACTCGACGCCGGGAATCAACGTGGCGCAGGCGACCAACCGTTCCTCGACGAGCGTACGGCCCATGCGAGCGGCTTCATCCGGGTTGGCGGCAGTGGTCAGAACGACGCGGGCAGGCGGTGCGGTTTCGGGCATGTATGGTTCCAGCGCAAGTATACGATTGCAGGGCACCCCGTGACAGCAGGAGATCTCATTGCGGTCCCCGGCACGTCCCATTCCAGGTTCATCTCGGCTCCTGCTCACCCCACCCATATTCTGTAAATTAATTCTTCTTTCACAAGAGGATACAAGGGCGCCATCGCTATAAAGTATTCACTCTGTGGGAGTTATTTGCAGAATTTAGATTCCGGCGGAGTTGCGGCTCTTCTCTGTGGGTTTGTGAAAACTTGGCAGCGTGCTGATCGTAAGAATTTGTCCTTTGGCTTTTGTGGTATCCCACCCATTCGCCAGGAAAAAGGCGAATGGATGGGGCACGGAGTTGATACACAATCAAGCGGTCTGAGAACTAGATGGTCAAAACGGCACAACAATCCCCATGTCTTCAGGTTGAAAATGTGCTCGGCCAGTTTCGCTCCTTTTCGGAAACCGGCTTCAGGCCCTGGGGAGGTCTAATTTGCACGGTTCGCGCTTGTCCGACTTGCGAAATGTCCTGTTGTCCGCGTTCACACTTGCTGTCACACTCACCGGCTGCGGTACAGGCGGAGGCAATATCACGCCCCAACCATCGGTGGCCGTTTCCGGCGCAAGCCAAGTCCGTCTGGGCAGCACAACCAGTTTCTCCGCTACTGTCACGATTCTCACCAATACCGCGGTGACCTGGCAGGTGAATGGCGTCACGGGCGGCAACAGCAGCGTGGGCACCATTACCGCAGCAGGCGTATATACGCCGCCGGCGGTACTTCCCACGACAGATTCCGTCACCGTGACTGCCGTGAGCGTGGCCTCGCCGACAGCGTCTGGATCGGCACAGCTAAGTCTTCTCAATCCCGTGCCGGTGCTCGCGTCGGCAACGGCAACTCTGATCTCCGGCACAAGTTACTCACTTGAAGCAGTCGGTTCAAGCTTCGCAAGCGGTGCGCAGATTGAAATGGGCGGCGTGGCTCAGTCCACCACCTTCGTCTCCGCCACGAATCTCCAGGCCACAGTCTCCATCCCCAGCGGGACGACAACGCTGATGGTCACCGTCATGAATCCCAACCCCGGCGCCGTGGCCTCGAACTCGGCCTCGGCGACCATCTACCTCGCCTCCACAACCGCTGCCTCGCGCCTGCTCGATCAGGCCACTTTCGGTCCCACACTCGCCGATATTCATCACGTCGAAAACGTGGGACAGGACGCCTATATCACCGAGCAGTTCAACACCCCGGCGACATTGCTGGCGAACATCCCCACCCCACTGCCCGCCGTCTGCCTGTCCTTCAATACACCTATCGTCTGCGAGGAGTCTGAGTGGTGGCAGACCGTGCTCACCGGTAACGACCAGTTGCGGCAGCGCGTGGCCTTTGCCCTCAGCGAGATTTTTGTTGTTTCAAGCAGCAGCGTCAGCCCGACCACCATCACCTACTACCACAACACGCTTGCCGAGGACGCATTCACCAACTTCTCCACCATCATGCACGACGTCACGCTCTCTCCGGGCATGGGCGCATATCTCAATATGCTGAACAGCGCCAAAGCGCCCGCCGGGCAGATTGCGAATGAGAATTACGCTCGTGAGCTGATGCAACTGTTCACCATCGGCCTAGACCAGCTCAATCAGGATGGGTCGCTGCAACTTGATGGCAGCGGCAATCCCATTCCCACCTATACCGAAGCCCAGGTGGAGGCGTTTGCCCGCGCCTATACGGGATGGACCTATGCGAACTCAACGGGCGGTTCGCCAACCAAATATCCGAACAACACTGTCAACTACTTTGCGCCCATGGCTGCAGTAGAGTCCGAACACGACGCAACTGCCAAGACGCTGCTGAACGGCACCGTGTTGCCGGCCGGACAAAGCGCCGAAAACGACTTGCAGGACGCGCTTGCCAACATCTTCAACCACACCAACGCCGGTCCATTCATCTGCAGGCAGTTGATCCAGCATCTGGTCACCAGCAACCCCAGTTCCGCCTACGTCTCCCGGATAGCCGCCGTCTTCGCCAACAACGGCAGCAGCGTGCGCGGCGATATGCAGGCCGTCATCCGTGCCATTTTGGAAGACACCGAAGCGCGCGCCGGAGATACCAACCCGCTCTACGACGGCGGCCATCTGCGTGAGCCGATGCTATGGATGACCAACTATTTCCGCGCCATAGGCTTCACCAATACCGATCCCAACAGTTCCTATAACTCTCTCTCCAATTACTCGACCACTCTGGGCCAGCGCCCCTACCATTCCGGCAGCGTATTCAATTTCTTCCCGCCCAATTACGTAATCCCCCAGACCACGCTGAATGCGCCAGAGTTCGATCTTGAAAACACGGCCACGTCTATCCTTCGCCTGTCGCTGGCCGACACCCTGGTGAATAACAAGATCGCTGGATTCAAAACCGATCTCAGCGCCACAGGCACGCTCGGTCAGATTGCCGCCGCCAGTCCGGCGAATCTCGTGGATACGCTCAGCGTCATGTTCATGCACGGCCAGATGCCTGCCGACATGCGCGCCCAGATCCTGACGGCCATTGGCGGGCTCGGCACCGCGCAGCAGGTGCGCGTGGCGACCTACCTGGTCATCACGTCGTCGCAATACAAGGTCATGCACTAAAACTTGGGCCAAGCCGTAATCGACACTTCAAAGCAAGGGAGTTCGCATGAGAGCCAACCGCAGAAGTTTCATCCAGTATGCAAGCCTGGCAGCCGCGGGCAACGCACTCGGGCTTCGTCCCTTTGGCGCGCTCAATGCGTTGGCACAGAGCGGCTCCGGCTACAAGGCGCTGGTCTGCGTCTTCCTCTTCGGCGGCAACGACGCCAACAATACCCTCATCCCCTTCGACACCACCGGTTACGGAAAATACTCAACCCTCCGCGGTGACCTTGCGCTGGCGCAGAACACTCTGCTGCCCCTTACCGGCGCGCCCAACTTCGCGCTCAATCCTAACCTGCCCGACATTCAAGCTCTCTTCGACAACAAAAACGCCGCTTTCGTCGCCAACGTCGGCACGCTTATCCAGCCGCTGACCCGCGCCCAGTATCTGGCCGGCCAAGCCCGCCCCACCAATCTCTTCTCTCATCCCGACCAGCAGCTAGAGTGGCAGAATGCCGCCCAAACCGCTCTGACGCCAACCGGCTGGGCAGGCCGTATTGCCGATCTCCTGGGCGCGAGTTACAACCAGGGCGCTTCCATTCCCATGATTACGTCGGTCGCCGGCGACACGCTTTTCTGCAACGGCGCTGCCACCGTCCCGGTCTCCATCTCGCCCGGTAATCTCGGCACGGCCAGTTGCTCCGAGGGTTCCAAATGCGCCGCGCGCCAGACATCCGCGCAGGCCCTGCTCACGCTCGACACAGGCATCTCGCTGGTGCAGGCCGACGACTCCATCACCGCCAACGCCTACGCCTACGCCAAGACCCTTGCCGACGCCAGCCAATCCATAACGCCGCTCCAAACCGTCTTCCCTGCAAACAACTCGCTCGCCGCGCAACTCAAGCAAATTGCGCAGATCATCCAGATACGCGCCGCCCTCGGCGTGCAACGGCAAATCTTCTTTGCCTCGCTGGGCAACTTCGATACCCACTCCAACCAGCTCGCCTTGCAGAACGCACTGCTCGCGCAAATCTCGCCCGCGCTGGCCGCCTTCTACAACGCCACCGTCGAGTTGAATGTCGCCAGCGATGTAACCGCCTTCACCATGTCCGACTTCAGCCGCACCTTTCAGCCCAACTCCAACAGCGGCAGCGACCACGCCTGGGGAGCGCACCACATGGTCATCGGCGGCGCCGTCAAGGGCGGCCAGATTTACGGAACCTATCCGACGCTGGCCCTGGCCGGCCCCGATGACTCCGGCTCCAATGGCCGCTGGGTTCCTTCCACCGCGAGTTCCCAGTACGCAGCCACACTCGCCGAGTGGTTCGGCGTCCCTGCTGCCAACCTGCCCACCGTTCTGCCCTCAATCAGCAACTTCAGCACCACCAACCTTGGCTTCGTCTAGGACAGAACCAGTCCCCGAGAAACGCCCATGCCGGCCGGAAGGTTTGTGGGATGATGCCAAATCGTCAACGGAGGAATGTTATCGGCAAATCCGTTTCGGGCGCCAGCGATCCGCCGGGATGAGGGTGGGGCGGTCGGCAAGGTGCTCCTCGTCCGGCATGCGGGCGAGGCTATTACGTTTCACTTCTTGGGGATTGGCCTACTGCTCATTTTCAGTCCGGGGCAGGTGATGAAGTTAGTATTTGTGCGATTGACGCCTATCGTCATTGGGCGCTCGAAAACCAGTGGGACATTCAATTCGCGTATTGCCCCGCTCCGGAAACTCCTCCACCGCCTTTCAATTGTTGAAATGGCCGCTGGATGCGAAGTCTTCACTTGGAATGGAGTTGCGGGAGTTGCGGGTGCAAGGCTGCGATGACGGCATTGGGGTTTTTGGCAATGACGGTCAGGAAGGCTCGGGCAGATGACTCCGGGGTGCGCCGTCCGCCCTCCCAGTGCTTGACTGCGTCCAAACTGAATCCAAAAGTGTCAGAGAATCGGCTTTGCGTCATCTTCAAGCGTTTTCTGATGCCCTTGACATCGACTTCGGCGGGCAGGTTGACCTTGTAGCCGGTCGTCTCCCCTGCCAGAAAAGCATCCACTTCTTCCAGTCCGGCCATCGTGTCTTCAAAGATCGTCTTCATCGCTTACCTCCTGTATCTCGCGAAGATTTCATCGGCGCGTCTGGCTAATCGGTTGCGTTCCTGCATGGTCAGATTCTCTTTCTCGTTCTTGGCATAGACAGTAATGAGGAAGACCGGAAAGGCTTCGCCGCGAAGGATGTAAATCACACGTGCTCCGCCGCGCTTTCCCATTCCACTGCGTGCAACTCGAACTTTGCGGAAGCCGCCGGTTCCTTTGATGACCTCGCCGCACTCCGGTTCTTCTGCTACCATGACGACGATTTGTTCACGTTCCGCTAGACTGAAGATGGCTTAGGCCGCCTTAAGATACCCCGGCGTCTCAACGACGGTCTGCATTCTTTTTGTACTCCATTGGACACCTTTCGTCATGAGTTGCCTTGCTGATAGAACACTATAAGGACGAAAGGTTTTGACTGAGAAGTGAAATCAATGGTAGCAGGCTTCGACGCTGCGGCCGCTTGCCGTGCACGGCTGAGTGATGCAGTATGGACTTGGAGCCGGTGAATCCGGCGCGGGGGAAGAGCGATGACGACAGCGATCAGGTTTGGGACTTCGGGTTGGCGGGCGGTTGTGGCCGAGGAGTTTACGTTTGCCAATATCCGGCTGGCGGTGGCGGGGATTGCCGCTTATGTGAAGACGCAACCTGGGCCGCATAGGGTCTTGGTTGGCCGCGACCCGCGCTTTCTGGGCGAGAGCTTTGTGGACACTGCGGCGCGCGTGCTGGCCGGGGCAGGCGTTACGCCTATTATTATTCCCGAGGCCGCGCCCACGCCGGCCATCGCCTACGCCGTACGCGTGCTGGAGACCTCCGGCGCGATCAACTTTACCGCTTCGCATAATCCGCCGGAGTACAACGGCATCAAATTCTCCACGCAAGACGGCGCTCCGGCGCTGCCCGAAGTGACCAAGCAGATTGAGGCGGCGATTGCGAAGATTTCCGCTGCGGGAACAGCGATTCCCAGCGCAAATCCCCCCGAAGAGGGCTTCGAGACCACCGACGTGAAGCCGGCGTTCTTGAAGCGGCTAGCCGAGCTGGTGGATTTGAAAGCCATTGCGAAGTCGGGCATCAAGCTGGTTTACGACCCGTTCTGGGGCGCAGGGCGCGGTTACAGCTCGGAGATTCTGCGCGAAGCCGGCGTGGCCATTGAAACAGTTCACGATTATCGCGACGTTTTGTTTGGCGGGCACGCGCCGGAGCCTTCCGGCGAACTGCTGGACGACGCGCGGGCGAAGATGAGGGAGACCGGCGCTGCGTTGGGAATCGCCACAGACGGCGATGCGGACCGCTTCGGCATTCTGGACGCGGACGGAACCTTCATCCAGCCGAATTACATCATTGCGCTGCTCTTCGACTACCTGGTGGAGACGCGCGGCTGGCGCAACGGCGTGGCCAAGAGCGTGGCGACAACCAACCTGATCAACGCGCTGGCAGATTATTACAAGGTGCAGCTCTACGAGACGCCGGTGGGCTTCAAGTACATTGGCGAGCTGATCAACGGGGACAAGATTGCCATCGGCGGCGAGGAGTCGGCGGGGCTGACCATTCGCGGCCACGTGCCGGAGAAAGACGGCGTGCTGGCTGGCCTGCTGGTGACTGAGATGGTGGCCGTTCGCGGCAAAACGCTGGGCGTGCAATTGAAGGAGCTGTTTGCCAAGGTTGGTTCCTTCTATCCCATTCGGGAGAACTTCCGCTTGACCCAACAGGGGATGGCCGCGTTCACTGAGAAGTTGAAGGCTGATCCCACTGAGCTGAGCGGACACAAGGTTGCGCAGGTGGTCAGGACCGACGGGCTGAAGCTGATTCTCGCCGACGGCTCGTGGGTTTGCTACCGCCTTTCCGGAACCGAGCCGGTGGTGAGGGCCTACACCGAAGCGCGCAGCGAGCGGGACGTGGAGACGTTGAAGGCTGCGGCGGAAAAGTTTGTGCTCCAATAAGAAGCGGTCCAATAACTCGGTTTTGGTGAAGGGTACGGGCTTCAGCCCGTACCCTTCAAAGGCAGAAATAGTTGTGGGCTTTAGCCCCTGAGGTATGCTTCTATGGCAGTTTGCATTCCCTCAGCGGCTAAAGCCGGAAATCAAAAATGGGATCTCAACGTACGGGCTGAAGCCTGTACCCTTCGATGCATAAGTTTTGGACAGATTCTAAGAGCGGATTGAGGATTGAATGAGGGACGAGGAAGCGCAGACCGGGAAGATGAAAGCGGACGAGGCTGTAGCCGTCTCGGTGTCTCAGCGGGCGCTCAACTTTGCGCGGCGAGCGTGGCGTCCGGCGGCGACTGCGGCGGTCGGGGCGCTGGCGCTGTTGCTGATCTGGCATGCGGTTTACGGCAGGAATGGCGTGTCGGTATGGCAGCAGAAGCGCGTCGAGGACCGGCAGTTGCGCAAGGAGATCGACGACCTGAATCAGGAGAATACGCGCCTGCGCGACCGTGTGGAGAGGCTCAAGTCCAACCCGGACGCCATCGGCCAGGTGGCGCGGGATCAGTTGCACTACGCCAAGCCCAATGAGGTGATCGTCACGCTGCCGCCGGACAAGCCGGCGCAGGCCCAGCCTGCCGGAGCCGCGAAGTAATTGGACTTTCATGGGCAGGGATAAGTGGCCGCGAAAACGAAAGAAGTTCCCGTCAGAGGCGTAGTCCCTATCGACCAGATTTTTGGCGACGATGAGGAAGATACAAAACTCCTGCAAGCGATGGCCGCGCGGGCGCAGGAGTTCGTTCTGAGCTTTTCGTTTTGTAAATCGATCCGCGCTGCCTACTTTGGCGATGGTTGTGGAGGGGTTGTCGCGCTTTTTTTATTTAGAATTGAGCCTTCCGAAGCGAATGTTGATGAGTGGTTGTGGGTAGTCTTTGGAGATGTGCCTCCCGCATATTTAGTAATTGATGATTGCAAGACTCCGTCGCAGGCATTGGAAGGTTATATCGACGAGATGTCAAAGTGGGTGAGTCTGGCGAAGAAAGAGCGCACCTCCAAAAGAGTGATTCCGGTCAATGCTCCTGCAACGCCCGAATACGCAGAGGCTTTGGAAGGCAGGCTCAAGTTTCTGCGCGACGTTATGGTGCCATCTTTTCAAACAGCGGAGACCGAGAGAGCCTGACCGACAGAGTTCCTGGTTTTTATTCCCTATTCCCTATTCCCTGTCTTAAAAATCCACGTGCGCCCGCACCGCGCCCACCCACGCTGGGCCGCGGTCGCGATTGTAGCCGGGATTGTTGATGTGCTGCACATCGACGGCATAGAACAGGCCTCGCCATGCGTGCCAGTTGTAGTAGCTCTCGACGATGTTCTCGCGGCCGTAGTTCAGGTTTCCGTCACCTAGCAGGAAGCCGAGGCCGCCCAGGCGCAGATACTCCTGGTGATCGTGCTTGATGGCGTTCGAGACCACGGCCAGGCCGATCTTGTCTGCCGGGCGATGCCAGCGAGTGCCTGCATAATCGCCACCGGCCTCGACTGTCTGGTCCACTTCGGTGTAGGCGTAGGACTCGTGCTGGCCCTCGTTCCAGCCGAAGCGGCCAAAGACGCGCAGATTGTCCGTAAGCTCCTGTTCGGTGTTGTAGCCGAAGCCGTATTTGAGCGCGCTGTAGTGCTCATGAAGCAGAATGTTCGGCGCTGGAAGTGATTGATCCGATCCGTACAGGAAAGCGTTGACCGCCTCGCGATACGTGCCCATGTGGGCGCGGTTGGCATAGAAGAGCAGGCGCTCGGTTCCTTTGCGCTTTGGAACAAAGCTGTGCCGCAGCTCGAACTCGCCATTCTGCGCGTGGGCGCGGCTGAAGGCCCAGTCCATGTCGATGCCGTTGGCCACGGTGGGCATAGCGAAGAGGCCGTAGCGCAGACTCCATGCACGATCGTCGTATTCGGCCATGCCGCCCACAGTGTAGCCGCGCGTGTCGGCGGCGTAATCCCACGCGCCGTTGTTGTCCACCGTCCAGTTCATGAACTGCAAGTGGCTGTCAGAGCCGGGGCCGCTCACGTCGAAAAAATCAGGAAGCGTCATCTTGCCGATGCGGAATTCGATGCGCCGAACGGGCACACTCGGCGCCACGGCAAAAAATCCCGGCTCCTGGCTCATCGTTTCTTGCGTCAGGCCAAAAACCTGATGAATTCCGTAGCGTGCAAGGTAAGGCGTCGAACCCAACGTGGGGTTGCGCACCACGTCCAGATTGGTGAACCCCGCCAGGCCGAGCGCCTGGCTCAGTCCGCGCCCGCCCGAACTTTCCAGGTCGAGAATCAGGTCGGTGTTGTAGCGGATGGAGCGAGTGGGCCGCAGCGCGGTGTAGAGCGTGCCCAGCAGCGAGGTCTTGTACTGAGCCGCGTTGCGGAAGCTGTTGGCGCCTTCGTAGGTGGAGTGAAAAGGCAAATCCCCTTGGAAGATAATGTTGGCCTGACCGGAGAGCCAGAAGCGGTCGTTGCCGTGGTGCGGAGAAATTGTGACTACGGGAGTTTCCGCGGGTCCGCGGCCTTCCGCGCTCAACTCTCCGGTGGGGATTTCGGTGCTGCTGGGCGCGGATGCGGGCGAAGGTTGCACAGGTTCAGTCTGGGCAGGTCGATGCGCCTGATCGAGTTGCGGTGCTGGTGCGGAAAGCATAGCTCCGGGCGCCTGCGCGCGGGCCACTACTCTAACCATGGCCAGCGCGAGAAGGAGGCGCGCAAGCACGCGAGCGGCATGAAGAGAACGAAAGCGCGGGCCGAAGAAACAAAACATGAATGAACCTTCTTATTGAGAGTATGGTGCGCGCCTAACTGAAGTGATTTTTCCAGCTTCGGTTCCATGCTCGCGCTTCTTCTATCGTAGCTTGCCGGCATTGACGCAATGTAAACGTGCGGTTGATAGGCTCAAGGCAGGTCTTAGAGCCGCATCGTTTCAAAACGTGGGAATGTTCGACGGTTCGTTAGTTCCGTCCAGCCGTGCTATTGGTCAGGCGCAAATGGGATCTTATTTTTTGTTTGTGCAGAGCAGAGTATCGAAAATCCGTGTTTATTTATTCAGGCTGCTGGTGCGTCTCGCCCGCCCGTGTTGCGGGCGGGCGAGACGGCCAGATTGGAGGTTAGAAGGTGATCTTGAAGGCGCCCTGGAAGATTCTGGGGCTGGAACCGTTCGCGGTCGATAAGATCTGGCCGAATTTGGATCCAGACGTCACTGGGTCCTGGATCGAACTGACCGAACCCACAGCGTTTGAGCCCAGATAGCCTGGGCTTGAGCTATTGGGAATGGCAAAGCTCGGATGGTTCAGGACGTTGAAGGCTTCAAGCCGAAGGTTAGCCGCAAAGGCTTTATACAACGTGAAGGAGCGGTTCACAGCAGCATCGATCTGCAGGTACTTTGGTCCCCGAAAGGCATTATGTCCCGAATTGCCGAACTGGCCTATCGGAGCGGTCGCAAACGCATAAGCGTTGATGTACTGCGGGTTGGCTCTTGTGATCTTGTTGTGGGTATACACATTTGCCCCGGTCAGATTGGGACGGTCGTTGAGTAAATCAATCAGGGAGTTGTCCGTTCCCGTCCACACCGTAAACGGAGCGCCGTCGGTGGCGTGCAGCAGAGGGGAAATCTCCCAATGGTTGATCGCCTGACCCAGCAAGCCGGTCCTGGCGAAATGGGTGGAGGCCACAGTGGAGATGTTGAACACGTGCCTGAAATCGAATCCGCAGCTTCCCTTGTCGCCCTTGATGTTGGCTGGATTCTGGATGGTAATGGTGCTGACATCCGCCGCATTGTCCGAGATGGAAATGCAATGCGAATAGGTGTAGTTGGCCATGAAGACAAAGTTGGACGACATGCGATGCTGAATGGAGGCCACCATGCCGTTATAACTGGCATTGGCTCCGGCCATGATGTAGATGGAGCCGTTTCCAGTGAGGGTTCCACCGCCCGCATAATAGGGGCCCCAGGTGGGATTGGCCATCGTCAGTTTAAAGCGCGAGGCGTCGCCGGATGCGCAACTGGTTGCTGTAGGGCAGAGTGTTGTGTTGTAGACCGTCGGATTCATCGGCAGACCGTACGGGCCAAAGTCTGTTCTGTTTCCGTTGTAGTCGATCTCAGCTTGCCAACCGTGGCTGAATTGATGCTGCACACTGGCGGTGTACTGGATGGTATAGGGCGCATGGAACTTGTCCGGAAGCACGATGTACTGCGCATTCTTCGGGAATACGAAACTGTGGGGCGGCACCTGCTGGAACGTCAGGAAAGGATTGGTCGCCGCCGGGTTGCCGCAATTTGCCGGTGTTGTCGATGTCCCCCACGGGTTGTCGAAGCACAAAGGCGCGCCTCCGGTTCCCGTAGCGGGACTGTTTTGAACCGTCTGAGAAAAGGGCGGATTCTGTTGGTTGCGTTGACTCGTGAAGAGGTTGGGCGAGTCATAGACGAGCGCCGCGCCGACACGGAAGACAGTCTTGCCGTCTCCCTTTGGATCAAACGTGGCTCCAATACGGGGAGAAAACTGCCAGGGCGAATCCTTCGTGAAGGCCTTTGAAACGCCATTATCGCCGTAGAAGAGGCTGCCTGCGGGAGCGCCGGTATAGACCGTGCTGATCGGGCTACCTGCCAGGAAGTCGCCGTAGTTGAAGACCGAGCCGCGATTGAAGAAGTCCTTGGCCACGTACTCGGGATCCCAGCGCACGCCGGCATTCAGAACTAGCCTGTTGGTGGCGTGATAGGTGTCCTGAATGTAAAGGCTGGGAATCGGCTGGCGCAGCGCATTCTGCTGGGCTTTGCTCTGCGATAAGCCGCTCATAGCGCCGGTCAGGAAATCCAGGTTGCCATCCAGTGTCGTTCCGACGGCGCCTTTTGCAGTCGGGCCGGCTTTGCTGTATGTGCCGTTGAAGGAGAACTGTCCATTCGCCAAATACGCATTGCTGACATTGAGTTCTGTCTGAACCCACTCTCCGCCGAAGGCAATCTGATGTTTGCCACGCACCCAGTTCACATCGTCGGCCAGCGACAGGGTGTTCACGTTGAAGAAGCCCGCCGCGCATTTGTTGCAGTACACGCCCCATTTGGCATTGCCACCGGAGGCGGTAAAGTACGACCCGATGGATGTCAAGTCGTTGAAGACGGAGGCGTCGGGCGGGTTGGTGGTCAGCGCGCCGTTGCCCAGATCGCCGTAGTTGATGCCCGTCGCCGCTGAACCGCGGTCGTCGCGCCGCCGGGTAACAGTGGCGTGGAAGGAGTTCACGATCTTGTCGCTGATGATGTATGTCTCGCCCAGCGTAAATCCCTGCGCGCGCTCGTTGTTGCCGGCGTTGGCAGTGACCAGGATGTTAGTCGGTGAATAGTACGCGGGAAGATTGTAGCCGTCGAGAAAATACCGGCCATACAGGCTATGTTTCGCGTTGATAGTCGCGTCGACGCGGGTAACGAACTCGTTCTCGGTGAAGTCCACGGGAATTCCATACAACAAGGAGCCGGTCGCGCTGTTATATGAGGAGCAGTAGTTGGCCGCGGTGCAGGTTGCCGCAGTCGGAAAGAGCGACGCCAGGGCCGCTGCTTTTGGATCAAGATGCCACGTGACCCCGCTGGTTCCAGTGTAGTTATTATTGACCAGAGCAATACCGGTCAGCGGGTCTACGAGTTGCTTAGACGCGCTCCAGGGGTCCGAGGACGAAAAATCGCCCTGCTGGTTTGCGGCCGTGGGCACATCGGCCGAGCTGCCGATTGTCAACTGGTTGCTGATCTCATGCTGGTATCCAACAAAGCCAAAGAGCTTGTTGCGAATGATTCTTCCGCCGAAGGTGCCGCCGAACTGATTCTGGTGGAGCGTATCCTTCGTTGAGGAGAAGAAGTTATTGGCATTGATGTAGTTGTTGCGGATGAACTCGAACACGTCCCCATGCCACTGGTTGGTTCCAGATTTGGTAACAACGTTGACCAGGCCGCCAGGATGCATGCCGCCCTGCGCGCCCAGAGCCGCGGATTCCACACTGAACTCGGCTACCGCGTCAGGGAAGGGAAAGGGCAGATTGACGTTGGTCATGTAGTCGTTTTGATCGGCGCCATCCAACCTGTAATCGGTGGAATTACCCTGCCCGCCGCCAATGGAGATCACAGCCGAGCTGAAGAAGCTCTTGCTGCTCGCCTCGTCGCTGTTCGCGTTTGCGCCGACCGCACCGCCCGTCAAGGTGATAAGCGAGGTCATCAGCCGTCCGTTCAGAGGCATCTCGGTGACGGTAGCTGAGTCGATGGTCTGCTTGATGGAGCTATCCTCGGTCTGCAATGCGAGACCGGTTGACTGGACCTCGACCGTCTGGTTTGCACCACCAATCTTTAGTGCCGGATTAATGGCAATGCTGCTGCCGACATCGAGAACGATATTCGATTGGCGGTAGCGCTCAAAGCCTTTAGCCGTCGCTTCCACGGTATATGTGCCGATGGCAATGTTGGGAAAGCTGTACAGTCCGCTCTGATCAGTGACTGTCGTATGTTTCACCAGGGTGGCGATATTGGTGGACGTGACCGTCGCATCTTGAATCACGGCGCCCGAGCTATCGGTCACGACGCCCTGGATGCTTGCGGTGCCAGCCGTCTGAGCGTTGACTCTTGCAGCAAATAGAAAAAGTGAAACACAGAAGCAGAGGGTGAGCCAGTGGTGAAACATCTCCTGTGTCTTGAAACATGTGTGTTGCATTGAAGCCTCCAAATGGTTGTAGGTTGAGAACCGGAACGGGCCATTGCTCGAATCGTTGGCATCTGAATTCTTGTCATCGATTGTTCGGCCACAATGTTTCATACCGAGATTGGCAGTCGAAAACTCTGCACGGAAGGTATATGGAGGTCGGACCACTGTTGTCAAGTGTTTTTTGGCAGTTGGCTAGAAATATTATATAAAATATTTAAAATGAATAAGTTGCGATAATGTTCCTTCTCCTCGTGGTCAGACCTTGCGAGAGGACTTCATCTCGACATGGAGCATCTGCCTCTCGCGTGGCTGCATCTCCCTTTCGCGCGGCTATAGACTTATTTTTGGCCAGTTCAAATGGTCAGCGGAAGCCGCAACTCACCCTGCAACTCGAGAGTGCGTCGGTTGACGCAGGGAGAGTTTTTTATGAATCGAATTTTTCGTGGTCTTTTTCTAAAATTACTGCCGGTTTTCCTGCTGGCGGCCGCGCTGGTTCCGTTCTGTCATGCGGCTCCGGTACTGATGATCTCCATCGATGGTTTGAAGCCTGAATACATCACGCAAGCGGATGCGCACGGCATGAAGCTGCCGTATCTGCGCACGCTCGTGCGCGATGGAGCATACGCCGACGGCGTGGTGGGGATTTGGCCCACCGTCACCTATCCCAGCCACACCACGCTGATTACCGGCGTTTGGCCGGTCGAACACGGTATCTACAACAATCTCGAATTCGATCCGCAGCAGCACTACTCCGGCGCATGGAACTGGTATGCGCCGCTGATTCGCGTGCCAACCCTTTGGAAGGCGGCGCATCAGGCAGGCCTGCGCACGGCCAGCGTTGGATGGCCGGTGAGCGTGGGCGCCACGGATGTGGACTACCTGATTCCGGAGTACTGGCGCAGCGCCGATCCGTCCGGCGGATCGGGCACGCTGAACCCCGCTGACCGGTTGCTGATCGCCGGGCTATCGCGCCCAGCCGCGCTGATCGAGCAGTTGCAGCCCACGGCGGGCGAATACATGATGGGCAACGACACCAGCATCAATGGCGACGAGGTCAAGACCCGCTACACCATCGAGATTCTGCGCAAGATGAAGCCCGCGTTCATGACGCTCCATCTCAGCTCGCTCGACGAGACACAGCACGCCCACGGCCCATTCAGCGCGGAGGCGGATGCCGATCTGGAAGCGCTGGACGGGATGATGGCGCGGCTGACGAAAGCCGCAGTTGCGGCTGATCCCTCCGCTGTGGTGGTGCTGGTCTCCGACCATGGATTCATGGACATTACCCACCTGGTCAATCTCTATATTCCTTTCTTGCAGGCGGGTCTGATCGATGCCACAATTACCCCGGCAACCAAGGCTCCGGTTATCGGCTCATGGAAGGCCGAGCCGTGGCTCGCCGGCGGCATGGCTGCTGTCGTGTTGCACGATCCCAACGATCGTGCGACCGAGCAGCAGGTGAAGGCAATGCTCGATAAGCTGGCCGCCGACCCGGCCAACGGCATCGCACAGATTCTCGATCGCGACGCCATCAAACAGCGGGGAGCCTTTCCTGACGCGGCTTTTCTCGTCGTGCTCAAGCCGGGCTACTATACGGGACAGGGCACGAGCGGCGATCTGGTAACGGTGATTCCGACCACGCGCGGTTCGCACGGATTCTCACCGGAGTACCCGGAGATGCATTCGTCGTTCTTCGCCGTGGGAGCGGGGATCGCACAGAATCGCAACCTGGGCGTAGTGGATATGCGGCAGATTGCGCCCACGGTGGCGCAGATTCTGAAGGTGCAAATGCCCACAGCCAAGGCCACGCCGCTGCATGTAGAGAAGTAACGGGCTGGTTAGAGCATTTTCAAATTGAGTGTTAACAAAACTCTGGGTGCCCCACCCTTTTCGCGTACTTTGCGAAAAGGGTGGGATAGCACAACTGTCCATTTCATCTGTAAACACCAGAACCGAAAATGCTCTAGCCAGCACAAGTTGATTTGCAAGGTTGCGAAATCAGAGAAGAGTTTGCCTGGAATGGGGCAAGTTGTTTTTTGACAAGGCGGGATTGAGCGCGGTTGGGGCCATTCAAACGCCGCCGGCCACGCTCGGTTCCGGATTGGCGAAGTACCGGCGCTGGAAATACAAAGCCAGATTCACAAGGGCTATCATTACAGGAACCTCGACCAAAGGACCGATCACAGCCGCAAACGCTGCGCCCGAGTTGATGCCGAAGACGGATACCGCAACCGCAATCGCCAACTCGAAGTTGTTTGAGGCAGCCGTAAAGGCGAGCGTCGTTGTCTTCGAATAATCGGCACCCAGTTTGCGTCCCATGTAAAAGGACACCAGAAACATGACGACGAAGTAGATCAGCAGCGGAACCGCGATTCTCAGCACGTCCAGCGGCAGGCGCACGATGTAGTTGCCCTTGAGAGAGAACATCACCACGATAGTGAACAGCAGGGCAACCAGCGTCAGAGGACTGACGCGCGGAACAAAGTTTCCGTCGTACCACGCGCGTCCCTTGGCGCGAACTAAAACCGTGCGCGTCAGAAATCCCGCGATAAAAGGAATGCCGAGGTAGACGAAGACGCTGCGGGCGATCTCACCGATGGAGATGTTGACCACCGCGCCATGCAATCCAAACCAACCCGGCAGAACCGTGATAAACACCCACGCATAGACGGAATAGAAGAAAACCTGAAACAGCGAATTGAACGCCACCAGCCCCGCGGCGTACTGCGTGTCTCCCTTGGCCAATTCGTTCCACACGATCACCATGGCGATGCAGCGCGCAAGCCCGATCATGATGAGGCCGGCCATGTACTCGGGGTAGTTCCGCAGGAACACAATCGCAAGTAGGAACATCAGAACCGGCCCAATCAGCCAGTTTTGCAGCAGAGAAAGCCCCAGCACGCGCTTGTTCCGAAAGACCTCGTGCAGTTCTTCGAAGCGTACCCGAGTGAACGGCGGATACATCATGAGGATGAGGCCCGCAGCGATGGGGATCGAAGTGGTGCCAACGCTGAAGCGATTCAGAAACGGCACCACTCCAGGGGCTAGCCAGCCCAGCCCGACGCCGGCTGCCATGGCTCCGAAGATCCACGCGGTCAGATAGCGATCGAGAAACGATAGACGACTCTTCTTCAACTGCACTCCTCCAGATTCACTATGAGCGGCCAATGTTTTCGACTTCGCGCTTGATGGCGAGTTGATCGAGAGTGCTGAGCGGCAGGGACAAGAACAACCCTATCCTGCGGTCGAGCACCACAAAGGCGTCGCGGAAGGCCCGTGTGATCTCTTCCGGCGTTCCCTTTACGGCTGCGGGATCGGGAATCCCCCAATGCGCCGTCATCGGCCGCCCCGGCCAGTAGGGACACTGCTCGTTGGCGGCGTTATCGCAGACCGTAAAGACGAAGTCCATCTTAGGGGCGCCCGGCGCGGCAAACTCATCCCATGACTTGCTGCGTAATCCGGTAGTAGGCATTCCTGCGGATTCGATCTGTCTGAGCGCTTCCGGCCGCGGCTGGCCGGAAGGGTGACTGCCGGCGCTGTACGCGGTGAATCGCCCTTTGCCGCGCTGGTTCAGGATCGCCTCTGCCATGATCGACCGCGCTGAGTTGCCGGTGCATAAAAACAGGACGTTGTAGTGAGCCATGCAGTGTCCTTTGGCATTCCGCGGAAGGGTTAGGAGTTTGCCTTCGGTTTGATGGCGTAGACTTTCACGCTTGCCGCTGCGGCGTTGATGTCGTATTGCGAGAGAAGCGTTTTCAGCTCCTCATGTACGGATGAAGATTTGGCGGGCGCAGGCGAGCAGCACGACGTTTCCAGAACCTGAAGAGGGTTTGCAGCGTCCATCTTCGGAGAGCAGCAGCCAGACTGATTTTCGACCTTCGCGTATGCGTTGAGGTCCTTGCCACTGTCCACGATCTCGACGTGCTCGAAACCGGCTGCAAGCAATCCAGTCCGGTAATCGTCGATCAGGATGGCTCCGGCAATGCAGCCAACATAGGCGGCGACGCTTTGCGCAACGGCCTGGGGAAGTTCGCGCTTCAAGGCAATGTCGCTTACTGCCACGCGGCCGCCAGGCTTCAGAACGCGGGCGATCTCGCGGAAGACGGCAGGTTTGTCGGGGGCCAGGTTGAGAACGCAGTTCGAGATGACGCAATCGACTGAAGCGTCCGGCAACGGAATCCGGTCAATGGTGGACTGGTAGAAATCGACGTTGGTGTAGCCGCCAGCCTTGGCGTTTGCACGCGCCCGCTCGATCATGGCCGGGGTCATATCGATGCCGATGGCGCGGCCTTCCGGGCCGACCATTTTTGAGGCGAGAAAAACGTCGAGACCTCCGCCGGAGCCGAGATCGACGACCACCTCACCTGGCTTGATGTGAGCCGTAGCCGTGGGATTACCGCAGGAAAGGCCCATATTGGCTTCCGCTGGAATTGAAGTGAGTTCCTCGGATGTATAGCCGAAAGCTTCCGCCACAGCCTTCACACCGGCGTCGTTGCTGGACAGCAAACTCTCGGCAACCGCACCGTACTTCGATTTTACCGACTCCAAAATCTGTTCTGTCATGATTCTCTCCCAAAACATATACGCTAAAACGACTATATTCATTTTGCTCATATTCGTCAAGGCGTATACAATGGAATTGTGAATCGTTCCTCAAAAACCTACGACCTGGCCCTGCTCTTTGCGGCGCTCTCCGACCGCACGCGGCTGCGGCTGCTGAACCTGATGGGCGGACGCGAAGTCTGTGTCTGCTATTTCGTTGAGATACTGGGGCAGAGCCAGCCGAAGATTTCCCGGCACCTGGCATATCTGCGAAGGGCGGGCGTGGTGGCTGCGCGCCGCGAAGGCAAATGGATGCACTACAGAATCGTCGCGCCTTCACACGCCGGCGCAGCCAGGATACTTCGCGAAACCCTCGCGGTGGTCAGGGAAGAGAAAGCGATGCGGATGGACCTGGCTCGTCTTGACAAGGCCTGCTGCGCTCCGCGGAGTGTTTCTACTGTCGAGGGAGCGCCGCTGCCGATCCGTGTCGATCCGGATGGCTGCTCGTCATGCTGAACCGATGGAGCAGGGAATAGGGAATAGCAAGAGCCTCTCCGGGGTGGGGTTGCTTCACAGGTCTCGAAGATGGGCTTGGGAGCGGCCTGACTCCGGCGGTCTCGGGAGTGTCTTGGCTGATGGAGTTATATGGATTTCCGGGCTACTTCGGCGGCGCATTGCCGAGAAATTTCTGTAACAAAGCGTGGAACGAGGCCTCTACCTGCGGATCGCGATACAGGAATTCAAGTCCCACGCCTCTGCCTGGCCTGACATTCCGGACGAGTGCAGGAATTCGATATTGATGATTTTTCAATATGAGAAGAACGTCCACCTCTGTTAGGATTTCGAGTTTCAACGCGAATTTTGCCAGAATGTAGCATCCGGTTTGGCTGATGTCCCGAATCGTCCCGCGAAACAGGAATCCGGTCTCGAAAGCATATACCTCGGCGAAGCCCTCACAATCGAATCGACGTTCCAGTCGGCGCTCAGCGCCACTGGAGCTTTCGCTAGCATTGATTTCGCCGGTGGCCTGGACGGTCACAATCGCAGCCTTCCTAATTGCGGAAACCTATACCCCCAAATGCTATGAAGCGATTCCTATCGGCATTCTCCCCGCTGCGTTTCAATTCGACGATTTCTCGCAACATGCGCCCTGAGTTCGTGGCCTCAATTCTGAAACTTGGCAATCACAACCGCGGATCGTCATCTATTGGATTCTTAAGAGCTTGCGGGCGGGTTGGTGGCGCCCTTCGACAAGCTCAGGGAAGGCTTAAAAACCGCCTCGTGCGGTGTACCCAAAATGGATATTCCGGCTTGGTTGGCGCATGATTGAAGGTAGTTAGTTTCCAATGTCCTCGGTGAGCGCTCGGGTTCCCTGCTGTGCACCGGCGAAAGTGAACGTTTGGGCAGGAGCAGCCGATAAGAACTTGTAGACGCAATATGACGCAACGCCAGCCAGACCGGATATCCCCGGTGACGAGCCTGATTTCCTTGGCCGTCATCCTTCTCGGCGTGTCCTCGATCGCCTGTGCGGCTGAGCCTGCCCCCCTGACCAGCCTGCGCGCCATTCGCGCCATCACCAATGCCGAGGCCAGCCATGCGCCGCCGGTTGCCTTCGAGGGGACGGTTACTTACCTCCGCGGATATGAAACGAATATGTTCGTGCAGGATGGCGATGTTGCAATCTATGTGCGCACCGCCCCGAATCTTACCGTTGTTCCAGGCGATCGTATCCTGGTGAAGGGAACGATGGAGGCGAGTTTCCGCCCCATCGTGATTGCAAGTAGTGTGACCCTGCTTCACCACGGGACCACGCCCAAGCCCGTGCCAGCCACCTTCGACGGATTGATCAGCGCCCAGTTCGACTCTCGGCTCGTCACTGTCCATGGCGTCGTCCGCGCTGCGGACCTGGTGATGAGCGGCACCGAGTCCCCTGTGCGCAGCTCTCGTCTCCAAGTGGTTACAGAAGGCGGCCGCTTCCAGGTGTACCTGGACAGCGACGATGCAAACGCCCTCAAAGATTTGCTGGACGCCGAAGTGGAAATCACCGGCGCTGCCGCCGGAAAGTTCGACGACAAGATGCAGCAGACCGGGGTCGTGCTCTACGTATCCTCACTGGAAAATGTCAAGGTTCTCAAGCGCGCCAGCGCCAGCCCCTGGTCGCTCGCGGTCATGCCCATGGACAAGGTTCTCGCCGGTTTTCACGTGAACGATCTTTCGTCGAGGGTCCGGGTGCATGGAATCATCACCTATTACCAGCCCGATTCAGCCATTGTGCTGCAGGACGGCTCCAAGAGCCTGTGGATTGAAACCCATACGCGCGAACCATTGCAGATCGGAGATGAAGCGGATGCAACCGGTTTTCCCGATGCTCACGAACGTCTCTTGACCCTGACGGACGGCGAAATCCAGGATAGCCGCATCTTCCGGCCCATCACGCCGCTCTTGGCGACCTGGCGCCAACTGGGCTTCTGGAGCTCCAACAAGCCCGATGGCCACCAGAACGATCTGGTCTCGATCGAAGGGCAAGTGGTTACGGAGGTGCGGGAGGCAAGCCAGGACGAGTATGTCCTGGACTCAGATGGCCGCCTGTTTACCGCCATCTACCACCATCCACCCGCCTCTGGCGCGCTTCCGCCCATGAAGCAGATTCCGCTGGGTTCCAGAATTCGCGTGACCGGCATCTGCTTCATTGAGTCTTCCCATCTGATCAACCCCGGCGAAGAGGTGCCCTTCAATATTCTGCTGCGTTCCTTCGACGATATTACGGTCGTCGCCAAACCCTCGTTGCTGAACATTCGCAACCTCCTCTTCATCGTCGGCTTATTGCTGCTGGTGGTGATTGGGGCGGGCGTGAGAGCCTTTACCCTCGAGCGCAAGGTACGCCGCCAAACCGCCGCATTGGCTGACATTGAGCAGCGGCGCGGCCGCATCCTTGAGGACATAAACGGCTCGCGGCCCTTGGCTGAGATTGTCGAGCAGATCACGGAATTGGTCTCCTTCAAGTTGAATGGCGCGCCCTGCTGGTGCCAGATCGCCAATGGAGCGCGGCTGGGAAACTGTCCGGCGAAGCTCACTGCCTGGCGTATTGTCCATGAGGAGATTCCCGCGCGTTCCGGGCCGCCGCTGGGAACGCTCTTCGCCGCGCTCGACCTGCTCACCAAGCCCAGGGCCGGCGAGTATGAAGCTATTTCGAAGGGGACGGCACTGGCCACGCTGGCCATTGAAACCCGGAAGCTCTACTCAGACCTCTTGCGCCGTTCTGAGTTTGACCTGCTCACCGACATTCACAATCGTTTCTCGCTAGAGAAGCGCCTGGACTCCCAAATTGAATTGGCGCGCCAGAATGCGGGGATTTTCGGGTTGATCTACATCGACCTGGATGAATTCAAGCAGGTGAACGACGTTTACGGCCATCACATTGGAGATCTCTATCTGCAGGAGGTGGCGCTGCGCATGAAACAGCAAATGCGCTCCCACGATCTGCTGGCGCGGCTGGGCGGCGATGAGTTTGCCGCGCTGCTCCCGATGGTGCGCAACCGCGCCGATGTCGAAGAGATCTCTCAGCGCCTGGAGCACTGCTTCGAGGCTCCACTGAACCTCGAAGGGAATATCGTGAAAGGCTCGGCAAGCTTCGGCATTGCCCTTTACCCGGAGGATGGCGCCACAAGAGACAACCTGCTGAACGTCGCCGACTCCGACATGTACGCAGCCAAGCTCCGCAGTGAGTAGTTTGCGGGCTTCAACGACCGCGCCGGGACCCCAAAAAACCGGGAGAATTTGAGCGCGGTTTTGCTGCGCCCCGCTGAGGATTCCAAGATATTTTGAGTTTTCCGGATGACAGCGTTGCGGTGTTCCCACCCTGGATCACCCCAACGACGAAGACTTGTCGTCGGGGACCCCGATGCCGCAGAAACAAAAGCGCGGCGAGGGTGGGGCGCCCGTTGAAATGTTCCACGTGGAACATATTCATTCTATTTGGTTTGTTCGTCGGTTTACCACATAATTAACAGCAAGGTTTTGAAAATAAATCAGAGTGATGGGACTAGTTCTCTAACCGTATGAATTCGTGCTATCCCAGGTCCCCAAAAGCGAGGGACCTGGGCCACCCCGCTCATCCCAGATCCCCAAACGCGAGGGACCGGGGGCACCCGCTCATTTGTGGCTGGCCGGACCTGGGGCACGCGCCCTTTCAAAACTGAGCTCTTGCTCATTTACGCGCTGGCGGGGGCGCGCATTCCGTCGAGGGCGACGGTGAGGGCTTTGGCGAGGGTCTCCTGGGCTGGCTCGGTTAGTTTGGCGTCCTGGCTGGTGAGGTAGAAGACGTCGATGGCGGTTTCGCCCTCGGTGTCGATGAGCGCCACTTTGATATTGCAGTCGTGGGTGCTGAGGGTGAGGGCGATTTGGCGCAGGAGGCCGGGCAGGTCCTGTGCGACGACTTGAAGGATGGTGGAGTGGGAAGAAGATTCGGAGTCGAACTGAATGCGCGTGGCCACTTCGACTTTGAGGTTGCCGGGACGGTTCATGTGGCTGCGGGCTTCGAGCATGGCCTCGACGGGAACCGTGCGCGCGACCACGTCATGGAGATAAGCGAGGAAACGCTCGCGCTCGCTGGGGTTCAGCTCGATGGTGCGGAAGACGTCGCTGAACTGGAAGCTATCGACGACCACGCCCGCGTCATTGGAAAAAGCGCCGGCCTTGACGATGTTCATGCCCCAGGCCGCCAAGGCTCCGGCCACGTCGGCGAATAGGCGTCCGCGGTCGCGGGTGATGACGGTGAGGTCGAAGAGCTGGCGGTGGGGGCGCAGGTCGAGCTGGACTGAGTCGTCGCCGAGGTTTTCTGCCAGTTGAAAGTGGTCGCGGATTTGCTCGGGGAGGCGGGTTTGCAGATAGCGTTGCGGAAGGCCTTCGAGGAATTGCCTGAGGTCGTCGTGCTGCGGGGCCGGAACCATGGAGCGGAGGCGATTGAGGAGCGTGGGGTCAATGCTGGCACGGTAGCGAATCTCATCCACGGAGCGGTCCATGCTGTTGGCGGTGGAGATGTAGAGCTGCCAGAGGTTCTCCGCTTTCCAGGGGGTGAGCGCGTCGGGGCTGACGGCCTTGATGTCGGCATAGGTCAGCAGGGTGAGCATTTTGAGCATCTGCGGGCTGCCGGCCTTGTCGGCGAAGCTGCGCACGTTTTCCGGGTCGAAGATGTCGCGGCGCAGGGCGCTGGACATTTCCAGATGGAGCCGGATGAGCTGGAGGACGGTATCGCGCTCTTCGGCGTCGAACTCGAGGCGGGCAAGAAAGGCGTCGGCCAGCTCGACGCTCTGAACGGTATGCTCGCCGGTGCGGCGGGCCTTGCCGGTGTCGTGGAGAAGCAGGGCGAGCAGAAACAGATCGAGGCGGTCGATTTCAGGGAGCAGTTGCGCAAGGCGCTGCTCGTAGTCGTGGATGGGCTGGCGGAGGAGGTGGACGTTGTCGACGACCAGGAAGGTGTGCTCGTCGACGGTGTAGCGGTGATAGCTGTCGCGGATGACCAGGGCGTCAATGCCGTGAAACTCGGGGATGAGCATCTCCAGAATGCCGAGGGCATGCATGGTGCGGAGGGCTTGAGCGGCGTGGGGGCCGAGCAGGACTTCGCGCAGAGCATTCCAGAGGTACGGGCCTTCGGGGATGTGGATGGCCAGGGCGGGCAGCGCGTCGGTGATGCGGTCTTCGGCGGCTTGCGAGAGGGTGTAGCCGTGCGTGGCCATGAGTGAGAAGATGCGCAGGATGGCGCCGGTGTCGCTGAACTGCGTGCCGGGTTGGATGTCGATGCGGCCCTGGTCGAGGAGGAAGTCGGTACCGGCGATGGCGGTGTGACGGCGGCGAAACTGGCGGTAAAAGCTGACCGGGGCGGGCAGGTGCTCCATGAGCAGGGCGGCGCGGCGATAGATGACGCGGGCGTGGCGATAGTAGGTGCGCATCCAGTAAGCCGGGTCGGCGGTGCCGCGGGTCTCGAGGCCGATGCTGTTGGCGGCGGCTTCGTCCTGGGACTGCCAGTCGAGGGTATTGTCGTCGCGGCCGTGGCGGAAGTGGAGAAAACATCGCGCGGCGGCGAGAAAGTCGAAGGCCGCTTCGGCGTCGCCGCGGGCGCTGTGGAAGACGCTGCCGCGATGGCGCGGCCACTCCTTGGTCTCCTTGAGATGGAAGAGCAGGGCGAACCAGACGGCGAGGTTGTAGTCGCGCAGGCCGCCGGGGCAGTCCTTGAGGTTGGGCTCGAGGTGAAAGATGGTGTTGCCGAATTTGGAGTGGCGGACGCGGGCTATCTCGCCCAGCTTTTGCGTGATGACGTTCCACTCGCTCAGGAACAGGTCAGGCATCACGGTCTGGTGGAGCTGCTGGTAAAGCGGGAAATGCCCGGCGAGGAAGCGGCGGTCAAGCGTGGCCAGGGTGAATTCGAGGTTGTTGGGGTCAAAGCGGCCGGCTTCCTTGAGGGTGCGGGAGGCGGGGCTGGCGCGCAGGCCGACATCCCACATGGCTTGGATGATGGAGCGGGTCGCATCCCTGGACAGCGCCTCGGCTTTGTCGTCGGCATAGACGAAGAGGATATCCACGTCGGAGAAGGGGAACAGATCCTTGCGGCCGTAGCCGCCCAGAGCCAGCAGGGAGACGCTTTTTGTGGGCTGGGAGGCGAAGGCGCGGCGCCACATTTCGATCAGGATGCGGTCCACGATAGCCGAGCGGCGGCGAATGGCGGCCGTGCCGTCGCCGGTGCGCTCGCAGGTTTGGCGCACCAGGGCCATCTCCCGCTGATACTGCTCTCGTAGATCGTCTACCGCCAAAACGACTGGGTCCATAGTTGGTTGTGAGTGACTTGCCGCCGCAAGAAGGAATTCCTAACAGCATAAGCGAAATTGGCGGAAAGGGGGTAATTTCGGCGCACAGTCCCGAAAAGCGGGACGATGGGGCATGGATAATTTTCGGGACGGAGCTGACTGAAATCCAGGCCGGAATCGGGAACTGGGGTGCGGGATGTTCGCCGAAGAAGCGGCCATTGCCCTTGTTTTTCGGTAGACTACCGTTAAGCGGCAAGGTGGGGCTGCTGCAAGGAGGGCGCTATCGGCACGCGAATGCGGTTGGGCGATCTGCTGATTCAGGCAAACCTGGTTACGCTCTCGGACGTTCTCATGGCGCTGGAGCGTCAAGCTGGCAAAGGCGGCCGTTTGGGCGACAACCTGGTGGCTATGGAAGCCATCGACAAGCAGGTGCTGGAAGCTTTTCTGAAGCGCATCCCCGTCGAGCCGGCGAATATAGAGGCCACCGGAATCGAAGAGACCGAACTGATGGGTCTGTTGATGAAGCTGATCCATGCAGGCCACCTGGAGAATTGCCGCCAGTTCATCGACGCCATCAAGCTGCCTTATCAGATCGTGTCGGAACTGGTGCGCATGGCAGTGGATCGGCAACTGCTGCGCGCTTTGGGAATGCGCTCCTCCAGCAACCCGATCGATATGAGCTATGCGCTCACCGATGAGGGCAAGCGTTGGACCATCGAGGCTCTGGAGCGGCTGCATTACATTGGGCCGGCCCCCGTGACCCTGGAAGACTTCACCTATCAGGTGAACCTGCAGAAGCTGACCAACGAGTTGGTCACTTTCGAGCGCATCCGCCATGCCCTCGGCGAATTCATCTTTGACGACAGCATCGTCGAACAGAGCGGACCGGCGTTGAACTCGGGCCGGGCCATGCTTCTTTATGGCCCCCCCGGCAACGGCAAGACCTCGTTCGCGCATTCTCTCAGCAGCGTCTTTCGGGACGTTATCTACGTGCCTTATGCGATCTCCGTCGAGGGCGAGATCATCCGCTTCTACGACCCCAGCATTCATCCCGCGGTAAGCGCCGCCGAAGCGGACGAAGATGGCCTTCAGTCGTTTACCCGGGCCGAGGAATTCGACGGGCGCTGGGTCGCTTGCCGGCGGCCTTTTGTGACCACTGGCGGCGAGCTGACGCTGGAGATGCTCGACCTGAAATTTGACGAGACCGGCCACTTTTACGAGGCTCCCTTGCACGTGAAAGCGCTGGGCGGCTGCTTTGTCATCGACGACTTCGGCCGCCAACTGGTGAGCCCGACCAGCCTGCTGAACCGCTGGATTGTGCCCCTGGAAAACCATGTCGATTTTCTGAAGCTGCATACCGGAAAGAGCGTGACCATCCCCTTCGAGGGACTGGTGATCTTTTCAACGAATATGGAGCCGGAGAGCCTGATGGACCCGGCCTTCCTGCGCCGCCTTCCTTACAAGATCGAGATTGGCGCGCCCACGCCCGACCTTTACAGGCGCATCTTTGACGCGGAGTGCACGCGGCATGGATTGACGCTGCCCGACGAAGTGTTCGACTCCATCGTACACAAGCTCCAGACTCAAATGGGGCTCGATCTGGCTGCCTATCATCCGCGGTTCATCGTCGATCAGATCGTGGCCACGTGCCGGTTTATGGGCCAGCCGCCGCATTTCGAGCCGCGGTTCATCGACTATGCCTTGAATAATCTGCGGGTGAAGAAGGGCGACCACGCGCATGGTGATGGCGGGGGCGTGCGTGGTGAAGACGGTAGATAGATGTATCCCACCCTTGCGCCATAAAGAAGGCGCAAGGATGGGGCACCCGGCGCGTGGATGGGGCACGGAGCGGTTTAGGGATGGGGTTAGAGCGCGGTTTCGCCGCGTTCGTCGTTGCGGATGCGGATGGCTTCATCAATGTGGCTGAGGAAGATCTTGCCGTCGCCGATGCGGCCGGTGCGCGCGGCGGCGAGGATGACTTCGACGGCCTTGTCTTTCAGGAGGTCGGAGACCACCAGTTCGATCTTGATCTTGGGCAGAAGGTCAACGGTGTACTCACGGCCGCGATAGAACTCGGTGTGGCCCTTTTGACGGCCGTGGCCGCGCGCTTCCAGAATCGTCATGGCTTCGATGCCTGCTTCGAGCAGCGCATCCTTGACCGCGTCCAGCTTGGATGGCTGGAGAACCGCCTCTATTTTGAACATACGCAAATGCCTCGTTTGACAGCGTAACAGGCGGGGCGGCCTTTGTGCGCTTTCCGCCGGATTTTGAGAATCACGGAGCTGGTTGCATGAAAATTCTCAGCCAGCCAGGATATGTTCCTCAGGGGCTAAAGCCCGTTGTTTTACGGCCATTTTCGGCACGACTAAAGTCGTGCCCTGATACAGTGCGCGGAAATTCAGCTTCTTCCTTGCGCTTGGGGCTGGCTCAAAAGTCCTGCCATGCTATGAAACAAAAATGCAGGTTCAACAAAACAAAGAGCAATTGCGAAGTGTGTGCGATCCCACCCTAGCCACAAAAACAAAAACGTGGCGAGGGTGGGGCACCCAGATCTGTGGTACTCCACCCTTTCCGCAAGAGAAACGGAAAGGATGGGGCACGGAGCTTTTGTCGACTCCCACCCTAGCCACAAAAACAAGAACGTGGCGAGGGTGGGGCACCCGAAGTTTCATCCCCTGTGTGTCGGCGAAGCCGGTGGACGACTGACACAAATTACGAATTGAGGTCGTAGCCTTCCTCGCCGTGCTGAGTGATGTCGAGGCCTTCGGCTTCCTGCTCGGGCGAAACACGCAGCCCGATGAGCTTATCGACGACAATCAGCAACACCAGCGTGCCCACAATCGAGATGCCCCAGGCAAGGCCGACGCCGGCGGCCTGGTTGAGCACCTGGCCCCAGTGTCCGTCGAGCGCGCCGGTGGCGATGGGGTTGCCCGCGGCGTCTTTGCCGAAGGCGGAGTTGATGGCCCTGGTGGCGAAGAGGCCGGTGAGCAGCGCGCCCAGAGTTCCGCCGGCTCCATGCACGCCGAAAGCGTCAAGCGAGTCATCGTAACCGAAGAGTTTCTTGACCACGAAGACCATCAGGAAGCAGAAGACGCCGGCGAGAAGTCCGATGAGCAGCGCCGGGAAGGGCTGCACAAATCCCGAGGCTGGGGTGATGGCCACCAGTCCGGCGACCGCTCCGGAGATGGCTCCCAGGGCGGTGGGCTTGCCGTTGTGAATCCACTCGGCGATGGACCAGCCGATGGCGGCTGCCGCCGCGGCAAAATGGGTGTTGATGAAGGCGCTGGTGGCCAGGGAACTCGCCGCCAGCGCGCTGCCCGCGTTGAAGCCGAACCATCCTACCCACAAGAGGCAGGCGCCGATGACGCTGAGCACCATGGAGTGGGGCTGCATTTTGGCGTAGGGATAGCCGACGCGCTTGCCCAGATAGAGGCAGCAGACCAGCGCCGAGACGCCGCTGGTGATGTGAACCACGGTGCCGCCGGCGAAATCGAGCGATGGGAAGCGGCCACCGGTGGAATTCAGGAAGCCGCCCACGCCCCAGACCATGTGAGCCATGGGGCAGTAGATGATGAGCGACCAGAGCGAGAGGAAGACGGCCATGCCGCTGAACTTCATGCGTTCCGCAAAGGCGCCGGTGATGAGCGCCGGAGTGATGATGGCGAACATCAACTGGTAGACCATGAAGGTCTGTTCGGGAATGGTGGCGGCGTAATCGGTGTTGGGGGTAAGCGTGACGCCGCGCAGAAAGAGGTGCTCGAAACCGCCGATGAAGGCCGTGCCGTGGCCAAAGGCCAGCGAATAGCCCACAACGGCCCAGAGGACGGTGACCAGGCACATCATGGCGAAGCTCTGCATCATGGTGGCGAGGATGTTCTTTTTGCGCACCAGGCCGCCATAGAAGAGAGCGAGGCCGGGTCCGGTCATAAGCAAAACCAGGGCAGCCGAGACCAGCATCCAGGCGTTGTCGCCGGCCGAGCGGGCATCGGTAACTGCCTGTTGCAGAGCGGCGATCTGGGCTTGTGTAGCGGCTGGCGAAGCGGGTGCTACGGACTGGGCCAAAGCGAATGTGGGAATTGCCAGAACGACGGCGAGAAACAGCAGCTTGATTTTACGACAGTACATTCGATCTCCACTCCCATGAAATATGCGGTGGGTAAAGGCCTTGCGTTGGGCAGGAATTCCTGCGGGCCCTCCGCATAAATTGGACAAAGCTTCGCCGGCGGCGCAGATCGCAGGCGGTTCAAGGCCGCAGCCGAAGCAGGGTTTTCGCAGAATAACGGTCAAATATGGCCCAGGCGAGCCTACTGGACGCAGAGATTCCCTCAATCCCTGCGCAATTGTCAAAAAAGAATGGTAGAGTCCCGCGCATAAGGAACCCATAAAGATAGGTCGCAGAACAGGAGGAAACCGGAGAGAGGGCGAAGGACGGAGGCTGGAGGTGGCCGTGCAGAGCCCGTATACACGAAATTGGAGGTATATTAGACCTATGGCGGCCACTGCAGAGCGTGATCATTATCTGTTTGGAGCGTTGGATTCGAGCGCGACCAATCGCATCAAGGTGAGGGAAGCGAACTACGGCTATGAAGAGCCGGAGGGCGTTCTGCTGACCTCGCTGGATTACGCGGTGAACTGGGTACGCAAGAACTCGATTTGGCCCATGACCTTTGGCCTCGCCTGCTGCGCCATCGAGATGATGTCAACGGGTGCGGCGCGCTTTGACATTGCGCGCCTGGGCGCCGAGGTCTTCCGGCCCTCGCCGCGCCAGAGTGACTTGATGGTGGTGGCCGGGCGTGTCTCCCAGAAAATGGCCCCGGTGCTCCGCCGGCTGTATGACCAGATGCCGGAGCCGAAGTGGGTAATCTCGATGGGAGCCTGCGCTACCTCGGGCGGGGTCTTCAATAATTATGCGGTGGTGCAGGGCGTCAACCAGGTGGTTCCCGTGGATGTGTATGTTCCGGGATGCCCGCCGCGGCCGGAGCAACTGATTTACGCGCTTACGCTTTTGCAAGAGAAGATCCAGCGTGAACCGCGCAGCCTGATGAAGACCCTGAACCTGGGGTAGTCATAGAGGGGAGCGCGTTCCGGGACGGCGGATTACCATCGTAATTTACCGGTTACCTGTAGGGCTTTCAGAGCGGTAACTGCGGAGGCCTCTCGGTCGAGAAACTGTTGCCGTAAACGCTTGTCAGGATGGTAGTTTAGTTGTAATGCAAGGATGTCTGATTATTCTACGAAGAATTTATTCTACGAAGAATGTCTAAGTTCTCTTCCACTGTGAAGGATCTTGCTGGTGCAGAGCTGGTCATCGTGCTCGCAGGCAGCCTTGTGCATATGTTTTCGGCCAGATTTCTCGTGGAGGAAATTGCATGTTCGCGCGCGTTGCGAAATATGTTTGCTGCCTTTTTGCCCTGGTATATGTGGCGTCATTTCCCTTTGTCGTGAGCGCCCAGGTTGTTTCCGCCATTAAGACAGCTTCGTCGCGGGATATCGCGGCCAAGTGGGACATCTTTGCGGGCTACAGCTACCTTAGGCCTTATGCAACGGTGAATACACGGCTGAACTACACCGTCACCAAACCGTTCAGCGATGTGCCCGTCAACGGCGAGGCAATCATGAGCATCGCGCACTACTACAGGCCGCACTGGGGCGTGGAGTTTAGCGGCGATGTCCATCTGCAAAACGACTATCCGTATCCCGGCAAATACGTGCCCAGGAACTCGTTCAGCGGCTGGTCGACCGGGCTGATCTACCGGTTCAAAAACTCGAGTTCCACGCCCTTCATTCATTTCGGGGCAGGCGGCGAGATCGCCGACGGTCCTCACTACCAAGATGACAACTGGGGCCCGGTGGGAACCATCGGCGGCGGCGTGGATTGCGAAACGTCGCTGTTCAAGCATCATATGGCGATCCGATTTATTCAGGCAGACTACCAGCGCGTTTACGAGGATTGGGGCAAGGACATGTCGGGGGGCATCGGCAATATCAACATTTATCGTTTGAGCGCCGGCGCCGTATTCCACACCAATGATTATGAAGAGAATCACAAGGTGCTTGGTCTCGCGTGCCTGGCTGCGCCATCCGCGATCTTTCCCGGCGAGCGGTTGAAGCTCACCGCGTCAGTCAACAACCTGAACTCCCGGCAAAGCGTGATTTACACCTGGTCGGGAACCGGCGTGAGCGGCAGCGGAGAGACGGCCACGGTGGCCACCAGCTCGCTGGCGCCCGGCTCTTATACAGTGAAAGCTGAGGTGAGGGAGGCAAGGGCGACGCGGGATTGTCTGCGGGTGATTCCGCCCCAACATGCGGCCTGCACGGCGACGTTCATCGTGAAGCGGTTTGAGCCGCCGACCATCTCATGCGTGGCCAGCCCCGGCACGATCAAGCCGGGCGAGACCAGCACGATTTCCGCAGTCGGCGTGAGTCCGCAGAACCGCCCGCTGACTTTTAGCTACTCGGCCAGCGGCGGCGCCGTCACCGGCAGCGGGACGACAGCGGTCTTCAATTCAGCAGGCGCGCCGACGGGCGCTGTGACGATCCCCTGCACCGCGACCGACGACACAGGGCAGACGGCTACTTCGACCACCAGCGTGACTGTCCTGCCTCCGTATGTGCCGCCGGTTCAGCATACCCAGGCGCTGTGTTCGATCAGCTTCGCCGCCGACAAGAACCGCCCGTCGCGCGTAGACAACGAAGCCAAGGCCTGCCTGGACGAGATAGCTCTCGACCTGGAAAAGCAGCCGGATGCCAAGTTCGTGGTGGTGGGCAATGCGGATGCCACAGAGAAGGCCAACAGCGCCCGGCGGCAAGAGGCGGCGCTGCGCAACAAACACATCAAGGCCGAGGATACCGCCGCCGAGCGCGCGGTTAACGTGAAGGCGTACCTGGTGACGGGAAAGGGCATTGACGCGGCGCGCGTCACCGTCGCAACCGGCAAGGCGAATGGCCGGACCGCTGAAGATTACCTGGTTCCCTCCGGCGCCAGCTTCACGGCTGACGTGCCAGCCACCACCCTGGTGGATGAGACAGCGGTGGGGGCGCAGACGCGCAAGCCGTTGGCCGCCGCGGCTCATAAGAAGCCTGTTTCGGCCGCAACCCAGAAACCCGCCCAGCCCGCGGAGTAAGCCCTATAAGCTGCTTTAGACAGCCGAAACTGGAATCCGGCTCCCGAAGATGCAACAAAGGGAGCCGGAGACTGGCCGGGTTGGGAAAATAGCTATCAAATAAATTCTGACAGGCGGGCCGGATGGCCTATTCTGTTTTCGCTGTCTTTCCCTCGTGTTTCGCTGCGGGAAGGCCGCGTCCAGCGTGAATTGTCTGCCAATTCTCCAGCCAAAAAACCGAGTCGCGGAATGGGCTGGCGTCGAGGGCGAATATGCTACCATGATTCCGTATTGAATACTGTCGCATTGTTGCTTTCGGGACGCCTGGTTTGGTTTTAGTTTGGAAACGGTGAGCATTAGCTAGCCGTCTCAGCGAGTTTTTGAATCTGAAAGTGGAGGAGAATCACAATGTATTCGCGAAATTTCAAGTCCGTTTGCCTGGTACTGGCTTCGGCGAGTTTGCTCTTCGCGCCCATGGGGTGCAAGAAGGCTCCGCCGATAACGCTGTCGGCCACAGCAACCCCCCCCGCCGTATTCCCTGGTGAGCCAGTCACAGCGACCGCTGTCGCCGGATCGGTGGACCCCAACAAGAAAACGAACGTGATTTACAGCTGGTCAGGAACCGACGTTACGGGCAACGGAAGCACGGCCACAGTGGCCACCGCTGCAGAAGCGCCCGGCACCTACACGGTGAAGGCGGAAGTGAAGGAAGGCAAAAAGGGCAAGGAAGGCCTGAAGCCGGGTCAGACGGCTGAAGCCACTGCGAACTATGCGGTGAAGCAGTTTGAGCCGCCGACGATCAGTTGCTCGGCCAGCCCGAGCACCGTCAAGCCGGGCGATACAAGCACGGTGACCGCGGTCGGCGTGAGCCCGCAGAACCGTCCGTTGACCTACACCTATGCGGCAGTTGCCGGCTCCATCAGCGGCAGCGGCGCATCGGCGACCTTCTCATCGACCGGCGCACCGACCGGCGAAGTGGGAATCACCTGCAACGTGACTGACGACAAGAGTCAGACGGCGACCGCAAGCACCAGCGTGACCATCCTGGCCCCGTATGTGCCTCCTGTTCCTCACACCCAGGCGCTGGCGACGATCAACTTCGGCGGCGACAAGAAGCGTCCGAACCGCGTGAACAATGAAGGCAAGGCGGCTCTGGACGGAATCGCTCTCAGCCTGCAGCAGGCGCCCGACGCCAAGCTGGTGATCGTGGGCGAGGCCAATGCCAAGGAGCGGGCCAAGACCGCGAAGGAAGCAGCGTTCGCATCGAAGCACAAGCATGCCAAGGTTGATGATTCCGCAGCCGATCGCGCCGTCAACGTCAAGGACTATCTGGTGACGGAGAAGGGCATTGACGCTTCTCGCATCACCGTTGCTACCGGCACGACAGACGGCCAGCAAGTGGAGACTTACCTGGTGCCCGCCGGCGCGAACTTCGCGGCCGACGTGCAGGGAACCACTCCCGTGGACGAGACTGTGGTGAAGGTGCAGCCGCGCAAGGCCCTGACCGGCAAGGCCGCGCACAAGAAGGCCGCGAAACCTGCGGCCGGCAACTAGTCTGATCACTTCCGGCGCGGCGGCCTTCGGGTTCGCCGCCACGGAGAGGATCGTTTTGTCTGCAATCAATCGAGGCCGACCGGCTTGCCGGCCGGCCTCGATTGATTTGCGTTGAGTAATGACACGCACGAGACAGGCGTTTCTGTATTCTTTGTATACTCTTCATATGAGCTTAGGGAGTTTCTTGTCTGCATGAAATGTTTGCGAGTCTGCTTTGATTTTTCCTTCCGGTCCGGACTATTTGCGCAAATCTTTCTTTTATTTCTGTGTTTGCTTGCTATCCCCGGATTGACGGCGCAGGCGCGTTGGAGCGCGGTTGGCCCCGATGGCGGCGATGCGCGCTCCTTTGCGGCCGTTCCCGGCCAGCCCCATCATCTGTACCTGGGCACAACCAACAGTTGGCTCTATGAGTCATTGGATGGCGGCGCATCCTGGCATCGGCTCTCGAAGCTGGACGCGTCGGACGATTTGATTTTGGACCACATTGTCGTGGATGCGGCGAATCCGTCCACCGTCTTTGTGGCAGCGTGGAAGCTGGACCAGCCCGGCGGCGGCTTGTGGGTGAGCCGCGACGGAGGGCGGAGATGGAGCGCGGTCGAGGGCTTGCGCGGCCAGTCGATTCGTGCCTTTGCTCAGGCGCCTTCGAATCCGGCTGTGCTCTTTGCCGGAACGCTCGAAGGGGTTTTCCGCAGCACGGACGCCGGCGCCACCTGGGCGCAGATCAGTCCGCCCGGCAGCCAGGAGATTCATGAGGTGGAGTCGTTGGCCATCGATCCGACGGACCCCGATGTGGTCTACGCGGGCACATGGCATCTTCCCTGGAAGACTACCGACGGCGGCAAGAGCTGGGAGAACATCAAGAAGGGCGTCATCGACGACTCAGACGTGTTTTCCATCATCATCGATCCGGCCGATACCAAGACCGTCTTCGCCAGCGCGTGCAGCGGCATCTACAAAAGCGTGAACGCGGCCGAGCTGTTCAAAAAGATTGAGGGCATTCCCGACACCGCGCGCCGGACGCGCGTGCTGAAGCAGGACCCGGCGAACCGCGACGTGGTGTATGCCGGAACCACCGAGGGGCTCTACAAGACCTTGAACGGCGGCAAGAGCTTCGAGCGGATGACCGGCCCGGACGTGATCGTGAATGATGTCTTTGTCGATCCGGGCGATACGAATCATGTGTTGCTTGCCACGGACCGCGCCGGTGTTCTGCTGAGCGGGGACGCGGGAGCGAGCTTTGTGGCCGCCAACGGAGGCTTCAGCGGGCGCAAGGTCGAGGCGCTGCTGGTCGAATACAGCGGCGGCAATCCCGCTCGGCTGCTTGCCGGCGTGGTGAACGATAAGAGCTACGGAGGCGTTTTTGTTTCCACCAATGGCGGCGCGCACTGGGAACAGATTGACAATGGGCTCGATGGGCGCGATGTTTTTGCGCTGGCCGAGTCGCCGGATGGAACGATTCTTGCGGGAACAAATCACGGCATTTTTGCCCTCGATGCAAAAGCGGCTGCGCCGGATGCGAGCACGGATGCACCGGTTCCCAGTTGGAGCCCGCGTGGCACGATCGAGAATACGCTGGTGAGGACGGCCACCGAGACGCATCACGGAAAGCGCGTCAACGTGGAGAAGCAGGTGAAGGATACAAGCCGCGAGATGGACGGCCGCGTGCGCGCGCTCAACCTTTCCGGCGACGCATGGCTGGCCTCGACCTCCGGCGGCCTATTCACCAGCAGCGACCAGGGCGCCAGTTGGCAGGGCGGTCCCGTGATGGGTTCGGTGGATTATCTTTCGGCTGCGGCGCATGGGTCGAATCTTGTCGCTGCGCGTCGCGACGGAGTAGTTCTGTCTACCGACGCCGGCCAGAGCTGGATGCCCATCGGCATTCCGGCCGTGCTCACGCGCATTCATTGCGTGGCTTTCTCCGCGGATGGGACGCTGTGGGTGGGCGCGCGCGAGGGCGTGTACTTTTCGCGCGACCTGGGCAAGACCTGGCTATGGGTTCACAGGCTTCCGTTAAACGACGTGGATGATCTGACCTACGACGGCCACCTGGGCAAGATTCTGGTCAGCTCGCGTTCGAGCGACCAGGTCTTTGCCATCAATTCCAAAACGCTGGAGTGGCAGTTCGCGCAGACCGGCTTCCGTATCAACCTGGTGCGCTCGGCCGGAGGGCGGCTGCTGGCGGCTTCGATGTTTGACGGAGTTGTGGTTGAAGCGCAGGGAACAGGGACCAGGGAATAGGGAATAGGGGCTCCAGCAGCGCAAGCCCGCCGCCGGGACCCCGGAAGGCAACAGGGAATCCTTCCACGGAGAGTCTATTTCTGTATCATTAGCGTATGCAGACCGAGACGGCGGTTTTCCGCCAACCCGCAGGCTTCCGAACCCACGATCCACGGCTTGAGCCGATTGCCGCGAAAGTACTCGCCCGGGAACGGCTGGACTTCAACGACGGCGTTGTGCTTTACGGATCGTCGGACGTGCTGGCCGTGGGCTGGCTGGCCAACCATGTGCGCGAGCGGATGCATGGCGACGTAACGTACTTCAACGTGAACCGGCACATCAACCCCACCAATGTTTGCGTGGCGGCCTGCAAGCTGTGCGCCTTCGGACGCAAGAAGGGCGATCCGGCCGGATATACCATGGCTTTGGAAGAGGCTTGGGAGACGGCGGCCTCGGGCTATTCGGAGGCGGTCACGGAGTTTCACATTGTTGGCGGACTGCACCCCGACCTGCCGCTGGAATATTTTCTCGATCTGGTGCGCGGACTCAAAGTGCGTTTTCCCAAGGTCCATATCAAAGCCTTCACCATGGTGGAGGTGGCGTACCTGGCGCGCAGGGCCAAGCTGACGATTGAAGAAACGCTGATCAAGATGCGCGAGGCCGGAGTGGACTCGATGCCCGGCGGCGGCGCGGAGATCTTCTCGGCGCGCGTGCGCTCCATCATTTGCGACCACAAGATCGACGGCGAGGAGTGGCTTTCGACCGCGCGGCTGGCGCACAAGCTGGGCTTCAAGTCCAATGCGACGATGCTGTACGGGCACATTGAAAACGACGAAGACCGCGTGGACCACCTGCTCAAGCTGCGCGCATTGCAGGACGAGACCGGCGGGTTCCAGACATTCATTCCGCTGGCCTTTCATCCGGAAAACACAGCGCTGGACCACTTGCCGGTGACCACGGGCCTGACCGACATTCGCCAGGTCGCCGTGAGTCGCTTGCTGCTGGACAACTTCCCGCACATCAAGGCATACTGGCAGATGCTCACGGCCAAGATTGCGCAGATCGCGCTGCGCTTCGGCGCAGACGACCTGGACGGCACGGTGGTCGAGGAGAAGATTTATCACGACGCGGGAGCGACCACGCCGCAGGGCATGACGCGCAAGGAACTTTGCCGCCTGATTACCGAGGCAGGCCGCGTTCCAGTCGAGCGTGATACGCTGTATCACGCTGTCACACGCACTGAAGATGGTTTTGTGGTTGCGGTTTAAGATCAATCTGGAAAGGGACGATCTCGATGGGTGAATTTAGCCGGAATGCTCTGGTTGGACTCTGCTTCGGATTCCTGTGGGGAATCCTGTGCTCAATCGCAATTCTGTATTCCATTTACCTGTCCGCTTACCGCAAGGCCGTGAAGGATTCTCTCAAGCAGGTAAAGCCGCTGCGGTACACGCAGGTGCTTGAAAAGCTCCTGGCGAAGAAGGAAAAGAAGGCGGCGGCAGCATCGACCTCCAACCCGCAAGGAACCGCTGTCTGAGAACCTGTCCAAAAACTAAGCCTTGAAGGGTAAGGGCTTTAGCCCGTACGTTGAGAGCCTATGCTTGATTTCCGGCTTTAGCCGCTGAGGGAATGAAGACTGCCGCGCAAGCATGCCTCAGGGGCTAAAGCCCACAGTTATTTCGGCACTTGATGTACGGGCTAAAGCCCGTACCCTTCACACAAAGCCGATTTATTGAACCGCTGTCTAAAAGCTAATTTTCGATCCGGAAACAAACTCCTGAACAAGATTTATTGGCGCACAATTGCGCCGTCCTTCATCACAAAGCTCACGCGCTCGACGGCCGTAATGTCTTCGAGCGGGTTGCCGGGAACGGCGACAATGTCGGCATAGTAACCGGGCTTTAGTTCGCCGATCTGGCCCGCCCAGCCGAGCAGCTTCGCTCCGTTAATCATGTCGGCTTGCAAGACCGCAAGCGGCTTCATTCCATAGCGGACCATCAACTCCATCTCGACGGCTTGCGTGCCGTGCGGGAAGGGGCCAACGTCGGAGCCCACGACAAATGGGATTCCCGCGGCAATCTGCTTTTTGAATTCACGCTTCTTCACATCGAGCAGAGCCTTCTCGCGCGCGGCAATGGCGGGCGTGGGGGCGTGCTGCGCGAAGTAGTCGAAGATGGCGAAGGTGGGTATGGCGGGAATCTGACGCTCGCGCATCAAGCGCACGGTTTCGTCGCTGAGTTGGGTGGCGTGCTCGATGGAAGCGACGCCGGCCTGTGCGGCAAAGAGCGTGCCCGGCTCGCCCATGGCGTGAACAGCAACTCCAGTGCCCAGGCGATGCGCCTCTTCGACAGCCGCAGCCAGTTGCGCCTCGGTGTACTGGTAAGGGGCGCGCAGTTCGCCGTCGACCACGGTGTCTTTTCCCGTCTCGTAAATCTTGACGAAGTCCGAGCCTTCTTTATGTTGCTGGCGAATGACCTCAATCAATTGGTCGATGGAGTTGGCATAGTCGGCGTTGGACAGAACGTGCTGCGCGGGGTTGTAGTGGATCGCGTCCTCGTGGCCGCCGAGGATGTTGATGGCGTTGCCGCTTATGCGCAGGCGGGGGCCGAGGATCAGCCCCTGATTGATGGCGTCGCGGACCGCAGTATCTGCTGAGCCCGCGCCCTCAGTGCCCAGATCGCGCTCAGCGGTGAAGCCGGCCAGCAGGTCGGCTTTGGCAGCGTCGGCAGCGAGCAGGGTGCGCCAGGGAACCGACTCTTCGACGGTTTGCAGGTCTTCAGCGCCGGGGTGAAGGAAGAGATGCACGTGGGCGTCAATCAGGCCGGGGAGCAGCGTGGCGTCGCCCAGGTCGATGATTTTGGCTCCTTGCGGATGGTCGACGGAGCGACCTACGGCGCGGATGCGCTCGCCCTCGACCAGAATCTCGCCGGGCTGAAGCAAGGTTCCGGTATCAACCTGGAGCAGCCGCGCTGCGTGAAGCGCGATGGGTGCTGAGGCCGGCTGCTGAGCCTGAGTTGCGCAGGCAAGAACGAAAGTCAGAGTGAAGGTGAGCAGACGCATGGGGCGCGGGCAGCATGAAAGATTTTGCATGAGACAAGAATATGCCGCATCGGCCCCTGGTTGTCGAGGGCCGGTGCGGCTTTGGTGAAAATCCTGATGCGGGCATCGAGGTATCCCACCCTAGCCGCAAAAACAAAGACGCGGCGAGGGTGGGGCACCCGGCATCGAGGTATCCCACCCTAGCCGCAAAAACAAAGACGCGGCGAGGGTGGGGCACCCGAAGATTGTGCTATCCCACCCATTCGCCAGAAAAAAAGCGAATGGATGGGGCACGGAGTTGGTACAAAATCAAGCCGTCAGATACTTAGTACGCCGGAATCCCGGTGAGGTGCTGGCCGAGGATCAGGGTGTGAATGTCGTGCGTGCCTTCGTAGGTGATGACCGATTCGAGGTTCATCATGTGGCGCATGATGGGGTAGTCGTCGGTGATGCCGTTGGCGCCGAGAATGTCGCGCGAGATGCGAGCGCATTCCAGGGCCATCCACACGTTATTGCGCTTGATGAGAGAGATGTGCTCGTGGCCTACCGTGCCGGCGTCTTTGAGGCGGCCCACGTGCAGCGCGAGCAACTGGGCCTTGGAGATTTCATTGGCCATCCACACCAGCTTTTCCTGAACAATCTGATGGCTGGCGATGGGCTGGTTGCGGAACTGCTTGCGGAATTTGGCGTACTGGAGCGCGGTGTCGTAGCAGGACATGGCCGCGCCGATGGCGCCCCATGCGATGCCGTAGCGGGCTTGATTGAGGCACATGAAGGCGCTCTTGATGCCGATGGCGCCGGGCATGGCCGCCGTGAGGGGCACATGCACGTCTTGCAGCGAGAGGCCGCTGGTATGGGAGGCGCGCAGGCTCCATTTGCCGTGGACATCGTAGGCGGAAAAGCCAGGGCGGTTGGTCTCGATGAGGAATCCGTGAACCTTGCCGCCTTCATCCTCGACTTTGGCAAAGACAATGGCCACGTCGGCGATGGTTCCGGAGGTGATCCACAACTTTTCGCCGTTGAGGATGTACTCGTCGCCGACCTTGCGGGCTGTGGTGGTCATGGCTCCGGGATTGGAGCCGGCGCCGGGCTCGGTGAGGCCGAAGCAGCCCAGCTTTTCGCCGCTGGCGAGAGCGGGAAGCCAGGTATTCTTCTGCTCGTCGGAGCCGAAGGCGTAGATGGGGTACATCACCAAGCCGGATTGCACGCTGACAAAGCTGCGTATGCCGGAGTCGCCGCGTTCCAGCTCCTGCATCACCAGGCCGTATTCGACGTTGGACATGCCGGCGCAGCCGTAACCCTCGAGGTTGGCGCCATAGAAGCCCATTTCGCCCATCATTGGGACCAGTTCCTTGGGGAAACGCTCGGTGCGGAAGCACTCTTCGATGATGGGAACGAGGTTGTCCTCGACAAAGTCGCGAGCGGTCTTCCGGACGAGCAATTCGTCCTCGCTGAAGCTGGAGTCGAGGTGAAGAAGATCAAAGCCTTGAAATTTGAAGCCCATAAGTTACCTGCCATTCTGTCGCAATAAACCAAAACAATCGATTTTAGCAGGTGGGGAGGGGTGGTGGGAACCGGGGGATGAATGGGAGTGGTAGAGTTTCCGGTTATCCGGTCACTCTCCCGGGACCGTAGATTCATCTATGTAATTATCGCCTGAGTGCAAGTAGGGTTAGAATTTGCCACAAGAGCTCGGCTGCTGCTACTACGACCAAGAACCATCCCAATATCACCATTAACAAAAACATCCGCCTCTTCCCGGTGCGTTTTTGTTTTGGTGCCAGTGCAAGAGACATGATCCCGACGAAAAGTGGGCTCGTCCATTCGAACGTCATTTGCGAGAACTCCCCTCAGAGCAAGCAAGACAACTGACCGCAGGCAGCCAGAGGATCGGATGCTGCCTAAGGAGTTCAGGCACTCCGCCGCATAGCTTTTGCATGACGGACTCATATTACCACCCCACCACCCATTGGCTGGTGTCTGAAATCCCATCATGTCTAAGTAGTCGGCTGTTCGGAAGCTCCACCAGCGCCCGATCCCAATACCGCCCCCTTGCGTTACTCCAAAAACTCCCGCACAAACGGGTTCTGGCTTTTGACCAACTCGTGCAGCGAGCCGTCGAAGATGAGGCGGCCTTCTTCGAGCATGAGGAAGGTTGTGCTGGGGTCGGTTTCGCCTTTGGGGAACGGGACCATGCGGCCTTGCTCAGGGTCGAAGCGGTGGTTGCAGAGGGCGAGCGCGTCCTGAAGGCGATGGGTGACCAGCAGCGAGGGGGTGTGGCTTACGTCGCGCTCTTTGACGATCAGCTCGATGATGGTGGTCGAGGTGACGGGGTCGAGGCCGCCGGTGGGCGAATCGTATAGCAGCAGCTCCGGCGATTGAATGAAGGCGCGGGCGATGGCCACGCGGCGGCGCATTCCTCCCGAGAGGCTGGACGGAAAAAGGTCGAAGGTCTCCTCCAACTCGACAAATCGCAGGGCATCGCGGACGCGGCGGTCGATCTCGCTGTCGGGAACCTGCTGCTGGATAAGTTGGTAGGCCACGTTGTCGCGGACAGAGAGCGAATCGAAGAGCGCGCCTTCCTGAAAGACCATGCCGGTGCGGGCGCGCAGGGCGAAGAGCTGCTCCTCGGGCATGTGTGTAATCTCTTCCCCGAAGAGCAGAATGCGGCCCTCGTCGGGGCGCAGCAGGCCGTTCGCGAGCTTGAGCAAGACGCTCTTGCCCACGCCGGCCGGGCCGAGCAGGACGCGCGTCTCTCCCGGCGCAACGGAGAAGCTGACGTTCTCCAGCACCGGCGGGCCGTCAAATGCAATGGAGACGTTGCAAAATGCTGCGACCGGGTCGGCCGTCTCTTGACCGGATGGGCGGGGGCCGGGCTGGACGGAAGCGGGGAAATCGCTCATAGGGCGGGAAAGAGGGTGAGCAGAACCTGTGTGAGGAGGAAGTCGACGAAGATGATGAGGACGGAAGACCATACGACGGCTTCAATGGTGGAGCGGCCCACGCCCTGGGTTCCACCCGAGGTTCTCATGCCGTAGAAGCAGCCGATGGAGCTGAGGATGTAACCGAAGAAGAGCGGCTTGACCAGTCCCTGAATGATGTCGGGGTAGCGCAGGGCCTCCCAGGCCTTGTCCAGGTACAGGGTGCCGTTCTGGTGGTTCATGAAGACGGTGACCAGGCCGCCGCCGGCGATGCCGCAGGCGTCGGAGACGATGGTGAGAAAGAAGAGCATGGTAATGGTGGCGGCGATACGCGGGGTAACCAGCTTGCGCATGGGGTCAACGCCCAGCGCGCGCATGGCGTCGATCTGCTCGGTCACCACCATCGAGCCCAATTCGCTGGCCATCGAGCTGGCGTTGCGCCCTGAGACCATGACTCCGGTGAGTATGGGGCCAAGTTCTCGGATCATGGTAAGCGAGACAAACTGGCCGGTGATGGCGGTGGCGCCGAAGGCCGAGAGCGTGGCAGCCGATTGCAGCGCCAGCACGCCGCCGGTGGAAAGGCCGGTGAGCACCACGATGGACAGAGAGCCGAAGCCGATGATGTCAGCTTGAAGAAGGAATTCAGACCAGTAGATGGGAGGGCGATAGAGATTTTTGAAAGCGCGCCAGGCAAACAGGGAGTAGTCCTGCACGGTGAGGACCAGGTTCTTGGCGGTCTTGTCGATCGTCTGTATCGCCATTGCGTTTGCCGGCCAGCGGCGCTCCCCCGTAAGTGTCGTTGCAAGGACAGGATAGCGCATGAGGGACGGGGAGGGCGGAATGAATCGCGAGCGGAGTTCACCAGACGGGAAGACGCAGATTTTTGATGGCGCAGTCGTTTTCTCCTTGACAGCTTAGGAGAGATGGAGCTAGTCTCCTAATCATCTTAGGAGGCGCGGTGAACGACCAGGCTCAGCTTCTTCCCGGCACACTCGATCTGCTCATCTTGAGGGCGGTCTCGCTCGGCCCGCTGCATGGGTATGGCATCCTGCTGCGTATCGGTCAAATCTCCGACAACGCGCTGCTCATTGAACAGGGCGCGCTCTATCCCGGCCTGTTTCGCCTCCTCCGCCAAGGATTGCTCAAGGCGAGCTGGGGCACATCGGAGAACAATCGCCGCGCCAAGTTTTACGAACTCACTGCAGCGGGCCGCAAGCGCCTGCGCGAAGAGACGGAAAGCTGGAACCGGCTGGTTTCAGCCATGGCTTCGGCGCTCTCCCAGCAACCGGAGGAAATATGAAACTCCTCGATTCGCTTCGCTTCCGCATGGCCGCGCTGTTTGGACGCGCCCAGATACGCGCCGAAATGGAAGAGGAAATTCGCTCGCACATCGAGCATCGTGCTGACGATCTGGTGCGTTCCGGCCTGAATCGCACAGAGGCGGAGCGACGCGCGCGCGTCGAGTTCGGCGGGCGTGAGAAGTGCAAAGAGGAGATTCACGAAGCGTTGGGCAGCAATTTCATTGGAGGCCTTCTGCAGGATGTGCGGTTCGCTCTCCGCGTGCTGCGCAAGTCACCGGGATTCACTTTCGCAGCTGTTTTGACGCTGGCACTGGCCATCGGCGCCAATGCCGTGGTCTTCGGGATATTCAATGGCATGATTCTGCGGCCGTTGAATGTGCCGCAGGCGGAGAGTCTCTACGGAACCGAGTACGGAAATAATCCGGGGTGGCAGTCGTATCCCAACTATCTGGATCTGCGCGATCGCAATCGCAGCTTCGACGGTCTGGCTGCGTTTAACTTCGTCTTTCCGGGCTTCGACACGGGCAAAAATCCCTCCGGTTCCTCAGGTTATACAACTAGCGGCAATTACTTCGACGTGTTGCGGATTCAGCCCTATCTCGGCCGTTTCTACCATGCCGCCGATGAGCACGGCCCCAACAGCGCGCCCTTTGTTGTGCTGACCCACGCCTTTTGGCACAGCCGCTTCCAGGATGATCCCGGCGTGGTGGGGCGCACCGTTTTTTTGAACAAGCATCCATTTACGATTCTCGGCGTGGCCCCGCCCGGCTTCCACGGAACAGTGTCCTTTGCCTTTGTCGATTTCTTCATGCCGATTGTCAACGAGGGGCAGATCTATGGCGGGAGCACACTCGACGAGCGCGGCAGCAACGTTACGGTTTTTGAGGTTTTCGGACATCTGAAGCCGGGTGTGACTCTCACTCAGGCGACGGCGGATGTGAACGCCGTGGGCGCGTATCTGGAAAAGACCTATCCCCAAGACTTCAGCCACAAAAGCACTCCACTCTCCCGTCAGGGACTGACTGTGTTTGGCGGCGCGGTGACGGCATTCGTTGCCGGGTTGATGCTGCTGGCTGGATTGATTCTGCTGGCCGCATGCGCCAACCTGGGCAGCCTCTTTGCCGCGCGCGCCAGTGACCGTTCCCGCGAAGTGGCGCTGCGGCTGGCGTTGGGTTCGAGCCGCAAACGCATCCTGCGGGGATTGTTTACCGAAGCCTTGCTGATCTCGCTTGCCGGTGGGGCGGTGGGACTCCTGGGCAGCGTCGCGCTCTTGCGCCGGCTGAGCACCTGGCAGCCCATAGCCGCTGCCCCCGCCCGCCTGCCGGTAGCTCCAGACGCAAAAATCTACCTGGTCGCTTTGCTTTTGGCGGTGGTCAGCGGATTGCTCTTCGCAATCGTTCCGGTACGCCAGGTGCTCCGGGCCAATCCCTATGAGATCGTCAAAGCGGGATCGAACGCCCGGCTGGGGCGGCGCATGACGGTCCGCGACGTGTTGCTTGTCGTGCAAATTGCGATCTGCGCCGTGCTGGTCACTTCTTCGCTGGTGGCCGTGCGCGGATTGGCGCGCTCGCTGCACGGCAACTTCGGTTTTGAACCGCGCAACGCCATGCTGCTCAATGTTAATTTGGCCATGGCTGGCTACAGCGGCGACCAGGCCTCCGCGATGAAAAGGCGCATGTTCGATGCGATGGGGACGATTCCCGGAGTCGAGCATGTGGGATGGGTGAACGATTATCCTCCGCTGGCCTACGGCTCCAACTTCAGATCGAATGTCTACAAGGAGGAAACGACCGATCTGCGGCAGGCAAATACCGCCGCCACGCCTTTCCGCTACAATATCTCTCCGGGATACTTCGAGGCGGCCGGCACCAGCCTGTTGACCGGCAGAGGTTTCCGTTGGAATGACGACAAGGGATCGCCATCCGTCGCCGTCGTTAACCGGGAGTTCGCCGTGAAAATCTTCGGCTCCGTCGCTCAGGCCATGGGAAGAGATTTCAAGCTGCAAGATGGAACGCGCGTCGAAGTCGTGGGCGTGGTTGAAGACGGAAAGTATCTGAGCCTCAATGAAGATCCGCAGCCGGCCATCTTTCTTCCCGCCCTGCAATCGCCTTCGAGCACTTTTTATATGGTGGTGCGGTCCGAGCGCGATCCCGAACAGTTGGCCGCGGCCATGAGGAGCAAGCTGCGCGAACTGGATGCGGGGCTGCCGGTTACCATCACTACCTGGAAGACCGTGTTGTCGCTTGTTCTGTTTCCTTCACAAATGGCCACGGCGGCGCTGGGTGTGCTGGGCATGATGGGCGCGATGCTGTCGATCACCGGCATCTTTGGAATGGCGGCGTACTCGGTGAGCAGGCGGCTGCGGGAGTTGGGAATTCGCGTCGCCCTCGGTGCACAGCGCAAAGAAGTGCTGCAGGCCGCACTGGGGCGGCCGTTGAAATTGCTGGCGATCGGTTCGGCAACAGGCTTGGCTCTAGGAATTTTCGCGGGCAAGGTGCTGGCTTACATCGTGTATCAGGCGACGCCCCGCGACCCGCTGGTGTTAGGCGGAGTCGTTCTAGCGATGTTGCTGCTGGGCCTCGTGGCTACGTGGATCCCAGCGCAACGTGCGCTTTCGATTGATCCTCTAATCCTGCTGCGCGAAGAGTGACCAAGTTCTACTGGGCCGCTGCATGCGGCTTGATCAACTCGTCAAGATAGTCCGGCTTGTCGGCTACTCGGACCAAGTGCGGGAACTTATCGCCGCCATGGTAGTTGATGACGCAGGTTCGGAAATAATCGTCCGCTACAACCAATAGTGTGACCGGCTGCGAGGTGTCTTTGGCGGCTTTGATTGCGTCCGCAAGCAAATCATGGCTGTAGACGCGGCCATTGACGCCGATGACTTTCATTCCCGAAGAGACGCCGGCCTCGAACGCGGGGCTGCCGACGATGGCGTCGGTCACCGCGCCGTCAGCGCCCACCTTGAGGCCGATGGAATAGACATCGCCAGGGTCGCCGTTGCGCCCTTGCAACTTCATTGGCTCGCCGTTCAACACAACCTTCCAGCCGCCGTTTTCGATGCCGCCTGTGGGCGCGTCCGCCGAAGTGGAATTCAGCCGGGTGTGGAAGAAGCCGGCCCAGTCAAAGGGTGCAATCGCATTCAGCGTGCTCACCAATTCGTCAAAGGTGTAAGTCTTCACTTCCGCACTGTGATTAGGGCCGCCGTGGAAAGACTGGCAGAAATCGTCGATGGATTTCTGGCCTTTGCTCTCGCGATGAATGATGGTGGCCACTTCAAGCCAGAGCAGATCGCCTTCTTCGTAGTAATCCACGCCGCGACGCCAGTTTGCCCAGCCGCCTCTTGCGCGCCCCAGTTCCGTCTCTCCGATGGCGGTGTCGAGCAATGGACGCCAGGTGCGTCCGGGGCGTCCGGGTCCGAGCGCGGCTGCGATGGAGGCCATAAATTCGTGGTACTGCTCCGCGGTCCACAACCCGCTGCGCGCAGCCAGCATGGGTCCGAGATAATCCGTTAGCCCTTCATAGCCCCACAGCAGATCGGTTTCCATGGGGACTTCAAAGTCAGGCGTGGAGAGATCAGCGGGGCGGCGGAATTTGCCATTCCATGAGTGAACGAATTCATGCGCCAGCAAGCCGCCGAGAGACATCCCGGAAGTGGGCAGGAGCAGAGCGCGCTCCGGCAGGCGGCTGTCGTTGGATTCGTGATGTTCGAGGCCGAAGTGCGCCACATGATCGCTGAGCGTCAGCAGAAAATGGTAGTCGCGATAATGGCGCGCGCCAAAGAGCTTGCCCGATTCGGCAACCAGATTGGTCATCTGCTTCTGGTTTTCGGGGCTGATTTTCAGGGCGGCTTCGCTGTCGGCGACCAAGTCAAGCTCGTGATGGATCGGTTCGCCTGCGGGCGTGATGTCGATGACGCGATAATATTCGCCGGTGATTACGGGCGAGTCCACCAGCATTTCGAGAGAAATCGGCTTGAACGAAACCTGATTGCCGGATTGCTTTTCAACGGGAAGTGACGTGCCGAATTTCCATCCATCGGGCATGTGGATTTTGGCTTCATAAGTGAGCTGCTGCGCGGGAGCTCCGGCCGGATAGAGGATCACCTCATTCCATTCGAGGACCAGTAGCTTGTCAGTGGCCGAAACGCCATCCGGTTCAATGTAGTCGTATTTGGCGTCGAGACGACTGACGCCGGCGGGAATCTCCAGATGGAAGGTGTACACATCCAGCAGATCGCGCACCCAGGGAATGGCCTTGCCATCCGCCTCGAATTTGAGGCCGGTGAGGCTTGCGATTGGCCCTCCGGGCGCGTGCTCGCCAGGAATCCATTTGGGATAGTAGAGCGTCAGCGGCCCGGGCTTGACGGGAATGATTTCGCGAGCGCTGAGGAGCTTTTGCTGAGTCTTGGTTGCGTCTACGGTGACCGAGATCGTCTGGCCGGTCAGCGCGGCGGGCGCGGCGATGACCAGGGTTATGGCGAGAAACACCAATACGCGAAAACGGCCGAGTTCCATGCAAATGCTCCTTTGGCGAAACAGAAGAAATCTACCTGTGCATCATACTATCAAGCGGCGGGGAGCTTGACGGGCTATAAATACCTGGGACAATCCCACCTTAGGCACAAAAACAAAAACGTGCCGAAGGTGGGGCACCCGGTCGAAGGTGATGTGCACATCTGTTCCCTATTCCCTCGTGCTACTCTCGGCCCTTTTTGTGAATCTCGATGTTGAGGCGCTTGATTTTCTGATTAAGAGTGGAGAGCGGGATGTGAAACTGCTCGGCGGCGTCGGTCTGGTTCCAGTTGGAGCGCTCGAGCTTTTCGATGATGATGCGGCGCTCGATGTCTTCGAGAATGTCGAAGAGCGAGGCGTTGGGGTTGTGTTCGAGCAGGGCGTCCTGGAAGCTGCGGCCGGTGATGTGGCCGGGGAGCAGATCGGAGCCGATGATCGGCCCGCTGGAGAGCACCACGCCGCGTTCTATGGAGTTTTCGAGTTCGCGCACGTTGCCGGGCCACTCGTAATCGACCAGGGTGCGCAGGGCGTCGGCTGATAGCTTGCGCGGTGAGAGGCCGTTTTCATTGGCGTAAAAGTCGAGGAAGTGCTGCGCGAGGAGCGGAATGTCTTCGCGGCGCGAGCGCAGCGGCGGCAGGTCCACGGTGATTACGTTGAGGCGATAGAAGAGGTCTTCGCGGAAGCGTCCCTCGCGGACCTCCTTGCGCAAGTCAATGTTGGTGGCGGCGATGATGCGCACGTCCACCTGAATCTCTTGTATGCCGCCGAGGTGCATGAAGCGGCGATCCTGCAGGACGCGCAGAATCTTGGCTTGCGTATCCATGCCCATGGTGGCGATTTCGTCCATGAAGAGCGTGCCGCCATTGGCGACTTCAAAGAGGCCCTTTTTGGAGGCGATGGCCGAGGTGAATGCGCCTTTGACGTGGCCGAAGAGCGTGGATTCAAGCAGCTCGCTGGGCATGGCGCCGGTGTTGATGGGCACGAAGGGCTTGTCTTTGCGGGGCGAATTGGCATGAATGGCCTTGGCGATGAGTTCCTTGCCGGTGCCGCTCTCGCCCTGAATGAGTACCGTGGAGCGGCTGGGCGCGACCTGCGCGACGAGGTCGAATACCTTGAGCATGATCTCGCTTTTGCCCACGATGTTGGCGAAATTATAACGCTGCTTGAGGGTGCGCTTGAGTTGCAGGTTTTCTTCTTCGGCCTTGTGGCGAGCGATGGCGGAGCGAATATCGGCCAGAAGTTTTTCGTTGTCCCAGGGTTTCTGGACAAAATTTTCCGCGCCGGCGCGAATGGCATCGACGACGTTGTCCACGGTGCCGTAGGCGGTGATCATGATGACCGGCAACTCCGGCTGGCGCTCCCTGATCTGGGGCAGGATTTCGAGTCCGCTCTGACCGGGCAGCGCCAGATCAAGCAGCACCAGATCGAAGCTTTCCTGATCGAGGATCTTGAGGCCTTCGACGCCATCGCCGGCGACTTTTGTGGTGTAGCCCTCAAGCGAGAGCAGCACTTCGAGCGACTCGCGGATGGCGGCCTCGTCGTCGATGACGAGAATGCTCGCCAAGCTGCTGGAAGGGCCGGACTCGTCAGCGGCGGCGTTTGCGGATGCGGGCGGATTGAATGGCAGTTCTACCTCAGACATGAACGGAATTCCTCAGCAGGGGAAACTCAAGGTGGAAGGTTGTGCCGGCGCCGATGGCGCTTTCGACATGAATCTTGCCGGCGTGTTCCTGGATGATGCCGTAAGAGACGGAAAGTCCCAGTCCGGTGCCGCGGCGGTCGCCGGGCCGGACCATGGTCTTGGTGGTGAAGAAGGGATCGTAGATGCGCTTGAGGTGCTCGGGCGCGATGCCGGAGCCGGAGTCGGCGACCAGCGCGGCGACATAGCTGCTCTGCCCCTTAGGCGAAGTGATTTGAGTGGCGACGCGCAGGCGGCCACCGCCGGGCATGGCTTCCTTGGCGTTGAGCAGCAGATTGAGAAAGACCTGCTGCAGTTTGCCGGTGTTGCCGTTGATGGGGGGCAACTCCTCGGAGAGTTCGAGATCCACGATAATCTGCGCGGTCTTGAACTGGTGCTCGAGCAGGGAGAGCGTGTCGCGGATGACCTGGTTGAGGTTGGTGTCGCGAAACTCCGTGGTGGAAGTCCGAGAAAAATTCAGCAGGCCATTGGCGATTTCGGCGGCGCGGAAGCTCTGCTGAATAATCTTGTCGAGCACGGGGCCTAGGCGTTCGTCTCCCTTGAGCTGCTTGGAGAGCATCTGCGCGTACGAGGAGATAACGGCCAGCGGAGTGTTGATCTCGTGCGCCACGCCGGCAGCCAGCAAACCGATGGAGCTGAGCTTGTCAGACTGCGCCAGTTGGGTTTCCAGCGAGACGCGCTCGGTGATGTCGTCCACCAGAATGATGCGGCCCACGGAAACGAAATCGCGCGAGAGCAGAGGAGCGATGGCGATGTTGGCGGTGCGCATCTCGCCGGCGCGTGTGATGAGCGGGAACTTGTAGAGGTGATGGACGCCTTGCTCGTTGCGGAAGGTGTCGAGAGCGTCGACAAACTCGGCGGGAAAGACGGAACGCAGCTCCTGACCGATGGCCTCGCCGCGGCTGAGGGCGTACATGGCCTCCATCTGCGCGTTCCAGCTTTCGATGCGCTCATCCAGATCGAGAGCCAGGATGCCGACGTTGATGGACTCGACGATGTTTTCGTTGAATTCCTTGAGGCGCTCAAATTCGCCGATTTTCTCTTCGAGGCGGGCGTAAAGGCTGGCGTTCTGAAGGGCGATGCCGATGTAGCTAGCGAGGGATTCCAGCAGTTCAATATCTTCGCTGGAGAGGAAATCGCCGCCGATGGTGCGGCCCAGGCCGATGACCGCGATGGTGCGCGTAGTGGCTCCGTCCTGAACTCGACAGGGCAGGTAGTAGTTCAGGTCGAGCAGGGCGGCGGTGCGTTGCTGGCGCGCGGGCAGGTGGAGGGCGGCCTGGGCGTTTTCCAGGAAGATGTGCGAGTGGTCCTGGACACGATCGAAGTCCAGGAACTCCAGTTCCATGCTGTCCTGCGCGGCCAGGGCCTCGGGAGGCAGCCCATGAGAGGCGGCCAATTGCAGACGGCCGGGCTCCCCGGGTTTCGGGGCGAGAAAAACCGCCACGCGCGCCACGAGCAAAGTGCGCGGTAGGCGCTCGACGATGGATTTCAGCAGAGCCTGAAAGTCGGTTTCGGAACTGAGGCCGCGGCCGAACTCGACCAGCGCTTGGCGGTAGTCGTAGCGATGACGGTCAAAGACCTTGTCTACCCAACTCTGAATTCTGCGCTTGAGAGGCTCAAAAAAGGCGAGCGCCAGCACGATGGCGATGCCCTCGCCCCAGTCGCGAACCGATTCGGGCAGCCGATAGTGGGCGAGGCCTGCGGCTGCCGCGATCATCCCGAAGTAGCCTCCCAGGATCAGCCCGGTGGCCAGTGTGTAGGCCACGCCGCGCTTGAAAATCAGGTCGGTGTCCATCAGGCGGTAGCGCACGATGGCCCAACTGAAAGTGAGCGGCAGAAAGACGATGGAGAGGCCCGCCAGATTAGTGAACAGGCTGGGTATGCGCAGGTCGAAGAGGAAGGGAATGGCGTAAAAAAGCGTGAACGGCACGACCGCGAGCAGCGCTCCGCGGGTGAGCCACTTCAATTGCTGGCGCAGCAGCGGCGTGTTGGCGCGGCTGTAGCTGCGCAGGAACAGCGCGGCTGCCAGCACATAGAAGATGGCGTCGTAGGCCGTTCCTACCTGATCGAGGCGGTGCTTGAGCAGCGCCGTGGCCTGCCAGAAGTTGATGGCATAAAGCCAAAGGGCGAACAACGCGACGCCGGGCGTATAGATAAGCGGCAAAAGCCAGCGGCGGCCCAGCTTCTTGAGCCGCTCTTCGGGGAAGCTGAGAGCGAAGTGCAAAAATAGTGCCGGTTGCAGGGATTCAGCCAGCACGTTCGACCAGAAGACGGTCCAGTCGAGTGTGCCGAATGTGCCGGTGTACTTGAGCGCATAGAGCGCGAAGGAAACCAGGCAGAACACGTAGAAGTGAGTGGCGCGCGGAGCCGTCCAGCGGCGAAAGAGCACGTAAATGCCGATGGCCAGATAGATAAGCCCAATCAGCCGCTGGCCCAGCGCCAGACTCCGGTCCGCCGGCTCCGGGAAAACCTCGAAGAACCTTTCGACTGATTTGTCCGGCGGAGTGACTGGGCGGGTGATGCGGTAGTCAATTTGAAAGCCGCTGCCGGTGCGGTAGAGGGCGCGCTCCAGGTCGGCCAATCTCGCGATATCGGTGAATTTAACCTCGGCGGAGAGAGCAAGCTGCTCGTTGCCGGCGCTCCGGTCTGCCGGCAACGGCAGTTCCTTGACTCCGGGCAATGCCTCATGCGTGCGGGTCCTCTTGGGCAGATCCGGGCCGACTGAGCCGACGGGCAGAATATTTACGCCTGTCAGCAGGTCGCCTTCGTGGATGCCCGCGCGCTGTCCGGGGCTGTCCGGCAGCACTTTGTCTGCTACCAGTCCCTTGCCATCGGCCGCCTCGCGCCACCAGACGCCGTCATCCGGTTGCTGGGCGCGGCGCTCCTCCATGAAATTCAATACTGCCAGTAGCACCAAGCCAGCCGTAACCACGGCCAGCAGCGTTGCCTGCAAGCGATTGAAGTAGCTTGTTTCCACAGGGAAGCACCTTGAACCAGTCTCGATTGTTGCACGTCTGGTGCCACGACCGCTGAATGTGTACCACGCCGTGAGCGATGAGACAACCGATAGACAATACGCGGGATAAAGACGCATGGTTGCTGAAAAGGCCAACGGGAATAAAGGGGATGGTTTTCAGGTAATACAATAAACAGTATATCGTATATTAAAATATGTATTTACCTATTGAAACCTGTACTAGGGTGACAGTTAACTCCGCCATTGCAGTTAAACTCTATGGCCGCGTTCTCATTTAACGGCAAATGGGTTTCCGTTATTGCTGGAGAGAAATGGCGAGGGGCTGTGTCTGTTTTGGCTGCTGTTGAAAATCTTTATCAAGAAGTGATGTGCAGAGCGATTCTCATCGGGTATTCTGTTGTGAATTACCGGCTTTAGTTTTTGGTGAGGAAGGAGTCTTTTCGATGCGTCGTGTCCTGTTTTGCGGTTTGGCGGGGTTGGCGGTTTACGTGTTGCTTTCGACGGCGGTGCTGGCGGCCCATAATCCTGCTGATTATCCGTTGAGGGTTCACATCTTTTCTCACAATGGAGTTTCGCATTACTGGGGCCCATCCGGCGCGCGGTCTCTGGATGGAGTGGACGGGGAGGGCCGGGCGAATCTCTATGAGAATGGCGAGCCGCGAGGCGTCGATTTCAGATACGTCTGCGGGAACCGTCTCATGAACTCGATCGGCTATGAGACCTATCCGGCGCGCTGGAAAAAGCCGGGCAAGGAGTTGCAGATATTGTTGCCGGCCGATGGCGGCGCCTGCGACCTGAAAGTCGACGTGAAGCCGGACGTTGCCTATCGCCGGCACAATGGTTCGCTGATAGAGGAGCCGGCGGCCAAGTTCAAGGAGTGGATGGTGAAGCACCAGTACGATCCGGAGCACGGGATGGATCTGCCGGTGGCGGCCGGGAACGGAGCGAACGCGCAGCAATGAACCGCGTTGCGAGAGCAAGGTGGCTGATTGTCCAGAACGATGCGCCAGCCACGGTTCTACTGGCTGCACCGTTGCGGTATCAAGGGGCCTGGATTAGTATGGTGGGGAATTCTCTAGCAGCTTTTTTGGAGGGGGTGTTTCCATGCGTCGTGTCTTGTTGAGTGGTTTGGCGGGCCTTGCAGCTTGCGTGTTGCTTTCAACGGCGGCGCTGGCCGCCCGCAATCCTGCTGATTATCCGTTGCGGATAAACATCTTTCAGCACAGTGAATATTCGCACTACTGGGGCCCAGGCGGTACGCGGTCTCTGAATGAAGTGGACGGGGAGGGCCGGGCAAATCTCTTTGAGAATGGCGAGCCGCGCGCCTTCGACTTCCGGTACCAGTGCGGTAGCCGGATGATGAACTCCGCAGGGTATGAGACTTTTAGGGCGCGGTGGAAAAAGCCGGGCACGGAGTTGGAAATGCTGCTGCCGGCGGGGGCTGGAGCCTGCACTCTGAAGGTTGAGATCAAGGATGGCATTGCCTTTGGCCGAAATAAAGATCATGTGATGATTGAGGTGCCAGCCGCAAAGTATAAGGAGTGGATGGTGAAGCACCAGTACGATCCGGAGCACGGAAAAGAAGTGCCGGTGGATCCAGCTCCCCAACCGAAGCCCGCGCCGGGCGAGGCGAACGCGCCCAAATAAATCGCGCCGCGATAGTTATGAGAGGTTTAGAGAGGCGGGCAGATCTGTCCGCCTCCGCATTCTATCTGTATAAATGAGAATCGCCGCCAGGGCTGTAAACTTGCAGCCAGCGCGGGCGTCTATCTAGGTAATGGCAGCCGGCACAGCATTGGAACCGATGACCATGGCCATGGCAGAGGAGATCGGCGCCGAGGAGTTTTCGGCTGTCGTCGCAACGCACCGCCAGCAGATCTTCCGATTTCTGCTTGCGTCTACGCGCGATGTGGATCTGGCGGAGACGCTGACGCAGGACTGTTTCCTGAAGGCGCATCGGAACTGGGCGAGCTTTCGCGGCGAGTCGAGCGCGATGACCTGGTTGATGAGGATCGCCATCAATCTGCAGAAAGATCACTGGCGCAACCGGCGGATGCAGTTTTGGCGGCACGCGCGGGCCAATGCGGTGGATCTGGGCGAGGCGAGCGAGTGGCTGCCGAGCGGCGAGAGGTCGGCCGAGCAACAGTTGCTGGCGCGTGAGCGGGTTCGGCAGGTGGGCAAAGCGGTCGAGGGATTGAGCGAGCGGCAGCGAACGGTATTTCTGCTGCGCTATGTGGAAGAGGCCGAGTTGAGCGAGATTGCGCGGGCCACCGGGTTGAGCGAGGGCACGGTGAAAGCGCACCTCTCGCGGGCAGTGGCAAAAGTGAGGGCGGAATTGGGGGCGAGACAGTGAATTCCAAAGAGAAAGTCGGCGGGGTTAGTGGAGTAAGCAACATTGCGGACGAAGAGGACAAGTTGAACAAGGCGCTTGGTGAGTTTCGCTTGAGTGTTCATGCCTGGAGCGATGCAGCCTATGGCCGGACGCGGACTGCGGTTGTCCCCAACCCGCGGCGGGTTTGGTGGCTGGCGGCCGGTTGGGCGCTGGGCTGTGTTCTGGTGGCCGGCGGCGCTTCGGCTGGAGTGTGGGAGCATCATCAGCACCAGCAGGAGATGAGGATTGCGGCGGCGCACGCGGTCGGGCAGCAGCGGCAGGCAACTCAGGTGCGGGAGCAGCAGGTGCGGGAAGAGAAAGCAGATTTGCTGACACGAGAGGATTTGCTGGCCAAGGTGGACAAAGATGTATCGCGCGAGGTTCCGGCCGCCATGGAGCCGCTGGGTCAATTGATGGCCGAGGACGAAACCCAGTAAGAGCGAATCATGAAACAAGAAACCCTCGCGCAAGAAAGGCACGAGAGCGAGGCGCGGGAGCAGGCCAAAGGAGAAGCGATGATGGGATCAGGAGCGGTACGGTTGGGATTGTCGATGGCGGGAGTGCTGCTGGCGGGAACGATGGCGCTGGGGCAGGGGCCGGGCGGCGGCATGGGCGCGGGACCGGGATTCGGAGATCGCCAGCCACCGATGGAGCGGGCATTTGGACCACAGGACGGCCACGGCCGCTGGTGGAACAATCCCAAGGAGGTAGAGCGGCTGAAGCTGACCGATGTGCAGCGCAAGGCATTTGACAGTATTCTGCTGGAACACCGCGAGAAGCTGATTGATTTGCGAGCCGGCCTGCAGAAGGCCGAACTGGCGCTGGAACCGCTGATGGGCGACGATCAGCCCAACGAAGCCAAAATCCTGGCTCAGATTGACAAGGTTGCTCAGGCGCGGGCCGAGCTGGAAAAAGCGAATGCCGGTTTCTTGCTGGCCATTCGCGCCCGGCTTACTCCCGAGCAATGGAAGTTGATACAGACCTTCCGCGCCAATCATCCGGATGGACAAGGCTGGGGCCAGCGTGGCCCGGGCGGCTGGAAACAGGACGGGCGGGGGCAGGATGGTCCAAATCACCGCCAGCCTCCTCCTCCACCGTCTGGCGCGGAACCGGCAGCGCCACCAGCAGTAGAAGAACCGCCGGCGCCCCCGGCAAGTGCTCCGGCGCCTCAGCCCGGAGCAGAACAATAAAGCGGGATTTTGCAACACTCGTTTCAGACAGAGAGTAGATGCGGTTGCGGTAGATGCAAATGGCGGCAGGAGGCGATTCCTCTTGCCGCCATTGCTTTGCGCGGCCGCAATTCTGTCGCGAATAGCGACAAGAAAGTGAAGCGCAACGCGACAGCTTTTGAATCACTTCGGGACAGGCATTGAACGAAAGCGGGACAGTATGATTCGACCCGCGACAAACGGGGCGGAAATCGCCGCTAAATTTTGTGACTAAAGTTATTTTCAGCCGGTCCGATGAAGGGTACAGATGCAAGAACGCCCCTCCAGAAAGAGCGGAGGGCCTGGCGGACGGAAAGATGTTCCGGCGAACCTGCGATTCAAGGCATCCCAAAAGGAGTGATCTTCCATGGCCCTCGGAGTTTTGAACAATCTTTCAGCAATCTATGCAGAGAAGAACCTGAACAACACCAACAGCAGCTTGCAGACCGTGCTGCAACAGTTGTCGTCGGGTTCGAAGATCAACTCGGGCGCGGATGATGCGGCGGGACTTTCGCTGGTGAATGGCCTGGCAGCGAACTCGGCTGCCTTGACGCAATCGGAAACCAACGCCACGGAGGGCGTGGGCTTGCTGCAGGTGGCCGATGGCGCTCTCTCGCAGATAACGAGCCTGCTGGATCGTGCCATAACGCTGGCTACTGAAGCCTCGAACGGTACCCTCGACAGTTCCCAAGACGCAGCCGCCAACCAGGAATACCAGTCGATCTTGTCGGAAATAAACAACATCGGATCGACGACGACGTATAACCAGAATCAGGTCTTCACCGGTTCCACGTCGGGCGTGTCCATCTATACGGGCGACTCGTCTTCGACGGGGTCATCGATCGACATTCTCTATTTTGCCAAGCTGACATCGGGCAGTGTGGGCGATGCGGGTGGCTCGGTGAAGCAGGATAGTACAGGCAAGTTTGTGGATTTGTCCGAGGATACCAGCGGCGTTCTGACCAAAGCGGCGACCACCGGCGATGCAGTCACAGGCGGCTTGACGTTCACCACTACCAATGCCGACGGCACCACCAGCACGTATACCACGACGTCCACTACCGTGAGCGGCCTGATTGCGGAAATCAATGCCAAGGATATTCCGGGCGTGACGGCCAGCTTTACCACCGCAGGCGCGGTCGGCGATTCGAGCGCCAGTGTTGCCGCGGGCGACACCGGCATTCAGTTGTCCAACACCAATTCCAATGTGACCATCACCGAGGGAACAACTGCCCTTGCTGACACGCAAACGGGCATAACTGCGGGGACGCCAGCCAGCAATACAGCGGCGACCACGACCATCTACTATAGGTCCGCGACCGGCGGAGATACTAGCGCCGATCTGAGTAATACCAATCTGAGCAGCGCAGCCAATGCTCAGATTGCCCTGTCTGCCATCAACGATGCGGTTACCGACGTGGCGGCGCAGGATGGGTACATCGGCGCGCAGATCAATACGCTGAACTCGATCAGCCAGGTGATGAGCACGCAGCAGGAGAATGTGACCTCGGCGCAGAACGCGATTCAGGCCACCGATTATGCCTCGGCGACTTCGAATATGTCGAAGTATGAGATTCTCTCGCAGACGGGCATCGCCGCATTAGCGCAGGCCAATAGTGTCGAGCAGGAAGTTACCAAGCTATTGCAGTAAGGTTCTAGCAGAATTGCAGTAACTTCAAGACAACCCAGGGACGGGCGGCGGCAAAGGCGAGACCTTTGCCGCCCACTTTTTTAAGGGCAGGGAACAGGGAATAGGGAACAGGGAATAGGGAACAGGGAATAAGGCCTACGCGGTTCCCAGGTCTCAAAATCAAGACCGGGGCCACCCGCAAGCCTTTTCACTTCTCACTGT
>Ga0302156_10000064_pt1 | contig 93788 bp, 77 predicted proteins | sample I_Bog_N3_2_FD_193503 | JGI IMG/M metagenome (GOLD analysis project Ga0302156, IMG submission 193503) | Peat permafrost microbial communities from Stordalen Mire near Abisko, Sweden - I_Bog_N3_2 | ecosystem: Environmental > Terrestrial > Soil > Wetlands > Peat | place: Sweden: Abisko, Stordalen... | reverse complement strand
GATTGACTGCCGCTTTGAGCAGATCGTCGATAGAGATGTGGGAATTGGCCTCGCTGAGATATTTCTTTTCCTTTAAAAAAATTTCTACCAGACGATTCGTTGCGGCAAGCTCACGCGGCTCAACTTGATTGCCGCCTGCAGGTATCGGCACTGCTGCTGCTGCAGGAAATCTGATCGGATCCCGCGGCAGGAAATCATGCCAGGATGTTGATCCAATCTCGTTCTGCCTATCGTAGGGAACGACTACATTTTGGTCACTTAGTGTTGCCACCCTGCTCAAATTTGGCAAGCGGACTGTGCTGATGACCTCCAAAAAAATATCGCAGAGGGCTTTTCGTAATGAAGGGGAGGCGCGATGGCTATCGTCAGTCGCGTCAAAAGCAAGCTGATACAGCTGCCTTCCTTGTTCTCGCCATGGCTCCTGGGTATTGCATACATTGCGGACATCGCAGCCTATGGCGTTGTCATCGTCATTCATGTGGGCGCCGCTAAATTGCAACGGGATAGCGCTGTTACTAGTAATGTTGATTGTGCTGAATAGTCCCATTATTGCTTCGCTTCGATATCAGAAATGGAAGCAATAGCAGAACGGGTGCCGAGATACTTTCAAAAAAGCAATAAAGTATTCAGCCTGATGCATGCGGTTGCCGCCGACATCAGGGCGGTAATCCGATCGGCCGCGCCACGCGGCGCGGGTTGTTACATGGGTTTGATGTCAACCTTGATGCCATCGTCGAGTACGGTGATGGCGCCTGGTTCGAAGTGCTTGCCATCCATTTCAAGCTGTTCCGGCTTGAAGGTATAAATCGGATAATTCTTCAATACTTGTTCTGCTGCGGCGTTGCCGACGGCATTGAGTTGAGGTGCAAATTGTGCCGGCACGCCGCTAATGTCGATTTTTTCTACTGCAGGAGCATCCAGACGCACCGCGCGCGTGGCGGCATCGTATTTAAGCGCACTGCTCATGGACAAGCTGCCGGTGACTGGTTTTTGCAATAATAATGGGTTGTTGATCTGAATATCGACGGTGGTGAGCAAGCGATTGCTACCTGGATTCAGGCTCAGGTGGGGATTGCTCAGGGTTACTTCAAACATTTGTAGATAACGCATCTGACGAGGAAATTGCGTGGCAATCGCAGTTTGCAAGGCTTGTTGGGGAAAGGTGTATTCGCTGGTCCAGAGGTTGTAGGCGGCCCGACAGGTTCCGACGGCGCTGAGCAGGATGACGCTCAGTAGCACAATGCTCAACAGGGGGCGCCGCGTCTGGCGTGAGATGTTGGCGGTAGAACAACTGGTGGTGATGTGCATGGAATGGCTCCTTTTATGACGGGATGGCGCGGGTTGAGGTGGTGACAAGTCATTCATCGGTGTCGGTTTTGCCGCAACGACACCGGTGCAGTCACGCCTTAGTCCGCCTGCAATGGTAAAATCATCGGTTTACAACCGTATTTCGGCAAATTTCTACGTAAAGGCTTTACCAGTGTTATCGACCGCCAACATTACCATGCAGTTCGGCCCTAAGCCGCTGTTTGAAAACATTTCCGTCAAGTTCGGCGATGGCAATCGCTACGGCTTGATCGGCGCCAACGGCTGTGGCAAGTCCACCTTCATGAAAATCCTCGGCGGTGATCTTGACCCTTCGGGCGGCAATGTCAGTTTGGATACGAATGAACGTCTGGGTAAGCTACGTCAGGATCAGTTCGCCTTCGAAGAAATGCGGGTACTCGACGTGGTGCTCATGGGCCATACCGAGATGTGGGCGGCGATGGCAGAACGGGATGCGATTTATGCCAATCCGGAGGCCACCGATGACGATTACATGAAGGCTGCTGACCTCGAAGCCAAGTTTGCCGAATACGATGGTTATACCGCTGAAGCCCGTGCCGGTGAGCTGTTGCTGGGTGTTGGCGTGCCTATCGAGCAGCATCAGGGGCCGATGAGCAATGTTGCTCCGGGTTGGAAGCTACGCGTGCTGCTGGCACAGGCGCTGTTTTCCAATCCTGACATCTTGTTGCTCGACGAGCCGACCAATAACTTGGACATCAACACCATCCGCTGGCTGGAAGACGTGCTCAATGAGCGCAATTCGACCATGATCATCATTTCCCATGATCGCCACTTCCTCAATCAGGTCTGTACCCACATGGCCGACATGGACTACGGCACGCTGAAGGTCTATCCGGGCACCTACGACGACTATATGCTGGCATCCTCGCAGGCGCGGGCGCAGCAATTGTCGGTCAATGCCAAGGCCAAGGAAAAGGTCGCCGAACTGCAAGACTTTGTGCGCCGCTTCTCGGCCAACAAGTCCAAGGCCCGTCAAGCGACCTCGCGTGCCAAACAGATTGAAAAAATCAAGGTGGAAGACGTCAAGCCGTCTAGCCGTGCCAACCCCTTCGTGCGTTTCGATGGGGAAAAGAAGTTGCATCGTCTGGCGGTGGAAACACAGGGTATCAGCAAGAGCTATGATCGGCCAATCTACAAGAATTTCAGCATCATGGTCGAAGCCGGTGAACGCATCGCCATCATTGGTGCCAATGGCGCCGGTAAAACGACCTTGTTGCGCAGCATCGGCGGCGATGTCGCGCGTCTGCATCCGGATAGCGGCCTGGTCAAATGGGCAGAAAACGCCAATGTCGGTTACATGCCGCAAGATCCGACGGAAGAATTTGCCAAAGGCGAGACGCTCACCGACTGGATGGGCCAATGGACTCAGGAAGGCGATGACGATCAAGCCGTACGTTCCATCCTCGGCCGTTTGCTGTTTTCCGGTGACGATGTCAAGAAATCGGTGAATGTGCTCTCGGGTGGTGAAAAAGGTCGCATGATGTACGGCAAGCTGATGCTGGGTCGTCACAATGTGTTGCTCATGGACGAGCCGACCAACCACATGGACATGGAGTCGATCGAGTCACTCAATATTGCCCTGGATAAATACGCTGGCACGCTGATTTTTGTGTCGCATGATCGTGAGTTCGTGTCGTCGTTGGCGACACGGATTCTGGAAGTAAAGGAAAATGAGATCATCGACTTCCGCGGCAACTATGAAGATTATCTTGCCAGCCAGGGCATCCAATAAATTTTTGAAAGCATCTGATTGCCATGCAAGCAAGCGCGATGAAGGTTGTTGAATTTGAACGACCAACAATGGAAACGGGCAGCAGTTGTACCGCCAATGCCTGGGCCAAGGTGCCGGCGACGCCGTCGGCTGATGAGCGTCAGGTATTAAAGGCGCGTATTCGACAACTGCTCAAGGAAAAGCAGGCCGTCTTGGTAGCGCATTACTACGTCGATGCCGATCTGCAGGATCTGGCAGAAGAAAGTGGTGGTTGCGTCTCAGATTCGCTCGAGATGGCGCGTTTCGGCCGCGATCACGCAGCGCAGACGCTGGTGGTGGCGGGGGTGCGTTTCATGGGCGAAACCGCCAAGATTCTCAGTCCTGAAAAACGTATTCTGATGCCGGATCTGGATGCCACGTGTTCACTCGATCTGGGTTGCCCGAGCGACGAATTCAATGCTTTTTGCGATGCACACCCGGACCGTACTGTGGTGGTGTATGCCAATACCAGCGCTGCCGTCAAGGCGCGTGCTGACTGGATGGTAACTTCATCAATCGGTCTCGACATCGTCAAGCATTTGCACGAGCAAGGCAAAAAGATCCTGTGGGCACCCGACAAGCATCTGGGCAGTTATATCCAGCAGCAGACTGGCGCCGACATGCTGTTGTGGCAAGGTTCCTGCCTGGTGCACGATGAATTCAAAGGCATTGAGCTGGAATTGATGCGCAAGGAATTCCCCAATGCCAAAATTCTGGTCCATCCGGAGTCGCCCGCTGCGGTGGTGGCGCAAGCCGATGTGATCGGCTCGACCTCGCAATTGATCGCTGCCGTGACCGCGCTGGATGCGCAGGAATTCATTGTCGCCACCGACAACGGCATTCTGCACAAAATGCGCCTGGCGGCACCCGGCAAGCGCTTCATCGATGCGCCCACGGCTGGCGGTAGTGCGACCTGCAAGAGTTGTGCACATTGCCCGTGGATGGCCATGAATGGCTTGCAAAATCTGTTGCATGTGCTGGAAACCGGCAGCAATGAAATTCACGTCGATCCTGCCATCGGCAAGCAGGCGGTGGTGTGCATCGACCGCATGCTGGATTTCGCCACGCAGAAAAAAGCCAATGTGCGCCCACGCGGCAGCTTGGAAAACGAACAAAAACTGTTTGCAGGAATCGGACCAGCATGAGTCTCACCGTCAGCAATACCAGTAATTTACAAAATCCTTTCGCACCGTTCGATAGCGCCCTAGCGGCGGCCTTCGATGCCAACGTCAATCTGGCCATTGCCGAGGACGTCGGCAATGGCGACTACACCGGTTTGCTGGTGCCGGAAAACGAATTCGTCAAGGCCCGCGTAGTGGTACGTGAAACGGCTGTGTTATGCGGTGCGCCCTGGTTCGAAGCAATCATGGCGCGGCTCGATCCGCGTCTGCGGGTAGATTGGCGCTATGCCGAAGGTGCACTGATGCAGGCAGACAGCGAAGTCTGTGTGATTGAGGGGCCGGCCCGGGCTTTGCTGACCGCTGAGCGCGGCGCGTTGAATTTCCTGCAATTGCTGTCAGGTGTCGCCAGCGCCACGCGGCGCTATGTCGACGTCATCGCCGGCACGCGCGCGCGCATTCTGGATACGCGCAAGACTTTGCCCGGTTTGCGACTGGCGCAGAAATATGCGGTGCGAGTCGGTGGTGGCATGAACCAGCGACTGGCTTTGTATGATGGCATTCTGATCAAGGAAAATCATATTGCTGCAGCCGGTGGCGTTTCGGCAGCGGTTGGTGCCGCCATCAAACTCAATGCCGGCGTGTCGATTCAGGTCGAAGTGGAAAACTTGGTAGAACTCGACGAGGCGCTGGCAGCCGGAGCGACTTCGATTTTACTCGACAATTTTTCATTGGAATTGATGCGTGAGGCGGTCAGCCTGACTGCCGGACGTGCTGTGTTGGAGGCTTCCGGCGGCATCAACATGCAAACCGTAAGGCAGATTGCCGAGACTGGCGTTGATCGCATCTCCATCGGCAGTTTGACCAAGGATATCAGCGCAGTTGATTTTTCCATGCGCGTGATCAACTAGACGCGCCCCTGCTTTCGCCACAACCCGCAGTGCTGTAGAGGCCTGCGGGTTTATTTTTGCAGCGTCAGCACTGTCGGCGCGGCCGTCGGCAAGGTGTCTGGATAGTCGAGGCTGTAATGCAGGCCGCGGCTTTCCTTGCGTGCCAGGGCGCTGTTGACGATCAGACTGGCGACATCGACCAGATTACGCAACTCCAGCAAATCGCGCGTGATGCGGAAGTTGGCGTAATACTCGTCGATTTCCTCTTTCAGCAAGGCGATGCGGTGCTGCGCCCGTTGCAGGCGTTTGTCGGTACGCACGATGCTGACGTAGTTCCACATAAAGCGGCGCAACTCGTCCCAGTTGTGTGAAATCACCACTTCTTCATCCGCATCGGTGACGCGGCTGTCGTCCCAGGCCGGTAAGAGGACGCTCTCCGGCTCGATCGGTTTGGCCAATTCCTTTTCAATCTGCTCGGCCGCAGCGCGTCCCAGCACCAGGCATTCCAGCAGTGAATTGCTGGCCAATCGGTTGGCGCCATGCAAACCGGTACAGGCGGTTTCGCCAACCGCATACAGGCCGGGCACATCGGTGCGGCCCGCCATATCGGTGAGCACGCCGCCACAGGTGTAATGGGCTGCCGGTACGACCGGAATCGGTTGTTTGGTGATATCGATGCCGAATTCCAGGCAGCGGGCCTGGATGGTCGGAAAATGTTCTGCAATGAATTCCGGCGATTGATGGCTGATATCCAGATCGACATGATCCAGACCGCGCTTTTTCATTTCAAAGTCGATTGCACGGGCGACGATGTCACGCGGCGCCAGCTCGGCGCGTTCGTCGTGTGTTGGCATGAAGCGGGTGCCAGCTGCCGCACCGGCGCTAACTGGCAACTTAAGCAAGGCACCTTCGCCGCGCAGCGCTTCGCTGATCAGGAAAGATTTGGCATACGGGTGATACAGGCAGGTCGGGTGGAACTGGATGAATTCCATGTTGGCCACGCGGCAACCTGCGCGCGCTGCCATGGCAATGCCGTCGCCTGTGGCAGAGTCGGGATTGGAGGTGTACAAATAAACCTTGCCGGCGCCGCCGGTGGCCAACACGGTATGGTTGGTGGTGATGGTGACAACCTGGTTTTGCTTGATGTCCTGCACATAAATACCGACGCAGCGGGAAGCCGCCGCAGGATCAATTTTCTGGGCATTGATGACATCGATGGCGCAATGCTGTTCCAGCAAGGTAATGTTGGGATGGTTGCGCACGCGCTGTTCCAGCGTTACCTGTACTGCATGGCCGGTGGCATCGGCGGCGTGAATGATGCGTCGTTGGCTATGGCCGCCTTCACGCGTGAGGTGGTAGCCCAGTTCAGCACTGGCGTCACGCGTAAACGGCACGCCTTGCTCGATGAGCCATTCAATGGCAGCGCGGCCATGTTCGACAATGAAGCGGGTGGCGTCGGCATCGCACAGTCCGGCGCCGGCAATCAAGGTGTCTGTGATGTGCTGATCGTGGCTGTCGCCGGAGTCGAGGACGGCAGCAATGCCGCCTTGTGCCCAGTTGCTGGCACCATCGAGCAGTTCACCTTTGGAGACCACAACGACGGTTTTTTTTTCAGCAAGATGCAGAGCAACCGATAAACCGGCAAGTCCGCTACCGATGATGGCGACATCGAATTTCATGAGAGCTCAGGTAAATGAGGGAAGGAAGAGTCGGATTATAGCCGTCTCTTCCCAAGCCTGCCTGGCGCATGGATGCGGTGCCGCGGCCGAGTTTTCAGCTGGTCTTGACCGGCTTGACCTTGGCCGCAGCCTGCTTGGCGCGAATGCGGGCGTCTTCAACGTTGTCTGCGGCGGCCAGCGCCACCCCCATGCGGCGACGTTCGAAGGATTCCGGTTTGCCGAACAGGCGAATATCGGTGCCCGGAATACGCAGCGCATCGGATACGCCTTCAAAGGCAATGGCCTTGGCATCATGCTGACCATAGATGACGGCGGAGGCGCCTGGCGTGCGCAGGGTAACGTTGACGGGCAAACCGAGTATTGCCTTGGCATGCAATTCAAACTCGCTCTGTACCTGGGTGACCATGGTGACCATGCCGGTATCGTGCGGACGCGGGCTGACTTCCGAGAACCAGACCATCTCGCCCTTGACGAACAGTTCGACGCCGAACAAGCCTAAGCCGCCGAGGTTGTCGGTAACCTTGCGGGCGATGTCGCGGGCTTTTTCCAGCGCCACCGGATGCATGGCATGCGGCTGCCACGATTCGATGTAGTCGCCCTTGACCTGGACGTGGCCGATCGGTTCGCAGAAACTGGTGATGGTGTCGCCATTTTCCGCCAGCGAGCGCACGGTCAAAAGTGTGATTTCATAGTCGAAATCGATGAAGCCTTCCACGATCACACGGCCGGCATCGACCCGCCCACCGGCGGCTGCGTAATCCCATGCTGCGGCCACTTCGGCAGCGCTGTCGATTTTCGACTGGCCCTTGCCGGAGGACGACATGACTGGTTTGATGACGCAGGGAAAGCCGATTTGCGAGGTCGCGGCCAGCAATTGTTCCAGGTTGTCGGCGAAGCGGTAGGGCGAAGTGGCCAGACCCAGCGTCTCGCCAGCGAGGCGCCGGATGCCTTCGCGATTCATGGTCAGCCATGCCGCACGTGCGGTCGGAATGACACGCGCTTTGCCGGCACGCTCTAGCTCAACCAGGGTTTCAGTGGCGATGGCTTCGATTTCAGGCACGACCAGATCTGGTTGCTCCAGTGCAATGAGTGCTGCCAGCGCGCTACCGTCGGTCATGTCGATGACGTGGGCGCGGTGCGCTACCTGATGACCAGGAGCATCCGCATAACGGTCCACGGCGATGACTTCGACGCCCAGGCGCTGCAAGGCAATGATGACTTCTTTGCCAAGCTCGCCGGAACCGAGCAGCATGACCTTGGTGGCCGAAGGAGAAAGCGGGGTACCCAAACGGATAGGGGAAGTCTTCATGTGGAGTCAGAAAAAGGAGGTGAAGAGGAAGTGAAAATCGATGGATTCGCGCGACGATACCAAATCCTGGCCATTTTGGACAGCCAAATTATCCATTGCTCAAGGGCAATCAAGGTTCTTAATGAATTACTTTAAGAAGGTGTTATAAGTCGTTGTTGTTGTCGCTGCGGCAAGGCCATGCTCAGCATGGCGCTGCTCAGACATTTGCCGTGCGCATCGAGCGCCAACGAACGGGTGACGCCGCCGGCCAGAGCGCCATACATGACAAAATTCAATGCGCCCAGATGAGGTAGGGTGTAGCGCAGCACTTGGCCTTGCACGATGCTGCCGAAGTGTTCCTTCACGCGCTCCGGGGTCAGAAATTTTTCCAACAGCAGGTAATCGCTGTGATCGAAGGCGATTACTGAGATGTTGGAAATATCGCCTTTATCACCGGCGCGGGCATGGGCGATGTCGCGTAGCAGCATGTCAGCTCTCCTGGAAATGGATATGGGGATGAATCAGTTCACGCGGCACCAGGGTGGACATGACGGCCACCACCTCGCGCGCGGTCTTGCTGACGCCGCCGCCGCCGGCCGGGCCGCAGGTGTACAGCGTTTCGACCTCGTTGCCGATGCGGATGGCTTCGCGCAAACTGGCCGTGCGCCCACAGACGCGAGCGCGCACTTCATAGGGCTGGGCCGGATGTTGCGATAACGGCGCACCGTGAATGGCATTGACACCGATCAGGTCATAGCGTATCTCACTGGCTTGCACGCCCGTGATGGCCAGCCGTTCTTTGACGATATCTAAGGCCAACTGAGCGCGTGCCTGGGCGCCCGGGCCGGCATAGGAAATTTGTCCCTCGCCGATGTAGCTGTCGAGATAACCGAGCGTGGTCTTGAGCGTGGCAGGCCGGGCGCGGCCGTTGCCGCCGCTGATCGCAACTCGGTCTGGACCGACTTCACGGATTTCGACTTGGGAGAAATCGGCAATCACATCCGGTGTCAGGTAGGCACTGGGGTCGTGGATTTCATAGAGCAATTGTTCCTTGCAGGTGGCGGCCGTGACTTGGCCACCGGAGCCGACGACCTTGGTGATGACGGCGCTGCCGTCGGCGCTGACTTCGCCGATGGGAAATCCCAGCCGCGCCAGAGCGGCGACATCCTTGACGCCGGGATCGGCAAAATAGCCGCCGGTGATTTGTCCGGCGCACTCCAGCAGATGGCCGACCAGCGTGCCCTGGCCCAGGCGTTGCCAGTCGTCCGCCGGCCAGCCGAAGGCATGCATCAGCGGCGCCAATACCAAGGCGGGATCGGCCACGCGGCCAGTGATGACGATATCGGCACCGCCGGCCAGGGCTTCAACGATGGCTGGCGCACCTAGATAGGCGTTAGCCGAAATCAGCGTGGCGCCAAGCGTGCTGAGCGGTTGGCCGTTGTCTTCGATGCGGTAATTTTCGCGCTGCACGATGTCGAGCACATCGTCGCCGGTGATGGCGGCAATTTTCAGACCGTACAGGCCCAGCGTTCGCGCGACTTCGGCAATTTTGGCAGCGCCGGCCAGAGGATTGGCGGCACCCATGTTGGTAATGATTTTCACGCCATTGGTCACGCAGGCTTTGAGCACTGCGTGCATGCGTTCGGCCAGCAGCGGATCATAGCCCTGCTGGGGATCGGCGCGGCGGGCTTGTTGGCCCAATGCGATGGTGCGTTCGGCCAGACATTCAAAGATGAGATAGTCGAGCTGGCCTTGTTCCGCCAGTTCGACGGCTGGCTCAATGCGGTCGCCGGAGTAACCTGCACCGGCGCCGATGCGGATGGTTTTCATGTTGGCTTTCTACAGCAGAGGAAACAATCCGAGCAACACACAGGCAATCGTCATGATCACCGAGGCACCGAATAGAAACGGGATGGTGTACTTTTGATGGTCGGCCAGTTCTATCCCGGCCAGGCCGCAGACCAGGAAGGTCGCCGGTGTCAGCGGACTAACCGGAAAACCGGTGGTCATCTGACCCAGCAGTGCCGCCTGCGCCACTTGAATCGTCGGCACGCCCAATATACGACTGACTTCGGCGACGACTGGCAGCACGCCAAAATAAAAGGAGTCCGGATCGAATAGCAGGCTCAACGGCATCGACAAAAGGCCGAGTGCGACCGGGATGTGTTGCGCCATTTGCGGCGGCACGAAACCAACGGCAGTTTTTGCCATGGCAGTGAGCATGCCAGACTTGGTCATGATGCCGGTAAACACCCCGGCGGCGAACAGAATGCTGGCCATCAGCAAGGCTGCCTTGGCATGCGCATCAATGCGTGCGCGCTGCATGGCGACGTCAGGATAGTTGATCATCAGCGCCAGCACCACGCCGATCATGAACATCACCACCGGATCGATCTTGCCACTGATCATCACGCCCAGCACAAACACGGTCAGGATGATGTTGACCCAGAAATTGCGCGGCCGGCGGATGCTCTTTTCTTCCGCCGTGAGCGTATGTTCGTGCACGAAGCCAGCACTGGCGCCATTGCTGAGGCCGAGACGTTTTTCTTCCTTGCGTCCCAGCAGGTAAGCCGTGCCAAAGACAAAGGCCAAGCCCACCAGCTGGATCGGAATGAGCGGCGTGAATATCTCGCTGACCGGAATATGCAATGCCGCCGAAGCACGAATCATCGGACCGGTCCAGGGCAGAAAGTTGACGCCCGCCGCCAGTGAGGCCACGCAAGCCAGGATGCGCTTATCGATGCCAAGGCGATTGTATAGCGGCAGCATGGCCGGAATGGTGATCAGAAAGGTGACTGCGCCCGAACCGTCCAGATGAATCAATAGCGCCAGTAAAGCGGTGCCCGGCACGATACGGCTGGGGCGGTTGCCAACGGTGCGCAAAATGCGACTGATGATGGGGTCCAGCATGCCGGCGTCGGTGACAATGCCAAAGAACAAAATGGCAAACACGAACATCCCGGCTACGGGTGCGATGGCGGTGACGCCGGAAATAATAAACTTCGAGGTCGTCATGCCGAAACCGCCAATCAGCGCGGCAGCGATCGGAATCGCAATCAAGGCCACCAGCGGCGACATTTTCTTGGTCAGGATGGCGGTAAACAGCAGGACGATCGTAATAAAGCCGAGCAGGGCTAGCATGTGGTCTCCGGTATTGTTGTCGGCGTCATGCCGTTGGCGGCAATGGCGTGGATTCTTTTTGATCCTGATGCTTGTACTTGTTTGTACTTGCTTGTACTTGCTTGTGCCTGCTTATCAGGTCACGCAGCCAGTGTAGGTGCTTGTTAATTTTGTTGTAAAGTGCAATTTTTCGATTGATTGATCGATTTTTACGATAAATTCGAGGACTTGCATGCAAGCCAATATTTCCACCAAATTGTTGCAGGCTTTTTTGGCGCTGCATGAGTGCCGCCATTTCGGACATGCCGCACAACGTTGTCACGTGTCGCAATCGGCCTTCAGCGTCATGATACAAAAGCTTGAAGCGGCCGCCGGTGCGCGTCTGTTCGAGCGCGATACGCGCAACGTGACCCTGACGCCGGAAGGTGAATTGTTTGTTCAGGTAGCGCGCCAACTGATGAGTGATATCGAGGCGGCATTCGCCGACATGAGCGACTATGTGGCGCGTCGCAAGGGGCGGGTATCGATTGCTGCCTTGCCGTCGTTGGCAGCGGGCTGGTTACCGCCGGTGATTGCCGCTTATCGTCGGCAGCATCCCGGCGTCACGGTTGAGCTGTTCGATGCGATTTCAGACCAATGCCTGCATTTGCTGCGGCAAGGCAAGGCTGATATCGCCCTTACCGCACCGGGGCCGAACCTGGCGGAGTTCGCCACGCAGCCGCTGTGCCAGGATCCTTTCTATCTGGTATGCCGGCGTGATCACCCGCTGGCCAAAAAACGTCGTATTACCTTCTCGCAGCTGTCCGGTTGCGCCCTGATTCATCTGGCACGTTCCACCAGTGTGCGCCAGCATCTGGATGCGGTGCTGCAGCCGCTAGAGATGATCAACACCGGACTTGAAGTGGAGCATCTGGCGACGCTGGCGGGCTTGATCGAGAGCGGCCTGGGCGTGAGTCTGGTGCCGGAGCTGACCCTGTTTCAGTTTCGTCATCCGAATCTGACGGCGATTGCCTTGAATGCGCCGCAACTGGTGCGTCCGCTATTGATCGTCAAGCCCAAGGAGCGTAGTTTGTCGATCGCGGCGCAAGGCATGCTGACGTTGATACTGGAAAAGTCTCAACAAGAAAAAAGCCGGTCAGGAAAATCACCCTGACCGGCTTGAGAACGCCACGTTGAAACCGAAGAATCAATCGCCAGCGTAGATGTCGTTGTCCTTGGTTTCGCGGACCAGCAGGGCACCGATCACGAAGGTGGCCAGAGCGATGATGATCGGATACCAGAGGCCATAGTAGATGTCACCCTTGAAGGCTACCAGTGCGAAGGCCGTGGTCGGCAGCAGACCGCCAAACCAGCCATTGCCAATGTGGTAAGGCATGGACATGGAGGTATAGCGAATGCGGGTCGGGAACATTTCCACCAGCGCAGCGGCAATCGGCCCGTACACCATGGTCACATACAGCACCAGGATGAACAGCAGCAGCAGCACCATCGGCTTGTTCATTTGATCAGAATCAGCCTTGGTCGGGTAGCCGGCCATTTTGATGTCGTCTGCCAGTTCCTTGGAGAAGGCTTTATCCTTGGCAGCGGCATCCTCCTTGGACAGACCGGCGGCATTATACGAAGTGATGATCTTGTCGCCGATCTTGATGGTCGCATCCGAGCCAGGGGCGCCGGCCACATTTTCGTAATTGACGGAAGCCGCTGACAGTTTGGCTTTGGCGATATCGCACGAGGAGGTGAACTTCTTGGTACCGGTCGGATTGAACTGGAACTGGCAAGTCGCAGGATCGGCCGTGACGATCACCGGCGCCTTTTGCAATGCCGCTTCCAAAGCAGGGTTTGCATAGTGGGTGAGGCCCTGGAAGATCGGGAAATACGTCAGCGCCGCGATCAGGCAGCCGCCCAAGATGATGGGTTTGCGGCCGATCTTGTCCGACAGCGAACCGAAGATGACAAAGAACGGTGTCGCCAGCAGCAGCGCCAGAGCGATCAATATATTGGCCAGTGCGCCATCGACCTTGAGCGACTGGGTCAGGAAGAACAGGGCATAGAATTGGCCGGTATACCAGACCACAGCCTGGCCGGCAGTCAGGCCAACCAGCGCCAGAATCACCATCTTCAGGTTTTTCCATTGACCGAAGGCTTCCGACAGCGGTGCCTTGGAAACCTTACCCTCGGATTTCATTTTCAGAAATGCTGGCGATTCATTCATCGACAGACGAATCCAAACGGACACGCCGAGCAGGATGATCGAGACCAGGAACGGAATGCGCCAGCCCCAATCGGCAAATGCAGCTTCGCCCACCGAGGTACGCACACCCAGAATCACCAGCAGCGACAGAAACAGACCCAGCGTCGCAGTGGTTTGAATCCAGGCCGTAAATGCACCACGTCTGTCATCCGGCGCGTGCTCGGCAACATAGGTCGCGGCACCGCCGTATTCGCCGCCCAATGCCAAGCCTTGCAGAATGCGCAGGCTGATCAGGATGACCGGTGCGCTGATACCGATGGCATTGTAGTTCGGCAGAATACCAACGATGAAGGTTGATGCACCCATGATCAGGATGGTCATCAGAAAGGTATATTTACGACCAATCATGTCGCCCAGACGACCAAACACCAGCGCGCCGAACGGCCGCACGATAAAGCCGGCGGCAAATGCCAGCAGCGCGAAGATGAAACCGGTATTGGGGTCGGTGCCGGCAAAAAACTGTTTGGCGATGATCGCCGCCAGCGAACCATACAGATAGAAGTCATACCATTCAAATACGGTACCGAGCGAAGACGCAAAAATCACTTTGCGTTCTTCTGGGGTAATGCTGCGCCCAGTGGATGCTGTCGCCATGCTTGTCTCCTTGTTTTATTTAATAGGTGGTCAAATGAGCGATCCGGAACATACAGACGCTATTTGGGCACGATTGGAGTGTGCGACGTGAACCTTACGCAAGACTTGCTTCAAACTTACATAAACTTACAGCACTCGGCACGGCATTTCCGCTCCTTCGCCTGTTCTTTTGTACCAAGAGTTGCGCACCCATAGAGATGGAATGCCGAAATCGTAAAATCGAATGCCAAGGAACGCAGAGCTTGCTTTCGATTTCATCGCCGCCGACATATCCCTTGGTCGATCTAGCTATGTGGCCCTGGTACGTGACTTAACTAAACGCCTTGCGGCCTCGAATCCCCTATACTGACTCGGAAAATTTCGTATTGTAGGTAGGCAGAAGGCAGTAAAGTGAATCAACAAGAACAACAGGGCTTTATCCTCACGCGGCATTGGCGTGATACCGCCGCCGGTACCGAGGTCGAATTCTGGCTGGCCACCGATGCCGGTGCGCAACTGATCCGCCTTCCTTTGCAACAATCCGTGGCCTTCATCCCTGCCGAGCAAGCCGAACAGGCGCAGGCCGTTTTGCGCCACGAACGTCAGTGCGAGCTACGGCTGCTGCAATTGACCGATTTTCAGCAACGGCCTGTGCTGGGGCTGTACTGCCGGCAACACCGGCAGTTGCTGAAGCTGGAAAAAATCCTCAAGGAACAGGGGGTGACGGTTTATGAAGCCGATATCCGGCCACCGGAACGCTTCCTGATGGAGCGCTTCATTACCGCGCCGATCAGCTTCAGCGGCATCTCTGCGGCAAGCGGCCAGCCTGGAAATCTGTTGCTGCAAACGCAGATCAAACCGGCGCCGCACTACCGGCCGCCCTTGCGGCTGGTTTCACTCGACATTGAAACCACTGCTCATGGCGATTTGTATTCGATCGCGTTGGAAGGCTGCGGCCAGCGCCAGGTCTATATGCTGGGGCCGCCTAACGGTAATGCCGGCACGCTCGATTTCGCGCTGCAATATTGCGATAGCCGAGGCGAGCTGTTACATCAACTCAATCGCTGGATGGCGCAACACGATCCGGACGCCATCATCGGCTGGAACCTGGTGCAATTCGATTTGCGCGTCTTGCAACAGCATGCACAGCGTCTGGAGATCCCTTTGCTGCTTGGCCGTGACGGCAGCGCGATGGAATGGCGCGAGCACGGTTTTCAGGAAGAGCATTATTTCGCGGCGGCGGCCGGTCGTCTGATCATTGACGGTATCGAGGCGCTGCGTTCGGCGACCTGGAGTTTTCCTTCGTTCAGCCTGGAATCGGTGGCGCAAACTTTGCTCGGCGAGGGCAAGTCGATTGACAATCCTTATCAGCGCATGGCCGAGATCGATCGGCGCTTCGCCGAAGACAAGCCGGCGCTGGCCGCCTACAACCTGAAAGATTGTGAGCTGGTCACGCGCATTTTCGCTAAAACTGAATTGCTCAGCTTTTTGCTGGAAAGGGCCACGGTCACTGGCTTGCCGGCCGATCGCAACGGTGGTTCGGTGGCCGCGTTCAGTCATTTGTACATGCCGCACATGCATCGACTCGGCTACGTCGCGCCCAATCTGGGCGACACGCCAAACGACGCCAGCCCGGGCGGCTTTGTGATGGACTCGCAAGCGGGTTTGTACGACTCGGTGCTGGTACTCGATTACAAGAGTCTGTATCCCTCCATCATGCGCACCTTTTTGATTGATCCGGTCGGTCTGGTCGAGGGGCTGGCACATCCCGATGATGCCGATTCCATCCCCGGTTTTCGCGGTGCTCGCTTTGCGCGTCGCAAGCACAGTTTGCCGGCTATCGTGGCGCAGATCTGGCAGGGGCGCGAAGTCGCCAAGCGCGAGCACAACAAACCGCTGTCGCAAGCGCTGAAGATCATCATGAATGCGCTCTATGGCGTGCTCGGATCCACCGGTTGTCGTTTCTTTGACGCCCGCCTGGCGTCCTCGATCACCATGCGCGGCCACGAGATCATGCATCGCACGCGTGAGTTGATCGAGGCTCTGGGCTATCAGGTCATCTATGGTGATACCGACTCCACCTTTGTCTGGCTCAAGCATGCCCACGAAGAGCGGGCCGCCGCGCAGATCGGCCGCGCGCTGGTACAGCATGTCAACGACTGGTGGGCTACTCATCTGCGGCAAACCTATGGCCTCGACAATGCCCTTGAACTGGAGTACGAAACCCATTACCAGCGCTTTCTGATGCCCAATGTGCGCGGCGCCGAGGTTGGCAGCAAGAAACGCTACGCCGGTCTGGTGGTGCATGCCGACGGCAGCCAGCAGATGGTCTACAAGGGGTTGGAAAGCGTGCGCACCGACTGGACGCCGTTGGCGCAACAGTTTCAGCAAGAGTTGTACCGCCGTATTTTTCAACGCGAGCCATATCAGGACTACGTGCGTGACTATGTGACGCGTACTGTCAATGGCGGGCTCGACGATCAACTGGTTTATCGCAAGCGCCTGCGGCGTGCGCTGGAAGCCTATGAACGCAACGTGCCGCCGCATGTGCGCGCGGCGCGCATGGCCGATGAATTCAATCGGGAGCAGGGGCGGCCGCTGCAATATCAGAACGGCGGCTGGATCAGTTATGTGATGACCACGGCTGGACCGGAACCATTGGAAACGCGGCGTTCAGCGATCGATTACGAACATTATGTGACGCGTCAGCTGCAGCCGGTGGCCGATGCCATCCTGCCGTTTCTGCAGGATGACTTCACCAGGCTGATCACCACCCAGCAAACCTTGTTCTGAAGCCTTGTTGCCGCAGATTCAGGCGCACGGCACGGTGCCCAGCGCAATCGAGCGCAAGGTGGCGATGTCGAGCAATTCCAGGTCGCGATGATTGACGTCGATGAGGGCATTCTTCTTGAACGTGGTCAGCAGGCGGCTCACGCTTTCCACCGCCAGGCCGAGATAGTTGCCGATTTCTTCACGAGTCATGCGTAACTGGAAGCGTGTGTCCGAATAGCCGCGTGTGGCGTAGCGCGAGGAAAGGTTGACCAGAAACGCCGCCAGTTTTTGTTGCGCGCTCATGCTGTTGAGGGCCAGCATCACGCCTTGCTCGCGCGAGATTTCCTTGCTCATGATGCGGTGAAACTGGCGCAGCAATTGCGGCATGTCTTGAAACAGCTCTTCCAGCAGGCCGAATGGAATATCGCAAACCTCACTGTCTTCCAGCGCCACTGCTTCACATTGATGCTGCCCGCTGCCAATGGCATCCATACCAAGCAATTCTCCAGCCATCTGAAAGCCGGTAATCTGCTGGCTACCGTTGCTATTGATCTGGAAGGTCTTGAAATGTCCCAGGCGAATCGCATACAGCGTACTGAAAGGTCCCGCTACGTGGTACAGACTTTGATCGCGCTTGACGCGTCGGCGGCGGCCGATGATCTGGTCCAGGCGCTGCATGTCGGCATCGTCCAGCCCCATGGGCAGACACAACTGATGCATGCTGCAAGCCGCACAACCGGCTTGTAGTGCTTGTACCGTGAGTGCCGGTGAAGGTTGGGCTAGACTTGCCATGAGCGGTGGTTTCTCCCGAAAAAATAATGCACTGGTTTCATATAATTGTCGATTCTCAATATTGCATTTTTTTCAGGGAATTGCTCGTTATTTTTTGTTTTATCACTCACGTAGTTTACTTGAGAAAGAGTCAAGGCGGTTTGGCAGGAAATGAAGGTTTTGTGTCATTGACGACATTTTGCTCGACATCCGACAATGGTCAGCATGCAATTTGTCTCTGTTACCTGACCAACCGAAGGAAATGCCGTGCGCTTGCCACACCGAACACCGCCAGACGCTAGTCAACTTGGCTTAGCCGAAACTGAGCCGCCCCTAGCAGACCGCAATGCCCGCGTACTAGCGCTGTGCCAGGGCTTGTTTACCTGTGCCATCGCCATTGATCTGACGCTGACGGCGCTGACCGGCTATCAACTGGCACCCAACAAGGCGCTGGCAACCTTACCGTTTGCGCTGATCACGGTGGCCGGCGCAGTGGTGACCTGGTTTGCCGCTTTTCTGATTCAGCGCCGCGGTCGGCGCTTCGGTTTCGTGCTAGGTGCGCTGGCTGGCACGGCCGGTGGCGCGATATCGGTGTGGTCGGTATTTCATGGACAGTTCTGGTTTTTTTGCCTCGGCACCACCGGCGTGGGCGTGTTTCAGGCGTTTGCCCAATATTACCGCTTGGCAGCAGCCGACGCCGTAGCGCCGGCCTTCAAGAGCCGTGCGGTTTCCACGGTACTCACCGGAGGTGTCATTGCGGCAGTACTGGGGCCAGCGTTGGCCGCTTGGAGCAAGGATTTGTTTCCCTCGGCCTTATTCGCCGGCGCTTACTTGATGGTGGCCTTGCTCGGGCTGGCGTCGGTGCTGGTGTTGCTGTTGTGCTACCGAGACCATGCGCCTGATACGCACGCTAACAACGCGGCAGAGGCGGCCGCACTCGCGGCTGTGCCACGTAGCACTGGCGAGATTGTACGGCAGCCGGTGTTCCTGGCAGCGCTGGCCAATAATGTGGTGGGCTCGATGGTCATGATGTTTTTGATGACGGCAGCGCCACTGGCGGCAGTCGGTTGCCACTACAGCATCAACGACGGCGCCAATATCATTCAATGGCATCTGGTTGGCATGTATGCGCCATCGTTTTTTGCCGCCCGGCTGATCAAGCGCTATGGGCTGGGTGCGATCGCACTAAGCGGTGCGGCGCTGAATCTGGCCTGCGTGGTGATCTCCATGGCATCGAGCAGTCTACCCGGATTTTATGTGGCGCTGCTATGTCTGGGAGTGGGGTGGAATTTCATGTTTGTCGCCGGTACCAGCTTGCTGGCACAATCCTACCGGCCGGCTGAGCGCGCCCGTACTCAAGGCTTATCGGAGTTTTTACGTTATGCTGCCACGGCAGTGGCAACCCTGGTCGCGGGGCCTTTGCTGGACCGCTACGGCTGGTCTGCATTGAATGTGGCGATGTTGCCCTTGTTGCTCGTGGCGACCTTGCTGAGCTTGTACTGGATGAGAAGTATGGCGCCCGCTGTGCCGGTGCGCGCCTGATGATGGAGAAATTTTGACCGCTATGCAGCCCGGCCGACCGAAACCCTTGCACATCGCCTTACTGGCCTACCCAGGCATGAATCTGCTCGACCTGACGGGGCCCTTGCAGGCCTTTGCTACGGCTTGCCGGGTTGCTGCGACGGTTGGACTGGAGTCATCGCCGCCGCTCTATGAGATCGCGGTATTTTCGGCCGCTGGCGGCGCGCTCTTGACCGCTGCCGGATTGGCCGTGATGACTACACCGCTGACGGCGCTGGCAGACTTTCCGGTCGATACCTTGATTGCGCCAGGCGGCAGTATCGGTGAGGTGTTTGAGGCGGACCCGCAACTGGTGGCCGCGATTGTGTGTCACGCCGGTCGGGCACGGCGGGTGTGTTCGGTCTGCACCGGCGCGTTCCTGCTGGCTGGCGCCGGCTTGCTCAATGGTCGTCGCGTGACGACCCATTGGGACTGGGCCTTGCGTTTGCAACAGCAATATCCTGCCGTTGAAGTCGATCCGGAACCGATTTTCATCCAAGCTGGCAACATTTGGACGTCGGCGGGTGTGACGGCCGGTATCGATCTGGCACTGGCGCTGATCGAACAAGACTATGGCCACAAGCTCGCCATAGCGGTGGCGCGCCAAATGGTGATGTTCATCAAGCGTCCCGGCGGCCAGTCACAGTTCAGTGTGCCGCTGGTATCGCAATCGTCGGAAAATGCGCGCTTCGCTGAACTGCATGCCTGGATTGCCGCCAACCTCAAGCAGGATCTGCGGGTCGAAAACCTGGCCAGCCGCGTCAACATGAGTGCGCGCACCTTTGCGCGCACCTATGTCGCCGAACAAGGTCGCACGCCGGCCAAAACGGTTGAGGCGATGCGGCTGGAAGCGGCCTGCCGGGCGCTGGAGGAAACGGCGCTGCCGCTCAAGCGCATCGCCGACGAGACCGGACATGGGGAAGAACAGAATTTGCGCCGCGTGTTTCAGCGCCAGTTAGGTATCAGCCCGGTGCAGTATCGCAGCCGGTTTTCTGCACATTAACACTTACTCCTGTACTTCAATCCCATCGAGCGTCGTCAACCCGGCCAGCGCATCGAGCCACCACGACAAAGCTGGTCCGGGCCGATAGTCAGGCCGGTAGACGCACTGTACCGGCAGCGCCATCCCACCCGGTGTATGCTGAGCCGTGCTGATCTGTACCAGCTTGCCGCTGTTAAGGTCGTCTCTGACCACATGTTGCGGCATATAGCCCCAGCCCATGCCGGCGCGCAATAGTGCGTGCTTGGTGCCGAGATCGCTCATGCGCCAGACTAGCCGCGAATGGACCGAAAAATCCTGGCGTGCCGTCAATTCGCTGCGATCGCTCAACACTAGCTGGGTCTGCTGCGCCAGCAGCTTTTCTGCAATTCTGCCTTTGACTGCCGCCAATGGATGCTGCGGCGAAACCACGCCAACCACCATCACACTGGGCAGGGTCACCCGCAGCAGATTGGGTGGCGTGGTCGGCAAGGTGCCGAGAATACCTAGCATGGCACGGCCGTCGATGACGCGTTCGGCCACCGCACCCAGTGCTTCGATTTCCAGCCGCATGGTGACCGCCGGAAAGGCATCGCGAAACCGGCGCAGCAGGGTCACCAGGCAATCGGTGGGGAAAAACACATCTACCGCTAGCGCCACTTCCAGTTCTTGCCCTTGCGAAAACGCATTGGCCCGCACTTGCAGCGAATCGACCTGATCCAGGACCTGACGTGCATCACGCAGCAAGGCATCACCGGCATCAGTGAGTTGCGGGCGGTAGCCGCTGCGGTCAAACAGGGCGACGTTGAGCTGGCTTTCCAGCGTGCCGATGGCATAGCTGACTGCCGACTGCGCCCGCCCCAAGACGCGCGAGGCGCTCAGAAAGCTGCCACTGTCAGCGACCTGGACGAAGACGCGCAACTGGTCGAGCGAAAAGCGTTCTATGTTCATCTTGGTAACTATATCTAATATTTAGATATTGATTATAGAAAAATAATCAATTTCTTGTCGATGGCATTCGCACTATTCTGACTCTGCGTTCTGATTCAGACAGTTTCAGATTCATTCGGCCTCATCCAACAAGCTGATCCAACAACCTTTTCAAGGAGCACTACCATGTTCATTTCCAAAACCACATTTACTGTCGGTCGTATTTTGCTGGCATCGTTGTTTGTCATTTCAGGTATTTTCAAGATCGTCGGCTTTTCCGGCACGGTGGCCTACATGGGCAGCCTCGGTTTGCCGGTACCGACGCTGGCGGTGATCGTCTCCATTCTGGTAGAAGTCGGCGCCGGTCTGTTGTTGCTCACAGGCAGCCGCTTTGCCCGTCCGGCAGCGCTGCTGATGGCCGTCTTCACGGTCGGTGCGACCTTGTCGGCGCATAATTTTTGGGCCGTCGATGCTGCCTCCATGCAAAACCAGTTGACGCACTTTCTGAAGAATATCTCCATCATCGGCGGTTTGCTGCTGGTATGGTCGGTCAAAGCTGTCGACGAGTAATTCGACGCTTGCCAGCGTAATGTCATAAACTTCATCCGCTTAGGATTTAACGGGATGTGCCAGCCTACTGCGCTGGCACATCCGCCATAGGAGAAACACCATGAGCAGCGCATTTACCCGCCAACTGGAACGCGTGGTCAACGGCGTGCCGACCCAGGACGGCGCCGGTGTCAGCTTGACCCGGGTACTGACCCACGACCTGCAACGCCGGCTTGACCCTTTTCTGATGCTCGACGCGTTTCACTCGGATCAGCCCGAAGATTATCTGGCCGGTTTTCCTAATCATCCGCATCGCGGCTTTGAAACCGTGACTTACATGCTGCAGGGGCGCATGCGTCACCGTGACAATGCCGGCAATGAGGGTTTGCTGGAGCCGGGCGGCATGCAATGGATGACCGCAGGCCGCGGGTTGGTGCATTCTGAATTGCCGGAACAGGAAGATGGCCTGATGAGCGGTTTCCAGTTGTGGGTCAATCTGGCTGGGAGCGACAAGATGATCGCGCCATCCTATAGCGATATTGCTTCGGCGGGGATTCCCGAGGTGATGCCGCAAGACGGTGTCCAGATCAGAGTGTTGGCGGGTGAGGCTTTTGGCGTCAAAGGCGCAGTGCAGCGCCCGACTACTGTGCCCTTGTATCTGGATGTGCAGATGCAGGCCGGACAGACGTTGGCGCTGCCCATTCCAGCTTCGCATAATGCCTTCCTGTATGTGTATGAAGGGCAATTGCAGGTCGGATCGGTCGAGCAGGCTGCGCGTACTGCCGATGCTGGGCGCATGGCCATTCTGAGTAATCCGGCTGATGCCGCCGGAGTGCAATTGCAAGCCGTGGGCGATAGCCGCTTTCTGGTGATCGCCGGCGCGCCGCTCAATGAACCGATTGCTCAATGGGGTCCGTTTGTGATGAATACGCGCGAGCAGGTCGAGCAGGCAATCGATGATTTCCGTGCCGGTCGTTTTTAACTTTTACGAAGGAATCTCATGAGCAATATTCGCCACCTGATTCACGGCCTCACACGCGACGTCGGGTTTCCGGTGCGACGCCTGCTGCCGGCAGCGGCGGTGCGCACCGTCGGACCGTTTGTATTTTTTGATCACATGGGGCCAGTGGAATTCGACAGCAATACCACCGAAGGCGACGTGCGCCCGCATCCGCATATCGGCTTGGCGACGGTGACCTATTTGTTTTCCGGCGCCATGATGCATCGTGACAGTCTTGGCGTGGTGCAGCGTATTACTCCAGGGGCCGTCAACTGGATGGCGGCCGGCGGCGGTATCGTCCATTCCGAGCGGATTCCTGAAGATATTCGGGATGCCAAAGTGCCCGTGCATGGCTTGCAGATGTGGGTGGCTTTGCCGCAGTCGCAAGAGCAGGGCGCAGCCAGTTTTCATCACTATCCGGAAAGCGTCATGCCGACGATAGCGCTGGACGGCGCCAGTCTGCATTTGCTGGTTGGTAGGGCCTTTGGCGAGGAGTCTCCGGTTAAGAGCTCCAGCCCGACCTTGTATCTTGCCGGACGTGTCCAGGCCGGTGCGACGCTGTCCTTACCGGCCGATTACAGTGAACGCGCAGTGTATGTCGTCAGCGGCAGTGCCGCAGTCGACGGCGAGGCGCTGGAACCCGGCGTGCTGGCTGTGCTGGAGCCTGGCGCGCAGGTGCTGCTGACGGCGCACAGCGATACGCTGTTTATGCTACTGGGCGGCGAAGCGATCGACGGACCACGGTTTGTTTGGTGGAATTTTGTCGCCAGTAGCAGGGAGTTGATCGAGAGCGCCAAGCAGGCTTGGAGAGAACAGGATCGCAACCAGTTCGCCGCGATCCCGGGCGAAGTGGAATGGATACCATTGCCGGAGAAATAGCCAGAGAAATAAGCCGCCGCTGGTCAGGCTTTGGCGGCACTGCCGCGAATGATCCATACCGGTAACGGGCATTGATGCATCACTTTCTCGGCGACGCTGCCAAGCATCGTCTCGCGGAATCCTTTTTGCCCGTGCGAGCCGATGGCCACCATTTCAGCCTTGGCCTCCAATGCCGCGTGGACAATGGTTGCCGAGATATCGCCTGGGGTGACCGGGCTTTCGATGATGCGTGTGTGGCCAATCAGACCAGCGGCCTCCATACGTATCTTGGCATCATGCAGAATGTTCATACCGGCAGTGATAAAGGCCTCTTGCAAACCGGCCGGCTGTTCGTAGCCGGTCTCATAGAGCAAATAGCTATTATCGACCACATGAATCACTTCAATTTTGCTGCCGAGCGTTTTGGCTAAAGAAATGGCTTCGTCCAGTGCTTGATTGGCTGTTTTGCTGCCGTCAACCGGGACGAGAATTTTTGCATACATGAGGTACTCCTGAAGTGGTTCTTTGCGAGTGTGAGCCCAGCATCGTTTGGTCGCATTTCCGTCCTGTGTAGCGGCGCTTGCCGCGCCAGTCTACACGGATGTTGTCGCGACTGAATTTCACTTGCCCCTGAGAGAGAGGCGCTTGGGTAAAAACAAAATAAATAAATTTGATAAAAATATCGAATAAAACAATAATAACACATTAAACATTTTTTAAATAAATCCAATATTAATTCTACCCAAAAATGCCTTGCATTATTGTCTCAAAGTAATTTTTCCGCTGCGAAAAACTGAGTCCGATTTCAGAATCATACTCTGTAGTATTTTTTTTGTTTTGGCGCAATTTTAAAAAGTGGCAGCCATCGGTTCAATGTCGTCGTGATGCATGGTACTGCGCCTTTTTCAGCACAGTATGTCGCTCGTTACAATCCATAGCGAGCAGGCGTAACTGTTACACTGCCGCATGCTAATTATTTCAATATTAAAGAAAGTTGCGCCATGAGCGACACCCCCATCATCAGCTGGAGCGAATCAGGGGAAAATCATGCTGCCCGTTGGCGCTCCGAAGCCGGCAATGCTCCTCCTAAACGGGTCATGCTTGCGGACGACCGGATCAGTGCCGACGCCGCTTACAAACTGGCCTGCGAAGGTACTGCCTTGCTCTGGCGCGGCGACTACCAGAATGCACGCCAGTTGTTGCAGGCGCTGGCGCGGCGTATTGATCGAAAATCGGACCGCAAATCGGATTCCAAAGCGCCTGCCGCAGCGACCAAGGCCAGTGGCGTCAATGCCATGACTCAGGCATTTCATCAGCATCGTCAAGCGCAGGCACAACGTGCACGTATTCTCGGCATGCTGGTGTTGCCGCTGGAGGCGGACTATCGCATTGCCTTGCGGCGCGCTCCCGACGTGCAATTGGCCTGCAATGAAGTCTATGGCTTTGAGAAAAATGCCGAAGCTGCAGCCAGTGTAGTGTCCCTACGCGAAGTGCTTGGCTTGATCGGCGCCCATGAGTGGCGCAAGAAGGGCGTGCCAGTGCCAGCACTGGGAGGCAATATTCATCCGTATTACGGCGTGTTTTCGCCGGTGCGCGGGGAGTATGTCGATCTGGTGGCACAAGCGCCGCTGCCGGCGGCGGCAACTGCATTGGCTTTTGATATCGGTACGGGTACCGGTGTGCTGGCAGCCGTGCTGGCCAAGCGCGGCGTGCGTCGCATTATCGCTACGGATCAAAATCCGCGTGCGCTGGCCTGCGCCGCTGAGAATCTGGAGCGCCTGGGCCTGGCAGCGCAGGTTGAGTTGAGTCAGACTGACCTGTTTCCTCCCGGACGCGCTGCGCTGGTAGTGTGTAACCCGCCGTGGGTGCCGGCCAAGCCAGTCTCGGCCATCGAAGCTGCGGTGTATGATCCTGAGAGCCGCATGTTGCGAGGTTTTCTCGATGGCTTGAGTGGGCACCTCACACCTGACGGCCAGGGCTGGCTGATCTTGTCAGACTTTGCCGAACATCTTGGGCTGCGTTCGCGCGCCGACTTGCAGGCCATGTTCGACAAGGCCGGGTTGTCGGTGATAGAGCGGCATGACATCAAGCCGCGCCATGCACGTGCAGGCGACGCCGAAGACCCTCTGCATGCGGCGCGGGTCAAAGAGGTGACGTCACTGTGGCGTTTGAAAGCCACATCATCAACCTGAGGAGGCATGTAATGAAAACGATTTTCCATTCCGGATTGGCAACAGCACTTTTATTGGGTGCCTTCAGCGTTCAGGCGGCGACAGCGACCACTGGTACGGCTGCTACTGCCAAGACCGCTACCACCACGGGCGCAGGAACCAGCACCAGCACCACTACCGGCGCCACCGTGCTGCCCTATGCGGTACCGCCACAACAGGAGGCGGATAAGCCACTGATGACCACCAGTGGCAATAGTTGCCGCTGTGCGGTAGCGGAAAATAGCGGCGGTGCCTGCATGATTTTGATGCGTACCAATAGCGGTGACTGGATTGCCAAAAATGCACCGCAAACCCGCATGCGTTCTTCCAATGACGGTCGTTATTACGATACGCCATTTGCTGTGGCCGCCAGCGCCTGTGCCGGCCACAACGTGAATCCCGCTTCTGTCCAGGTGCATTGGCTTGACCGCGGTAGCGCTATTCTGGAGTGGAAATAACGGCAACAAAGAGCCGACGTGTTGGCACCGGGCCTGAGTCGCGTTCTTTTCCTTTGCATCATAAAAATCTGACTTTGCTGGTATGGAATTACTTAAGGTTTTCCTCTCGTCCCTGCTAATCGGCTTGTCGATCGCCGCTCCGGTCGGCCCGATTGGCTTATTGACCATACAGCGCAGTCTCGACCTGGGACCGCGCGCCGGTCTGGCAACCGGGCTGGGTGCTGCCGCTGCTGACGCGGTCTATGGCGCCATTGGCGCCTTCGGCGTGAGTTGGCTGATTCAGGCCCTGGTCTCGGTGCGTTTGCCACTCGTGTTGTTCGGCGCGGCTTTTCTGCTGTGGATGGCGTATGGACTGATACGCGCCTCAGCCCCGGTTCGTGCTGCCAGTGCCGTGACGGCGCGTAACCATTGGCAGTATTTCGCCAGCACCTTTGCACTGACCTTATCGAACCCGGCGACGATTCTTTCATTCGTGGCCATCTTTGGCGCGATGGCAAGCCATGTGACGGTCAGAGCACCGGCCGTGATGGTGCTCGGTGTGCTGACGGGCTCAGCGCTGTGGTGGCTGTTTCTCAGTAGCGTCATCGGTCGTCTGGGAGAGCGCTTCAATCTGCGCTGGCGGCGCCGCATCAATCTGCTTAGCGCGACGGTATTGATCGTCTTCGCGGTTGCACAACTTATCTCGCTCATCCTGAAGTAAGCGTCAAAGAGCCCTGGTGATCAGCCTGCTGGGCGCTCGCTGCAAGCAGAGTGCATCGACGCTGGGATGCGACTCACAATAAATCGAAATAATTATTCCATAATAAATTAAAAGGGAATATAGTTTCTATTATGAGTCTGCCTTTCGATATGCAGGTACAGCGCAGGCACAGCGTAGTCGTACTATCCCCCTATAAAAACGTACAACGGAGACAGAGATGATTGAGGTAGCAATTTTTGGTGCCGGTCGCATCGGCAAGATCCATGCTGGCAATGTCGTCTTGCAGCCCGGCGTGAAGCTGAAATACGTGAGCGATGTCGATACCCAGGCGGCGCAGCAATTGGCAGCTCAGCATGGAGCTCAGGTTGTCAATATAGAGCAGGCCTTGGCCGATACCTCGATTGGTGCTGTGCTCATCGCCTCCAGCACCGACACGCATGCTGATCTGATCACCCGCGCAGCGGCCGCAGGCAAGGAAATTTTTTGTGAAAAGCCGGTTGATCTGTCGCTGGCACGCGCCCAACTTTGCGCTGCGGCGGTGGACAAGGCAGGCGTAACTTGCATGATCGGATTTCAGCGCCGGTTCGATCCGACGTTCGAGGCATTGAGCCTACGTCTGGCTGCCGGCGAAATCGGTGTGCCCGAAATGCTGCTGGTGACAAGTCGTGATCCGGGCGCGCCGCCGGTGTCTTACATCAAGAGTTCGGGCGGTATTTTCAAGGATATGCTGATCCATGATTTTGATATCTTCCGTTGGATCCTGGACGACGAGGCCGTCAGTATTTCCGCTACCGGCAGTTGTCTGACTGATCCGGATATCGCCGAGGCCGGGGATATCGACTGTGCCGTGGTGACCATCGCCACCCGGCGCGGCCGGCTGTGTCAAATCAATGCCAGCCGTCGTGCTGCTTACGGTTACGACCAGCGCTTCGAAGTATTGGGCAGCAAAGGTATGCTGCAGGCCGGCAATCACAAGCCTACAGAAGTGATCGTCTCGACCGCGCTCAATGTCAGTGGCGACAAGCCAGAGCATTTTTTTCTGGAACGATATCGTGCGGCCTATGCGCGCGAAATTGCTCACTTCTTCGCCGCTGTGACCAAGCGCACACCGGTGCGCACGACCATCTCCGATGGTGTCAAGGCATTGCAATTAGCAGAAGCTGCCGCCACTTCGTGGCGTGAAAAACGCACCGTCGAGCTGGCCGTATGAACGGCGCCGTCAATCTGAGGGTTGGCGTGGTGGGACTTGGACGACTGGGCCGTCGTCATGCTGAGAATCTCGCCGCCAGCGTTCCGGGCGTGACTCTGGAGGCGGTATGCAGTCCAGTCGAGGCCGAGCTGGAATGGGCACGCAAGCGGCTGGGTGCGACGCATCTGTATAGCGACTATGGCGCCTTGTTGGCGCATCCCGGGTTGGACGTGGTATTTCTGGTGACGCCGACTTCCTTGCACGCGCAACAGATCATCGATGCGTTGCAGGCCGGCAAACACGTATTTTGCGAAAAGCCGCTATCGCTGGAGCTGGCTGATTGCCTACGCGTGAGCGCAGAGGCCGAACGTCATCCTGGCTTGAAAGTGATGATCGGTTTTGTGCGGCGCTTTGATGCCAGTTATCAGGACGCTTATAGAAAAATCCAAGAGGGCTTGATTGGTGCGCCTTTCATGGTGTATTCGCAAACCTGCGACGAAAACGACCCGGATGGATTTTTCGTCAAGTTTTCGCCGACCAGCGGTGGTATTTTTCTCGATTGTTCGGTGCATGACATCGACTTGGCGCGCTGGCTGCTCGGTAATCCCCGGCCGGTGCGGGTTTTCTCCAGCGGCGTGACGGCGATTCATCATGACCTGCAACAATTTCAGGACGTTGATAATGGTGTGGCGATCTGTGAATTTGATAATGGTCGGCTGGCCACTTTTTACGCCTCGCGTACGATGGCGCACGGACATGACACCGTGACTGAAATCACCGGTACCGCAGGGCGCCTGACGGTGGGCGGCAACCCGCGCAAAAACCGGGTGGTGATCGCCGATGCGCATGGCGTACGCAACGAATGCACGTTGAGTTTTTTTGAGCGTTTCGAAGCGGCATTCCTGGCTGAAGTGCGGCATTTCGCCGATGCGGTGCGCTATCAACAGCCCTTGATGCTGACGCTCGATGATTCAACCCAGGCCACCCGCATCGGCATTGCCTTGCGCGAATCGTTGTTGAGCAAACAGCCAATATTGTTATAAGCGGGTGGGCCTGATCAGGAATGCTCAACCATACGTCGACGACACGGTGCAGCGTCGCCGGCGGCGATTTTTCAGAGGCGCTTAGTCGTTAGCGTCGTCGTAGCCATCGATGGCTTCGGTGGCGCCAACATCGAGCTCCATGCGGTAAGCCAATGCAATAAACAAGGCCTGGCACAGGCACATTGCATTGGTCAGCGAACGGAAAGCAAAGGCACTGCTCTCCTTGACCGTCAGCAACACCGAGGCATGCCGGACCAATGGGCTGAGCTGGCTATCGGTGATGATCAAGGTCTTGGCCTGGCGATGATGGGCCAGTCGGACGCAGGCCTGGGTTTCTCTGCCGTAAGGAGTGAAACTGATGGCGATGAGCACATCATTCTTGTCGATGCTGCGCACTTCCTCGCGAAACATGCCTCCGGCGCCGGAGAGCAGATGCACGCGTTTGTTCGTATGTTGCAGCGCGTAGGTAATGTGACTGGCAATCGGAAAAGAGCGGCGCACGCCGATGACGTAAATATTTTCCGCCTTCAGCAATAGCTTCACCGCCGCCTCAAACTGGCTGTCATCGAGCCCCCCCAGCAATTCATCAAGACCGGCCCGACTGGCATGGATGAATTCGCGCGCCAGGGCACCACTGGTCACCGGCGTCGGTTTGCTGTCGATCAGATTGCGAATGCGTTGCTGGTAATTCTTAGACGGGATCGCCTGGGCGGTAAATGCATCGCGAAACACCGCTTGCATTTCACTAAAACCGGTGAAGCCGAAATGCTTGGCAAAACGTACGATGGCCGACGGCTGTACCTGGCATTGCTCCGCAATGTCGCTGATGCGCTCCAGCATCAGGCTGGTTTTATGTTGCTCGACATAGGTGGCGATGATTTTGAGTTGCCGCGACAGCGAGGCATATTGCGCTGCAATCTGCAGCATGAGTTCATCGACAGTTGGAGTATCCACCAGAAGGTTCTTTCTATTTTGTTGACAGCTTGATCGGTCATGGCGCTGTAGGGTCGATGTTTGCATCGAATTTAGCAGGCCGTGGAGTCATTATAAAAGCATCTTATTGAAATAAATATTCTAATTTAAATAAATTTGAAATAAAAAGATTGCGCATTGACTTCGCTTGTTTTATTGTTGAGTACCGATCAGGCCTGACAGTCGAGGTAACCAGCCTCACGGGCCACGGCACAAAAATAACGGAGACAATCATGCAAAGACTCAGATGCAAGGCGCTGTTCGCGGCGCTGGCGGCGGTAGCACTTGTAATGACATTCACCACCCCGGCCAGTGTCGCGGCCAACGAAAAATTCGTCTTGATCAGTCACGCACCGGATTCCGACTCTTGGTGGAATACCATCAAGAACGCCATCAAGCAGGCTGGTGAAGATTTCAACGTCAGTGTCGATTATCGCAATCCGCCCAACGGCGATTTGGCCGACATGTCGCGTCTGATTGAACAAGCCGCAGCACGCAATTACGACGGTGTCATTGTCAGCATTGCCGACTTCAGCGTGCTTAAAAAAGCGGTGGAAACGGTGGTCGCCAAAAAAATCCCACTTATCACCATCAATTCCGGCACTCAGCAGCAAAGCGAGGAATTAGGCGCCGTCATGCACGTCGGCCAGCCAGAATACGATGCCGGTTACGGCGCCGGAGCAAAAGCCAAGGCTGCCGGCATCAAGTCCTTCCTGTGCGTCAATCATTACGCTACCAATCCGTCTTCCTTTGAGCGCTGCCGCGGTTTCGCCGAAGCGATCGGCGCCGACTACAAGACATCCACACTCGATACCGGGATTGACCCGACTGCGGTCGAAAGCAAAGTGAGCGCCTACCTGCGTAATAATCCGAGCACCCAGGCGGTGCTGGCGCTGGGTCCAGATTCGGCAGTGCCAAGCCTGCGCGCGCTGCAAAAGATGGGACTCAAATCAAAGATCTGGTTTGCCACCTTTGATTTGTCGGAAGACATCGTCAAGGGCATCAAGGACGGCTCGGTGCAATTTGCCATCGATCAACAACCCTACCTGCAAGGCTATATTCCGGTGGCCGCGCTGGCGCTCATGAAGCAATACAAGACCACCGATGTGGCCGTGATACAAGAAAAACTCAAGGCCAATCCCAAGTTCCAGGCCCGGCTGGCTGAATATGGCCTGGCGCCAATCTACGGCCCGCGGCATATCAGTTCCGGTCCCGGTTACATCACCAAGGACAATCTCGACAAGGTCCTGAAATACGCCGGTCAGTATCGCTAAGCCGCGCTGATTTCATTCGGCATTGCCGCCCGCACTGCGGGCGGCCCTGGCAAATATCCACAGGAGTGCAGCAATGAGTACAACTGGCATAGTCGTCGGCAAGGCGGGCGCCGATGCACGCACGCCGGCGGCGCAGGTCGATGACGAGCGGGTGCGCAAGGAAGGTGTGATCAGACGGTTATTGGGAAGGCCGGAGTTCGCCTCCCTGGCCGGTGCGATTTTAGTCTTTATCGTCTTCGGCATTGCCGCCGGCGACTCCGGCATGTTCAATCTGGATGGCATCATCAACTGGATGCAGGTGGCCGCCTATCTAGGCCTGATCGCGGTTGGCGCCTGTGTGCTGATGATAGGCGGCGAGTTCGATCTGTCAATCGGTTCCATGATCGGCTTTGCCGGCATGATGGTGGCAATTCCCACCGTATATTTCGGCTGGCCGTTCTGGCTGTCAGTGTCGTTTGCTTTTGCTGCTTCGATGGCGCTGGGTTGGCTCAATGGTTATCTGGTGGTCAAGACCAGACTGCCATCGTTCATCGTCACATTGGCCTTCATGTTCATCTTGCGTGGCTTGACGTTGGCGCTATCGATTCTGTTTGCCGATCGCACCATCGTCAGTGGCGTCGGTGATCGTGCCAGCGAAGATTGGCTGGGCAGCGGGCTGTTTACCGGCAATGTTGGTGTCGGGCTGTTCCAGTGGTTGGCGCATCATGGCTGGATTGCGGCTGCCGAAAATGGTCATGCGTTGGTACCCGGGATTCCCAAGGTCATCATCTGGTGGGGCGTGGTTGCCCTGGTCGCCGGTTTTGTGCTGTCGCGCACGCGTTTTGGCAATTGGATTTTTGCCGTCGGTGGCGATGCGGTTGCGGCCAAGAATGTCGGCGTGCCGGTGCGGCGGGTCAAAATTACCTTGTTCGTGTTCACGGCCTTTTGTGCCTGCCTGTTCGCGGTACTGCAAGTCGCCGATTTTGGCTCGGCCGCCGCCGATCGTGGTTTGCAAAAGGAGTTTGAAGCGATTATTGCTGCCGTCATCGGTGGCGCACTCTTGACCGGCGGCTACGGCTCGGTGGTAGGCGCCTGCTTCGGGGCCCTGATCTTCGGCATGGTGCAGATCGGCATTACTTATACCAATCTCAATTCGGACTGGTTCCGGGTCTTCCTCGGGGTGATGTTGCTGGTTGCCGTGCTGTTCAATAATTATGTGCGCCGTCGCGTGACGGAGGCCAAGTAGCCATGGGAGCCGCGATGAATGACACAATCCTGGCGCTGGAAAACGTCAGCAAATACTTTGGCCCGGTGATTGCCTTGAAAGATGTGACGCTGCGTCTGAACAAAGGTGAAGTCCACTGTCTGCTAGGGGACAACGGCGCCGGTAAGTCGACCTTGATCAAATTACTGGCGGGCGTGCATCAGCCGTCGGCAGGGCAATATCTGGTCGACGGCAAACCAGTGCTGTTCCAGTCGCCGAAAGAGGCGCTTGATGTCGGCGTTGCGACTGTCTATCAGGATCTGGCACTGGTGCCTCTGCTGTCGGTGGCGCGCAATTTCTTCATGGGACGCGAACCGACCAAGAAATTTTTTGGCATTCCCGTCATGGACATGGAGTATGCCGCCGAGACCGCCAAAAATAAACTGGCCGAGATGGGCATCATGGTGCGCGATCCGCACCATCCCATCGGGACCATGTCGGGAGGCGAAAAGCAATGTCTGGCGATTGCCCGCGCGATTCACTTTGGTGCGCGCGTGCTCATCCTCGACGAGCCGACTGCGGCGCTGGGCGTGAAGCAATCGTTCAATGTGCTCAAGTTGATCCACAAGGCGCGCGAGCGTGGTATTTCGGTCATCTTCATTACGCACAATGTGCACCATGCTTATCCCATCGGCGACTCCTTCACTTTACTCAATCGCGGCAAGTCACTGGGGACGTTTGCCAAAGCGGAGATCTCCAAGGAAACGGTACTCGACATGATGGCCGGTGGCGCCGAAATGCAGACGCTGATGAATCAGTTGGAAGGTGTACAAGTTTAAAAGGATCAAGGTATGCAACACGCTAACAACTACTTCGCCGCACAGCGTAAGCTTGATGTCATTTGCATCGGCCGACTCGCAGTCGACTTGTATGCACAGCAGATAGGCGCAGGGCTGTCTGAAGTCAGTAGCTTTGCCAAGTATCTGGGCGGTTCATCGGCCAATATTGCTTTCGGCTGTGCCCGCTTGGGCTTGAAGTCGGCCATGCTGGCTCGGGTCGGAGACGAACAGAATGGCCAGTTTTTGACCGCTGCGCTGGCAGCCGAAGGCTGCGATGTGAGCCACATTACTATCGATAAGCAGCGACTGACCGCGCTGGTGATGCTGGGCTTGAAAGACAAAGATACGTTCCCTTTGATTTTTTATCGGGACAATTGTGCCGACATGGCGTTGGCGCCCGAGGATATCGATGAAGCTTTTATTGCCTCCAGCAAGGCCTTGCTGATTACCGGTACGCATTTTTCAACGGCACAGGTGCATCGCAGCAGCAGTCTGGCGCTGGAATATGCGCGCCGCCATCAGGTGCGCACCGTGCTTGATATTGATTACCGTCCGGTTTTGTGGGGATTGACGGGCAAGGGCGATGGTGAGACCCGCTTCATTGCCGATGATGGCGTAACCCAGCATTTGCGGGGAATTTTGCCGCACTTCGATCTGATCGTCGGCACCGAGGAAGAGTTCATGATCGCCGGCGGTACTAGCGAGATTCTGATGGCCTTGCAAGCGGTGCGTGCGATCAGTGCGGCGACGCTGGTGCTCAAGCGCGGACCGCTGGGCTGCACGGTGATGCACGGCGCCATTCCTGCCAGTTTGGATGACGGGTTCAATTTTCAGGGAGTGCAGGTTGAGGTGCTCAATGTACTGGGAGCCGGTGACGCCTTCTTGTCCGGCTTTTTGAAGGGCTGGCTGAATGGGGAAGATGACCAGAGCTGCAGCCTTTACGCCAATGCCTGTGGTGCGTTGGTGGTGTCGCGTCATGGCTGCGCACCGGCCATGCCGAGCCCGGTTGAACTAGACTATTTTTTGCGCCATGCCGCCGTCATGCAGCGCCCGGACCGCGACGCCCATCTGCAACGCCTGCATCGGGTGAGTGTCCGGCGTAAACAATGGGATGAGGTCAATGTGTTTGCCTTCGATCATCGTAATCAGTTTTTCGAACTGGCCTATGAAGCGGGCGCCGATGCAAACCGATTATCACAGCTCAAGTGCTTGCTGGTAGAGGCGGTGGCCGAGACCGAGCACAGCGCCGCACTGGCAGGCAAGATCGGCGTGCTGATCGACGATCGTTACGGCCAGGATGCGCTCAATGCCGCCACCGGTCGCGGTTGGTGGGTCGGCCGGGCGGTCGAATTGCCCTTGTCCAATCCGCTCGAATTTGATTATGGCCGCTCCATCGGCTCGCACCTGCAAAGCTGGCCGCAGGAACAAGTGGTCAAATGTCTGGTGCAGTTTCATCCCGATGACGCGATAGAAAAACGTCTTGAACAGGAGGCGCAGATTCGCGCGCTATATGACGCGGTGCAGCGCAGTGGTCACGAATTACTGCTGGAAATCATCCCGCCCAAGTCGTTGCCGCAACGCCAAGACACGGTACTACGCGCGCTTAAACGGCTCTACAACCTGGGCATCTATCCCGAATGGTGGAAGCTGGAATCGATGTCGGCGCAGCAATGGGAAGGTATCGATCAACTCATTGCCGAGCGCGATCCTTATTGCCGTGGCGTGGTGCTGCTTGGGCTGGCGGCACCGGTGACTGAACTGGCGCAAGGCTTTCGCGCTGCGCGCCATAGCAAGAGCTGCCGCGGCTTCATGGTCGGGCGCACGATTTTTCACGAGCCTTGCAAACGCTGGCTGCAGGGGCAGCTCGACGATGCCGAGCTGATCCGACAGGTACGCGCCACCTTTGAAATCCTCATCGGCGTTTGGCGCGACAGTCGGGCCGCACACGACAACTGCGACGAAACCGGCAATGCCATGGAGGCCGCATGAGCAACGCGCAACGGCCTACCGTGCGACTGACCATGGCCCAGGCGCTGGTGCGCTATCTGGACGCCTTGCGCATTCACACCGCAGATGGCGAAGTTGCTTTGTTCGGCGGTGTCTTTGCCATTTTTGGTCACGGCAACGTAGCCGGCATGGGCGAGGCCCTGTATCAGCACAGGGAAACCTTGCCGACCTACCGGGCGCACAACGAGCAAGCCATGGCCCATGCCGCCATTGCCTTTGCCAAGGCGCATATGCGGCGGCGCATGATGGCAGTGACCAGCTCGATCGGTCCCGGCGCCACCAACTTGCTGACCGCTGCCGCACTGGCCCATGTCAATCGGCTGCCGCTGCTATTGCTGCCGGCAGACGTGTTCGTGTCGCGTCGTCCCGATCCGGTATTGCAGCAGTTGGAAGATTTCCAGGATGGGGGTATTTCGGCTAATGATGCCTTCAAGCCCTTGTCACGGTTTTTTGATCGCATCTGTTACCCGGAGCAATTGCTTACCGCCTTGCCGCGTGCGATCCAGGTCTTGACCGATCCAGCGCAATGCGGGCCGGTTACCTTGGCCTTGCCGCAAGACGTGCAGACCATGGCTTTCGACTATCCGCTCGATTTCTTTGCGCCCAAGACCTTGGTGCTGCGCGCACAAGGGCCGGCACAGCAGGAACTGCAAGAGGCATTGACTTTGCTGCGCCAAGCCCGCAAGCCACTCATTGTGGCCGGCGGCGGCGTGCTGTATGGCGATGCTACCCAGGCGTTGCGCAGCTTTGCCGAACAGCATGGCATACCGGTGGCAGAAACCCAGGCCGGCAAGGGCGCACTGTCCTGGTCGCATTCGTTGCAGCTTGGCGCTATCGGCGTCACCGGTTCACCGGCGGCAAATGCCATGGCCGCGCAGGCCGACGTCGTGATTGTTGTCGGCAGCCGCTTGCAAGACTTCACCACCGGATCGCATACGCTGTTCGCTCAGGCCAGCTTGCTGAGTATTAATGTCAATCCTGTTGACGTCATGAAATGGCGCGCCACCACACTGTTATCGGATGCCGCCCTGGGCCTGGTCGCCTTGTCACAAGCGCTGGGCGACTGGCGCGCAGACAGCGGCTGGCAATGGCAAGCGCAGGAACAGGCCGATCGCTGGCGCGCCAGAGTCGCGCAGATCACCGCCAGCGTCGATAGCGGTGCCAAGCTGCCATACGATGGCGAAGTGATCGGCGCGGTACAGCGTTCGGCCGTGGATTCACCCGCCAACGACATCGTCGTTTGCGCCGCCGGAACGCTGCCGGCGGAGCTGCACAAATTGTGGCGGGCCGGTCGGCCCGGTGCTTATCACGTCGAATACGGCTACTCTTGCATGGGCTATGAAATTGCCGGAGGCCTTGGCGTCAAACTGGCTTATCCCGAACGCGAAGTCGTGGTGATGGTCGGTGACGGCAGCTATCTGATGATGAATTCCGAGATCGCCACCTCAGTCATGCTTGGTAGCAAGCTCATCATTGTGCTGCTTGATAATCGCGGCTATGGCTGCATCAATCGGCTGCAGCAGGCCTGCGGTGGCGTGCCCTTTAACAACATGTTGGCTGATTGCCTGCAGGCTGAGCAGGGCGCGCCACAGATTGATTTTGCTGCGCATGCCAGGGCGCTCGGGGCCGAAGCCGAACACGTCAAGACCATTGCCGAGCTTGAGGCGGCGCTGCAACGCGCGCGCGCCGCCACACGCACCTACCTGATCTGCATCGATACCGATGCCACGCGTACCACCGCCGATGGCGGCTGCTGGTGGGAGGTGGCGGTGCCGCAAGTGTCACCGCGTCCGGCGGTGCAGCAAGCCCGCGCGGCTTACGAACAGCAGCGCCAATTGCAATCCGTATAAAAGTGAAAAGAGGCTATCGTGAGCAAACCGTTTAAGGTAAAGATCGGCATCAACCCGATTTCGTGGATGAACGACGACCTGCCATCGCTGGGTGGCGAAACGCCGTTGGAACAAGCGTTGTCGGAAGGCGCCCAGATTGGCTATCGTGGTTTTGAACTGGGCAACAAGTTTCCCAAAGAGCCACAGGCTTTGGCGGCGGTACTGGGAAAGTATGATTTGCAATGCGTTTCGGGCTGGTATTCAGGCCGTCTGGCAGCGCGTTCGGTGGAGGAGGAAATCACTGCTGTCGCATCGCATCTGCAGCTACTGGTTGCCAATGGTGCCACGGTGATGGTGTACGGCGAAGTGGCCGATACCATTCAAGGCAGTCCGACGCCCTTATTTCAGCGTCCACATTTCCTCAACGATGCTGCCTGGCAGGTGTATGCCGCCAAACTTACCGCCTTTGCCCGCTTCACCTTGTCGCACGGGGTGCGGCTGTCTTACCACCATCACATGGGGGCCTACGTGGAAACCGCGGCCGATGTGGATAGGCTGATGGCATTGACCGGCCCCGAAGTTGGTTTACTGTTCGACAGCGGGCATATCGCTTTTGCCGGTGGCGATCCGCTGGCGGTGCTGCAAAAACATATCGCTCGCGTCTCCCACGTGCATTGCAAGGATGTCCGTCCGGCGGTGGTCAAGCTTGCACGCAATCGCGACTGGAGTTTTTTGCAAGCGGTCATCAATGGCGCATTTACGGTACCCGGCGACGGCGCAATCGATTTCGGCGCCTTGTTACAGGTGCTGCACCGTCACGATTATGACGGCTGGTTAGTGGTCGAAGCCGAGCAGGATCCGGCGGTTGCGCCGAGTTATCAATATGCCGAGATGGGTTTTCACCATCTGACTAGCCTGGTGCAGGCCATCGAGAGCGGCGCCTTGCAGGAGGCGGCATGACATTGCTGGTCAAAGGAGAGAAAGAGGGCCGTGACATTGTGCAGGTCACGCCGCAGTCGGCCGGCTGGAATTATGTCGGCTTTAGCGCCCATAGACTGATACGCGGCCAACGCATGGTCTTCAACAGCGAGGCGCGAGAGATTTGCCTCGTTGTTCTGCGCGGCAGCGTCAGCGTGCGCGCAGGCGATGCGTTCTGGCCGGGTATAGGCGAAAGAAACAGTGTGTTCGAAGATACGGCCGCCTATTCAGTTTATGCGCCGCATCATTGCGAGCTGGTGGTGAGCGCCGATAGCGATGCCGAAATTGCCTTGTGCAGCGCTCCTGGCAATGGCACGCTGCCGCCACGTCTGATCGAACCGGCAGCGGTGGCTCGGTCGGTGCGCGGACGGGGCAGCAACACCCGCTATGTCAGCGACATCCTGCCGCAGAATGCAGCTGCCGATCATCTGTTGGTGGTGGAAGTGAGAACGCCAGGAGGACATTCTTCAAGCTATCCGCCGCATAAGCATGACACCGATAACCTGCCGCAAGAGAGTTTTTTGGAAGAGACCTATTATCACCGGCTCAACCCGGCGCAGGGTTTTGCCTTCCAGCGTGTCTACGTCGATGATCGATCATTGGATCAGTCCATGGCGGTGGAAAACCACGATGTCGTCATGGTTCCACGAGGTTACCATCCAGTGGTGGTGCCGCATGGCTACGAAAGTTACTACCTCAATGTGATGGCGGGTCCGCGGCGCGAATGGCATTTCAAAAACGATCCGGCGCATGAATGGATGTTGCAGCGCTGAGCAGCACATGGCGAGCGTCATGTGAAGGCTGGCAGCGGTAGGAATATTCCTAGTCTGGCAGCAACGATGGTTTTAGGTGCGGTGACGCCAGACGGGATATAGAGGAAGTCGAGGAGATAAAAAAACGGGAAGGGCGTGAGCCGCTTCCCGTTTGTTTTTCGGCAAGAAAAAATCAGGCAGCTTGCGTCACCAGTTCAGTTTTCTTGCGATACAGAATCAAGGTGGCGATCAGACCGCATACGGCGGCAAAACTCATCCACAGTCCGGGAGCCGCCTTGTCGTGCGTGATTTCAATCAGGCCAGTGGCAATTGCCGGAGTGAAGCCGCCAAAGATTGCTGTGGCCAGACTGTAGGCCAACGAAAAACCTGCGGTGCGCACATCAACCGGCATCACCTCGGTCAGCGCCACCACCATTGCACCGTTGTAGCTGGCGTAAAGGAAGGACAGCCACAGTTCGACCACCAGCATCTTGGTGAAGCTGGCATCGTTGACCAGCCAAGTCAGGGCAGGATAAGAGGTCACGATGGTCAAGACGGTAAACACGATCAGCAAGGGACGACGGCCGATACGGTCCGACAGTGCACCCATGAGCGGCAGCCAGATGAAGTTGGAGATGCCGACACAGAAAGTAACGATCAGCGCGCTCTCGGTGCTCAGTTTGAGCACGTTCTTGCCGAAGGTCGGGGTGTACACCGTGATCAGATAAAACGACACGGTTGTCATCGACACCAGCATCATGCCTGCCACTACCAGCTTCCAGTTTTCAATCATGGAAAGGTAGATTTCATTCAGGTTAGGCTTGCGTTTGCGGGCCTTGAATTCTTCGGTTTCCTGCAACGAACGACGGATCACAAACAGCACCGGCACAATCATGCAACCAATGAAGAAGGGCACGCGCCAGCCCCAGTCATCAATTTGCGCGGTGGTGAGCATGAGCTTGATGCCGTAACCGAGTGCGGCAGCCAGGATGATGGCCACTTGCTGACTGGCAGACTGCCAGCTGACATAGAAGCCTTTATTGCCAGGAGTGGCCATTTCGGACAGATAAACCGATACGCCGCCCAGTTCCACGCCAGCCGAAAAGCCTTGCAGCAGACGCCCGACCAGCACCAGCGCCGGGGCCAGTAGGCCGATCGTGGCATAACCGGGGACGAAGGCGATCAACATGGTGCCCAGCGCCATCATCGCCAGCGTCACGATCAGACCCTGGCGACGGCCGACGCGGTCGATATAGGCACCCAGGATGATCGCGCCCAGCGGACGCATCAAGAAGCCGGCACCGAAGGTCATGAAAGTCAGCATCAGCGATGCAAATTCATTGCCTGAAGGAAAAAATGCCTTGGAAATGTTGCTGGCGTAAAAGCCGAACAGGAAAAAATCGAACATTTCGATGAAGTTGCCGCTGGTCACGCGCAGTACGGTGGCGAACTTCGAGGAAGAGGCTGGAGCAGGAGAAGTCATAATATGTCTCAGTTATGCCTGAATTTCAGCCGAATTTCAGGACTTATGTGTTTTCTCGGTAGTGCATCAAGCGCTAATTTTTTGTTTTTATGCGCTGTGGGCGGCAGTCTATCTCAACCGTGCCATTCATACCTTTCTAATAGCTTTCATGATGCATTTATTTTGTGCCTTCATTGTCATTTGAGCAATGAAATGAGTCCGCCAGGATGCATTTTGCTGCGGCCGCATGCCCGGAAGGCCAGTCCATTTCCCAGTGCCTTTCTTTTTCTTCAGACCCGTGCCAGCAAACGCGCTTGCCGAGTGCTGCTACAACTAAAGAGCACGTTGCGCCAGAGTAAGTTATCGCCCTGAGTCTCTGAAAATGATTGATTTTTTGTGGTCTAAGTGATGAGCTTAAATTCTAATCTCGATAAATGTTCGAATATTTTATTATTTTTATCGAAATTTATTCTAGGCGCGTTATACCGACAGGGGCTACGAGTCAGCAATGCGTCATTGATAACTATGCGGTCAAACATGATCATTGTTTTTCTGGCAAGCTAATTCAAGACAGAGCCAATGTCATATCCAATGTGCAAGCAACGAAAAGCCTTCAAAACAAACAATACGAAACTGTCGTGCAGCGGCAAATCCGCGCATATTCGCAGGAAGACGATTTGACTGTCTACGATTATCTGGCCGATTAGCGGTTGATTCTCGATGACCTTGCCATCGGTATGGCAGCGCTACAAACAATCAGCAAGCGCAATGCATGATCCTGAAATAATGATTGATCTAGGGAGACCCGCATGCCTGTAGACACGGCAGCACAGGCGGCCACGCTAGGCCGATATGAAAACCGGCACGCCGTTTATGTACCTGACTGCGTAACCCACGCCAGCCTCAAGCGTATCTCTGGGTCGCAAAGCGGAAAAATGCCAACGAAATGCAATGCCGCTAGCGCGCTTTATTTCATGGCGTGCATTGTGCCGTCAGTGCAACTGGTGAGTAGCAATTCATCACGCGTGGCAACGACCAATAAAAATCAGGATTGCACTGATGTAGGCGCGTCAGTCATGCCTGGCGCAATTTGCCGCGTGGGTACCTGCCAGCCACGGCTGATGCCAGTGCCGCTCACTACGATAGACATACATGCGCCAGCAGCACTGCTGGCGCATGCAGATCAACAGTTGCCGGTTGCAGCGCAGACGATCGGCTGGGGTCTGCCCTTGGCGGCGGCGTCGCCACCGCAAACCAGTAGTGCAAGCTGGGACGCAGAGCACCAGATGTTTACTCTAGAAAATGAGGCCGACAAAGGCGCCATTTTGAAATTGCTCAAAGATCTGCTGCTGGAAAGTGGCGAAATAAATCAGGTTCACGCCGATCACCTTGAGTTCGTCTGGCGCTATGAAGCCGCCGGTACGGCGCTATGCGTGGCGCCGGCCACCAGTCAGTTACTGTTCGCCAGATCAAAACGGATCTCCCGCGCGGATTGGGAAAAATCTGTTATTCAGCATATTAAACAGAATTGTGCGATAGAAACGGAAATCATCAATTCAGAAGGGCTTAGTGAAGGAAAACTGCTAATCCTTAAAGCGCAGCGGTCAGAAAATCCGTTTCGCATACTGTACGAAACCACTTCCAAAGATGGCCATTCCGAAGTGTTGCGCCACACCTCGATAGGATTGAATTTGTTCTCGGATATCGTGAGCATGGGCATTAAACCGGTGATAGGTGGCATTCTTGCCGCACTGTATAGAAAAAGCTATTTCGAAAAAAACGGTGATCAGGTGTGTGCTGCGAGGCAGCGCCATCTTAGTTTTACATTGCTTGCCACTGGCCTTGAGGTTGATGGACTCAGACAACCGTGGACGCGTAGAAAAATTGCCAAAATTCCGGTGGAGTTGGAGAACGTCATCCGTTATGACAGCCATGCCGCCTATTTTGCACGCAACAAGGAAACGGCAGTGCAGCGTGAGTTGCTATTGACTGCATCAAGCGCCGAAAAAGCGCGTGAAAAGGTTTTTCTGAAACCCACTAGCGAGGGCGACTTTCTCGCTCATCCTATGCCCGAAACCTCGTCCGCGCAGCAAGTACCGAAACGAGTCGTTTTTGATGAGCAGGGCAAAGTCTGGCACTACGCCGATGACCCCGATTCTCCGCCGCTGAATATAGAAATGCATGAAGGCGAAGCATTTATTGTGCTACATGATGGCAAGTACCCGATTCGCATCAATGAGAACCGGCAAGCCAACATTGTCGTCACCAGAGCTGGCGGAAAGCAAGAGCAGATTCCGGTTTTTCAGGATCCATTTTCCAAGAACTGGCATCTGCGCACACAGAATTTTCATCCTATTTTCACGCCCACGCAAATCGAGCTGATTAAGCGTCTCAGAATCGTGCCTGACAAGCAACACCGGTATACAGTGATGACCAACCGCTATGCCGATGCAGACAATGCAGGACGGATCTTTGAAGTAAGAAACGTACAGGATGATGTCGAAACCACTGCGCCGTTGTATCTGACTGCGGAAATAAATGGTGAGCTGGTGCCGATCAGAATGGGTATAACGGAAAAGCGTGGCCCACATTACATGGCCTACGACATCCGTCATCCGATGAGGCAAGGCCATCCGATAAAATGGGATGGCGCGCGGTGGCAGTTCGAGAGTTGGACCTCGCCGCATGTCTCACGAGAGCTTAACCGCCGCATCAAGTCCGACATGTTTGCAGATAAGATTGATGAAAGCCTGTTGGCGTTGGGAGATCGGCAGGGCATCCGATGGGCGGCAGATGGACGCGGCTACATCAAGGTGAGAAGAAAGTTGGTTGAAATAGAGAAAGGCCGGATCACCTATCTGCGTGGGCCGGATGGGGGGCGGATCGCAGTTCAATACAAAAATCATCAATTTCATCCGATGCCGCCTGCTACGCTGAGCAAGATGGAAAAAAGTATCGATGCCGACATGCGACTGGCTCAGTTGATCGGCATGCTCAATACGCTCTCGAAGACGACCTTGATGAGTGGTGTCAAGATGGTCGATATGGAAAAAAAGGCTGCGCTCGCTTTTTCTCCGGAAAAAACCCGGATCGAGAGCGTTCCCTCTGAGGCGATCGAGAAGAAGCGCTTTGTTTTATTCGTAGCCGACGCAGAGCATGTTCTGGAAACCACGATCGATGGTCAAGACGTGCGGATACTGGAAGGCGAAGCGGCCCAATTGGCCGTCGAAAAATATAGCAACAGCCTCACCGGCGGCTCGGTGCAGCAAGTTTTTTCGGTGTGCCGTGAGCGCCCGGAAAATCTGGCTCAGGCCGGTACTCGCAAAGAAATCGACGACATTGCAACGCAGCGGATCGAGGCCGGGGCGCAACTGCTCAAGGATGTCATCGAAAAAGAAAAAAACGATGACAACTCGGGGAAAATGCTGATTCTTGGTCACGCTGATTTTTTGGGAACATCGGCATTTGAGAATAATGTCTTTGCTTCTCCGGATGCGATCTATCAGGCGTTGATTGACTATTTTATTCCACTCAGCAAGAGCCATCCGCGGGTCATCATCGCGCCGGGATCGATTTATCTTTCCAAAGATATTCCGGAATCATTGCGCGGCAGTGGCCTTGTCTACCAACAAGGAGGAAACAAGCGAAAACTGGAAAATGCAATCAATTTTGCTACGATTCTGGCGCCCGTCTTTTACAACGGAAAACTGGTCACGCTTGCCAGAAAAGGCGAGTATCTGCGCTACCGTCAAGGCAATGATGGCGCAGGCGGCAAGCTGCTCACTCTGAGCGACCTGAGTCAAACGATCCGCGCCGGGACGACGTTGATCGCCCCACATGGCAGAGAAGACGACATCGCCACCATTAGCGAGCTCGGTGAAATGGAGGATATTCACAGCGGCGCGATTTTTGTCGGAAAGACTTATCTGCCCGAAGAAAAGGAAAGGGCGAGCTGGTATTTTTGTCCCTGTGAAGGAGACAGCGACAACGCTATCTTGGATGATTTATTCAACAGTGAATTCATGATCGACAATGAAAAATTTCTCATCGTCATCGAAGATGAGTTTGAGAAAAAGCATGGTTATACGCCGTCGGTGAGACGTAAAGCTTTGAGCACGAACGGCAGCGCCGATGATGGCAATCGCTATGACTGGATACTGCATCCGGCAGCTGGCAAGAGTCTGGACACAGCATTGCGTCGCGTCGGCGATAATTATCTGTATGCGGATATTAACACTCAGAGTGAGTGCATCTCAGCCGCCATTCGGCGCTTGCACATCAATACTTATTGGAAAGAAAAGCACGTAACCATTTTTAATTGTGCAGGCGATCTTTGAGGTTGCGGACGACAAAAATATGCCGCCAGTACCGTTGCAGGTATCGGCGGCAAAAAATACAGCAGAGGGATCTGTATTGCGCGCTTGCCCGGTTTGCGTTAGTTGGTCTTGGTCACCTTGCTCAGATGGCGCGGTTGATCAGGATCGAGCCCGCGGGCGGCGGACAACTGTGCCGCCATCACATAAAAAGCTTGAATCGCGACAATGGGATCAAGGTCCGGCGTCACGGCAACCGGCAAAGTCAGGTCGCGCTCGGCAATGTCGGCCGGTGCGGCTAGCAGCACTCGGGCACCGCGCTGGCGCATCTCGGCAGCCAGTTGCAGCATGCCTGCCTGGGTCGGGCCGCGTGTGGCAAACAACAACAACGGGTAACCTTCATGGATGAGCGCCATCGGTCCATGCTTGATTTCTGCACCACTGAAAGCTTCGGCTTGCAGCGAGGAGGTTTCCTTGAGTTTCAGTGCCGCTTCCAATGCCAGTGGAAAACCGATGCCGCGTCCGGCTACCATGATATTGCTGGCCGGAGCCAGGACCTCGATGGCGGCGGACCAATCGGTCTCGGCCGCGCGTTGCAAGGATTCTGGCAAGCTTTCCAGCGCATGCAGGAAGACTTTGTCGTCCTGCCAGTGACCGGTGAGCAAGGCGCCCGCGACCAGGCTGGCGATGAAGCTTTTGGTGGCAGCCACGCTGGACTCAACACCAGCATGCAAGGGCATGGTCCATTCGGCTGCGGCCGCCAGCGGCGACTGGGCATCGTTGACCAGTGCCACCGTGGTGGCACTGCCATCGCGGAAATATTGAATCGGCTCCACCACGTCCGGGCTTTGGCCGGATTGTGAAATGGCAATCGCCAGGGCGTCACGGGCCAGCAGCGGCGCCTTGTTCAGCGTCACCAACGACATCGGCAATGAGGCTACGATATGGCCCAGTCGCGCCATCATCAAGTAGGCACAATAATTGGCGGCATGATCGGAGCTGCCGCGCGCCACCGTGACGATGCGCGCCGGCGGCGTGGTGCGCAGATAACGCCCAAGCTCGCCGTAACGAGTTTGGTCGCGGCACAGCTGCTGGGCTACATGAGTCGCAGCAGAGAGCGCTTCCTTAAGCATTTGTGAGGTCAATTTTTTCTCCTTCTATATAAATTTCTTTGAGCGCGAATTGGCGGTCGAATACCAGAATGTCGGCAAAACAACCCGTCTTGAGACGGCCGCGCTCTTTTACGCCGAGGTAGTCGGCTGGATAAGTTGAGGTGCGCAACGAGGCTTCGGCAATATCCAGGCCCATGGAGATCAGATTGCGCAGGGCCTGGTCCATGGTCAGGGTGCTGCCGGCCAGGGTGCCGTCGGCCAGGCGCACGCCGCCGCAACATTTGTGCACCACCTGACGGCCTAGCATGTAGTCACCGTCGGGCATGCCGGCGGCGGCGGTGGAGTCGGTCACGCAATATAGACGTGGAATGGCACGCAAGGCTGCGCGTATGGCGCCCGGATGCACGTGTAGCAGATCCGGAATCAACTCGGCATATTCGGCATGGGCTAGGGCGGCGCCTGCCATGCCAGGTTCGCGATGATGGAAGCCGCTCATGGCATTGAACAGATGGGTGAAGCCTGCCGCGCCGTTTTTCAGCGCCGCCACGCCATCTTCGTAGCTACCCAGCGTGTGGCCGATCTGCACCAACATGCCGCCGGTGGTGAGCGTGCGTACCAGTTGCAGATGACCGTCAACCTCTGGCGCAATGGTAATCAGCTTGAGCGGGGCAAAGCTGGCCAGCCAGTCGACCTGATCGAGCGTGGCTTCAATCGCGAAGTCGGGCTGCGCACCCAGCTTTCCGGGATTAATGTAGGGGCCCTCCAGATGCGCGCCGAGTACCCGTGCGCATCCGGCGCCGCGTTGACGACAGGCGATGCCGATGGCTGTGAGCGCCACTTCCAGTTCCGGCAGCGGCGCCGTCATGGTGGTGGCCAGCATGCTGGTGGTGCCGTGCCGTGCATGCAGGCGCGCGATGGTATCGATGGCATCACCGCCTTCCATGACGTCTTTGCCGCCACCGCCGTGCACGTGCAGATCGATGAAGCCAGGCAGGATATAGTCGCCGCTGTCGCCAGGGCCAGAAGGTTCATGCTCTAGTGACTCGCCTTCGATGGCACAGATCAGGTCGCCAAAATGAATGGTGCCATCGATCCAGCCTTGTGGCGTGAGCACGTTGCCGCGAACTTGGGAGAAAGAAGTCATGGTGCTTGCTCCGTGGAAGGTACGTGTAAAGGCGTTTGCAGCAAGCGCAATGCGCCATCGGCCGAATCCGCCTTGGCCGGTACGATGCGTTGCTGCAAAGGTGCTGAGAAATAGCTCTGCAGGGCTGCCGCCAGGCCGCCGCACAAGGCCAGTGGTAATTGCTTTTCGGGGTCTAGTGCCAGCGCCATGAGTTCAATCTCGGCCGCGGCTGCCTGCAGGATCGCGTGCGCGGCGGGGTCGTCCTTGGCGTGTGCCACCACCAGCCGGGCCAGTCGTGCGAAGGCGGCCTGGTCGGCTTGTGAGAGCCAGTCGAGCACGATGTCACGTGTCGTACGTTGCCTGGATACAGGCGCACTCGCCTCGCTGGCACAAAACAGGACAGTCGCGCTCGTCAGTGCACCCTGCACGGCGCGACCATCAAGCGCATGCTGCACATGATGGATGGCGCGCAGACCCATCCAGGCGCCACTGGCGTCGTCGCCCGAGGGAAAGCCCCAACCATCCACTACGCGTTCGCTGCCGTCGGGGTAGTGCGCCACGCCGATGGTGCCGGTGCCGATCGCAATGATGGCGCCAGGGCGGCCTTGATGGGCGCCCAGCAAGGTGGTGGTGGCGTCGCTGGCCAGGCGCAGGGTGTGAAAGGCGGGCGCTTGTGCCTGGAAGTCGGCGGCCCATTGGGCCACGTTATAACCGGCCACGCCCATGCCGACCGCCAGCCGAGATAACGGCGGTTGCGCTAATTCAACCGTGGCAAAGGCGCCGGCGATGGTGTCCAGAACGGCGCTCCAGGCCAGCGCTGCACCGTTGCGCAGGGCTGAGCCGGCGCCGCTGTGCTCAATCAGCAGACGACCATCGTTGTGCAGGATGCGCACCAGCGTCTTGGTGCCACCGCCATCAACGCCGATCAGATAGTCACAAGAGCTTTGCATGGTCTACCTGTTTAATGCTGGCGTGAGGACAGCAAGTTGCCTGGTTTGAGGCGGCGCAAGGCGCGACCATCAGCATCGAATACGTGGAAGGCATGGCCGTCGGCCGACAGTGCCAACTGCTCGCCGATGTCGACATTGCGATTGCCGTCCCCGCGCACCACCACATCCTGTCCGCCGGACAGGCTAAGGTAAATGTAGTTGGCTTCGCCCAGGTGCTCAACCAGATTGACGGTGCCATTGAGTTGTTCTGATGCGCTACTGTTCTCGTGGATATGCTCGGCGCGCAAGCCCAAGGTTACCTGTTCGCCGGGCTTGACATGGGCGGGTGCTACATCGACCCGGATCTGCTGACCGCCGCCGATGGAAACGATCATGTGGTCAGCGGCGACGGTGGCAACCGTGCCGGGCAGCAGGTTCATCTTGGGCGAACCGATGAAGCCGGCCACGAACAGGTTTTGTGGATGTTGATACAGCTCCAGCGGGGTACCTGCCTGCTGGATCCTGCCGTCATGCATGACCACGATTTTATCGCCCAAGGTCATGGCTTCGACTTGATCATGGGTGACGTAGACAATGGTGGCGGCCAGTTGCTTGTGCAGCTTGGCAATCTCGAGCCGGGTCTGCACGCGCAGCGCCGCATCTAGATTGGACAGCGGTTCATCGAACAAAAACAGGCGCGGTTTGCGCACAATGGCGCGGCCGATTGCCACGCGCTGGCGTTGCCCGCCCGACAATTCACGCGGCAAGCGTGTGAGCAGATGGTCGATTTTGAGAATGCCGGCGGCATGGCGGATGCGTTCGTCGATGTCGGCCTTGTTGCTGCCGGCGACCTTGAGACCGAAGGCCATGTTCTTGTAGACATTCATGTGCGGATAGAGCGCATAGCTTTGGAACACCATGGCAATGCCGCGCTTGGCCGGCGGCAGGTGATTGACCACTTCGCCGCCAATCGACAGTTGACCACCGCTGATCTCTTCCAGGCCGCACAGCATGCGCAGCAGAGTTGATTTGCCACAGCCGGAAGGGCCGACCAGCACACAGAATTCACCGTCACGGATGTCCAGATTGAGATCGCTGAGGATGTCCTGCTTGCCGTCGTAGGTTTTCTTCAAGTTTTGAATACTGACGTTTGCCATGTAATGTCTCGCTAAATAGGGTGGGGAGCAGGCCGGTTTATTTCACGGCGCCGGCGGTCAGGCCGCGGATGAGCTGGCGTGAAAACACCATGTACATAATCAGGATCGGGATCACCGCCAGCGACAAGGCGGCCAGCACCGAATTCCAGTCGGTGGCGTATTGCCCGATGAATTGCTGCACGCCCAGCGTCACTGTTCTGGTCTGCTCGCCTGGCGCCAAGATCAATGGAAACCACAGGTCGTTCCAGGCCGGGATCATGGTAAATACAGCCACCGTGGCAATCGCCGGACGGATGAGCGGCAGGATCACTTGAAAGAAAATGCGAAACTCACCGACGCCGTCGCAGCGCGCGGCATCCTTGAGTTCGGTCGGAATCTGGCGGATGAATTCGGACAGAATCATCACCGCCAGCGGCAGCCCCTGAGCGGTGTAGACCAGAATTAGGGCGCTGCGGCTATTGATCAGGTCCAGCGCTACCACCAGTTGTAGGATGGACACCGTGCCCAGACGGATCGGGATCATGATGCCGATGGCCATGAACAGCGTCATCACACGGTTGCCCCGGAACCGGTATTCCGATAGTGCCCAGCCAGCCATGGCGCCGAACAGCACGATAAGCACCAGCGAGGCCAATGTGACCACCAGACTATTGCCGAAGTACAGCAAGAAATTGGTGTTCGACAAGACCTTGTGAAAGCCGATCAGAGAAAAGCTGGCGGCGCTGGGAAAGGCCAGTGGATTGTCAAAAATGGCCGCGCGCGTCTTGACCGAGTTGATCAGAATCAGCGCAATCGGAAACAAGGCAATGACCGCATACAGGCACAACACCAGATGTACCCAGATATGCCCGGCCGGACCGAAACTGCGTTGCACCAGGCTGGGTCGCAGCGGCAGGGAGGTGATAGAGGGAGAGGACATGGATGGCTCCTTACAGCGCATAACGGGTCAGCTTGCGCTGCACCAGATAGAAATAGGCGCCCACGCCAGCCAGGATCACCAAGAACATCAGCGTGGCCACGGCGGCGCCCATGGTCGGGCTGCCGATCTGGGCCTGGTAGCCGAAGAAGGTGCGATAGAAGAAGGTGCCTAGCAAATCGCTGGAATAATTGGGACCGGCCAGTGCACCCTTGACCGAATAAATCAGGTCGAAGGCATTGAAGTTGGCGACAAAGGTCAGAATCGTGACTAAACCCAGGGTCGGCCAGATCAATGGCAACTTGATTTGCCAAAAGATGCGCAAGGCGCTGGCGCCTTCAGCATGGGCGGCTTCCAAGATTTCTTCAGGCACGGCCAATAGCGCGGCGTAGATCAACATCATCGGAATGCCGACGTATTGCCACACCGAGATCAGCGATAGCGTCACTAAAGCAGTCGATTCCTGCCCCAGCCAGGGCGCGAAATAATCACCCAGGCCGACCAGGCCCATGAGCTTTTCGCCCACGCCCCAGAGCGGTGAAATGATCAGTTGCCAGATAAAACCGATGATCACCACCGACAGCAAGGTCGGTAGAAAAATCAAGGTACGGTAGGTGCGTGCGCCGCGCAGGCCCTTGAGGCTGAACAGTGTCGCCAGCAACAGGCCGATCGGATTTTGCAGCGCCATATGCATGCAGAAGAACTTCAGATTGTTCAACATGGCGTTCCAGAAAGCCTGGGACCAGTCCGAGTCAAATAAGATGGTGCGATAGTTGTCCAGACCCACAAAGCTGTGCACGCCGGCGTCGCTGATGCTGTAAAAGCCCAGTCGCAGGGTGTCCAGCAAGGGTAGTGCGCTGAACAAGGAATAAATAAGGACGGCAGGCCCCAGAAAAACGGCAATCTGCCAGAAACGCGCTGTTTTCACTGCAACTCCAGATCAGTGTGATGGCGCCTGCAGCAGCGCTGACCGATGTGGTCAGCGCTGCTGCAGGCGCGCAATGCTAAAAATGACTGACAGGCTGCCAGCTTATTGCTGTGGCTTGTACCACTTGGCGAAACCGGTCTGGATCTTGGTCGCAGCTTCCAGCGGCGTCATCTTGCCGTTCAGAACCTGGACGTTGACGTTCCACATTTCGTTTTCCATGCTCGGCGTGCCGCGATTGAGAATTTGCGAATTGACACGGATGGTCGACGAGCACGACTTGCGCCAGTCGATCATTTGCTTGGCAATCGGATCCTTGACCGAAATCAGATGGTTTGACAACGAGAAGAAGCCAGTAACCTTGTTGGTATAGACGTCGGCGAACTCTTGCGAACCCAGCCAGGCCAGGAATTTGTAGGCATCTTCCTTGTTCTTGGATTTTTTGTTCACGCCCATGCCGATGTCGTTATGGTCAGAGATATAGCAGGCATCGCCAGCCTTAGGCACCGGCGGCGGGAACACACCCAATTCCAGCTTGCTGCTGCCATTGGCATTGAAGTAGGCGATATCCCAGGAACCAGCGGCATACACGGCACCTTGGCCCAGTGCAAACATGTTCTGGCTGTCGCCATAGGTTTGTGCCGAAGCTCCCTTGGCTAGATACTTGCCCAGTTTGGCCTCATATTCCCAGGCTGCCAGGAATTGCGGATCGGTAAACTTGGCCTTGCCGGCGATCAGCGCCTTGCGGCCGGTTTCGCCTTTCCAGTAATTGGGGCCGACACCGGTAAACAGTACTTGATGCGCTTCCCATTGGTCGGCGGTGCCGAGCACCAGCGGTGTGTATTTACCACCAGCCTTGACGGTCTCCAGCAATTTGAGGAATTCGGCTTCTGTCTTTGGCGGTTGCAGGTTCAGTTCTTTGAAAATTTTCTGGTTGTACAGGAAGCCATGGATTACCGATGCCATTGGCATACAGAAGGTATCCTTGCCATCATCGGTCTGCCAAGCCACCTTAGCTGAAGCAGGGAAATTTTCCATGCCTGGCTTGCCGTCCAGTTTTTCCAGATTGCCCTTGTTGTAGAGCGACAGCGAGACATCGAAGGGACGGCAAGCTACCAGGTCACCGGCGGTGCCACCGGCCAGACGCGCGGTCAGACTGGAATCATATTCGGTCGGCGCGGTCGGCGTGAATTTGACGGTGATGCCAGGATTTTTCTTTTCGAAGGCGGGGATCAATACGTTTTCCCACAGTGCCAGATCGTCCACTCGCCAGCTCTCAATGCTCAGCGTGCCAGCTTGGACGTGGCCGCCGGCCAACGCCATGGCCATGCTGCAGAACAGGGTGCTGAGGGCGAATACACGCTTGCTGCGGCTTTTCTTATCGAATTGCATCAAAGGTCTCCAGGTTGTGTGTCATTGATGAGAGCCGCTCTGCGCTTGCGAACATGTCCGTACATGCAGAGACAGCGGTGCGACAGTAGCACCATGAAGTGTGTGATGCGAGTCTTACAAGAAGTGACTTGCCGTTATTGCTAAGTTGTTGATTGCAAATAATAAAATAAAATTTTTGGGGCGTCGCCGATTACATAAGCTTACACAGCGTTGCCGTTGGCCGAGATGTTGCCAATGGTGGTGCGGCGGTACGGCTGCGGGGCTTTTTTGATGTGCTATAGATAAGGCAAGATAAGATTACATTTCTTTACGAAACATCAATCCAATTAATGTTCTTATACCCCTCGCTCTGTTTAGCGTGGCATTGTGCGAGGCTCAGAAATCGGACGCGACAAGCGCTGCGATGGCGACGCCAAATTGCTTAATGACGCTCTGTCGGCTATAGTCTCTGGCGCTGAGAGACGCTCAACATAATGATAAAAATGAAACGTATGCACGTCGGAGATATTGGCTTGCGCTGTCACAGGTTTGCCGCAGCATTGCTGCTGGCGGCGTTGACATCGCTGTTGCCTGGCGTTGCGACAGCCGAGGCGCTGCAGGTGGTGCATTGGTGGACCTCCGCTGGCGAGCGGCGAGCGGTCGATGTGTTGGTGAGCAAACTGGCTGAACAGAATGTTCAGTGGCGCGATGCTGCCATTCCCGGCGGTGCCGGCATTGGTGCCGGCAAGGTTCTCAAGAGCATGGTACTGGCCGGGCGGGCGCCAGAGGTGACGCAATTGAATGGCGTGATTTTTGGTGAGTGGGCCGATCTTGGTCTGTTGTTGGAACTAGACAGCGTGGCGCAGCAGGGCAACTGGCAAAAACAATTATTTCCGACTGCCTGGTCATTGCTTAATAATCACGGTCATGTCGTGGCAGCGCCACTGGGCATCCACCGCATCAACAATCTTTATTACAACCTCGCCATTTTCAATCGGCTGGGACTGACGGCACCCAAAACCTGGGAAGAATTCGAGCAGATATCTGCACGCCTGCGGCAGGCCGGCATTACGCCGCTGGCGCAGAGCAGTGAGGCCTGGCAGGTAGCGACGCTGTTCGAGACACTGACGTTGGCCGAAAGTGGGCCAGCCTATTACCGTCAGTTATTTGTTGACCTCAGCCCGCGCGCTTTTGCTGATGACAGGCTGCTGCACATTCTGCAGCGCTTGCGCGGCCTCAAGCAAGCCATGGCCCAGCCGGTGCTTGAGCGCCCCTGGACCGAGGTTGCGCACAGCTTGGCCGACGGCGAAGCGGCCATGTTCATCATGGGCGACTGGGCTAAAGGCGAGTTCAATGCCTGGGGTCTGAACGAGGGGCAGCAGTTCGGCTGTACTGCGGTGCCTGGAACGGCGGATTATCACTTGTACAGCATCGACACGCTGGCCATGTTTGCCGGTGATTATTCACACCAGCCGGCGCAGGAAGTGTTGGCGCAGATTGCCATGTCACCAGTGGTGCAGGCTGACTACAATAAATTGAAGGGCTCCATATCTGTATGGCGCATGCCGGATTTGAGCCGAATGGACCGTTGTTCGATCAATTCCTGGCGCGTATTCAGCAAGGGGGCGGCCTACCAGGCGCCCAGTCTGGTGCATCGGATGGCTGCCGACGACACGACCAAGGACGCTATCATCGCCGAAGTGCGGCGTTTTTTCGTTGATGATCAAATGACCGTCATCGACGCGCAACGACGCTTGGCATCGATTGCCAGGGCTTTGTCGCACAACGGCAAATCAGATTAAATAGCGCATGGCACAATCAGAACGGAAACGGGACATAGAACAATGACGCGCAAGATATTGATTGTCGATGACGACCAAAAGACCCGTACGCTTTTGAAGACTTACCTCGAAAAAAACCAGTACGAAGTGCATCTGGCGCATAACGGTGAAGCTTTTCTGGCTGAGTTTCAGCGTTATGCCGAGGAGCTCTCGCTAGTGATTCTCGACGTCATGCTGCCCGACACGGATGGCTTTGCGTTGTGCAAAACGGTAAGGCGCAAATCCAATGTGCCCATCATCATGCTCACTGCCAGTTCCGACGAGACCGATCGCGTGGTCGGCTTGGAGCTGGGTGCTGATGACTATATCGCCAAGCCCTATAGCCCGCGCGAACTGCTGGCACGCATCAAGGCGATTCACCGGCGTATTGGTATCGACCATGCGAGCGTGCCACGTTTTTATCGCTTCGTCGGTTTCACGCTCGACACCGTCGAACGGACCTTGCTCGACAGCGCCGGCGAGGTGGTTGCGCTGACCGGCATGGATTATCAATTGTTGAAATATTTCGTCGAGCATCCGGGCGACGTGCTCGACCGCAATGTGCTCTCGGAAGAAACCCGCGGACGCGACTCCGGACCGCTGGATCGGTCACTTGATGTGCAGATCAGCAAGTTGCGCCTGCGCCTCAACGATGACGGCAAACAGCCGCATCTGATCAAGACGGTGCGTGGTGCCGGTTATGTATTTTCGGCGGATGTCACCGCTACGCCGGCCTGAGGTTAGCGCCCGACTCTGGCGCCAAGGTTTGCAAGCGCATGACCATCGCGCGAGCTGCGGGTGCTTATGGATAATGCAGATTGGCGCAGAATACGAAAATTCAGACGAAAACGAATCGGTCAGTCATGATGCGCAATAGATTACCTGTCGACGATGAGCAGAAACTGCCTGCGACAAGCTTGCGGCGTGAGATCACGCTAAGTGCCGTGTTCAATAGGTTGTTGCCCAATTCCCTGCTGGGACGCCTCTCTGTCGTGATGATTTTCGGTGTACTGGTCACACAACTGGCCGGCGGCTTGATCTGGGCCGCCCAGTTGCGATCCAAGTCGCAGGCAGAAACGCGCATCGCAGCAAAACATCTGGCGCACAGCGCATCGGGTGCGGTGCGTTATTTCATGAGCCTGCCATCGAATTACCGGCCTATCATGATTCAACAACTGCGGGAAATGGGCGGCACGCGATTTTTTATCGCTTCCAACAATACCATGTTGAGTATTCCCGCCATCGGCGACAATGCGCTGGCCGATCTGGCCGTGGATGTCGCCACTGACACGCTCAAGGAGGATTTGCCATTTCTGCCGCAATTTCACGTGGCCTTTGCCTGGCCGGACAACCTACCGGTGTCGGACGACGGCCTCAAGATCGGCGACTTGCCCGAGAGTTGGGTACAGCATATTTTACTGATCAAGCCTAATCCGGCGCCGGTGCTCGTGATCCAGACCCAGATCGAAGCCGGTAAGTGGCTGTACCTGGCCGCGCTGATGCCCAATCCTTACTTTCTCGACAGTGGCAACGCCCTTTGGCTGGACCGCGCAATGTTGCAAGGATTGTCGCTGGCGGCCATTTTGTTGCTGACGATTCTCGTGGTGCGCTGGACTACGCGTCCGCTGGCGGCACTGTCAGATGCGGCTGAGGCCTTCGGCAAAGGGGAGACGGTGCCGGAATTACCCGAGTCGGGCAGCCGCGAGTTCGTCAAGACTGCACGCGCTTTTAGTGCCATGCGCGAACGCATTAAACGTTATTTGGAAGATCGCGAGCGTCTGTTCGTTTCGATTTCACATGACCTGCGTACCCCCATCACGCGCCTCAAGTTGCGTACTGAATTGCTTGACGATGACGAGATACGCGCGGAATTTCACGAGGATCTTGACGAGCTCGACATGATGGTCAAGGGCGCCTTGCAATCGGTCAAAGACAGTGATATTCATGAAAACCGCACCGAAGTGCGGCTCGATGCACTGGTCTCAAGGATGATTCGCGATGCCGCCATGGCCGGTCACGAGATCGCTTTTACACCAAGCGGCATCAATGTCATGGCCAAGCCGCTGGCACTTAAACGCGCCATCGGCAACTTGTTCGACAATGCCTTGTACTACGGGCAGAAGGTGGAGATTGCCATCCGGCATGTACAGGCTGCAGCTGGCGATCTGGTCGAAATCGACATTCGCGATCATGGACCTGGTGTGCCAGAGGAAGCGATGGGCAGTCTGTTTCAACCCTACGTTCGACTGGAGCATGGGCGCAGCAGTAATAGCGGTGGCATGGGCCTGGGATTGGGTATTGCGCGCAATATCGTGCAGGCGCATGGCGGTGAATTATCGCTGCGCAATCATCCGCAGGGTGGCTTGATCGCTCATATCGTCTTGCCGGCGCGATAATTTTCTATAAGGCCCGTCAGCGCGGTGGATGAAATTTGGTGTGTCGATTGGGAAAAAATACACAGTACAATGTATTCTCATAACAAGCTAATCTAGGAGATCCTCATGCGCAGGCTCAACTGCAATAGAACTCCGTATAGCGTGCTGGCACTTGGTACCGTGTTGTCTTTGGTGTGTGCTGTGGCGTCTGGCCAGCCGCGTGAGTGTACCAAGCTGGTTCTTTCGGATGATTCCGATTATGGACCTATGCATTGGTACGACGGCACCAAACTAACCGGTGTCAGCATTGATATTGTCACCGCTGCGTTGACTGCTATCCATGTCCCTTATGAAGTCAGGTATCTTGGGCCTTTGCAAAGCGTACTCGAGGCCGCCAAAACGGGTGAACTCGATATGGTTGCTTCGCTCAAGGAAACGCCGCAACGGCGTGCCTATCTGGCGTTTACCAAGGAGCCTGTGTTTACCAATCCGGTGGCAGTTTTTGTCGCCAGTGACAAGGTCTTCAGCTATACCAAATGGAGCGATCTGCTTGGCAAAAAAGGCGGAGTCTCGCAGTCCAACCAATTTGGCGGCGGCTTTGATGAGTTCATGGCGAAGAATCTTGTGATCGAAGTCGAGAAGAAGACTTACATGAATTTCGCCAAAGTCGATCTGGGGCGCATCGACTATCTGATCACGGGTTATTACAGCGGTTTAGCCTATTTGAAGCAAAGCGGGCAACGCGACCGCTTCGTCGCACTCAAACCGTTTGTTACGGAAACCAATAGCATGGTCGCCATGAGCAAACGCAGTCCTTGTCTAAAATACCTGCAAGCCTTGGATGACCAATTGGCGATCATGCGTCAGCAGGGCCAGCTTAAAGCGATACTGGAGCGAAATCTAGCCGCTTTTTGAGCGGTCTCATGGTCGCGCTTTAGCACTTATTGATCATCGATCTGCGTGGCTAGGCCTGCTTAACATGTGGCATGGTTTTGTAATAGATTTTGCAAGTGCAGGAATCAAAGTCTATACAGAGATACAATGGATACTTTAGGTTACATTCAATATATCGAGCAGTATGGATCAGTCAGCGCGCGCAGAACATCTGTTGGAACGCCAACTTGAACGTCACAAAGATCATGCGGTGATCTTATTGCACGGTCTGTGTGGTTCCAATCTGGAAATGGGGTCGATTCCCAAATCGCTCAAAAAAGCCGATTGCACCGTGGTAGAGATGCAAATTCCACATTACTCTGCGGCCTTGTCCGATCCGACGGTAACTCCCAACTGGATGGACTGGTGCGCGCAGGTAGAAAGCAAGATCACCAAGCTCAAGGAAGACCACAAGACGGTCTCACTGTGCGGTTTGAGCATGGGTGCCACGCTGGCGCTGGCGGTGGCGTCGATGAACCGTGACATTCTTTGCGTGGTGCTGTTGTCACCGATTCTGCGTTACGACGGTTGGTCGATTCCCTGGTACAACGGGATTATGAATCTGCCTTATTTCCTGGGCTATCGCAATTGGAGCTACAAAGAAAGCGATCCCTACGGCATCAAGAATTTTGAAATGCGCCGGCGCGTGGCAGCCTCGCTGAAAAAAGATGGCGTGGCAGCTGTGGGTGCCGCAGCCATCCCGGCGCGTCACTTGTGGGCCGCGCAAAATCTCATGCGCTATGTGCGCAAGTCATTGCCGCAGGTGCGCGCCAGCACGTTGGTGTTGCATTCCATTGATGACGAGACGGCGGCGCCGCGCAATGCCGAAGTGGTGATTCAGGAAATCGGTTCGGAAGTGCGCAAGATTGTCTGGCTGGGTGACTGCTATCACATCATCACCGTCGATAATGAGCGCGAGATCGTCACCAACGAAACCGTCCAGTTCATCCGCCGTCATATCGACATGCATAGCAACGACTTGTCGTTGAAATACCTGCTGAATAATTCCCCTCTTAAAGATCGCCGACAAGGCCAAAGCTGATCAGATTGTTATGACTCGCACATCATTGAATGCATCGGGAGGCGTCATGGGCGTCGCTAAACTAAGGAATGCCAAACGCTGGAGGAAGAGCGGGCCGATGGCACTGCTGGTCTGCGCGGCCGGCTTCGTGGTGGCTTTCGTGTTGCGTTATCTGCTCAGCCCGCTGGTCAACGAATATATGACCATGCTGTTTTTTGCGATCAACTGTATCGTCATGAGTTATTTCTATGGCTATGGCTATTCGTTGGGCTTGCTGCTGGTGAGTACGCCGACGGCCTTGATCGTATTTCGCAAGCCTTATTTTCAGATTGATACCTTGGCCGACAGCGATCTATTCACGATCCTGGTCTATGGCAGCATTGTCATGCTCGCTTCGGGCATCATCGAGTGGTTGCAGCGCGAACGCTATTCGGCGGTATTGCAGCAACGCGTGTCGGAAACCCGTTACCAGATGTTGATCGAAACCGACCAGGCACGGCGCGCCGAATATGCGGAGCATTTTGCTGCCATGAAGAAGGCGCAGGAGGCTGCTGCTGCGCCACAGGCTGAGCCAGGCGTCAAGTGATGCGGGTTTAGCCAGCTGTGGTCAACAAACGGCGCAACGTAGCAACCGTATAGTCGATTTCGGCGGCACTGGTATAGCGGCCCAGTGAGAAACGGATGGCGCTGCGCGCCAGTGCATCGGAGCGACCCAGTGCCGACAGCACATAAGATGGGGTGGCGTTGGCTGAATTACAGGCGGATCCAGCCGAGACGGCAATATCGAGTAATTGTCCAGCCACAGTAATGCCTGGACCAAGATCCAGATCAAAACTCACGTTAAGATTGTGCGCAATGCGTTGCTCGGCGCTGCCGTTGAGGATCACTCCCGGCAAACTGCGCAAGCCTTCCCACAGACGTTCGCGCAAATTGGCAATACGTGCGCCTTCTTCTTCCATGACCACTGCCGCCAGTGCAAATGCTTCGCCCATGCCGACGATCTGATGCGTTGCCAGCGTACCCGAGCGCATGCCATTTTCATGCCCGCCGCCGTCAATTTGCGCGGCCAGCTTGAGTTGCGGGTTATGTCGTACGAACAGTGCGCCGATGCCTTTGGGGCCATAAATCTTGTGCGCGCTGAACGACATCAGGTCCACTTTCAGCTCGCGCAGGTCAATCGGCAGCTTGCCGGCTGCCTGTACCGCGTCGACGTGGAGCACGATGCCGCGCTGGGAGCAGATCTCGCCGAGCTGCGCAATTGGCTGGATCACCCCAATTTCATTGTTGACCATCATCACTGAAGCAAGAATGGTATCGGCACGCAAGGCCGCTTCGAACTGTGTGGTGGTAATCAGGCCATCTTCCTGCGGCTGCAATACGGTCAGCTCAAAACCGGCGCGCTCGAGCGTCTGCATGGTGTCGAGCACGGCTTTGTGTTCGGTCGCAACGGTGATCAAATGCTTGCCGCGGCCTTGTTCGCGCAATACCAATGCGGCACCCTTGAGGGCCAGATTGTTGGATTCAGTGGCACCAGAGGTCCAGACGATTTCGGCCGCCTTGGCACCAATGAGTGCCGCCACCTGCTTGCGCGCCTTTTCCACCGCCGCTTTGGCTTCCCAGCCGAAGGTATGCGAACTGCTGGCCGGATTGCCGAATTTCTCGGTCAGATAAGTGCACATCTTGGCTGCCACCGCAGGATCTACCGGTGTGGTGGCCGAATAATCGAGGTAGATTGGCAATTGCAATGCGGGCGGGGAGCTGGGGGCGGGAGCGTTCATGGCGGTGCGTTCTCACTGTTAACAGTGCTACATTACGATAAAAAATCTAATAAAAAACAAATATAAATTGATTTCTTTATGCGCTCGGCGAGTTTCCCTAATGGCAACTGAAACAGACCGCTAGCAGGCCGCTAAAGCAATAAAAATTTTTCGTATTAGCATATGTGAATTGATTATACTGAATTGGAATATAGATGTGTCTATAATCCGAAAATCATATAAAAGATCTTTGCATGGACTTAAATCAACTGGAAGCCTTTTCGGCGGTCATGACCATCGGCAGCGTGACTGCTGCCGGACGTAGCTTGGGTCGGTCACAGCCGGCGGTGAGCAAGGCTATCCAGGATCTGGAGAGCGAACTCGGCTACGCCTTGTTTGACCGTAACGGACCGCGTGTCACGCCTACCGACAAGGCTTTTCTGCTGTATGAGGAAGTCGAGCGCTCACTGGTTGGCTTGCGTACCATCCGTGCCCGGGCCGAGGAAATCGGCCGCGGCGAGCAGCAGCCGGTGCACCTGATAGCGACGCCAGCGCTGGCTGCCGCTATCATGCCGGCGGCGCTCAAACTGGTGCAACAGGACGGTTTGCCGCAGCAGATCCAGTTGCGCAGTGCTTCGGCTGAGCAGGTGGTGCACGCCGTGTTGCACCGTACCGTCAATCTTGGGTTGACGAGTTTGCCGGTGGCACATCGTGGGGTTGATCTGCATTGGATCGGGCAAGCGCCCTGCGTGGCAGTGTTGCGCACCGATCACCCGCTGGCCGCAGCCGACACCTTGCATATTGATGCCTTGCGCGCGCAGCCATTGATCACCTTATCCAATCGTTATCGATTGCGTCAGCGTATCGACATGGCGTTGGAACAGGATAAGCCGCTTGCCGTGGCCATCGAAACCAATACCTCCCTGAACGCCATCATGGCTGCGCATGCCGGGTTGGGGGTAGCCTTGGTGGAGCCGGTGACGGCACTGGGTATGCCCATCGACGGCTTGGTGGTACGTCCGCTGGCGGTCAATATTCCCTTTTATTTTGGCGTGGTGACGCCCTTTGGCAAACCGGTTGATGCGCTCACGCAAGCATTGATAGGCGCTATTGAACGTACTGCACAAGAGATGTTGCACGGCTTCGTCAAACGTGCGGTAAACGACCATGATAATTTACTCTGAGCGGCGGCAGAACATGAACATAAAGGGATGCTCATCGTGAGTGATGCAAACAACCGGGAAGGCTCGGCAATCGGCCTGGATGCGCTAGAGGCGCGGCTGCAACAGGATCTGGATTGGCTGGAACTGCCGGCCAAGGAATGGATGCCGGTGACCGAAATTGCCGGTGCCACGGTACTGGACGTGGCTATCATCGGTGCCGGTCAAGCTGGTATGGCGGCCGCAGTGGCGCTGCGTCACCTAGGTATCCGGGCTGTTGTGTTTGACCAATCAAGCGAAGGTTTTGAAGGCCCCTGGGCCACCACGGCGCGTATGGAAACCTTGCGCTCGCCGAAAAAACTGACCGGCCCTGCGCTGGGTTTTGCGGCGCTCACGTTCCGCGCCTGGTTCGAGGCGCAGTTCGGCCTGACGGCGTGGGAAGCACTGGATAAGATCCCGCGCCTGCAATGGATGGATTATCTGCGCTGGTATCGGCGCGTGCTGCAACTGGAGGTACGCAATGAACATTGCCTGCAGGCGCTGTTGCCGCGTGCCGATGGGGTGGTGCAACTGACGCTGCACAGCCCGGCCGGGGTAACGCAGGTGCTGGCGCGGCGCGTGGTGCTGGCGACCGGACGCGATGGTTTAGGTGGCGCGCTGTTGCCAGAGATTGCACAGCATTTGCCGCGCGCCTGCTGGGCGCATTCTTCTGATGCCATGGATTACGCCACGCTGGCTGGCAAACGCATCGGCGTCATCGGCGCCGGATCGTCGTCCATGGATAGCGCCGCCACGGCGCTGGAGGCTGGCGCCGCCAGTGTCGATCTGCTGATCCGGCGCCAAGAGCTGCCGCGTATCAATAAGGGCAAAGGTTCTGGCAGCCCTGGCTTGACCAATGGTCATCTGCATTTGCCAGATGCATGGAAATGGCGCATCCGTCATTACGTCAATGTGCAACAAACGCCACCGCCCAGCGGCAGCGTACGCCGCGTATCGGCATTCTCGAATGTGCGTTTCATTTTTGGTGCGCCGATCGATAGCATCGCCGTCGGCGCCGACGGTCTGCAGGTGAGCACGCCGCGCGGTGTATTTGGCTATGATTTTTTGATTTTTTCGACCGGTTTTCAGGTCGACTGGAGCTTGCGTCCAGAATTTGCTGCGATGGCGCCGCATATCCGCACCTGGCGCGACCGTTACACACCACCGGCCGGCGAGGAAGACGAGGAATTGGCCGATTGCCCGGATGTCGGCAACGCCTTCGAATTCCAGCAAAAACAGCCGGATGCCATGCCCGGGCTGGAGCGGGTGCATTGTTTCTGTTATCCCGCCGTGCTCAGCCACGGCACGCTGTCGGGCGACATTCCCGCCATCAGCGATGGCGCGCAACGCCTGGCGCAAGGTATCGCGGCCTTGTTTTACCATGAAGACATCGAACAACATTACCGCAACATCCAGGCCTATGCTGAACCGGAACTGGTCGGTGATGAGTGGACGCCTTCCGAGCCGAGTGCCGCCGAGCGAGCGGCCTTGCACAGGATCGTCAAGTGAGCGCCGCGCTTTTGCGCAGCGTCGTGCAGGCGCTGGCGGTGTTGCTGTTGATGACGCTGATCGTCTTCTTCGGCTTGCACATGATCGGCAATCCGGTCGATACCCTCATCGGTCAGGATGTCGATCAGGTCGATCGGCTGCGCATCATCCAGGAGCTCGGTCTGGATCAGTCGATTTGGCATCAATATCTGGCCTTCCTCAACGGCGCCGTACACGGTAATCTGGGCAACAGCTTCGTCTACAACGAGCCAGCCATCAAACTGATTTTTCAGCGCTTGCCGGCCACCTTGGAGCTGGCCTTTGCCGCGCTGATGATGGCGGTACTGGCTGGCGTGCCGCTGGGCTTGCTGGCTGGACTTTACCCGCAACATCCGCTGTCGCGGCTGGTGATGACGGGCAGCATTCTCGGTTTTTCGCTGCCCACGTTCTGGATCGGTCTGATGCTCATCATGGCGTTCAGCGTCACGCTGGGTTGGCTGCCTTCAGGCGGGCGCGGTGCCACGGCCGGGCTGTTTGGGGTGCAGTGGTCGTGGCTCACGGTGGATGGCTTGCGCCACCTGATTTTGCCGGCGCTGAATCTGTCCTTGTTCAAAATTTCTTTGGTGATTCGGCTTACCCGCGCCAATGTGCGTGAGGTGCTGCCGATGGATTACGTCAAGTTCGCCCGTGCCAAAGGCCTCACGCCGCTGCGTGTGGTCGTCATGTATGTGCTGCGCAATACGCTCATTCCGCTGGTCACCGTGCTCGGCTTGGAGTTCGGCTCCACCATTGCTTTTGCGGTGGTGACCGAAAGCATCTTTGCCTGGCCCGGCGCCGGCAAGCTCATTCTGGACAGTATCAACGCCCTCGATCGACCGGTGATTGTGGCCTACATGATGGTCATTGTCTGTCTGTTCGTTACCCTCAATCTGGTCGTTGACGTGCTCTACAAGGTGCTCGATCCGCGCGTACGCCTGGAGGGTAAGGCGTGAGCGAACCCATTCCAAGCATGACGCAACAAGAAGTGCGCGCCAAAGTGGCCGCCTTGTCCGCCTTCGCGGCGCCGCGCCGCGAGTCACCCTGGCGCCGCGTGTTGCGCAGTTTTGTCGCCTCGCGTATCGCCATGCTGGGGCTGAGCATTGCCGTACTGTTGATGCTGGCTGCGTTGGCGGCGCCCTGGCTGACGCCGCAAAATCCTTATGATCTGCTGCAGTTGGACGTGTTGGATGCGCGCTTGCCGCCGGGCAGCGCCAACGGTTTGGGTACCTTTACGTATTGGCTGGGCACGGACGGGCAGGGACGTGATCTGTATTCCGGCATTCTCTACGGCTTGCGCATCAGTATCGGCATTGGCGTCGGGTCCGCCTTGCTGGCCGGCGTGATCGGCACCCTGATTGGCTTGCTGTCGGCCTACGTCGGCGGCAAGCTCGATAGTCTGCTCATGCGCCTGGCCGATCTGGTCCTGTCGTTTCCCTCGATTCTGGTATCGATGCTGATTCTGGCCTACCTTGGCAAGGGCATCTTTAATGTCATGGCCACGCTGGTGGTGCTGGAGTGGGCGTATTACGCCCGTACCGCACGCGCTCAGGCACTGGTCGAGCGGCAAAAGGAATATGTTGAAGCCGCGCGTGGTCTGGGCGTGTCGGGCTGGCACATCATGGTGCGCCATATCTTGCCCAATTGCCTGCCGCCGTTGATTGTTATCAGCACCTTGCAGATTGCCCGCGCCATCACGCTGGAAGCTACCCTGAGCTTCCTCGGATTGGGCGTGCCGATTACCGAACCGTCGCTGGGCCTGCTGATTGCCAACGGTTATCAATACATGTTATCGGGCGAATACTGGATCAGCTTTTATCCCGGCATTGCGCTGTTGGTGGTGATTGTCGCCATCAATCTGGTCGGCGACCGTCTGCGCGATGTCATGAATCCAAGGTGGCAGAAATGAACGTGCCGACGCTGGAAGTGCGCCATCTGCACACGCAATTTTTTACGCCCGACGGCATCCTGCCGGCAGTCGACGATGTGTCGCTACGCATCGAGCGCGGTCAGATCCTGGGCCTGGTCGGTGAATCCGGCTCGGGCAAGACCGTCACCGGATTTTCCATCCTCGGTCTGGTGGAGGCGCCGGGTCGTATCGTGAGCGGGCAGGTGCTGTTTCAAGGAGTGGATCTGCTCACATTGGATAAGCAGGCATTGCGCAAATTGCAGGGCAACCGTATCGCGATGATTTTTCAAGATCCGATGATGACCCTCAATCCCGTGCTGCGCGTGGAGGCGCAAATGATCGACGCGGTGCTGGCGCATAGCAAGGTCAGTCGCAGTCAGGCCCGGGCGCTGGCGCGCGATACCCTTGGCATGATGGGCATCGCCAGTCCTGAAGAGCGCTTGCGCGCCTATCCACATCAACTGTCGGGCGGCATGCGCCAGCGCGTGGCGATCGCCATTGCCATGCTGCACAAGCCGGACCTGATCATTGCCGACGAGCCCACCACGGCGTTGGACGTAACGATACAGGCGCAGATCCTGTCGGAAGTGCAAAATCTGGCGCGTCAGCACGGCACGGCGCTGATCTGGATCACCCACGATTTATCGGTGGTGGCTGGATTGGCCGATCAGATCGCCGTCATGTATTGCGGTCGTATCGTTGAACAAGGCAGTGTGGCGGAGGTGCTGGACCGGCCGCTGCACCCCTATACGCAAGGCCTGATCGACAGTCTGCCCAGTAATAATCAGCGCGGTCGGCGCTTGCGCCAGATTCCCGGTCTGACAGCCAATCTGTTGCATCTGCCGCCCACCTGCGCCTTCGCTGCGCGTTGCGAACGGGTCGCGCAAGCTTGCCTACAACGTCCACCGCTGACCGAGCCGCTGCCCGGGCATGCGCTGCGCTGCTTCTATCCTGCCTTGGCGGGCAAGGAGTTGCGCCATGACTAAAGTGATTCCCCTCATTGAGGCGCGCCAGGTTGGTAAGCGCTTTGGCGAACGCCGTACTGGTTGGCTACAGCAAGCCTTGCTGGCGCGCGGCTGGCTGCAGCCGCAGCCGGTCACACAGGCGCTAGAGGCCATCGATCTGCATGTCATGCCGGGCGAAGTGGTTGGACTGGTGGGTGAATCAGGCTGCGGCAAATCGACCTTGGGACGTATCGTCAGCGGCTTGCTGCCGGCTTCTTCCGGAGAGGTGCTGGTCGAGGGCATCAACCGCACAGAACTCAACGCTGCTCAGTTGCAGGCGACCCGGCGCAAGGTGCAGATGATTTTTCAAAATCCTTATGCCAGCCTCAATCCGCGTTTGCGGGTCGATCAGATCGTTGGCGAAGCCGCCCTGATTCACGGTATGAGCGACAAGGGCGGACTGGATGACTACGTCAGCGCGCAATTGCTGCGCGCCGGCCTCGATCCAGCCCTGCGCGACCGCTATCCGCATCAGTTCAGCGGCGGTCAACGCCAGCGCATCGGCATCGCTCGGGCGCTCGCGGTGCAGCCGCAGATGTTGGTATGCGATGAGGCGGTGGCGGCACTGGACGTGTCGATCCAGGCGCAGATCCTCAACCTGTTCGCCGATCTGCGCGAACAGCTTGGGTTGACTTATCTGTTCATCAGCCACGACCTGGGCGTGGTCGAGCATGTCTCGGACCGGGTCGTCATCATGTACCTGGGACGGGTGGTCGAGAGCGCGCCGGTGGAGCAATTGTTCGGTCGCGCCAATCATCCCTACACTCAGGCGCTGCTGGCGGAAGTGCCGCGCATGCAAGTGCGCAACAAGGCCTTCGCCGCCATCAAGGGAGAAATTCCCAGCCCGCTCAATCCGCCTGAGGGCTGTCATTTTCATCCGCGCTGCCCGCATGCCATGGCGCGTTGCCGTGAGCAAGTACCGCTGCTCAGAGAAGTTGCGCCCGGCCATTTGAGCGCCTGCCATTTGAATGACCAATAATCTCACTACTAATGTCGCTACTATCGAATAACCAACCGAGAAAGATGAAGATGAATAAACGCCTGCTTTCCAGTTTGCTCGCCATGGCGCTAATGGGTAGCGTCAGTGTGCATGCCCAGACGCTCAATATTGCCTTCGCAGATCCCTTGTCCTCGCTTGACCCGCAACTCAATAACCACGCCGGCGATCGTTCGGTGGATTTGCATTTCTGGGACTTGCTGGTAGAGAATAATTACAACAAATTGCAACCAGGGCTGGCCCTGAGCTGGAAAAACATCGATGCCAAGACCTGGGAGTTCAAATTGCGTCCCAACGTCAAGTGGCAGGACGGCAAGCCGTTTACGGCCGAAGATGTGATTTTCTCTTATCAGCGTGCACGTGACGTGCCGGGTAGCGTGGCGACCTTTGACGGCTATCTGCGCACGGTCGAATCGGTCACTGCCAAGGACCCGCTGACCTTGATCATCAAGACCAATATCCCCAACCCCGACCTGCCGCTCAATCTGGCCTCGGTGCATATCGTCAGCAAGCACGTCGGGGAAAAGGCCACTACCGAAAATTACAACAGCGGTGCCGCCATGGTCGGCAGCGGCCCCTATAAATGGGTTTCCTACACGCCTGGCGACCGCGTCGTCATGGAGCGCAATAACGACTATTGGGGCAGCAAGCAGATCTGGGAAAAGGTCAACTATCGCTACATCAACAACGCCGCCGCACGCACCGCCGCCTTGCTATCCGGCGATGTCGACGTGATCGACAAGGTCTCGGTATCGGACCTGGCCAAGCTCAAGCAATCGCCCAACATCAAGGTATTCCCCTACAACGGTCTGCGCGTGCTGTTGCTGCAACCGACTTTCCGTGAAGGCCCCAGCCCCTACATCACCGACAACAATGGCAAGCAGCTCGACAAAAATCCACTGCTGGATGTGCGCGTGCGGCGTGCCTTGTCGCTGGCGATCAACCGCAAGGCTTTGATCGACCGCATTCTGCAGGGCGCAGCCACCGAAGCCAATCAATGGATGCCGGCCGGCACCTATGGCTACAATCCCGACATCAAAAATATTCCCAACGATGTCACTCAGGCCAAGAAACTGCTGGCCGATGCCGGATTCCCGCAAGGCTTCAAGCTGACCGTTCACGTGCCTAATGACCGCTATCCGCAAGCACCGGAAACCATGCAAGCCGTGGCCCAATTCTGGACCCGCATTGGCGTCAAGACCCAGGTCGAAGTGCTGCCGTGGGCTTCCTATGCTGCGCGGGCCAACAAGAATGAATTTGCCGTCAGTGTGTTGGCATGGGGCAACGGTACCGGTGAAGCCAGCTATGCGCTGGTCAATGTGCTGGCCACCGTTTCTGCCAAGACCGGTCTGGGGGCCTCCAACTGGAATCACTATAGCAATCCGGCCATCGACCGCGCCCTGACCGAGTCCACCGAAGAGTTCGATTCAGCCAAGCGCGAAGCCATATTGCGCAACGCCGCCAAGATCGTCTCCGACGACGCCGGTGTCATTCCGCTGTACCATTATCAAAACATCTGGGCGGCCAAGAAGGGACTGACGGTAACACCTGCCAGCAGCGACCGTACTACCGCCATGATGGTCACTCTAGACAAGAAATAAGCAGGCAGGAGAAGCACCACGATGAGCAAACTCACTATCACCGTCCATCCCGCCGATGACCTGATCGACGTACCGCGCCAGATTCTGGTCAGCGGTGCGGCGCCGGGCGAACTGATCCTGGTTGCCAGTCAGACCGAGCGCGCCGGAGTAACCTGGCGCAGCAGTGCGCATTTCGTCGCCGATGCCGCCGGACATGTGGACCTGACATTGGCGCCGGCTGTGACTGGCGACTACAGCGGCATCTCGGCAATGGGCTTGTTGTGGTCGCAATGTCCGGATCAAGAGGGCCAGCGTGCCTTGTTTCACGACGACGTTGCACAGCCGCTGGTGACCACGCTGCAAGCACATCCGGTGACGACCGAAGGTAATGCGGCAGAGCTGGCGACGGCACCACTGGTGCAGCGCCTGTGTGCTGCTGGCGTGAGCCGCCGCGAGATCCGCGAAGACGGCCTGGTCGGCACCTTATTTCTGCCCGCCGGCGGCGGTCCGCATCCGGCCGTGATGATACTCAATGGCTCCGGCGGCGGCATCAATGAGCCGCGTGCCGCGCTATATGCCTCGCGCGGCTATGCGGCGTTTGCCCTGGCTTATTTCAAGGCTCCGGGACTGTCGGATTACATTTCCAATACGCCGCTGGAGTACTTCGAAGGCGGACTTGACTGGCTGCGCGCCAACATCAAGCCGCGTGACGACTTTGTGGCCGTCGCCGGCCAATCGCGCGGCGGCGAACTGGCACTGTTGCTGGCGGCGACTTTTCCCGACAAGGTCTCGGCGGTGCTGGCCTATGTGCCTAGCGCCTTGGTCCACAGCGGCCAGAATGCGGCCGATCCGGCCGTGGGGCGGGAAGGGCCGACCTGGCTATACAACGGCGAGCCGCTGGTGCATCAATGGCAAGACAATCGCTACGCCAACTGGGCGCCATTCGATGAAGGGCAACCTCCACATCGCCACGCGCGCGCCATGCTCACCGCCCTGCAAGACCATGAAGCAGTGGCCCGCGCCAGAATTCGGGTCGAACAGATACAAGGACCAGTGTTGCTGTTTTCGGCCACTGACGATGGCTCCTGGCCATCCAGCATTTACTGTCGGATGGTCATCGACAAACTGGCAGAGGTTGCGCATCCACATCTGTACGAGTGGTACAACTATCAGGACGCTGGCCATAGCGTGCTGTTCCCTTATGTGCCGACCACCCAGACCACCTATGCTCATCCGGTATCGGGTCGCATCAGTACCGCCGGTGGCGAACCCTACGCCAATGCCGCGGCCGACCGCCACGCCTGGCAGCATGCGCAGGTATTTTTACAGCATGCAGTCGCTGCCTATCCCTCCCGAAAGGAAACACCATGACCCACGCCGCACACGATAGCGTTGATATCGTTGATCAGTTGGCAGGCTTGTCCGTAGACAGCAGCTTGCACAGCTTGCGCCACCAGCGCGAGAAAGTTGCGCTGGCTACTCAAGGCAGCTACGACACGCTGTTCGATCCTGAACTGCCAGACATTGGCCTTGACGAACGTCTGCTGGTGGCTTTGTATGCTTGTCGCCTGGCCGGTGCGCAAGACGTCGCGGCACACTATCGCCAGCGTCTGTTGGCGCTGCCGGTTGATGCTGCACAATTGGCGGTTGCCGAAAACGGCATACCGGAACAGTTGCCGAACGGACGTCTGCGTGCCATGTTGGCATTTGCCAAAGCACTTACCGAGCGTCCAGTGGAAGGCGATAGGGCCGTCTTGCATACCTTGCCTGCCGCCGGTATCAGCACCCCGGCCGTAGTTGCCTTGTCGCAATTGATCGCCTTCATTTCGTATCAAATCCGCGTGGTAGCAGGGCTCAAGGCAATGCAAATTTATTCTGAAGGTCAGCTATGAGCGACATCATTCAATCGCACGGTTTTACCAATGCCTCGCTGGACTGGGACGCCTGGCTCGACATCATCGATCTGGAGCAGGCTAGCGAAGACCAGATCAAGGTGCTCGAAGAGAGCAATCCCAAGGCCAAGACTTCCGACTATTACCTGTTTCTGGCGCATCAACCTGAGATCCTGCGGCAGCGTTCGGCAGCCTTCAATGCCATCATGTACGCACCCGGCGGCATGGCACGCGCCGAGCGCGAACTGGGCTCGCTGGTGGTCTCGCGCATCAATGGCTGCGTCTATTGCGCCTCGGTGCATGCGCAGCGTTTTGAACAGTTGGCCAAGCGCAACGATGTTGTGCGGCAGGTGTTTGTGGACCCCTACAGCGCCGGCACCGACGCCCGCGAAAAGGCCATCACCCAGTTTTCGATTGCGCTGACCAAGACCCCCAACGAGATCGACGCCAGCCACATTGCTGCGTTGAAAGAGGTCGGACTCAATGAACAGGAAATTCTTGACCTGATTCACTCGGTGGCCATTTTTGCCTGGGCCAATCGCTTGATGCTCAACCTTGGCGAGCCGGTCTTTCCGCTTGCCGCTTGACGTACGTAGACGGAGATAAGCATGTTGTTACCCGCACATCTGGCCTATGCCGAAACCCATGAGTGGATCCAGCTGGAAGACGACGGCACGCTCACCATCGGCATCACTGACTTCGGTCAGGACCAATTGGGACCGTTGGTCTATGTGCAGACGCCAACCTTGGGCAGCACTTTGCGCCAAGGCGCAGACGCCGGCATAGTCGAATCCAACAAGACCGCATCAGATGTGCATGCGCCGGTCGACGGCGAGGTCATTGCCGTCAATGGCTTGCTCATCGACACGCCTGATGCGATTAATGGTGCGCCCTATACGCAGTGGATTTTCAAATTGCGTCCGGCCGCACCGTTTGTCGCCGCTGACTTTCTCGATGCAACCGCGTATGCGAAGCTGATTGCTTGAAAATACGAGCTTCTTTTTTTACGACCGCGATACAAAGGCCGCGTACGCGCGGCTTTTTTGTCCTTATTTTTTTATGACGAGTCTTATTGAAGATACTTGTCGATAGGTTTTGGTCTGCACGATACTGATTCATCAATCCTATTTGTAATGCGCCACTTCATTTCCTGAGGTGCTCGCTGTGCTTCATTTGCGACTGTGCATTGCCGTTAGCACTTTGTTGCGCGATGCCGACTTGCGCTGTAATGATGATGGCAATGACGATCACAAACCGAGAGCGAAAAGTAGACAACTATCAGTGAAGCTAAATGATGTTTGTTTCATAGTGGCGCAGATTTTTTGTGCGGGAATGATGAGTGTCTTTGAGCGACATACTTTCCTTCTCATGCCACTCCATCACATCTCCGATCAGAGCAACTTCATTCGAATACCGAAAACGCCGCCGCGGTTGCATTCCGAACAAACCAGAAGCAGAATCGGCGAAACCGTCAGCAATGTTGGCTCCAGCGTCCGGGTGCCAACGACAGGCCTGCCTCCGAAGCACCTGCTACCCGGACCTGCTGCGCAACCGCAGCGTCCCGAAGGCAAGCTCGATACGTGGAACTCACCCGTCGTCGAGATGCAGTTTGCTGAGGCCGTCGGAGAGGCGCCCGATGAGGCAAGACAGTGCATCGTGAGAGTGTTAGGCGAATTTCTAAGGAAAGAGGCTCACCGTGATTGCAGCTTCAAACAGGATTTGGATAGCGATGAGCGCCGAATTGGATTGCTCAGAACTAAAGCACGTGAAGCCCTGTGTCTAGAGGGCTCTAAGCCCAGCGATGAAAACGTTGGCGCCTGGTGCGCAACGGTAGACTGGCTGAGCCGACAATTGTCAGTGACAAACTCGCCGCGAACCTATTACGAACATACCAAAGAAGAGATTGCTCAGATGCTCGCGCCATATACGCAGGCGGTGGCTGTTTATCATGGGCAGGGAGAGATCTCGCTCAATTTTATCTGTCCGGATGATTGCTCTGACGACGTGGTTCTACCAGCCTTCAAGATTACGAAAGTATGAATACTTGTGGCAAGCACATCGCTCAAAAAATTAGCTACTTCCGAGTAGGTCGGAGAGCGCCGGTGCAATACCAGTGACCATTTCGATGCCATGTTCATGTTGGCTGGCAGATTCGCTGGCGTGACTGCATTTTTTCTGAGAATCATTTGAAAATATTGAAAATTCGACAATGGCTTTTTATGCATTGGTGTCTATACTGGCCTGATCTGTCGAAGCGCGACGCAAGCGAAACCGACAATGTGCAAAGTACCGGTGGATTTTCTCGTTGGACAACCTTGACAGGAGGTGATGATGAACAAGACACTTGCGCTACTTGATTGCTTGGCCCAACTCAAAGAGGCGCAGAGTTGCGCCGATGCCTTGCTGTCAGACATCGTGGCCGGTGCGGTGCGCGCCAATAAAGGCCGTGGCGGTGCACTTGACCGTGGGACATTGAGGGCGTTCCGGGCTGCCTTGCGAACCGCGAGCAGCCATTCCGATCAAGTTGAGATGATTCTGGCCGAATTCGATAGCCTGCAGACGGTGATGCCGTTGGGACATCGGCAATTCCCTCAGATCGCAACTGGTGCCTGAGTCAGACTGTGGTCATGCTGGCATGGCTGTCATGTTGTCGTCATGACCATTTTTCTTGTTCTTTTGATTGCTGTTTTCCTGGCAACTATGCTGCTGCGCTCAAGGATATTTCTTGCCGCCAGGAACTCTCCTTACTTTTCTGGTACTTATCCTATATGAAAATTGCCCGGTGGCGTCTAGGCGCCATCGGCTGGTACATGGTTTGCGGTCTTTTCAGCTTACTGTGCATGGATAGCAGACAGTCCAGATAACGGTATCAGGGAGACAAATGCAGTCCCGATTTTCCTTTTCTAGAAAATGGCCCAAAGCCTTGGTCCAGGATGGTGCCGGATTGTCGATTTGCTTTGGGTTGTTGTCCTTGCTGACCTTGTTGGTGATCTGGGGTATCACGTTTGCGCATGTGAACAATGAAAAGCAACTGCTGGTGAAAAATGCCGCTGCCCAGAGTCGCCATATGGCGGTCGTCGTTGCCGCCAATCTCAGCGACCGGCTCGGGCGGGCGCTGCAATATGCCGCCATCGGCAGCCAGGTGCTTGACACTCAGCCTGCTGCGGCCGATTACCTTACGCGCTTGGTCGGTAGTGATAATGCCTATGTCTACGCGGCGGTGTTTGACGCCGGCATGCACTTGAAGTACCGATCCAATGACGCACCCACCGCAAGCCAAATGGAACAGATGGTGATGCGCGATTTCCGCGCCGCCGTTGTCGGCATGGAGCAAGCGCAGATCGGTTCGGTCAGCTTTGGGATGCGCAGCGCCGACGGCTGGCATGTGCCGATGCTGGTGATCTTGCGCAGTCCGGTGAGTGGTACGCGCGGTATTTTTGTGGCTGAACTCGACCTGGGCCGTATTCTCAAGGATTACCAACTCATCGGCGACGGTTACCGTGTCTCTATCGATAACCAGACACAACAAGCATCGACGCAGACTGGTGCGCTCAACGCCGCTTACTTGGCAACTGCGGGTAGCGCCTATCAGAAACTGCCGGCCTATCCACTGGGTGTCAAGGTCACGCGTGACCAAGACTTGCTGTTGACGGAGCTGGAGCCATCGCATCTGGAATATATCCGCTACGCCATCATCCTTTCGATTGCCGTGGTTTCTTTGACCTTGGTACTGATTGCGATTTCTTACCATCGCAAGAAGCTCTACGAATGCCTGGAGCGTTCCGAGCGCGACAAAATTGGTTTAATTGATCAACTTGAGCAAGAAAAAACACGCGCTTATCATCTCGCATCGCACGACTACCTGACCGGCATTCCCAATCGCATGTTGTTCAACGAACTGGCGGTAGCGGCGCTGGGCCGTGCGCGGCGCGACGATAGCTTATATGCGCTGTTCTTTATGGATCTGGACGGTTTCAAACCGATCAATGATACGCTGGGACACGCCACAGGGGACCTCTTATTGCAGGCGGTGGCGCAGCGCCTGCGTGCCAGTCTGCGCGAATACGATCTGGTAGCGCGGCTCGGTGGTGACGAATTCGTGGTGCTGCTATCGGATATTCAATATCAAACGCAGATTGCCGAAATTGCCGAAAAATTGGTCAGAGTGATCGGCGATCCTTATCCGAATATCGACGGTCATGTACTTGGGACGAGTCTGAGTATTGGTATTGCGCTCTTTCCTGAGGACGGCGAAAACGTCGATGAGTTGCTATTGAAGGCAGACAACGCCATGTACGTGGCCAAGAAAGCGGGCAAAAAAGAAGGCAGAGGAAGCTTCCGCTTTTATGACCCGGGTAACGCTGCGCAATTGGCGTGCCGTCAAGACAACAGGTTTTTCTTGTCGGTCTAGGCAGAGGTTTGCTTTAGTTGTTTCAGAAAAGCGCGCACCACGGCAGATTTCTCATGCCGGCGGAAGGCCAGCGCAATGGCCCCTGGGATCGTTTTCCCAGCCAGTCGGCGATATGCCACACCCGGCATGGCGATGGTCTGTATCACGGAAGCCGGCACGATTGCCACCCCCTGACCCAGCGACACCAAGGTGATGACGGCAACCAGTCCGCCGGGGCTGGCGATGCAGCGCGGTACAAAGTGGCCGCGCCGTCCAACTTCCATGGTCCCGTCAACTTGTTCCGGCAAGATGAAGTCGGCGTTGGCCAATGCGGCCGGCGGTAGTGTCTCATGTTGCGTCAATGGTGAATCATGCGGTAATGCCGCGACAAATTCATCGGCCAGCAAGGTGCTCAGCATGACATCGCTGGGGCAGACCACCGGCGGGCGCAGAAAGGCCAGGTCGATGCTGCCGTTACTGACCTGTAACGGCAATTGCTCCATGGGAGTTTCCTGCAGCTTGAGTTCGACCCCCGGATGGCTCTGGCGAAAACGCGCAATCTCGGTTTGCAACAAGCCGGTATAGGCAGCCGAGGCGATGTAACCGATGTCGATCCTGCCAATTTCACCGCGTCCGGCGCGCCGCGCGGCTTCTTCTGCGCGTACGGCTTGCTGGAGGGTGCGCCGGGCTTGCTCAAGAAAGACTTCGCCGGCACTAGACAATCTCACTGAACGCTTGGTGCGCTGGAATAATTGCACGCCCAGATAACGCTCAATTTCTTGTATCTGCTTGGTTAACGCTGGCGGTGAAATTTCCAGCTGTTCTGCAGCGCGGGCGAAATGCAAGGTCTCTGCCAGCGTGAGGAAATAGCGCAGATGACGCAGTTCCATTATTAACTCACGGGAAATTAAAAAATCATTTTACTGTAATAGAAATAATTATCTGCAGAATTACAATGAGCTCATTGAATCCATGTAGAGCACCGTATGACGATGACTAGCCGGTCCAGCGCAATCGCTGCTGACAAATTACTGCAACGCCGCGAGCGCACTATTTTGCTGATTTGTTCCGGGGTATGTGCGCTGATCATTCTCGATACCAATATCGTGGCGGTATCGTTGCCCTCGGTGGCGCGTTCCTTGCACGCAGGCTTCAGTGATATCGAGTGGATCGTCAGTGCCTATATGCTGGCTTTTGCCGCGCTGCTGCTGCCGGCAGGCACGCTGGCGGATCGCTACGGTCGCAAGCGCATGATGTTGTTGGGACTTGGAATATTCAGTCTAGCCTCGTTGGCATGTGGACTGGCCTGGTCGGTGAGGGCGCTGGAGGTGGCGCGGGCGGTCAAAGGCGTTGGCGCGGCAATGTTGCTGACGGCGGCGCTGGCGGTGATTGGCAACGTGTTCCATACTGAACGGGCGCGTACCCAGGCCTGGGCCATCTGGGGCGCATGCATGGGGGTATCGGCGGCGGTGGCGCCTTTGCTGGGTGGTGTGATTACCCAATTGTTGGGCTGGCGTTGGATTTTTTTGCTCAATCTGCCCGTGTGCCTATGTCTGGCGCGATTGGCGCAGCGCCATGTCGTCGAGTCGGCTGATCTTGGCGCGGTGCGTTTGGATCCCTGGGGGAGTTTGCTGTTCAGCGGTATGCTGGCTTGCCTGATTTGGGCGCTCATCGGTGCCAATGCAGCTGGTTGGCACAGCACGGTCACGCTGCTGCGACTAAGCGCAGGGGCGGCTTTGCTGGTGTTGTTTATTCCGCTTGAACTGATGCAGCAGCGGCCGATGATAGAGCTGCGCTTGTTTCGTCGAGCGCCGTTGACGGGGGCGGTGCTGGCCATGTTCGGCTATGCCGCGGCGGCGCAGGTGATGATGACCTTCTTGCCCTTATATCTGCAGAATGCTTTTGGCTACTCAGCGCTGGTGGCGGGGCTGGCGATGTTGCCATTTGCGCTGATGATGTTGGTATTTCCGCGCATTGGGATGGCGTTGTCCGGTCGTTTTCCCCTGCATGGCGTAATGGCGTTGGGCATGGGGCTGGTGTGCGGCGGTGATGCACTGGTGGCGCTGGCAGCTTACCTGAATCAGTATTGGCTGGTGCTGCTTGGCATGCTGATAACCGGCAGCGGTGCGGGGCTGCTCAATGGCAATACGCAAAAGGCGATCATGCAGAATGTGCCGCATGAACGTAGCGGCATGGCCTCAGGAATGAGTACCACGACGCGGTTTTCAGCTATCGTGTTGGCGGTCGCTTGTCTTGGCGCGGTATTGACGGCGCGTACCGGCAATTTCCTCAGTGCTGCACTGGTAGCTGCGCACGTGCCTGTGCCGCCGGACTTGGCCGAGGTGGTCGGGCACGTGGTCGCTGGCGACAGCGCAGCCGTGTTGTCGGCGCTGGGCAATAGCCAGGTGGCCCTACATGCCGCGCAGCTGGGTTTCGCGCATGCCTTTGCCATGCTGATGCTGGCAGCCGCAGCGATTGCAGCGGTATGCGGGGTCTTGCTGTTTTATCTGATGGCGCGTGTCGAGCAGCCGCAGGCTGCAAGCGTGATGTCGTCGGTTTGACTAGCGTGGGCTGCACCTTATTACGCCGTGATGGTAGGGGACTGGCCGCTGGCATCGCCGGAAATCACCTTGACCCATCCCGATGTCAGCAGACAACGGCGAGGCATTAAACAGCAACTGGGGCGTAAATCGCCGGTACAGCAGATGAAGTGATGCGCCGATTACATCGTTTGGCAGATGCTGTCGCAGTCGATGAAATAGGCGTGACAAGCTGGATCTCTGCATTTGAAAACTGCCTGCATTCGTTTGCATTCTCGAGAGGGGATGCATAGGCAAGATATGCATGTGCGAAATTTTTTTAAAATCGCATAGTAATTATTTTTCGAGAAAATAAAAACAATTTGATTTGTTTGCCCGGTCTTTTTTTTGACCGCGATTTTCGGACTTAACCTATATTTTCCTATGCCTTAGTTTCCTAGACTTCGAGCTCCAGAGTCATCGATGAGCGCCAGGTCAAGGAAATGAATAAACATCTCTACCGCATTGCTTTCAACCGCAAAACCAATGCACCAGCCGCCATAGCAGAAATTTCTCGTAGCGGCAGCAAAGGCAAGGGCAGCGCTAGCGCCGTCACCCGCATCGCTTCATTGCGGCTACGCCTGACCCATTTGGCGATCGTCATTGCCGCGCTGGTTGGCAGCCTCCACATGGTCCAGGCGCAAGTCGTCGCCTACCGCAACGTGCCCGGCAATCAGCAGCCCACCGTTTTACAGACCGGCAACGGCATCCCGCTGGTCAACATTCAGACTCCCAGCGCGCAAGGCGTCTCGCGCAACCTCTACAGCCAGTTCGACGTCGACAGCCGTGGCGTCATCCTCAACAATGCCCGCAACAACGCGCTGACCCAACTGGGTGGCTATGTGCAAGGCAATCCCTGGCTGGCCACCGGCAGCGCCCGCGTGATCCTCAACGAAATCAACTCCAGCGACCCCAGCAAGCTGCACGGCTATATCGAAGTGGCCGGCGCGCGCGCCCACGTCATCATCGCCAACCCGTCCGGCCTGTCCATCAACGGCAGCGGCTTCATCAACGCCAGTCGCGCCACGCTGACCACTGGCATGCCCAGCATGCAAGGCGGCAATCTCGACGCCTATCGCGTCCACGGCGGCAGCATCGACATCGGCGGCGGCGGTCTCGACGCCAGCAACACCGACTTCACTGACCTCATGTCGCGCGCCGTGCGTATCGACGGTGGACTCTGGGCCAAGGATTTAAAGATCAGCACCGGCATCAACACCATCTCCGCCGACCATCAGACGGTTACCGCCAACAGTGGCGCAAGCGGCCCTGAGCCCCGCTATGCGATAGACATGGCGCAGTTGGGTGGCATGTATGCCGGGCACATTTTTCTGGTTGGCACCGAACGCCAACTCGGCATGTTCAATGCCGGCAACATCGCCGCCAAGGACTTCATCGTCAGCGCCGACGGTCGCATCGAGAACCAGGGCAGCATCAGCGCCAGCGGCCAGATAGACATCAGCGCCGGCGGTTTCAACAACCAAGGTGGCCAACTGCAAGCCGGCGGCAACGCCACCTTGCAGCTCGGCGCCGCCGAGCTCGACAACAGTGGCGGCCTGATGCGTTCCAACGGTGCCGTCATCATCAGCGCAGGCGACATCCTCAACGCCAACACGCAAGCCGACAATTTAGGCATCCAAGCACAAACCATCACGCTCAACACCGCCAACCTGGACAACCAATCCGGTGCGATCCGCGCCAATACCGATGTGCTTGTCAGCAGCGCCGGCCACATCAACAACGGTGGCGGCCAGCTCAGCGCCGGGCAAACGCTGGCACTGATCGACGCCGGCAGTGGCGAGCACAAGACGCTAGCCATCAGCAATGCCGACGGCAGCCTCATCGCCGGCAGCCAATTAAGCATCGACAGCGCTGCCATGAGCGGCGACGGCAAAGTACTCAGCCTGGGTGATCTCGCGCTCAAGCTCGACGCCGACTACCTCCACAGCGGCACCACCCAAGCCGATGGCAATGTCAGCATTACAACTGCCGGCACGCTAAGCAATAACGGTCAACTGCTGGCCAGCCAAAGTCTCAGCACCACAGCCGCCGTCATTGACAACCAGAGCGGCGGCCACATCATCGCCAACCACAACCAATTACAGGCCGAGCACATCAGCAACCGAGGCCTGATAGACGGCAGCAATACCACCCTCAGGGGCACCACCATCGATAACCTCGGCGGCGCTCGGATCTACGGCGACCATCTCGCCATCGCCGCCACCACGCTCAATAACAGCGGCGGCAGCGGTGACAGCAGCGCCCCTGTCATTGCCGCACGCGAACGTCTGGATCTGGGCGTGGCCACCATCAACAACAGCGAACACGCGCTGATTTATTCTGCCGGCGACCTGTACACCGGCAGCCAGCTCGATGCCAATGGCCATGCCAGCGGCCAGGGCGAGGCGATCAACAACAGCAGCGCCACCATCGCCGCCGATGGCCACGCCACGCTCAGCCACAAGCGCGTCAACAACCTTAATGCCCATCTGGAAACGACGCTTGAATACAGCACCGGTGACCGAATTGTCCGCTTCCGTTTGGACGGCTCGCCCGATCTGCTCGACGGCAGCACGGTACGGCTGGTCAACCGCAGCAACGGCCACGTCTTGGCCCCTGGCGACTGGCGCAACATGAACGACGACGCTAATTACCGCCTGGTGCTGCCCTCCGCGACCTATCCCTTTGCGCGCTACGGTGCCGGCTTCTATCAGATGCCTTACACGCCCGGCGGCAGCAGCGGTGGAGGCGGTGATCGGGAGCCCAACGTCTATCCGGAAGTCTATGCCTATCCGCCCACCGATCCAGTGTGGGCCATCATGGGCGTAGCGCCGCCGGTGTCAGCCACCCTGATCGGCCCGGCGCCGCAGCAACCGGGCCGAGAACAATGCAACGGCGACAGTTGTTACTACGTTCCCGGCAGTCCTGCAGAAACTGCTGCCTGGCAAGCCGCCATGGGCGACTGGGAACAGGCCCACGGGCAACAACAAGCCAGTTATCAAGCCCTCAATCGCGCCGTCGTCGCCTTCAACAACGACCTCAACGGTCGTATGCAGAGCGCCTGGACCATCTACGACGGCACCGAGCAAATCGCCCGCACCAAAGTCCTGCGCAGCGATCCCGGCATGATCCAGATCGGCGGCCATCTACGTTTGAACGGCGACACCGTCAACAACGCCAACAGCCAAATCATCGCCGGCGGCGACCTCAGCGGTACCCAGGTCAGCAACACCGGACTGCAAGGCAGCCAAACGGTCACCTCGGTCGGTCAAGCCAGCTACACCTTCCTCAGAAGCCACGCCGTGCAAAGCGACGACCGCCGCTACGAAAGCCGCGACTACCAAGGCCAAACGCTGCAAACCAGTTTCCCGCTCGACATCACTCCCACCGATGGCCGTGGTGCGCAACAAGACAAGACGATTAAAAGCACGCCCAGCAAAGCGGCCGACGGTGACGGCAAGGTCGTGCGCACTAGCAATCCCGAGCTCAGCCTGCCAGACAGTGCCCTCTACCGTCCCGGCAACGAGCGCTACCTGATCGCCACCGATCTCCAGTTCACTAACTACCGCAACTGGCTCAGTTCCGACGCCATGCTCAATCAGTTGCAGTTCGACCCCGCCACCGTGTTGAAACGCCTAGGCGACGGTTACTACGAACAACAACTGGTGCAACAGCAAATCCAAAAGGCCATCGGCCAGCGCTACCTGGGCGACTACAGCAGCAACGAAGCACAATACCAGGCGCTCATGGCCGCCGGCGTCGAACTGGCCCAGCGCTTCGATTACACACTTGGCATCGCCCTCACTGCCGAGCAAATGGCCCAGCTCACTGCCGACATCGTCTGGCTGGTCAAACAAACCGTCACCTTGGCCGACGGCAGCCAAGAAGAAGTGTTGGTGCCGCAAGTCTATCTACGCGCCAAGCGCAGCCAGGTCACTGGGGACGGCACGCTGATTGCCGCCGATAATATCCAGTTCAAGACTGCGGGTGACATCCTCAACAACGGCACCATCGCCGCCAACCACGGCACGCAACTGGCCGCCAACAACATCGCCAACTTCGGTGGGCGCATCAGCGGTCAAGACACGCAATTACAAGCCCAGAACGACATTCTCAACCTGGGCAGCATCATAGACGGCGGCAACAGTGTCACTGCCGTTGCCGGGCGCGACATCATCCACCGCAGCACCACGGTTGAGACCGTCAATGCCACCACCAGCGGCAGCAACATCGACAGCGCCGCGCTCGTGATTGCCACCGGAAAAGGTGGCGTCGTCACCCAGGTCGCTGGGCGCGACATCCACATCGATGCCGCCCAGCTCAGCGCCGACACGATAGCCATGGTCGCTCAGCGCGACCTCACGCTAGGCACGGTGCATGAAACCAGCCACGAACAGATTGACTGGGACAGCACGCCCGCCAAGGCGGGTGTCGCCGGTTTGCTCAGCGCGAGCGCACAAAATTCTGCTGAGCGCAGTCACGATAATGCCATCGGCAGCACGATCAACGGCGAGCACATCAGTCTCAGCGCCGGGCGCGACTTGAGCAGCCGTGCCGCCAGCGTCACCGCCGAGCAAGATCTCAGCGTCGTTGCCGGAGGCGACCTGCTTATTGCCACCGATACCAGTAGCGCCGCCGCCCGTGACCGACACAGCCACAGCCAGGCAGAAGGCTGGTTTGCCGACAAAAGTACCATCACCGACGACGCCAGCGGCCGCATCGAACACATAGGCAGCAGCTTCTCCGGCGACACCGTGCAACTGGCCGTTGGCGGCCAGCTCAGCATCCTCGGCAGCGACGTTGTCGCCACCAAAGACATCAGTCTGGCCGCGCAAGGCGACATCACCATTGCCGCCGCCATGGACAGCGGCAGCAGCCGGCATGAGCGCATCGAGATCACGGAAGGCCTGATGGGTAGCGGCGCCGGTGTGAGCATCGGTATCAAAGAACAAACGCATAGCGACGACAACCGTTACACCAGAGCCACCGCCGCCACGCTCGGCAGTGTCGACGGCAAGGTCAGCATCCTGGCCGGCAACAGCTATACGCAAACCGGCAGCAAGGTGCTCGTCCCCAGCGGCGACATCAGCATCGCGGCCAAACAAGTCACGATTGAAGCCGCACAAAATACCAGTATCAGCACGATAGAAGACAGCTACAAGCAAAGCGGCATCACCGTGGCACTCACTGGCGCGGTAGTCTCGGCCCTGCAAACGGTAGGTCAAATGGACGAAGCCGCCAGTAAAACCAAAGACCCGCGCATGCAAGCGCTGGCCGCCGCCACAGCCGGCATGGCGGTAGCCGGTGCGGCCAATAGCGTCGTTGATGCAGCTGCCAGCGGCAAAGGCTCATCTGGTATCGGCATCGCCATCACGGTTGGCGGCAGCGAGAATGAAAGCAAGACCGAGCAACGCAGCACCCAGCAACAAGGATCGCAAGTGCTCGCCGGCGGCAACGTCAGCATCAGCGCCAGCGGCGACCAACAACGTAGCGACATCACAATACAAGCCAGCGACATCAATGCTGGCAACAAACTCAGTCTGAGCGCCGACCACGACATCAGTCTGCTCGGCGGCGAGAACACCGACGAACAACACAGCACGCGTTCCTCCAACTCCTTCGGAGTTGGTCTGGCGGTGGAATTCGGACAAGGCGGAGCCGCCTTCGGTGTCACGGTCAACGCCGCCGGCAGTCGTGGCAACACTGACGGGCGCGATGCGGCGCAAGTGATGAGCCGTCTGCAAGGCGGCCAGCAAGTCGAGCTGACATCGGGCAACGACACCTCCATCAAGGGTGCCCTGGTGAGCGGTAAGCAAGTCGTGGTCAATGTCGGCAACGATTTAACGATCGAAAGTCTGCAAGACACCAGCACTTACGCCAGCAAGGACCAGAACTTCAGCGCCAACGTCACTGCCGGCGCGGGTTTCTCAGGCAGCGCCAGTGTCGGACAGAGCAAGGTCAGCGCCGACTTCGCCAGTGTGGCGCAACAGTCGGGGATTGAAGCCGGGGATGGCGGATTTGAGATCAATGTCAACGGCAACACCAACCTCAAGGGCGGCAAGATCGCCAGCACTGACAAGGCCATAACAGACGGCAAGAACCGCCTCGACACCGACACGCTCACCACCAGCAGCGTAGAGAACAGGAGTCAGTACCAGGCAGAAAGTATCAGCGTCGGCACCAGCGGCGCCGGTATGGGAAGCAGTTCAGGCGGTGAACACAGCAGCACCAATGCCAGCATCAGCGCTGCCAGGATCACGCTCAACGACCAGGTCCAGCAAGACAAGACGGGACTGACGGCCGAGCAAACCATTGCCAAACTGGACCAGACGGCCCGCACAGGCCAGGACAGCAGCAACAGCCTACTCAAGAACTGGAATGGCGAAGAACTGCGGCAGGATGTGCAAGCGCAAGCGCAGATTACGCAAGCGTTTGGGCAGCAGACGGCCAAGGCCATTGGCGACTATGCCAGCGAACAATACAAAAAGGCCATTGCCAACGGCGACGCCGAAGGCGCCAAGAACTGGGCTGAGGGTGGCGCCTATCGGGTGGCCGCGCATACCGTGGCAGGCGCCTTGTCTGGCGGTGTGGCAGGGGCCTTAGGTGCAGGCTTGTCGGCGGCCACCATTCCTGAAATTGCCGGTGCCATCAAAGACCTGGGCTTGCCCGATGTGGTGACGAAGGGACTCATTGCCGCCGCCGGCTCGGCCGTGGGGGCCGCTGCAGGCGGCTTGCAAGGAGCGGCTGCCGGGATGAACCAGACGGTCAACAATTATCTGAAACATGACGAAATCGAACAATTGACCAAGGCCCGCAAAGCCTGTCCGACTGGTAGCGGCGACAGTTCAGCCTGTGGCGAAGTCAAGCGACTGGAAGCGCTGGACCAACAACGCGATATGGCGCTCACTGCCTGCACCGGCAATACCAGTTCGGCTTGCGACGGGGTGCGCCAGGATGTGCGGCAGGCAGCAGCTGACATTATTCGTTATGGCAATGCCAAAACCAATTTGGATGGAGCCCTCGACAAACTCCATACGATCAACCAAGCCGATGGAAGCATGTCGGGGGTGGATCACGCGGCTGGTGTTGGCGTAGGCATTGCGATCACCACCGTGGATGCAGCAAAGGCCCTGGCGAAAGGGCTTGGTACTTTGCTATTAGGCATTTCCGGCGATCAGGCTGCACGCGAGCAGATCGAGAGTGGTGCGGTACAAAGCTTTGCGACACTAGGACGGTTAGCGGCTGAGCCTGAATTGCTGGCGCAAGTACTGAACAATGCCAGTGCCGAGCAGCGCAATGCCTTGGCAACGGCATATGAAAATGGTGATGCGTTTGCTATTGGCAAGCTTGCAGGTAATATCTTGGCTATTGTTGCGCCTGTGCCGATTGGGATTATTGGTAAAGTGGGAACGGCGCTGGAGGATGCTGCTAAGGCGGCTAATGCCGCGAAGAAAGGATCAACGGCTGAGGACGTTGCGGCTGGAGCGAAATTAGGTGGGGAAAATACTGGAAAAGTCGTCGAAGGGGCGGTACCAAATGCAGGGAATGCTGTCATTGATCCTCAGAAGGTGACAGGTTACGCATTGAATCCAGATCATCCAGTCGGCGGCAATAAAGCGGTCGTCTTTGACTCGGCATTGGGGTATAACCAGACCAATGCGGGCGATCTAATAGCTCAAGTACAAAAGGGGGTTACACAGAATCCGGCGACTCTCGGAAAGGCGGATCAATTTGGGCAACGTTACACCGTTGATATGCCGATTACTGGGCCAAATGGCAATACTGTTACCGTTCGGACCGGCTGGATATTAGATCCTGGATCAACTGTTCCAAGGCTAACTACCATTTACGTCAAGTGAGGTTATTTCAATGAGCTTTGCTCTTTTTGATGTAGTTGTTTTGGCAGAGGACTTGCCAGAAGAAGGCTTGCGTGCTGGCATGAATGGGACTGTCGTAGATATTCATGTGAAACCATGCGAAGCGTATGAAGTTGAATTTTGTGATGACAGCGGACAGACTATAGCAGCGCTCGCTCTCTTACCCAGTCAATTGTCAACGACTGTATTTTGGAAATCTAAAAATTGAATATTTATTGGGGCAAATAGTGGTCTAAATATAACCAGCGATATTGCACCTACTACTAAGGGCTTGGTACAGTACGGTCCTTTAAGTGACCCCGGACCTCTTCCTCCACCCATCGCAAGCACATTCAGAAGCGGCACATATGCCGAAACAGTAACTACCGAGCCAACGGTGCTGTATCGAGTATATGGAGGCACCGCTGATCAACTAGGAGGTTATTGGACTACAACTCCACCCTCGGGACCAGTTCAATCAATCATAGATAGTGCCTTAAATCCTGCGTGGGGAAACCCCGCGACTTCGGTTGTAAAAATAGAAGTTCCTGCAGGAGTAAAGCTTTACCAAGGGCAAGCCGCAGCACAAGGTGGCTTGGTTGGCGGTGGAAATCAGGTTCTGTTTCCTAGAAGTGTCACAATCGATCCGGCTTGGATAAAACCATGAGAAATAATTGTAATTGGGAAGTAATAGACAATTTTCAATCCTATTCTGAATTTAAGAGATTCATAGATTGGATTGAGTCGCAGATTGCTGAAGGTATTGCTGTAGAGGTTCCTGTTAAAGAGTTATATGCAGTCGCTGGTCTAACCGAACGATGGTTTCAGTGCCTATCCTCCAAGTGCGTTTGGCGGCTGGTATATCCTGATGGGCCATTTCATGGCTATTGGGGTGCGGTAACGTAATACTTAAAGGGGCAAATAGTGCAGTTAATCCAGCAGATTTGGAAACACTCGCTGCCAACGGCGTAAAATTTACACCGGAAAATGTTGTTGCCACTGGACAGACGCCTAGTGGACAGGTTGTTTTCCTCGAATCGGGCAATTCAAGCGCCGGACTGCAACACATCGTTGAGGGGCATGGAGACGACTTTGCGAATATCGGTGTTTCGCAGGATCAAATCCCGAACGTAGTTATGCAAGCAGTTACCGAGGGTAACGTCGTCGGCTATCAAGGTGCTGGCGTTGGACGCCCAATTTACGGGGTAACAATTAATGGTCAAACTCAAGGCATTGCAGTTACCACAGGTAGCAATGGATTTATTGTCGGTGCCAACCCAACTGGACTTATTAAATGAGATCAATAAAATTAATGGCTGACTATCAATGCCACCCTCTTTGGGAGGCATCGCCCGGTCAAGTCGGCAATATCGACCCGCAGACGCTTCCAATTTCAAGTGATCTGATCGCCCAGCTTGCGCAGTGGGCGCATATGTATGATTGCACATTAAATTTGGCTGACCCTGCCAGTTCAGGATTTAGGAGCGAAGAGGAAAAAGCTGAATTTAAGCGGGTCGGTAATGAAATTGCTGAAAGGCTGAAAAATGAACTTGGTTCTGACTACACGTTAAAGACGAAAATTTAATGGGGCAAATACGACAGCAAATGCATTTGCTACAGGTGCTGACGAAGCTGTCTTTTGGTCCGGGAAAACCAATGGAATTGGAGGTGTAGATGTTGCGTGTAATATTGCCAGCGGATGTGGTGGAACAACTCTGGAACAATTAATGCAGACACGAGGTATTACTCTCCCGGCTTGGGATGCTAGTAACCCATCAGTTGTAGCTGCTTGGCAAAATGCCTCGAGAAATTTTGCGGTAGGGGCGAGTGGAGATGTAAAGGCTGTTATTGGATCAACCTTGCGTCCAGGAAGTGTTTGGGAAACAGTTGAGCTGCCAGCTTTGAAAGCAAATCCGAACGTTACGAGCATAACAACCATTGATCCATCAACTGGTGTGAAGACAGTAATTTTTAAGAGATAAAGATGACATCAGAAATACAAAATCTGTGCCTAGCTATCGTCACATTCTTAGGATTTGGAGAAAGTGCTTCGCCTCGCTATGACCGTGAAAAAATTATCGAGATTTTTGGTAGTGAATTGCTGGATAAGGTCTTACTTGTTCTTGGGGAGGCGGGCGATATAGAGGTGAACTGGTCAAGTAACTTGACACTTGCTGAAGCAGGGGCGTTGGTTCGTTGTGAAATGCAGCGTCGTCATCCGGCTCTTGATGATGCTGCATTGGATGCAATAGCTTGGAAATACACCTACGATTGGCGATAGTACAGAGAAAAATGCGTTAGTCCATTGGGGCAAATAGTGCTGCGGTAGGCACGAGTACGAGGGGCACAGGCACCATAGGCAATGTCGGTAGCAGTACGGCTGCGGCCAATGATGCCAGTTATACTTTGCCCAATGGTCTTTTTGATACAGGCGCTAATATTTCACCGTTATCAACATTGCAAAAATACCCAGTTATTGGTGCAAATGGAACATTTGTGACACCTATATTGAAGCATCTTTAGGCCGCTTCCTGTTCAATGTGCTCATCAAACGCTTTGATCAATAAGATGAGTTCGCTGGGCACTTACTCTCAAAAAGCCAAATTCAAACTAAATCCAGCCGTCACTGCAGCCGTTTTGAATCCTTCCGGTTTGAGCAAGGGCGTAGCGATAAAGGCGTCGTATCCCACTTTCCATAATTGACCGCGCAGACCAATGGCGGCGCCTGCCAGACGCTCGCCCAGCAAGTAGACTGCCGACGGGCCGCTGGCCTGTCCTGCGTCGATGCCTGCATACAATTCCTGGTTGCTCTGCTCAGGCGCCCAGGCCAGTTCGTTGCGCATGAGCCAGCCGCGCTCGGCTTGCAGAATCAAAGCGCCGTCGAAGCCGCGTACGGTGTAACGCCCGCCTATGGAAAATTGCTCTTGCGCCGGTAAGGCGCTGCGATTCCATTGGGCACGCACCGTGCCGTTATAACGCAGCCGTTGCCCAGCGATCTCGAATGGCGCATTGATGCTGGCGTCGGCTAGCAATACGCTGTAGCGCGTGCTTATTTGCGGCAGATCGATGGCCGACTCCGGTGCTTTTCCTTGCTTGTCGAGTGCCCTGCGATACGCCAGGTTGAGGTCAATGCTGGCCTTGTCGATGGCTGCGTGATGCTGCAGACCTGCTTCCCAGGCGCTGGTCTGACGGCGTTGCGGCCCGATTTCGGTGTCGTCGATGAAATTGCGCGATGAGCGCAGCAAGCCCTTGAACGAGAATGTGGTCTTACGAGTGCCATCACGGTAAATCAGACGCGATAACTTTAATTCTGCATTCTCGCTTTGGCCGCTGTAGATAATCGGCTCCGGATTTGCACCGGCGATTTGCTGATGGTAGCGACTGCCGGACAAGGTGCCGCTGAGCAGCCAGTAAGCCAGCGGTATCGAATAATTTACGGTGTAGCTGTTGACGCCGCGTTCGGTATCGTTGCCTAGGTTGCGATTCCAGCTGGCATAAAACAGATCGTTGAGCGTCCACCAATTGTCATATGACAGGGTCACCCCGGCCTGATATTTGCCGGTGGACTTGGCGCCGCCATCGTCCAGTGAGGTACTGAGCCGAAAGGGGAAATTCTGTTGATATTGAATCAGTAAATCACTGTCGTTTGATTGCGCATCGGTTTCGGCAGGCGTCACTTCAATGTCGACCTGCGCCGTCGGCACGCGTTTGAAATTTTCCAGGCCCTGTTCCAGATCACGCAGATTCAAAAGGTCTCCTGGTTTAAGCGGTAAGGCGTTCCAGGCGGTGCCGCGCGCACTGGCGTCGGGCGCGAAGCGGATCTTGCGCACATAGCCAGGCAATACCGTGACGATCAGCGCTCCGCTCTTGAGATCTTGTGGCGCTATGCGCACCTGGGTGGTGGTGTAGCCGCGCAGGATGATGGCGTGTTGCAGGTGGTTAACGACGGTGTTGATGCCTTGCGTGCCCAGGCAGCGACCCAACGCGCCATCTTTACCTGTGACGCTGGCAAGTGCGAACTGAAAATGTTCTGCCGCCGCGCCAATGAGCTTGATCGAGGAAATGGAAAAGCAGGGCGCTTCTTGCTCGGCAAAGCGAAAGTCGCTGTTGGACGTGTTGGGCGGCAGAAAGTGCACATCGGGTGAGCGCTCTTGTTGTTGCCGCAGCAGGCGCTCACGTTAGCGCTGCAATTGTTCTTGGCTGGCGGCGAACTCCTCACTTACCGATTGCGCATTGAGGGAGCCTGCGGCGAGCAGCGCGGCGATTCCGCTCAGCAGCCGCGGTGCAGTGTTTGACATGGACTGTTTCCTTGCTTGTTTGACTTGGCAGTGCCATTTTAAAAATCCACCAGCAGGATCACCATAGGAACAGTTCGAGAATGCAATGAATAAAAAATATCGGATTTAGAAACGCAGCAGTAAATTGATATCGTCTTTGCCGTCAGCACGGATGGTTATTTTTCTGGAAAAAAGATTTGGGTGTTTGTGGCTCTGTCCAGCGTGCACCGTAGCGAGCGGCGTCAGAATGACATACGGAACTGTAGCGTTAATATACTGAACCGGATTTCGCTGCACTCCTTGGCGCATATCCTTATGCCGGCTTCATATGATGAGCAAGGCTCATCATAGAAATGACCAATGTCATATGGTGGCAGCGGCAGGGCGCTTTTACTATTTCTCCATGCTTGAACCAGGCATATCAACGCTGATACATGGAGAAAACATGCTTGCAAAACAATACTCACACCGCTTGCCCGCCGATTACGATCTGGATGTGATCCGGCATCGGGCAGCGGCGCGTGGCAAACTGTGGGACGACACCAAGGGTCTGGCCTTCAAGGCTTTTGTGCTGCGCGAAACGAACAAGAACGGCGCAGCCGGTAACTTGTATGCGTCAGTCTACCTATGGCGGGATGACGGCGAGGCTGCCGACTTCATCAGCGGCGACCGCTTTCAACATGTGATCAAGAGCTTTGGTCGTCCCAACATTGAGTTATGGTTGCCGCTGCAGGCGCGTAGCGGGCCAGCCCGACAGGCGCGTACGCTCTACCGCGAAAATATTGCCATCAGGGACACTGGCGATATCGCCGCGCTGAGAATCGAAGCACTGGCACACAGTCATGCGCTGGCGCAGCAGGACGATACGGTCGCCGTGGTCACCGCGATTGATGTGACGACATGGCATCTGGTGCGGCTGCATTTGTCGTCGCGGCAGATTGATCCTAACCATCCGGGCGACGCCTATGAAGTGCTGTATCTGGCGCGGCCGGAATTGGCGCAGCTGGATGGGCATATTTGATCCAGCTTCGGAATGAATGCTGCTGGCAGGATGATGAAAAAGTTCGCATATGGACATACGAATTCATTCGTTTGTCGGCGGTTTTCCCTTACTTATACTTGACCGCATGGTTTTTGCTCTGCACGCATGAGCATTGGCTTCATTCGATCAGTTCAAGAAAGGGAATGCATGACTGTGGACCGCAGAACCGTGCTCAAGCATCTGGCTGTTGGCAGCGTTGGTGCCAGTGCCGCCATGCTGGGCCTGACGGCGCAAGGGGCTAATCAACCAACAGTCATCCGTATTGGTGTGGCGCAGCCTGGCATTGGCAATCCACCGGTTTTTTCCGGTAGTTCTGCCGCCGTGGCCAATGCCAAAGGCTGGGTCGAAGAGGAGTTCCGCCCTGACGGTATTAAGGTCGAGTGGTATTTCTTTAAAGGCGCAGGTCCGGCGGTCAATGAGGCGCTGTCTAATCAACAGCTAGATTTTGCCTTTCAGGGCGATCTGCCCGCGATCGTGGCCAAGGCTGCGGGCCTGAAAACCAAGTTGGTGCTGGCGACCGGTGTGCGTGCCAATATCTATCTGGCGGTGCCGCCGGATTCGCCGATTCAATCGGTCAAGGATTTACGCGGCAAGCGCGTGGCTATTTTCAAGGGCACCAATGCGCAGTTGCCGATCAACCGTGTGCTCGAAGCCAACGGTTTGCAGGAACGCGATCTGCGTTCCATCAATCTGGATCAGGGCACCACGCTGGCGGCATTGACCACCAAGGACATTGACGCCGCATTCGGCAATATCAACCTGCTGCGCCTGCGTGACAAAAAAGCGGCACGTATCGTCTTCAGTAGCAAGGGGGCTTCGCCGATCTTTACCACGCAATCACATGTGCTGGTGACTGAAGAGTTTGCACAACAATATCCGGAAGTCACCCGACGCATCGTCAAGACCTTTGTCAAGACCGCCAAGTGGGCCTCGGATGAAGGCAATCGCGAAGAAGTGTTGCGCCTGTGGGCCAAGGCCGGCACACCCTATGAACATTGGCGTGAAGACTATGACGGCGAGCCGCTGCGGGTGCGCATCAATCCGAACTTCGATCCCTTTTTGGTCGCTCGCTACAAGGATTCAGTGGAACAGGCCTATCGTCTCAAGCTCAGTCGCGCCAAGTTTGACGTCGATCAATGGATCGATCAAAGCTATCTGAAGCTGGCACTCAAGGAACTCAATCTGGAAAATTATTGGCCGGTGTATCAGGTCAACGGAAAAATTTTGGGGACTTGATCCATGGCTGTGCAGCAGGTCGCTTTGGGATTGCCAATATCTGCTACGTCGGTGACGGCGCGACGCGCTTGGCTGCGGCAGTGGTCGCCGCGTTGGCTGGCGTTGCCGTTTCCCTTGTTGCTACTCTTGCTCTGGTATGTCGCTGCCCGCTGTGGATGGGTGGCGCCACAGGTATTGCCGTCGCCGCAAACCGTGTTGCTGACGTTTATTGACCTGGTGGCCTCGGGCGAGATGTTGGACAACCTGAAGATCAGTCTGCTGCGGGTCTTGCTGGGTTTTGGCGTAGGGTTGACCGGTGGTTTGCTGTTGGGCGTGTCGATGGGCCTGTCGCCGGTATTCAAGGATTACGTCTATCCCTTGTTCAAGGCCTTTAGCCAGGTGCCGGTGCTGGGTTGGTTGCCGTTGCTGATGATGCTGGTGGGCATTGACGAGGCACTCAAGATTATTCTGATTTCCCAGGCGGCGCTGGTGCCGATTGCCATCAATACCTGTAAAGGTATTGAGAATGTGCCGACACGTTACGTCGAGGTGGCGCGCGTGTTGAAGTTCTCGCGCTGGCAGTTGCTGTGGCGCGTGATCTTTCCGGCTGCCTTGCCGCCAATCTGGAACGGCGTGCGCTACGGCTTTACGCATGCCTGGCTGGCGCTGGTGGTGGTCGAGTTGCTGGCGTCTTCGGAGGGGCTGGGTTACATGATCGTCTACGGTCGTCAATTGTTTCAGTTGGATGTGGTGATGGCCGCAGTAGTCGTGGTGGGAGCGGTGGGTTACTGCCTGGACCGCATCCTGGCGCATATCGAGGTGATCTTGCTCGGCTCGCGTCGCGCTGGATTTTGAAGAAAGAGCGCAATGGCTAGTGGCAAGTTTGGACGCGATAAACATCCGGTGCCGCATTTTTTGCGCGGCTGGATCTTGCCGGCATTGCTGTTGTTGCTATGGTGGCTGGCAGTGAAATTTCAGTGGTCCACTTCACCCTTACTGGTGCCGCTGGGCAAAGTCTGGGACACCGCCGTTGAGCAGACCCGTAGTGGCGAGTTGCGTATCGCATTGGAAGCCAGTATGCGGCGCGATCTGATCGGTTTCGTCATCGGTGTCAGCGGCGGGTTGGTGTTCGGTATTGCGTTAGGCTTGTCGCGTTTGTTCGAGCGCATGATCGGGCCGACTTTTCATACCTTTAAGCAAATTTCCTTGTTCGCCTGGATTCCCTTGCTGTCGGTCTGGTTTGGCCTGGGCGATACGGCCAAAGTGGCATTTTTGTCGCTGGCGGCATTTTTCCCGATGGTCCTCAATACCTTTGAGGGCATACGCAGTGTGCCTGGCGAGCTCATCGAGGCGGCCCGAGTGCTCAAATTCAACCGGCGCCAATGGATTTTCAAACTGGTATTGCCGGCGGCATCGCCTTCCATCCTCACCGGCGTACATCTGGCCTTGGTCTATGCCTGGCTTGCGACCTTGGGGGCCGAGTATTTGCTGGTATCGGGCAAGGGCATCGGCAACACGATGATCGATGGCCGTGAATTGTTTTTGATGGATCTGGTGCTGTTCGGTGTGATCGTGGTCGGTTTGGTCGGTTTTTCCTTGACCTGGCTGGCGGCGCGCGTGGAGCGCCGATTGTTGGCTTGGCGCGGCCATTCGGTGACATTAAGGAGTTGAAATGGCGCAAGCCGGCACGCTGGATATCCAGCATCTGAGTAAATCCTATTCGGTCAAGGACGGTGAGTTGGCCGTCTTGGCGGATCTGACCCTGACCATCAATCCCGGCGAATTCGTCAGCATTGTCGGTTCCAGCGGCTGTGGCAAATCGACTTTGTTGCGTCTGATTGTCGGCCTTGAGGAAGACTATCAAGGGCAGCTCTTACTCGACGGTGAGCGCATCGCCGGCACCAGCCTGCAACGCGGCATCGTGTTTCAGGAACACCGTTTGTTTCCTTGGCTGACAGCAGCAGAAAATATCGAACTGGGTCTGCTCAATGCAGAGTTGACGCCCGGCCAGAAGCGTCAGGTGGTGCGTGAACATATTGCGCTGGTGGGATTGGAGGGCTTCGAAAAATCCTATCCACATCAGCTATCGGGCGGCATGGCGCAGCGTGTGGCGATTGCGCGCGCGTTGGTTGGCAAGCCCGAGATTTTGTTGCTCGACGAACCTTTCGGCGCACTTGATGCCTTGACCCGAGCCTATCTGCAAGAAGAGCTGCAGCGCATCTGGCAGGCCGAAGGCATCAC